>OBOI01000338.1_pt1 | contig 17188 bp, 12 predicted proteins | sample 1670151 | NCBI WGS metagenome assembly OBOI01 (sample SAMEA104232303, study PRJEB22302) | sediment metagenome | biome: forest; feature: aquifer; material: sediment | place: USA | collected 2011-08-07 | depth 0.01 m | reverse complement strand
GCGCTGGCGCGGCAGCACTCTTACTAAATAGAACAGCGGCAACGGCGCAGTCATGGGGCATAATCAGTGACACCGCATTACTTGGATTTTATGACTATTCTGCTGGAGACGCAGGGTATAGAATACGCGTTGATGGCGCAGGAGCGGTTACATTCGGAAATAGTGCTGGCACAGGAACAGGAGCGCTATACATGGGCGCCCTAACCGCAACGACGGGGACGTTCTCATCCACAACTATTCCTCAGTATGGAGCTGTGGTTTCAATAACCAATAACACCGCGACAACAAACGCCGTGGAGGGTGTTCTAGGTATAGTTAAGACCACGTCGGGTACCGCGGCCAATGGAATGGGTGCGCGGCTCCAATTTGGCCTCGAAGATGCGAGCGGTAATGGCATAAATACTAACTTTATAGATTCTGTTTGGGAAGATGCAAGTGCTGCCAATCGTTATGGGCGGCTTGATTTTTACGCTGCCAAGGAAAATGGGCAATCCTTAGCAATGAGCATTGATAAAGACGGCAAAGTCGGTATCGGGACGACGACGCCTGGCGCGTTGCTGACATTGAGCGCGTCAGATCCGGCAGTACGTATAGACGGCACTGCAAGTGAAGGTATCCAGTTCTATCGTTCCAACGTACAGAGCTGGAACATCACCAGTCTTGCGACAAGTAAAAATTTGGGTTTCTGGAACAACGGAACGGGCTCATACAATCTTGGTATCCAGTACTCCACTGGATACGTTGGGATTGGAACCACAACGCCCGCATATAGGCTCTCAGTTGCCGGGAATACCGCATCGACATCTGTCGATGGAAATGCTGGCATAGAAATACTAAATTCAAACACGACAAATAATAGCGGCGCCTTATTGGGATTCTCTACATTTGATGCGGGAGCAGTAAGACGTGATTCAGCGTACATTTGGACTCAAGTCACCGACCACTCCTCAAATGCCATTGTATCGAATATGCAGTTTTATACAGCAAATGGTGGAAGTCCTGCCGAGAAAATGCGCATAACTGCGGCAGGCAACGTCGGCATCGGGACGACGACGCCGCAAGAGTTGCTTCACGTACATGGTTCTAGCGCTAACACAGTTGCAATACAAATCACAAATACCGAGCCGGACAGGACATGGACATTGGGAAATTGGGGCACATCTGCCGGCAACAGCACTCTCGCTGATAAATTCAGTATCTATGACAATACTGCGGGTGCGCATCGTTTGCTCATAGACAGCTCCGGCAACGTTGGCATGGGAACGACATCGCCAGCAACTCAATTTCATATGTATACCACAACCAATAACGTTCTAACGCTTTCAGCCGAACATGGTAACGAAGACGGAGACGAGATCATGAGTGCGATATCGCTTCAATCGCCAGCGGACACTTATGTGGATTCCGGGCACGCATGGAAATGGAAAATCGGAAAGGTGCGATATTCCGGTAGTTATAACAGCTACTTTGCCATCATGAGAACAACGCGAGGGGGAGTTACCGACAATGTTGACTTCGCAATCAGTCCTGATGGCTATGTCGGCATTGGTGCTACATCTGGGAAACCGCTTCAAGTTAAAAGTGCTGTATCAACAGAAGGCATCACGCAGATATGGTCAGAATATACGGGGGCTGGGGCGTTTGGACTCTTGACGCTCTATAAGGGCAAGGGTGTCACAGCGTCAGCAGCCAATGATGAGGCTGGAATTATTTTCGCTCATGATGACTCTGTCAACAGCAACATACCACAGGAATTTGCGTTCATTTCCGGCGGCATTAAAACAAATACCACCGGGGCAGAGGACGGGTACCTGGCATTTAAAGTCACTAGCTCGGCAACAACACGACAAGAAGCAATGCGTATCGACAGCACTGGCAACGTCGGGATTGGGACGACGACGCCACAGTCGACGCTATCAATCGGCACGCCGGGGGATACGACGTATAACTATCTGCAAATAGACTCCACAAGCAGTTCACCAAATTTAGCCGACTGTTCAAACACATCTTCAAGTACGATCGGGCGAATGATCATTGTCACAAGCGAGGCGACAGATGGCTCCGCAAACACACTGTGGATTTGTAATGGCCAATCTCGTAGATGGGATACGATCACTCTTAATAATTAAAAAGTAAGCGGGCGCCGAAACGGCACCCGCCAAAAGCACTGCTCTAACCTACCAGATCCACTGGATTTTTTGGGTCACGAGCTGTTGCTTGTCCGTCCTCCAGAGAAGGCTTCGGTTGTTGTCCTTGTCTTCGGCGTCGAAGTACAAGAACTTGCCGACAGCCCTGATGTACCTGGACTTCCCGCGGCCGGAGTTAATGTTGCTCCGGTACCAGGTCCGGGGAGAAGGCGCTTTCTCCTTCTCCACATAGGAGATGGCGTCTCCCTTCTCTTGATCCGCCATAACAGCGAACCCTTCGAAAAACGCGAAAAGGTCCGAAGCCTGGATCACGCTAAAACCGGGTGAACCCCAGTTATTCGAGAACGGGAAAGTCATCATGGTCCCCTCATCGTTGACGAGGAAGCTGCCGTTGCCTTCATCCCATGTCCGCAGAGGACGCGATGCCCCACCAGGGTTGAGAGTCGCGTCGAGATTGCGGCTCGTCAGAGGGGTTGGCAGCTCAAGCGAGACCTCCTCCCATTCCTGTGCTGGGGGATCAGAGTTGGTTTCCGCCACCACCTTGAAGGTGCGGACCGCTTGCGATCCGCTTGCCTTCGCCGCGATGACGACGGTGCTGTCCGTCGACCCGAAGGCGACGAACTCAAGGCCAGTCACTGTCGTGAAGGATCCAGAGGCATCACGCACACTGATCGTATCACCGAGATCGGCCGCACCGTGCGGCACGAACGCGATGACCGGTCCCGCAGTCGCGGATGCCGTCGGCTGGACGACGATAATCGTCGTGGTCGACTCGGTCGCCACGATGATTGTGGTTGTCGAGCTCTGGGACGCCAGTCTGTCCAGCTTGTCGTCCAGCTTGTCGAGTTTATCCTCGACCTTCGAGGAGCCGGTCGCTTGCTGACCGCCGAACTTGTCGGCGGCAACCTTCGTCGCATCGACAGCGTCCTTGCTGTCGACACGGACGTCAACTCGACCGGTCACGCCGGGCAAGGACACGCAGGCTGCCATAAGCGCGCCCGCCAGGAACCCGAGAGCACGGAGCATCGCTCCGTTAAGCTGCTGATTCTTCATTATTTCGCCCTCCTAGGTGCGAATGATGAAACGGAGTGATGCCTGAAACTCCTTTATACTAGCACGAAATCGCTTTCCTGTCGAGATTTGGAGCCCATTAGGGTTTTGTCGAGGTTCTTTTTGATATGTTATCCTATACAGACAAGTATAGATTAAATGAACACGGGGGCACGAGCGAGTAATCTTTTATTGAATACTAAATTGACAGTTTATTTTATCATGATATTATAAATTAGCACTTTAATATATCATGAATGATTATGTACCAACGATTACAAAATTTCACGGGTTTAGGCGCTGAAAGCTGCTTTTTCTGGGGTCCGAGACAAAGCGGTAAGAGCACCTTGCTAAAATACCATTTTCCACGCTCTCCCTATTATGACCTCCTCTTATCGGATGAGTTTGAGCGATTAAATCGCAGGCCTGCGCTACTTCGAGAAGAACTCCTAGCGCATCCCTCAAACGAACCCGTGATTATCGATGAAGTGCAAAAAATCCCGCACCTTCTCGACGAAATTCAATGGCTCATCGTGAACAAAAAGATTCAATTCATCCTCTGCGGTTCCAGCGCGCGAAAATTAAAACGAGGAAGTGGAAATTTGTTAGGAGGAAGAGCGTTGCGCTATGAGCTCTTTCCGCTAGTGTCCCAGGAAATTCCATCATTTGATCTTTTGCGGGCACTGAACCACGGTCTTCTCCCACGACACTATGAGCACAGTGATCCAGAGCGCCTGCTCCGCGCCTACATCGGGGATTATCTCAAAGAGGAAATCGCTGCTGAAGCGCTCACACGAAACATGCCGACATTCGCAAAGTTTCTCGAAACAGCGGCCTTCAGCAATGGAGAAATTGTCAACTACACGAACATTGCCCGAGAATGCGGTATAAGCAGTCCGACTGTTAAAGACTACTTTCAGATATTAGTCGACACGCTCATCGCGCGATTCGTGCCCTCATTCCAAAAAAAATTAAAGCGTCGCGTGGTGCATGCCCCGAAGTTTTATTTTTTTGATATTGGCCTCGCTAATGCGCTTCTTCGTCGTGGAGCGATCACTGCGGGAAGTGAATTATTCGGGCACGCATTTGAACAATTTATTTTCCAGGAAATTACCGCGCACAGCCATTACTCCGGACTGGAATATCCAATCTCTTATTGGAGGACAGCTTCTGGATTTGAAGTTGATTTTATCCTTGGCGATCGAGACGTGTCGCTTGAAATAAAGGGGGTGCCGGAAATCTACACGCACCACCTCAAAGGAGTGCGGACGTTCCAAGAAGAATACAAACCAAAGAAAAGCATCGTCGTGTCGCTTGATAAAAATCCGCGCATTGTAAACGGCATACAGATCCTGCCATGGGACTCCTTTCTTCGAGAGCTGTGGTCAGGTTCGATTATCTCATAGGGTCTTACGCGGTCGCCGCCACGTGTGCACTCATCTCCGCAAAATGGTACTTTTATGATATGCTATATGTAATCATTTCTAACTCTTGACGCATACTCCCCATCGTTATGCAGCTTGATGAAAAAGACGTTTTCGAAAAGCCGCGCAGCAAGAAAAGCGCGCGCAAACCCGTTCAGCCAACTCCCGTCGTGGCTACCGCGACAGCTCGGCCGCCAAAGATCGCCTGGAATCTTACGTTTGATAAAATACACATACTCTCTATTCTCGACACGGTGTTTGACTGGTCGTTTTACGCTCTTATTTTCTTACTCCCGCTGTACTTTTCCCCATTCATCCAAGACACGGTCGAGTTCGCAAAGCAGCAACTTCTGTTTGCCGGCGTATTCTGGCTGGCACTTATCGCGCTCGTGCGGGCAATCGTCTCTGAAAAAATACAATTTAAAGGATCGCTCATGCTCATCGGCTTTGGCGCGGTCCTTTTGACGACGCTTGTCGCAACTATTACGTCGGCGTATCCGTATTCGAGCTTTTTTGGCGTCGACAGGCACCACGCAATGAGCTTTTCAACGCTCACCGCGCTTGTCATATTCGCAACGCTTAGCATGCACACGCTTACGGCACGGCATCTTCTTCGCGGATGGTATCTGCTTATCGGGTCATTCGTTCTCGGCACGATCCTAACACTCCTTCAACTGCTCGGCGTGTTTGCGCTTCCATGGCAATTTGCAAAGAGCGCGGCGTTTACCCCGTTTGGCGCCCATGATCTCTGGGGGGTTGCCCTCGCACTCGGCATTGTGACAAGCGTATCGCTTCTTCTTCGCCTATCGCTTGGAGACGAAAAAAACAAACAGCTCACCTCTTTTGCGCTTGCAGGTACGGTCGGGCTTTTTCTGATCTGCTTGATTATCCTTGATGACTGGCGGCTGTGGCTCATGGTTGTTGCGGGGCTTGTCACGACCCTTTCTTTTCTCTTCTGGAAACTTCCCCAGGACAAAAAAATTGTGTGGCTGGTCTTGCCGAGCTTTATTATCGTACTCGCGGGTGCCATGACGATTATCCATCCGCCGCGACTTGTGTCCCTGCCGATGTCTGCGCAGCCTACGTTTAAAACAAGCGCCATGATTGCATGGGATTCTTTGAAGAACGTCCCGCTGTTCGGATATGGCCCCGGCGCATACTTCACGGCATACAGTCAGCACAAGCCCGGTGAGATCAACAAGGCGAATATCTTTAACCTGTGGTCAGCGCGATTCGAACAGTCAAACTCCGCATTATTCACAGCGATCGCAGAGACAGGAGCTATTGGGATTCTGGGAATGATCCTCTTGAGCTTTTTCGTAAAGCTGGCGATTTGGAGAAAACTCCGCGACAGCGTACTGGATGAAAACTTTCTTCTCTTCGCTACCGCCACGGCAGGGCTCTCCGTCCTTGCTCTGGCAAGTCTATTGAAGCCGACAAACATGCTTGTCATGTTCCTTCTCTGGTTTACGCTCGGAGCGATCGCCGTTTTTTCTTCGCGAACTATCGGGACGCTTGCCGCGCGGAATCAAAATCAGTTCCTTGTCTTCTCATCCATTGTTCTTTCTGTTGTCGCGATTGCCGGATTGGTCGGCGGAATCATCAATGTACAGCGAATCACGGCGGATGCAGCGTATGCTGGTGCATTGAGCGAGGACCGACGGCTTGCCGATCAAGCGTCAAAGGGAGAGGTTAAGCCCGATGACATGAACTCACTCCTCGAGCAGCTCCAAAAGGCGGCTCAACGCAACCAATCAAATGACACATACTTCAGAACGCTGAGCCAAGGACTCCTCTCAAAGGCGCTTCGGCTCGCGAATGCTTCAAATGGAGCAGAGCGTCTTGCGGAAATCCAGTCACATACCTCGGCGGCACTCGAAGCAGCAAAACGAGCGATTGAAATCTCTGGGCACGACGCGCGTAATCTTGAAAATCTCGCTTCCATCTACCAGACAATAGCCCCGTTCACTGGCGGCGCCGACGCGTTTGCCGTTGAGTTCTACACAAAGGCAATGGCATTAGATCCGCTCAATCCCGCGCTACAGATACAGCTTGCGCGAGTTCATCTTGACGCGGCGCTTCCTCTCTTGAAGAAAGCGGAAGGCGAAGAGGATAAGGAAAAGAAAGCAGCCGCGCTTGCCGAGGGGAATAAACGCCTGAACGAATCCTCAACTGCCCTTGAAAAAGCGATTGCCATAAAAGAGGACTTACCCGCGGCATACTATTACTTGGCCCTTATCAAGGCGCAGGAGCAAAAGAAGGAAGAGGCCGTCGCGCTTCTGGATAAAGCGGTTCAGTATAACCTTGCGCTTGCGCAAGTCGGAGTCCAGGACCAGGGGCTCTTTAACCTCGCGGGTAACGTATATAATCTTCTCGGCGACAAAGACAAGGCACTTCAATCCTTGCAGCTTGGTTTGAGCATCAAATTCGATGACCAGCAGTCCCTGTGGAATTACGCAAACCTTCTCGCCGAAAAGGGAGATAAAGACACGGCGATCAAGGTCCTGGAGAAGCTGCTTGAACTGACTCCGGGCAACCAGGAGATTCTAAACAAGCTCGATGAGTTGCGCGGCAAACACAATGCGAAAGATAAAGAAGAGGTACTATCAGCGCCTGAGCAGGCTCCTGTTGAAGAAGAAACAAACGACTAGCACTGATCGCAATTAAAAAAACCGGCCTATAAGCCGGTTTTTTTATTCGGGGGGTAGAGGAATCGAACCTCTCCTAGCGGTTTTGGAGACCGCTGTTCTACCGATAAACTAACCCCCCATGGAATCATTTAGTCATGAAAAAAATGCTTTTTCAAGCTCTCTTCCGAAATGTACCGTGATGCCTGTCGATAGAGTGCTTTTATTGTTCCCTTATCTAGCTCTTCGTGCAAAGGAAGCGTAAGAATCTGCCGCTCATTCGTACCCGTGTATCTCATTAACTTAATATGGCTTCCTCTTTGGGAAGCCACGGAGAATCCAAACCCGACAAGCACCGCTACAACCTCTCGTCCCGAGAGGATCTTCATCCTACCCATACGTATTGCCAATTTCGAAATTTACGAGAACGGCCGGCTGCTGAGCAATCCCATATTCTTCGTTTTTTGCGTCATCCAGGTGTAGGGCGACCGCTTCCTTGATATTGGCCGCAACCTCGTCTAGCGTCCTGCCCTGGGTTACAATCGGAAGGTCTGCGCTTTCAGCGACAAAGTACTTCTCTCCCTTTGAAATGCTAAACAGAATGATCTTCTTCATACAAAAATGACTATAGCCAAATACCTTCACTGCGTCAATATTATTGACTCGCCTGTGCTGCTTGAATTACATTCTTCATTAAGTACATCACGGTCAACGGGCCAACGCCGCCCGGAACAGGAGTTATTGCACGGGCAGTGTTTTTTACCGAGTCAAAATCCACATCGCCCACAACCCTATCTTTCACCTTTGAAATTCCGACGTCGATAACGATCGCCCTCTTCTTAACCGATGCCGATGTAATATATTCCGGCTTCCCAACCACCGAGATAAGGATATCAGCCGATTTCATCATCTCCTTCGCGCGGGGCGCACGCGGCCTAATAATCGTCGTATGGCATTCGTGCATGATGCAAAGCGCCGCAATCTGACGCGCGAAAAACCCTCTGCCTACAACCGCGCAGTGCATGCCGGTAAGCGATTTTTTTGAACTCCGGGCAAGGGTAATAACACTTTGGGCAGTGGGTGGGACAAACAACGGCTTTCCCGCCGCAAGCGCAGCAAGGCTGATCGGATGGAAGCAGTCGATATCTTTGGCGGGATCTATCGCGCTTTGTACGCGGTCAAACGATATGTGCCCGGGAAGGGGAATCTGAACAATAATACCGTGAATGTCCGCGTCATTGTTCAGGCTGTGGATAGCGGCGATCACGTCGTCCTCTTTGCATGCCGCGGTGAGCGTGAGAATCCGCGTATTCAGGCCAAGATCTTTTGCAACCTGTTCTTTTGACGAAACGTATAATTCAGACGCAGGATCACTCCCAACGAGCACGATTCCAAGACCGGGCCTGATGCCTTGTTTGAGAAGCAACGAGACATCCTTTTCTAAAAGAGGGATCATCTTCTCTGCTATTTTTTTTCCATCAAGAAGTTTCATATTTTTTTCAGATCACCCCAGCTCGAACCGACTTTCAAATCCACAACCAGCGGCGCCTTCAATTCGGCAACGGCTTCCATTTCCTTTTTGAGCATTGGTAAAACATTTTCCACCTCCTCGTTTGCAACCTCCAGCAGAAGTTCGTCGTGGACTTGCAGCATCATTCGAACGGGCTTTGCGCTCAAAGCCATCGCCTCAATCCCCGGGTACATATCCAGCAAGCAGTCATACACCCGAATCATTGCCAGCTTCATGATATCCGCCTCGGTTCCCTGAATTGGCATATTTACCGCCGCACGCTCTGCCGCCGCACGCACCTGCTGCACCGATGATTGGATCTCAGGCACATACCGCCTTCGTCCGAAAAGCGTCTCCACGTAGCTTGTCTTTCGCGCGTCCTCTATGGTCTTGTTGAGATATTCGCGAACCGCGGGGTACGCAAGAAAGTATTGGTCGATGAACTGCTGCGCGGCGCCGAAAGGAATGCCGGCGCTCTGAGCCAGCCCTTGCGCGCCCATACCGTATAGGATACCAAAGTTCACCTCTTTTGCCGCGCGGCGCAGGTCAGGGGTCACTTCTTCGGGCGGGATGCAGTTAATCTCTGCGGCTGTGATCGTATGAATATCTTTGCCCGCGCGAAAAACCTTGATCATCTTCTCGTCGTTTGCAAGCGAGGCGATGATGCGCAGCTCCACTTGAGAATAATCGGCGGCCACGAGCTGGTATCCCTTCTCCGCGATAAACGCCTTGCGGATCTCGCGACCAAGATCATTGCGAATCGGAATATTCTGCAGATTCGGTTCCGATGAAGAAAGGCGTCCTGTTGCGGTAATCGTCTGATTGAAGCTTGTATGGATGCGTCCTGTTGCCGGCTCGATGAGGTCCGGCAGTACGCCGACATATGTGTTTAACAATTTAAACAGCTCTCTATATTCCAGCAGCGCCGGAATAATCGGGTGAAGCGCTCGCATCTTCTCAAGTTCAGAAGCTGCGGTCGACAAACCCGTCTTTCCTTTCCGAATCCGTAATTTTGCACCGAGCTCGAGCTTGTCAAAAAGAATCTTCTTCAGCTGGATAGGAGAGTTGATGTTGAAACGGCCTTCCGAAAAGGTGTAAATCTTTTCCTCCAGCAGAGAAATGCGCTGTTTTATTTCGCGCGATACTTCTTTTAACAATTCTCCGTCTATGAGAATACCGTTGCGTTCCATTTCGATAAGCGGCCGGAGAAGGGGAAGCTCAATTGTCGTCAGGACCGTTTCAAGGGGCGTTCCTGAGAGCTGCTGTCTGTATCGCTGGTACAGCCGAAAGGTGAAGTCCGCGTCTTCGCATGCATACGGGGCAATCTCTGAAAGCGGGACGTCTGCCATCGAGCGCTGATTTTTCCCTGTGCCTATCAGACTTGAAATGGGAATCTTCTGATGGCCGAATTCTGAAAACGACAGCGCGTCCAACCCGTATTCCCGTTGTCCCGGGTTCAGAACGTACGCCGCGAGAAGCGTGTCAAAACGAATACCTCTTACTGCAATGCCATGCGCCAACAATACCTCGATGTCGTACTTAAGATGATGCCCCACCTTTCCGACGGCTTCATCTTTTAATAGGCTTTCAATTTTCTGTTTCCATTGGTCGCCCCTCGTGCTCCAGACAATATAATATGCCGTTCCTTCTTCCATACATAGGCTCATGCCGAGTAGTTCCGCATGGAATGGGTTTAGGGACGTCGTTTCGGTGTCGAGCGCGAAGACGCCCGCCTTCTTTGCTTCATCAAGAATCGCGAGGATCGATCGCTCATCCGTCAGTGCCTGATAGCGAGCTGTTGAGCCCTCTTCTGCTTGCGTCGGACCCGAAGAAAAGTCGCTTAGTCTCGGAATAAGCGAGTGAAACTCGAGCTCCTGAAAAATGCCGAACAACTTTTTCGTATCGACCGGCCCGAAGCGGCAGTCATCGAGCGACCATTCGATCGGAACGTCATCGACCAGCTGCACAAGCCGAAGGCTCTGCAAAACCGCTTTTTCGGAAGCGAGAAGTTTTTCTTGGACGCTTTTCTTTATAATGTCTGTGGATACTCCCTTATGTAGCTGTTCGTAGAGATTGCCTACCGTATGGAACTCTTTGACGAGTGCGAGCGCGGTTTTTTCTCCGATCCCTTTTGCGCCGGGGATATTATCCGACGGATCGCCGCGAAGCGCTTTCACATATTTCAGGTCAGCGGGCGTGAGCCCGTCAAATCGTTCTCCGACCATCTTTTCGTCGTACACGATCGTATCCGAAATCCCGCGTTGCAGCGTATAGATGCGCGTTTGAGGAGACACAAGCTGCAGAGTATCAAGGTCGCCCGTAACAATAATGATGTCTAGTGCGGGGCTGCCCGTATGGACGCGCGCACAGATAGTTGCGATCACGTCATCCGCCTCAAAACCGTCTTTCTCATATATCGGAATAGAGAACCCGCCCAATATCTGCTTGATCCGCTCGATCTGGTCGTACAACTCTTGCGGCTTCTTTTCTCTCTTCGCCTTGTATTCCGCGTATTCGATGTGTCGAAAGGTCGGGGCTTTGCGATCAAACGTCACGACAACATGCGACGGCCGCAAATCCTTAATCGCTTTTATTAAAATTGAGATAAACCCGTACGCGGCATTGACGATTTCTCCGGACCTCGTTGTCAGCGGCGGAATGGCGTGCCATGCGCGATGAAGAAGCGCATTGCCGTCGATGATCATCAAAATTTCTCGCTCCATGCCTTTATATGTGAACCGGATCGGTTGCTATTTAAACATTCAAAAGGCCTAGGCCGGAATCGAACCGGCGCATCGAGGTTTTGCAGACCCCAGCGTTTCCACTTCGCCACTAGGCCAAACAGTTGTGTGTGCGCAAGGGAGTCGCCCTGTCATTCGACAGGGCGTCCGGTCGGATGACCAGACGAACCCGCGAATAGCGGTTTTGCAGACCGCAGCGTTAACCACTTCGCCACTGCACCAAAAGAACTTCTGTATAATACCACGCTTTTCGCCAAAAACAAGCAGCCAGCCGAACAAAAAATCCGATCGCCTGATCGGATTTAGCGGCTTGCGAGCTGCTCGTCTACCACTTCCATTTTCATTCTCTTCACGCCGAATTTTTTTGCCTTTTCCCGGGTCTGGAGCCAGAAATCAACCCGAGTGCTGTCATAACGCGAATTCATCCGATCAACAACCGTAAATACCTGGTCGCCGAAATACTCCGGAAAGCGAACCTTCGTCCCGAATGGCACGCCATTGATCGCAATCACGTTCTCTTTGTTGTGCTTGCAGACATTAAAACCGTTCGCCGTGCTGCATGGATCGCCATCTGTTTGGTCCGGCGTACTCGAATATGCTGTTGCGACTATGAGAAACGTTGCCCCGGGACGATACGTCTTGCTGTATACCGGACGGCGCACGCTCGCCAGGGCGTCCTTTTTCGCGAGCTGCTTTTTCAATGAGCCCGGATGTGTCGACGCAAGAGCCTCTCGCTCGAACTGTGAGAGAGGGCGGTGATTCTCCGTCGTGAAGATAAATGCCTCGACCGTAGGCGCAGTTCGCTTGAGCAGTGAGTTTTTAGAATACGCCAAAGAATTGATCGTCGGCGCTATCGAAATGTGCGGAAAGCCGAGATCAAAAAGGAGTATGACTACTAGTACAAGAATGGGCGTTTTATAGAATAGAGTGCCCACCCCGCGCCGAAAAGAGGCGATAGTCCTTCCGAATGGTATGAGATTGAGGTCCCTCGACGTTTGACCGAAGTGATCTGTCACAGAATACCCGTAGGCTTCCACCAGATCGCCTTGTGCATGGGTCCAAGCCGAAGCAGCAAGAAAAGCTTTTATTTATAATAAAAAATCCCTTTACAGGGTGACAATAGTATACACCAAGTTAGCGAAAATGTCAATAGCGTGTCGGCGGTCAAACGAGAAAAGCCTCCGTTTTGCAACAGGGGCTTTTCTCATTAGCGGGTAGCGGGAATCGAACCCGCATTTTCAGGTTGGAAACCTGACATAATAACCATTATACTATACCCGCACTTCTGCCATTTAAACAAACCAGCTTGCTAGTAGAAGAATTGCTGATCCGCTCATGAGTGCAACCGTCATCCATCCGAAAAAACTCGACAGGCGACTGTTCTTTCGGGCGCCCATAATTTTCTTATTATTACCGATTCTGACGATAAGCGTCAAGAGGATGGGGGCAATAACTCCGTTGATGACGGCAGTCCATATCAGCAGCTTGATCGGATCGACATTGAGAAAGTTGATACAGAGACCCGCGATGGTAGCAATCGCAATCACAGCATAGAACCCGTACGCCTCGTTCCATTTTCGATAGAGCCCGTTTTTCCATCGAAACGCTTCGGAAATCGCATATGACGCAGACCCTGCAAGAATGGGAACGGCGAGCAGCCCCGTACCGATGATGCCGATCGCAAACAAAAGCGACGCAAACGGGCCTGCAATGGGGGTAAGCGCCACGGCGGCATCTTGTGCCGTTTCAATAACAATTCCTTGCGGGAAAAGCGTACTTGCGGTTGTCACCATGATAAAAAACGCAACAAGATTTGAAAACACCATCCCGATTCCCACGTCCCACCGCATCGTTGTAATCTCCTCATCGGTAACCCCTTTGCGCGCCTTAAGCGTCGCGCGGCCGTTAGAAATTTCTTCTTCGACCTCGGTCGAAGACTGCCAAAAGAAAAGGTACGGTGAGATCGTCGTTCCTAAAATTGCGACAAGTGCGAACAAATAGTCTTTGTCGAATGAAAAGGAGGGGAGAACGAGATGCTTTGCAACATTGAGCCAGTCTTTTTGCACGGCGACCGCTGCGATGACATAGAGGAAGAGGCTTGCCGAGAGAAACTTCAGAATGCGCGCGTATTTCTTATATGGAATAAAGATCTCGAGCGCCAAGATAAGCGCCGTGAAGAGCACCGCTGTCAGAACAAAGGGAACGTCAACAAGAAGTCGAAAGGCTGCGGCCATGGCTCCGATGTCGGCCGCGATATTGATCGTATTGGCGATAAACAAAAGGGACACGCACATCATAAGCGCGCGCCGCGAATAGTGCTGCCGAATCACTCCTGCAAGCCCTCGGCCGGTTACCTGCCCGATACGCGCGCACATTTCCTGCACCGCTACCATAAATGGGATTGTAAAGAACATCGTCCAGAGCTGCCCGAATCCAAATCGAGAGCCGGAATACGAATACGTGCCAATACCGGACGGATCATCATCCGACGCGCCGGTAATCCATCCCGGACCGAGTTTTTTTATCAGGTCTTTCATCAGGACAGTATACCGTGTTACGACCAGCCGAGCCAGAAACTATTTTTCTTTGTGGTGATCGATTCCCTTGTACGCGTCGATAAAGATTTTTATCTTTTCCTCATCGTACGTGTCGAATTTCTGAATCCGCGTCCAGGCCGTCACGACGATGGGAGCAGGCAAGGAAGGAGTCGCGTATGGCTCGGAGATGACGTACTGCGGAAAGGTCGAAACCAGCTTTTGAATTTTTTCTATCGTTGTGCCGTCAAGCCGAAGAGGGTCGTAATGGATAATAACTCCTCCATCCTCGAGGTTGTGCACTTGAAGCTCATCTGGGATCTGAATCGTCGAGACGCCCCACATAGCAATGCGAGGAAGGTGCGGACCGGACGTAGGGGGAACAGAGTTATACGCCCCGTGCGCGACGGCAAGATCTGCGATGTGGTCGTTGCCGAGATCGGGAAGGCGCTCTCCCGGTTCCGTTATCAAGGGCTTTTTTGGAAAAGAAACGACAAGGACGGTCCCAATCCCCAAAAGAATACACACGCCAATACCGATGAGAATGTGCCGAATAATCCTGGACGTATACAGCATACGCTACTTGTCGCTGAGATGTTTTTTATAGTTGACGAGGCACGCCCGGATCCCTTCGTGGGCATCCTGTAATATGATTCCCTCGCTTTGGAGCTTTCGTGTACTCAGAACGCAATTTGATCGGCCCGTTTTGGCAAGGCCTCTCTCCAGCAATTCCTGCATTGAGATGAGGGTGTGCTGATGCGTGGGGTCGACAAGCTCCTGGTACATGCTCATGATGTCGCTGTGTCGTATAGCCCCGGGGTTTGTCACATGATAGATTCCGGTGCGATTCTTTGAAGAAAGCTCATCAATTGTTCGTATAAGGTCGTCGATAATGGTCACCGAGTTTTCCACGTCGATAACCATCGGATAGCTCACGAGCTTATCGATAAGATTCCGGGGTGTCGGTTCGTCATCAATCGGCATGCGCAGGCGGAGAACCAGTACTGGAAAGTGTTTGAGAATGGAATCGGAGGTCGCTTTGGTCCATGCGTAAAAACTCACCGTGTGTGGTTCATCTTCTTCGGTAAATCCTCCCGGCTGCGGTGAGGCGCCATCGAAAATACAGCCGCTCGAAAGATGGGTCAGATGGATTCCGGCATCAAGACACTCCTTCATCAGAACTAGGGGGCCGGTGATATTGCTGTATACTGTCTCGCTTCGGTGGTCCTCGCACCAATCAATATTCGGGCGGCCGGTTTTGCCTGCCGTATTGATAACGTGGCTTGGTTTCACGCGGGCAAGCTCCTCTTTCACCATCTGACTATTTCCTATATCGACCTTGCTTAATTCCGCGCCAAAATGACTGGCAATCTTTCCGCCGAGCCAGCCGGCACCAAAAACAAGAATGCTCTTTTTCTCCATAGCTTTTTTATTATATATCCCAAATCTACCTGAGAAAGTGCCAAACGGCAAGTTCATTATAAAGAGAGGCAGGGACGGATCTTTTTTGACAATCCGGTGAGGCGAGTAATGTCTTCCGCGGTCACGGATGAAAGCAGGGGATCACGCAGGTGCTCAGGAACGATGATTTTGTAAAATTCGGCCATCATTGGATTAAGCGCTTCTTCAAGAGAGATTGATTTAGAGAGCTCCACCAGCGATGGGAATGTCTGTGCGTCGTGATACAGCACTAAGTCGATCCCTGTGGCCGGTGATAGTTCGCCTGACAGCGTTTTAAGAAACGCGAGAGCGACGTCTCCGCACAGCTCCTTAGTTTGCACGCGCGCACACACCTCGATGCTCTTGTAGTCTCCGATATCGGCCATCATCTTGATGTACGCATTCTTCATGTACGTCAGATAATTGACCTGTGAGAATCCGCCAAGGCATTTCACCCCGTAATACAGAGATAAGACGAGAAATGTACACAGCATGCTTGGGATAAGCTCTTTTGACTCAAGCGCTTCCCGCAAAGAATCCGGCGTCAATTCGAGATGATACGATCCGTCGGAGGACACCAAGTGGTTGCCGTGTTTCCAAACTTGCAGCCGATACTTCTGCCCTCTTGGCAAGGCCCAGAAAAGATACGTTCCCCAATTCTCCGTGCGGGAAAACGCGCCCGTGATACCCTCGAAATAGCGAATGATCAACGACTCGAATTCCGGATCGAATATCATGCGGCTGATGACCGTATCCTGCGTCAGATGATACTTACAGATCAATCGGGCGACGAGTGATTCCTGTTCGAGATAAATAAGATTCGGCTGTTGCGTCGGGGATGGAGAAAAAAACCGTTTCCAAAGCGCGTGATTTGTCTTTGTTACTTGGTCTGAAAAATTCTCCGCGCCTAAGACGCTTTCCTCTGCGTATACTTCCTCGAGAATATGAAGCAACGCCTGGCCCCGCTCAGACGAGAGCTCCAGCTGCTGGATTTTCTCCTTTATCACGTCCGCGGCGCGTATGAGATCCTTTTGATCATATGAATGAAAATTGTAGACAGGACATAATCGGCAGCTTGCAGGGAAAAAAGAAAGCTGATGAAGCTGGTGTTCTTTCTGCATGTCGCCGTGAAAAATCAGCCCGCGGGGAAATGATGAGTTGTTCAATGAAACATTCGCGCATGCAAGCACGATGACATTGCTCAGAAGGGGATCGCCATTTTCATTGTATGGCGCGGATGCAATGATGTTTGAAGTCAAAAAAAACGGCGTACAAATCGGGCCGTGATGGTCAGCTGTCGAAACATAGTAATATTTTTTTAACTGGGACGTTGCGCTTACGGCGATTTCCGTGCCGAGCCGCTTTTCAACCTCGTCGTGAAACGTGCAAAGAAATTCGCTCTGCCTCGATTCAATCGGAGGATTCACGTTCACCTCGATGTAGCCTTTTGCGTAGTCATATAGATTTTTAGCTCCTTGCTTGGCAATAATCTCTTTGAGTACGCGTTTTTCTTCGCATACAAGGTGCTTGATGCGATGAAAGGCTGCAGTGTAGAAATTGTCGTTATAGTTTGTTGTGGGGGAACCTAACGTGGTGTCGAGTGTGCTTTCCATATATGGCTCCAGGGGAGCCTCGCTCTTTTCGCTCGTTATCAGTTCTATCCCGCCGTTTGGCGGGACCCCGCCAGAGGCGGTGGCAAAGCTCAATATTTTTCG
>OBOI01000336.1_pt1 | contig 17297 bp, 10 predicted proteins | sample 1670151 | NCBI WGS metagenome assembly OBOI01 (sample SAMEA104232303, study PRJEB22302) | sediment metagenome | biome: forest; feature: aquifer; material: sediment | place: USA | collected 2011-08-07 | depth 0.01 m | reverse complement strand
TCAACTGATCGTAACGGAGCCGGGGCAAGGTCGCCCGGGTCCAGATCATCAACAGAGGGAAGGGGAGGATCTTGAGGGCCAGGAGCAGGGGCGGCGGCAGCAGCGGCCCCTGCCAGCCGCCGAGAAAAAAGACCGCGGCCAGGGCGCCCAGCAGGATCATGTTCAAGTACTCGCCCAGGAAGTAGAGAGCAAAGCGCATGCCGCTGTACTCGGTGTGGTAGCCGGCCATCAGTTCGTTTTCCGCCTCCGGCAGGTCAAAGGGGAGCCGCTTCGCTTCCGCCATGGCGCTGAGCAGAAAGATGATGAAGGAGAGTGGCTGCACCAGGATAAAGGGGAGGTGCCCTTGGGCCGCGACAATGGCGGTGAGGCTGAAGGAGTTGGCCAGCATGACGATGGGCACTAACGAGAGCCCCATGGCCAGCTCGTAGCTAATCATCTGGGCCGCGCCGCGCAGCCCGCCCAACAGGCTGAAGGTGGAGTGGGACGCCCACCCCCCCAGCACCACCCCGTAGACACTGAGGGAGGAGAGGGCCAGGATGTAGAGCAGGCCGACATTCAGATCGCTGATCACCAGGGGGATGGTCCACTCCCCCAGCCGCCAGTCAGGGCCCAGGGGGATGACGGCGAAGAGCAGGAGCGGCACCAGGGCCACCACGGCCGGGGCCAGCAGAAAGAGCACCCGGTCGGCGCCCGCGGGCACGGTATCCTCCTTGAGCAACAGCTTGATGCCGTCGGCCAAGGGTTGCCACACCCCCCAGGGGCCCACCCGGTTGGGGCCGGGCCGCAGCTGGAAGCGGCCGAGCAGCTTGCGCTCCACCAGCACCAGGTAGCCGGCGCAGGTCAGCAGCACCATGAGCACGATAATGATTTTGGCGATGAGGATGAGCCAGCCGGTCAAGAAGGATTCTCCATGGTTATTTGCTTGGCGCGAAACATTCGTTATCTGGCACGGGCGTTGTTGCCCGGTCAACAAACTCCCCCTCCCTTTACGGGAGGGGGGTGGGTGAAGTGTCAACCTGCCGAGCAAGGGCCGACTTCCCCCCCCACCCTAACCCTCCCCCGCAAGGGGGGAGGGGATTTTTATCGTTCCCACGCTGGAGCGTGGGAACGATGACTAAGGGCCATGCGCCCCCTACCCCTCTCGCTGCAATTGGGCGGCGGACAGGGTGTGCGGCCAGTGTAGCTCCGCCGCCTGCAATTGGTAGTGCCGGGCCACGATCAGCTGCCCCGGGGCCATGATATCCTTGATGCGCAGTTCCAGGTCAAGCGGTTTGCCATTGATGTGGAGCCTAACCCCCTCTGCCTCGCTGAGCCCCAAGCTGGCGGCATCGCTGGGGTGGATAAAGGCGCATGGCCGGCCGGCCAACTGCTTGAGCGGCGCGGAACCGGAGGAGAGTTCCTCGCTGCCAAAGGTCCGCTCCACCAGCACCACCGCCAATCCGTCGCCGCCCTTCTCTGCCACCGGGGCCACAAAGGGGGGCGGCACCCGCGCGGTCTCGCTCGTCGCCAGCGGCACTTGCCAGCCGTCCAGGGGATAGCCCTGCCGCACCAACTCCACCTTGCCGGGATAGTCCTCGGCCAGCAGGGACCAGGGCGACTCCGCCGCCGTTGGCACGGGCATGGCCATCTCCCCGGCCAGGGCGAGCAACAGTTCATAGGCCGAGGGGCATCTACCGGCCAACGGTTGCGGGGTGTAGGCGCGCGAGGGGTGGCCCTGCTCAAGGCGTTGCCCAAGGGGCAGGCCGTGGTCGTGGACCGCAGTGGCGTACTGGAGCAGCCCGCTACTATTGATAAAGCTGCCCCCGGCCTCGAACACGGTGGCGCTGGGCAGGAAGATGGCGGCCGCGCTCCGCATGGGCGTTACCAGATAGTCGATCACCACCAGCAGGTCGAGCTTCTCCAGGGCACGCCGCAGCCGGGGGAGGTCAGCATAGCGGAAAAAGGGGTCATGTTCAACCACCAACAAGGCCCGCAGCTGGCCCTTCTCCATCGCGTGGAGGAGAGAGGAAAATTCGTGGTCAGCCCCCTGGAGCAGGCCGGCGCCAAAGGCATTGGCCCCTGGCAAGGTGTAGAGCAAGCGGGTGCCTGGGTTAGCGCCGTGCAACAGCTGGGCAAGGGCAGCGGCCAATTCAGGAAGGCCGGGCACGGGCAGGTCGGTGCCGCAGATCAGCACGGGCCGTTTGCTAGCCGCCAGGCCCGTTGCCGCCGCCACCACCCGCTGCTGGAGCGCATCATCCGTTAGCCCCTCGGGCAGGCCATGGCAAAAGGCCTTGTCCTGAGCGGAGAGGCCATCGCTACTGCTCTGGCCCATCGCGCTCCGCACCAACAGGGCCAGGGCGGTGGTCAGCTCCGCGGCGCCGAGGGAGAAGAGCGCAAAGGTAAAGGGGAGTTCCACCGGCCGGGGGTCAAGGACCACGATGGTTGCCCCCTGGCGGGCCGCTTGGCGCATGGCCAGGGCCAGCATCGGCGCCTCGTGCACGGGATCGCAGCCCACGACCACCACGAAATCGGCCTGTTCGATCTCCGCCGCGCTGGTGGCCAGACGGCTGTCGAGGCGCGCGGCCAGGTGCGCGGCGCGGGCCTCCCGGTCAATGACAAAAAAACGTGGCGGCTGCCACTGCCCCTGTTGGCAGAGATGGCGGAGCAGGAGCTGGGTCTCATGGCTGTTGCGGGCCGAGCCGAGGACACCGATGGCCCCTGGGCCATGGTCATCAACAATCCCTTTCAGGCGCACGGCGGCCGCGGCCACCCCCTGTTGCCCAGCCATCGACTCGCCGTCCACCACGGCCTGACGGGGACGATCCGGCCGGTTGGCGTAGCTAAAGCCGTAACGACCCCGGTCGCAGATAAAGGCGCCGTTGGCCCGGGGCGTGGCGCGGCTCTCCAGGCGGATGACCTCGCCGTAATGGGCGGAGGCCGTGGTGTTGCACCCCAGGGAGCAGTGCAGGCAGAGGGACGGCGCCCGCTGCAGGTCCCAGCGCCGGGCCTGGTAGCGGCTGGGCTTGTCGGTGTAGACGCCGGTGGGGCAGATGTCGATCAGGTTGCCGGCAAAGGGGCTATGCAAGGGGCCGTCGGTGAAGCGCCCGAAATAGACCCTGGAGGCGATGCCCATGGCGCCCAGGTCATGGTAGCCCGAGTACTCTTGATAGAAACGGACACAGCGGTAGCAGTGGATGCAGCGGTTCATCTCGTGCTGCACCAGGGGGCCGAGCCCCTGGTCCGGGTAGGTGCGCTTGGTGCCCGTGTAGCGGCGCCGGCCGTGGCCCCCGGAGATGGTATGGTCCTGAAGCAGACAGTGCCCCCCCTCGTCGCACACCGGGCAGTCGTGGGGGTGGTTGATCATCAGCCACTCGATGACCTGACGGCGAAAGGCCACCGCCTGGGGATGGCCGGTGGAGACCCGCATGCCGTCGCTGGCCTGGACCATGCAACTCATCTGCACCCCGCGCACCGGCCCCTCTTCGAACATCACGGCGCACATGCGGCAGGCCCCCACCGCGCCCAGCACCTTGAGGTAACAGAAGCGGGGGATGATGATGCCCAGCTGTTCGGCGGCGTCGATCACCCGGGTCCCTGGGGCCACCTCAACGGGCCGGTTGTCGATGATCAGTCGGGGCATGGTTGGCGTCGCTCTTGGTGGGCAAACGGGCATCTCTTCTGGGTGATGTGCTCGCGCACCTCGTCCGCGAAGTGGGTGAGCAGGCCGATCACCGGTTCCGCCGCGCCGGGTGCAAAGGCACAGTAGGCATGCATCATCTGCCCGGCCATGGCGGAGAGCATGGCGATATCCTCTTCCCGGCCGCGCCCCTCCTCGATCTCTTGCAGCAGATGCAGCATGAAGGGCAGCCCTTCCCGGCAGGGGGTGCACCAGCCGCACGACTCGCGGCAAAAGAAGGTGAAGAGATTGATGGTGACCGCCACCAGGCAGGTCGCCCGGTCAAAGACGATGATCGAACTGGTGCCCAGGCGGTTGCCGATTGCCTTCATGGGCTCGAAGTCCATGGCCACCTGCCATTGGCTCTGGGGCAGGAAGCGGGTGGAGGCACCGCCGGGCAGGCAGGCCTTAAACTCGGTGCCCGGCAGCATGCCCAGGGCCTGATGCTCGATGATCTCCCGAAGCGGCGTGCCGATGGGCAGTTCATAACAGCCGGGCCGCCTGACCCGGCCGGAGACGCAGTAGAGCTTGGTGCCGGCGCCGTCTGCACTATGGGCCAAGTTCTTGAACCACTCCGGCCCCTGGCGGATGATGCCGGGGATGCAGGCCAGGGTCTCGGCGTTGTTGACCAGGGTGGGCCGGTCCCAGAGCCCCTTTTCCGTCTCATAGAGGCCGGGGATCTTGCGCGGGTTGGGGCGTCTCCCCGAGATGGCCCGGATCTGGGCCGAGGCCTCGCCGCAGATGTAGCGGCCGGCACTGCGATGCACCACGATAGCGAAGGAGAAGGTGCTGCCCAGGATATGGTCGCCCAGGTAGCCCGCCTCCCGGGCCCGGGCCAACTCCCGTTCCAGCAGGGCGGCATCCTGCTCGTAGGAGGGACGGACGAAGATGATCCCCCTGTCCGCCTCTACCGCATAGGCGGCCAGCAGGAGCCCTTCGATGACCAGATGGGGGTCGATGTTGATCAGCACCCGGTCTTTAAAGGTCCCCGGTTCCATCTCGTCGCTGTTGGCGATCACATAGCGCGGGCCGGAGCGATCCTGGCCAAAGGTCTGCCATTTGCTCCCGGTGGGGAAACCGGCGCCGCCACGGCCGCGCAGGCCGGAGGCGGTGACCATGGCGCAGACCTGCTGGGGGGTGTAATCCCGCAAGGCCATGGTCAAGGCCTGGTAACCGCCGCCGGCGCAATACTCCTCCAGGGTGGCGGGCCGGTCGAGATGGCGGTTGGCAAAGAGGACCTGTTGGCTCATCGAGGTCACCGGCAGATGGCTAAATCGCAGGACATGTTACGCAGTTCGTCCACTAAACGGTCGATGCTTTCGGGGTCCATGGGTCCGTAAAACTTGCCGTTGACCAGCATGGCCGGGGCATGGTCGCAGTAGCCGATACAGGCGGTGGGCAGCACGGTGAACTGCCCGTCGGCAGTGGTCTGGCCGGGTTCGACGCCCAGCCGCTTGCACAGGTAGGCCAGGGCCGACCGCTCCTCATGCATCCAGCAGACCAGGCCGTCGCAGAGGTGGATGACAAAGCGGCCCACCGGCTGACGGTAGATGAAGTCGTAAAAGGTGGCCAGCTCCTCCACCTCCACCGGATCGAGGCCCAAGAGCGCCGCCGCTTCCCGCAGGCCTTCGTCGTGGAGATAACCGTAATGGTGCTGGAGCGCATACAGGATGTCCACCACCAACTCCCGGGGGTGGCTGGAGGCGGCGATGCGTTCTGCCAGGGGCTGTCGTATCTCTGTGGGTAGCATCTCTCTTGCCTCTAGCGATCGATGTCCGGGAGGATGTAGTCCAGGGAGCCGAGGATGGCCACCAGGTCGGCAATGGTCTCCCCCTTGGCCATGAGCGGCAGGGCCTGGATGTTGGCGAAACCGGGGGCGCGGATGCGCAGGCGGTAGGGCATGCTGCCGCCGTCGCTGACCACGAAGTACCCCTGCTCGCCCCGTGGCGCCTCGGTGGCCGCGTAGGCCTCACCCGCCGGCAGGGTGGGCCCGCGGCTGACATTGACGAAGTGGTGGATCAGGGCCTCGATATCCTGCAAACTCTCCTCCTTGCGCGGCAGGGTGTAGCGAGGGTCCTCGGTGAGATACCGCCCCTGGGGCATGCGCCGGGCCGCCTGCTCGACGATTTTAAGGCTCTGGCGCATCTCCTCCACCCGCACCAGGTAGCGGGCCAGGCAGTCGCCACCGCTGGCCGTGGGGACCTCGAATGCGAACTGGTCGTAGGCCGAGTAGGGGATCTTCTTGCGCAGGTCCCACTCCACGCCGCAGGCCCGCAGGTTGGGGCCGGTGACCCCCCAATCGATGGCCTGGGCCCGGGTCAGGCGGCCCACCCCCTTGGTCCTGGCCAGGAAGATGGGGTTCTTGTTGATCAGGGCCTCGTACTCCATAAGCCGTACCGCCAAACGGCCGGAGAAGGCCAGCACCGGCTCTTGCCACCCCTTGGGCAGGTCCATGGCCGTGCCGCCGATGCGAAACCAGGAGGGGTGCAAGCGGCCGCCGGTGATCATCTCAACGATGTCCATGATCATCTCGCGCTCGCGGAAGGTGTAGAAGATGGCGCTCATCATCCCCAGGTCCTGGACCACGGTACCCAGCCAGAGCAGGTGGTTGCTCAGGCGGAAGAGTTCGCACAGCAGCACCCGGATATACTGGGCCCGCTCCGGCACCTGGATACCGGCCAGGGTCTCGACGGCGGTGAGATAGGAGAGGTTGTTGGCCACCCCGCTCAGGTAATCGACCCGGTCGGTATAGGGGATGAACTGGTGCCAGGACTGGCGCTCGCCGATCTTCTCCACCCCCCGGTGGTGGTTGCCGATCTCGAGGGCGCAATCGCTGATCTCTTCGCCGTAGAGGTCGACCACGATGCGCAGCACGCCGTGGGTACTGTAGTGGTGGGGGCCGATGTTGACCAGCAGGTGTCCGTCTGCGGCAGGGTGGCCGAGGATCTCGGCCGCTGGGGCGGGCTGGAACCGTTGGGCGTGGCGCTTGAGGTAGGGGGCAAGCTCGGTGGCCCGGCCGGGGTACTCCTTGCGCAGGGGGTGGCCGGGCCAGCCGTCGGGCAACAGCAGTTGGCGCAGACCGGGGTGGCCGGCGAAGCGGATGCCGAACATCTCGTGGGCCTCCCGTTCGTACCAGTTGGCCGAGGGCCAGACCTGGGTGGCGCTGGGTAGTTCGGGTGACGCGGCTGGCAGCCGCACCTTCAGGCGCAGGCGACGGGCCACTTGCAGGGAGAGGAGGTGGTAGACCACTGTCAAGCCCTGCGGTCCGGCATGGTCGCGGCGGGCCGACTCGTCGATGGCGGTGAGGTCGTCCAAGCGCTCGTACGGGGGCGTTGCCTCTGTTTTGAGATAGCGCAACACCTCCCGGATCCGGGCCGGGGCCACTTCCAAGCATAGCATGTCGGAAGTGGGCGCAAGCTCCCGCACCCCACTGCCAAAACGCGCCACCAGCCCGGCCGTGAGCCTGCCATCCTCGGCCGGCAGTTCGATCTCCCTGGCGCCGGGGGTCCACATAACTTGCGAGCGGCTGCCGCTAAAGTGGGGCGGTAGCTCCGAGGTGCCGCGAATGGGGATGGGGCCGTAACCCGGACCGCGCGGGTCGCGGCTCTTGCCAACGCCATCCACCAGCAGCGGCGAGGTGGTGCCCTGGGTGCCGCCGGTTAGGCCCAGGGAGGGGGCCGCCGGTCGCTCCTCGGCGGCGATCTTCCGTTGCAGGGCGATCAGCCCCTCCAGCAGGGCCTCGGGCCGGGGGGGGCAGCCGGGGATGTAGATATCCACCGGCAGGATCTGGTCCACCCCCTGGACCACGGAGTAGACATCGTACATGCCGCCGCTGTTGGAGCAGGAGCCCATGGAGATCACCCACTTGGGCTCGGCCATCTGCTCATAGAGGCGCAGGATCACCGGCGCCGCCTTCTTGAAGACGGTGCCGGAGACGATCAGCAGATCGGCCTGCCGCGGGCTGCCCCGGAAGACCTCGGAGCCGAAACGGGAGATGTCGTAGCGGGAGGTGAAGGCGGTAGCCTCTTCCACGAAACAGCAGGAGAGTCCGAAGAAGAGGGGCCACAGGCTGTTCTGGTGGGACCAGTTGATAACGGTATCGAAGACCGATTGCCGGGCGTCGTGGGGGTCGGTGATCAGCGGCGCGATCATGGCCTGCCCCTCCTCCCCCAGTTGAGGCCGCCCTTGGCCCAGACATAGAGCAGAGTGAGGAGCAGCATACCGATGAAAAAGGTGCCCCTGAACCAGCCCGACCACCCCAGTTCCCGCACGGCAATGGCCCAGGAGAAGAGATAGGCGGCCTCCACGTCAAAGACCACAAAGCAGAGGGCCACCAGATAAAAGGGGATGGGCAGGGAGGTGGGGCCCCCGCCTTGGGGGATGATGCCGCATTCGTAGGCCCGCTCCTTTTCGGCACCCCGCCGCCGAGGGCCCAGGGTGCCGGTCAAAAAGAGGATCAGGGCGATGAGCAGCACCACCACCAGGGCATACAACCCCAGGCTGGCGAGGCCCGGCGTCCAGGGAGAGAGGGTTGGTTGCAGATCGGTGAATGGCATCAACAGGGCGCTCCGCTCCGTGAGGTCAAGAGAGGGTTAAGGCCAAGCGAAAACGAACAAGGAACCAGCAGCAGGCCACGGGTCAAGGATAACGAGCGGATGGCCCACGCGACCGGGCCTCACGAACTCAGTGTACCTGTCTTTGTTGGTTTAGTCTGTAAAATGCATGCGGTCAGGCAAAAAAATGGCGCCGATATCTGGCCGCGAGCCGCCGGGGCTTCGCTAGCGTGAGATCAACGGTATTGTGTCCCCGGAATTATATTACCCCCCCTTGGGATGACAATGGTTGCAAAAACTCATCATCTCCTCCTCCGGCAGTAGCTTGGCGAAATCCGAGGCGTGTGGAGAGTGGCAACTGACGCAGTTGAGCTTTTCCCTTGCCTCCCAGCACCCTTCCTTGATCAGGACCGGGTGCCCTTCGACCGGATGGTTATCCCCCTGTTTTTTAATCGCCAAGTGGCAGGAGGTGCACAGGCCATTGCCGGCATGCCGCAGCTGAAGGGGGTAGGGACTACCGTGCGGATGATGGCAACCGGTGCAGCCTTTGGTCCTGATGACCTGATGGACAAACGGTTTCTTAAACATTTCCTGCATCTCATGGCAATTGGTGCAGAGGTCGGTCACCTCGCGTGCGATGGGCTGCGGAAAGTTCGCGGCATGAGGAGCGTGACACATGGCGCACCCGCCCATGCCGACAGGCCCATGCTGAAATCGAACTTTCTTCAGCCGCTTCGCTAACTTTTCGTGACACCGGCAGCAGAGCAGGCGAATCTCGTCGTCGTCGCCAATGGTGTACTTGAGGGGCTGATCGGGGCTCCACCGGCTGGGCTTTGCCTCTGGACGGTGACACTGCAAACAGTCCTGATCGATGATATCGCGCGGGTGCTGATTCTTGTGGGGGGCAAACTTCTGCTGATGACACGAGTGGCAGATCTGCTCCTTAGCCGTTGCCGGGCTATAATCAGAGGGCTTGACGGTCAGGCGATGACACCCCTGACACGGTTTTTCTCGCTCGGCAATGTGAAAGGGGAGGTAGGTCGAGGGGTCTGGGACTTTGCTTCTCTCATAGCTTGGGGCGTAAAAGAGAGTGGCGTGGTAGAGGCTCTCGCCTTGCCGACGGACCTCAATGGTCGTCGCTGCCCCATAGGTCAAGGGGAAGCGGACGTGGAGACTCTCCTGATGCTTGACCGCGGTGACCACCGGACTCTCCGCCTGGCGGCCGTTGATGAAAAAGCAGAACTGGTCAAGAGGGGCGGCGGTCTGCTCGATCCAGTTGAACCAGGGGGCCGTGGACCAGATTGGCGCCTTTTTCTCCTGCTCCGCCCAAGTCTCGCCTCCAGCAAAGACCAGGCTTAGGCAGAGGGCGAGGGCAACATGCCTGGCCGGGGTGATCAATATTTTTCCTGCTGCCACATATCCGGTGCAAACCGAACCACCCGATTCCGGCCTTCCTCTTTTGCCCGGTACAGGGCAACGTCGGCAAATTTGATCGCCTCCCAGAAACCATCCGTGTCTCGCGGGAACTCGCTGACCCCGATGCTGATGGTCTTTTTCAAGGTGCCGGTGGGGACATTGATGACGGTAAGCTCCATGGTCGCACGAATTTTTTCAGCCAGAGCGAGGGTGTCCTCGCTGCTTTTCACATCAACGAGCAAGACAATAAACTCTTCCCCACCGTAACGGATCACCATGTCCGAGGCCCTGACGCAGCTCTTCAGCACCTCCGCCGTCTTGATCAGCACGACGTCACCGGTTTCATGGCCATAGGTATCATTGACCACCTTAAAGAAATCCATGTCGCACATCAGGATGCCGACCCTGGAGCCACGACGTATGGTGCTGGCCACCAGCGTGTTGGAGTATGTCTCAAGGAAGCGCCGGTTGTAGAGATCCGTCATGGGGTCGTGCATGGTTGTCTCATGCAGGGCCGAGGCAAAACGTTTGGCCTCAATAACCGGTGTGGCCTCCTTGATGTAGCGGGCTGCCCTTTTCACCCGGGTCTCGAATTTTTCCCGGTCTGCCTGGGAACTATTCCGTTCCTGGAGCACTTGGACCACGCCGACCACCTTGCCGTTGGCGATCATTGGGATGCAATGATGCTCAAAGAGGTCGTTGTGGGGGAACTGCTTGCAGATGTCAGGGAATTCAAGAGAGGAAATGGCATGGCCGGTGCGTTTGGCGCGACAAAAATTGGCCTCTTCAAAAATTTCGGGGCTGCATACGTTCTCAAAATTCGCGGCATAGGCCACTGACATATTGTTTTTGGTGCCGGTAATTTCGTAGATATACAGCCGGTCCAGATGATACCGGTCCCGCAAGAGACGGGCTAGGCGCTGGTTGACCTCGGTGGTGGACTCCTCCTCCTCGATGATGGCCTTAAAGGTGTTGAGGCTGAAGATATTATCCACCAAGATGTTCAACTGGTGGGCAAGCTGGCCGACTTCGTCATTGCTCTTAACCTCAATTCGCTGCGAGCGATCACTTTCGCCCCTGGCGATAAAGGTAATTTTCTCAAGAATATTCTGTAACGGCGTGGCAATGATAAAGATATACAGCAAAGTGGCGATGGCCAGAATGACGGCAATGCAGATCCCGATAATAATAGAACGGGATTGCGAGATCTTGATGATATCTTCCAGCTCTTTAAATTGACCGGTATGCTGCTGGTTACTCTCAACCGCCATGGTAATGACCAGCTCATACAACGTGTCAAGAGAGTCGTTCATCTCGGCAACGAGTTCCTCTCTTTCATCAGCAGGGCACTGATCCAATAGACATTGGGTCAGTGCATGATAGGAAGCGTCCACGCGGGAGGAGTTCTCTTTGATCGCTGCAAAGATGGCATTGATACGCGGGTCGTCCGAGGCCTGGACGACGAAGACATCAATGGTCTTTTTGGCGACCTTGGCGACATCCTGTATCAGCCCGCCATGTTGCAGGGCGTTGATCATGGTGTTTAGCTCGGCAAGCCGCTGTTCATTGGCCAGGACATTGTGGTCGTGTTCTCCGAGTTGCGGGGTGGCGAGGGTGTGCAGCAGCGAAATTTTAAACCCATTGATTGAGCGCAAGATATATTGGCTGATTTTATATTGCGGAATAGCAATGTCCTTAATGACATGATTTTTCGCGGCAATCTGAGAGAGCGTGGCCGTGTTGACGCCGATCAGCAAGGCAAATCCAAGCAGGGAGACAACCAGGATGCCGATTAATTTTCCTGTGATGCTGGTGTTCAGGCATTTTTGCACGAGACAGCCCAAGGGTGTTCCTGAGGAGCAGTTCAAGATGCCGAACAGTTTAAATGGGTTGCTTTTGGGGTTGGTTGTTTCAGGAGGAGTCATTGGCAGACCATGATGAAGGGTGATGGGGAAATGGGAACAGATCTATTTCCCGAGCTTCGCGACTTTTTGCGATTCCATCAATTTTGGCATATTTGCGGTCCTTGGCGCAACGGCATTTTTTGTGGGTGCTGGCGGTCGGTACCGAGATTGACCCTTCTGATGCAGGCTGGTCTTGGGTGAGAGATAAGCGGAGGCTCTATGCAGGCCCCGGTGGTTGAGGACAAGGGAGGCACAATTTTCTCGGCAGGGGCTTATCCAAGATAAAGGGGGTCGGTTCTATTCTCCCGCTTTTTCTTTCTCGGGAAAGCTAAATAATAAATCTGTCCCCTTTTCTTTTGCTCGCTCTCGCTGATGAGAGCAAAAACAGCATAATAAATCCGCCCCCTTTTTTTCTCTCACAACCACCGCCGCCCTACCAGCCGCTGGCAATAAAAGACGTTGCTTTCCTGCCATGATTCGCTTTTTATTGCGACTTGGACAATAAGGAAGAACCTTCCTTACTCACTTGATTTATCATGCCCCGGTACCCCCATGACTACTTTCAGATGGTTGCACCTGACCGATCTTCATTTTGGCATGCCAGGCCAAGCACCCCTGTGGCCGAACGTGGAGGAGCTGTTCTTCGACGACCTGGACTACCTCCGACAACAGGTCGGCCCGTGGGACATGGTCCTGTTCACCGGCGATCTCACCCAACGCGGCACCAAACCCGAGTTCGACGAACTCGACAAACTCTTGCAGCGCTTATGGTCTCGCTTCGCCGAATGGGGATTCACGCCACGGTTGCTAGCCATTCCAGGAAACCACGACCTGGTCCGTCCCACGGATCAATCCGACCCGGCCCTAATCACCCTCCTGCACGCCTGGAACCAGCCGACAGTCCAGACCCCCTTTTGGGATAACGCCAACACTCCCCAACGGGCATTACTCTCCACGGCCTTTCATAACTTTACTCACTGGTGGGAACACACCCCCATCCCCAAACCCGCCATGCTCCGCAACGGCCTGTTGCCCGGCGATTGTTCGGTCTCCTGGCAGGTGGGTGATACCTTCACGGTTGGCCTCGTCGGGCTAAACAGTACCTTTCTGCAACTCACGGGCGGCAATTTCGAAAACAAGCTGCACCTGGACCCGCGCCAGCTGCATGGGGCCTGCCCTGATGGCAACGGCGCCCAGTGGACGAAAGAGCACGACCTCTGCCTGCTGCTCACCCACCATCCGGCTACCTGGCTAAGCGCTGAAGCCCAGCAACATTTCGCACAGGAGATCCACTCCCCGCCCGAACGCTTTGCCCTCCATCTGTGCGGCCACATGCACGAGGCAAATCTATCGAACGTCTCGCACGGCGGAGGGGGCGACAGGAGACAACAACAAGGCACCTCACTCTTCGGGCTCGAAACTTGGGGAGAGACAGGAGAAAGGCGCACCCACGGCTACTCCCTGGGCGAACTGAAACTGGAGGGGAAAGAAATCAAACTCCGCTTGTGGCCGCGCCGCGCCCACGAACAACAAGGAGGCGGCCGGAAATTGGACCGCGACCAATCCTTCGACTTGGACAAACACGACGGTGGAACAAGAGCGCTCGTCATCAAGCGTATAGGCCGCAACTCAACCGTCACCTCAGGACAAACAGTCATCGAGCCGCCACCTGCCGCAGGCGCCTCCTACGACCCGCGTAATCCGCCGTTCTCTGTCCCCTTTCGCCAGAAAGGCGATCAGGTCATTGGCCGGGAAGAGGCCCTAGAGAAGGTCCGGCAGCAACTCGCCAGCGGACGCCGCACCGCCATTGGCCAGACCGCCGTGTTTCAAGGCCTTGGCGGCCTCGGCAAGACGCAGTTGGCGGTGGAGTACGCCTACCACTACCGCGACTCTTACCCCAATGGGGTGATCTGGCTGACCGCCGACCAGGACCTTGACGCCCAACTCGTGGACCTGGCGGTCAAGTCCCACTGGATCGCACCCGCCTCGGAGCACCGGCTCAAGCTGGAAATTGCTCAACACAGGCTCCGCAGCTTCTCCGACTGTCTGATCGTCTTCGATAATCTCGAACATCCGGCCACCATCAAGGAGTACCTGCCCGAGCCCCCGGCCGAGGCCCACATCCTGGTCACCAGCCGGACGGAGCAGCCCGATTTCACCTACGTGCCGATCAATGTACTCGACCCTGAGCAGTCGCTGCGCCTGTTGACCCAGGAGGCCGGCCGTGAGCCCGACAACGAAGCCGACTGGACCGCGGCCCGCGAGATCGCTCACACCCTGGGCGGCCTCCCCCTGGCCTTGGAACTGGCCGGCGCCTACCTCGCACGCCGCCCGGTGGGCTGGCCTCGCTATCTGGAGCTGCTCCGTCGCAACCTCAGACAGGCCTTGCCCCCCCGCTTGATGAGCCTGACCAGACACGAGGCCGACCTCTATTCGACGCTGCAGGTCAGCGAGGCAGTCTTTACCGAAGAGCCTCGGCTGCAAGAGATCATGGACGTTCTCACCTGGAGCGGCCCAGCCCCCATGGGCCTGGACCTCATGACCACCCTGCTCGATGCGGATGGCACGGAACTCATCGGCGCCCTGGGTCTGGGCACGGCCTTGAGGATTCTCCAGCAAACACCGGGCACCGAGAGCTACGCCCTGCACCGGCTGGTGCGCGAGGTCCGCCGCGAGCAGGCCCCCCTGGCGAGCAAATCCTCGTGGGCGGCCGACCTCTGTCAACGCCTCGGCGACTGGTTCACCGCCCTGCGCGAAGATTTCCTGCAACTCCCCCGCTTCGAGGCCGAGATCGACCATCTGCAAGAGTGGCACGACCACTCCCTGAGCGTTGCCCCCCAGCAGGCCAGCCGCCTCACCTGGCTCCAGGCCTACCCGCCCTTTCACCGCGGACAGGCCCAAGAGATCAAACGACTGGTCGAACTTGCCCTTGACGAGTATGATCGACAAACTTGCGACGACCTGCCCCTTCGTGCCCATCTGTACAATGATCTCGGGTATGCGCTGAACGCCTTGGGCAATCCCAAAGAGGCCCTGCGGCTGGCCGAGCAGGGACTCGCCATCCGCCGCGAACTCTTTGGCGAGCGCCACCCCGATACGGCAGAATCCCTCAACAATGTGGCCTCCTACACCAACGCCTTGGGCGACTCCAAAGAGGCCCTACGGCTGGCAGAGCAAACCCTCGCCATCCGACGCTACATCTTCGGCGACCGCCACCCCGATACGGCAGCATCCCTCCACAATGTGGCCTCTTACACCAACGCCTTAGGCGACCCCAAAGAGGCCCTACGGCTGGCAGAGCAGGGACTCGCCATCCGACACCAACTCTTCGGCGAAAGCCATCCCGATACGGCCCAATCCCTCAACAGTGTGGCCTCTTACACCAACGCCTTGGGCGACCCCAAAGGGGCTCTACGCCTGGCCGAGCAGGCCCTCGCCATCCACCGCCAACTATTCGGCGAAAGCCATCCCGATACGGGAGCATCCCTCCACAGTGTGGCCTCTTACACCAACGCCTTGGGCGACCCCAAAGGGGCTCTACGCCTGGCCGAGCAGGCCCTCGCCATCCACCGCCAACTATTCGGCGAAAGCCATCCCGATACGGGAGCATCCCTCCACAGTGTGGCCTCTTACACCAACGCCTTGGGCGACCCCAAAGGGGCTCTACGCCTGGCCGAGCAGGCCCTCGCCATCCACCGCCAACTATTCGGCGAAAGCCATCCCGATACGGCCCAATTACTCAACAGCATTGCCGAATACACCGACGCCTTAGGCGACCCCAAAGAGGCTCTACGGCTGGCAGAACAGGCACTCGCCATCCAGCGCCAATTCTTCGGCAACCATCACCCCGCTATGGCCCTCTACCTCAACAACGTGGCCAGCTACACCAACGCCTTGGGCAATCATGAAGAGGCCCTGCAGCTGGCAGAGCAGGCACTCGCCATCCAACGTCAACTCTTCGGCGAGCACCATCCCAATACGGCAATCTTACTCAACAACGTGGCACTCTACACCGGCGATTTGGGCGACACAAAAAAGGCCTTGCGGCTTGCAGAGCAGGCCCTCGCTATCCAACGCCAACTCTTTGGCGAGCACCATCCCGATACGGCCAGATCCCTCCACAATAAGGGAAGTTACCTGAGAACACTCGGCGATATGCATCGGGCTTATGCCTGTATCCAAAAGGCCTTTGACATCAGGAGACAACTCCTTGGCCCCCACCATCCGGACACCGTAAGCTCCGCCACCTTGTTGACCCGGATCAAGCGGCCAGGCTTTCGAGGGGCGCTCGCGACCAAAGGCGTGTCCAAAAGCAAGAAAGGAAAAGGCAGGAGATAGTCCGTCCGTGAATTCAAAAGTGCGGTACAACTTTTCTGTTGTTGTGCCCTATCCCTCCTCGGTGTCGAGGGGTATAGGGCAGCGAGATGATGTTGACCACGAATTGGTGATGAGCACAGAGGGTGGCTGCTGGGTAGGAAGGTCGGTATCTCTTTGGCAAGGATACGGAAGGTAATGAGAGGGAGGACGGCGGAGGTGCAGACAAGGGGAGTGCACAGGCAACGGCAGCGCTTTTCAGCGCCAGCCGCTACCCTGCCTTTTCATCGCCTTGTGGTGGTTGGCCATCAATCGTAGATGAGCACGGTGTAGCGGGAGAGGATCTCCTCGGTCTCCTCATCCAGGATATCGGCGACCTCGTGGATTTGGAACTCGTGGGCGCACTGCTGGCAGCGCATGCGCACCCGGCGGCAGGAGCGGGCCACTTCCAGGCGGCCTTGACACTTTTTGCATTCCATGGTTTTGCGGGGCTCGGCTAAGGGTTGGGGGGGTGGTCTGTTGGCTGCGCTGACCCGTCTCCGCGATGCCCCGGCGGCGTCTGGCCGCCGCGCACCATACGGCCCTGCTGGCGGGTCTGACCCGGGCCGGTTGGCCCGGCCAGGGGTCTCGCCTGCCGGCGGAGAGAGGGTTAGCCCAGCAGCTCGGCCCGGGTAAAGATGGTGGTCAGGGGGTAGCCGGCGGCGGCCAAGGTCTCGGCGCCGCCCTCCTCACGATCGACCACGGTGATCACCATGGCCACGGTGTACCCCTGGTTCTCCACCCGCTCGATGACCTTGAGCAGGGTGCCGCCGGTGGTGACCACATCCTCCAGCAGGGCCACCCGGGCAGCGGCCGGGATGTTGCTCTGCCCCTCGATGTAGGCCTCGGTGCCGTGTTTTTTGGACTCCTTGCGCACGATAAAGGCGGGGATCGGGTCACCCTCCAGGAAGCTGACCAGGGAGGTGGCGGTGACCAGGGGGTCGGCGCCCAGGGTCATGCCGCCCACCGCCCCGATCTTCATGGGGGCGCTCTGGATCACCTGGTGGATGAGCTTGCCGCAGAGGTAGGCCCCTTCGGCGTCCAGGGTGGTCTGCTTGCCGTCGACGTAGAAGTCGGACTCGCGACCCGAGGTCAGCTTGAAGGTCCCTTTACGGTATGACTTTTGGAGGAGAATCTCTTTTAAACGTTGTTTGTCTGGTGACATGGGCGTGTGGGTGAAGAGGTAAAGGTTAAGGGAGAGGGCGCGGTTTGACGGGTAACGGTTACCGGTGCGCCAGGGGTCGGGACAGCCGCCAATTGCCAACGGACAGCCGTCAATGCAACCCTTTGAAATAGCGGCGCAGGTTGGCGCCGGGGTCGATCTTGGGGGCGATGCGGCCGTCCCGGGAGCTCATCACCACCATGGCGCCGGGGCCATGGCCGGCTAGGACGCAGTCGGAGTGGACGACGATGGCG
>OBOI01000334.1_pt1 | contig 17393 bp, 15 predicted proteins | sample 1670151 | NCBI WGS metagenome assembly OBOI01 (sample SAMEA104232303, study PRJEB22302) | sediment metagenome | biome: forest; feature: aquifer; material: sediment | place: USA | collected 2011-08-07 | depth 0.01 m | reverse complement strand
GCCGCCATGTCGGCGATGGCGAGGTCGGTTTCGTGGCCGATGCCGGTGACGACGGGGATAGCGCAGTTGCGAATGGCGCGCGCCAGGGTCTCGTCGTTGAATGCCCACAGGTCTTCGATGCTGCCGCCGCCGCGGGCGACGATGAGCACGTCGCACTCGCGGCGTTCGGCGGCGGTGGCGACGGCTGCGGCGATTTGTGCGGCGGCGCCTTCGCCCTGCACCAACGTCGGATAGACGACGACGGGAACATGGGGGGCGCGTCGCGCCAGCGCGGCGAGGATGTCGCGCAACGCGGCCGCTTTGGGCGAGGTGACGACGCCGATGCAGCGCGGCAGGCGCGGCATGGGGCGCTTGGCCGCCGCCTCGAACAAGCCTTCGGCGGCAAGCCGGTCGCGCAGTCGCAGGAAGGCTTCGTAGAGCTGACCTTTGCCCGCGCGCCGCAGGCTTTCGACATTGAGCTGGAAATCGCCGCGCGCCTCATATAGCGTTGCCAGCGCCAGGGCTTCGACCTGTTGGCCGTTCTCGATGCGCCACGGCAGAAGCTGCGCCTTGCCGCGGAACATGACGCAGCGCGCTTGCGCGGTAGCGTCTTTGAGCGAGAAATAGCAATGTCCGGAGGGCGCCCGCGTCAGGTTGGAGATTTCGCCGCTGACCCAGAGCAAGGGCAGGCGCTGTTCGATGGCGCTGCGCACCATCCGGTTGAGTTCTGAAACCGTGAGAACCTGAGGGGGCAAGATGATTGGGCGGGCAGGATTGGGGACGCGGCCGATTTTATATCATCCACAATCTGCGCCTTGGGGGCGCCTAATCCCTCAAGACCCGCACGTAGCAAGGTGGTGTTTTGCAATTCATTGATTGTTATATGAATATTATTGGTTATTTTTCGTTCAATCGGCAAAAAACCCTTTTGCGAGGCCGACTTAAGCGCATTCGAGGCGCAGGATTCACAGACTTTTCCACAGTTTTTGTGGATAAGCCTTTGGTCGAGTTTCCGTTAGGCTCGAACAATTAGGCAACTCCAAAAAGAAACCAGTGTCGACCGAACTCATTCCGCTGCGCATGCCGGTGTTGATGGGCTTCTTCCGCGAAGTCCTGGAAAGCAGCCTGATCGAGCGCGGCGCGGCGCAAGGCCTGGAGTTGATCGGGCATGCGGACGAATTCTGGCAGGCGGTACCGCTTGCCGAACTCAAGCGCATGGCCGAGGGCAGCAATCCTTTGGCGCAGGCCGAGCTGGCATGGCGCCTGGCGGCCGGGGAGGGCGCATCCAAGTCTTACGCCCAGGCCGTGAATTGGGCCTCCCGGAGCGCCGAGAAGCGCTGTCCGGCTGGCGAGGCGGTTTTGGGCTGGCTGCTTTATCAGGGGTTCGGCCTGCCCAGAGACTATGTTGAGGCGGCGCGCTTGTTCGAACGCGCGGCGCGGCGTGAAGACGGGCGCGGCATGTGCGGTTTTGCGCTCTGCCTGCTGCACGGCCATGGCGTGGCGGCCGACGGCGAACGGGCGCTGAGCTTGTTGCGCAAGGCGGCCGAGGACAAGTCGCGTCTCGCCCAATACTGGCTGGGCAAGCTCTACTACGCAGGACAAGAGGTCGGGCAGGACTTCGCCGCCGCGGCACATTGGCTCAAGCTGTCTGCCGCACAGGGTTTTCCCAAGGCTGACGATCTGCTGGCGCGCTGCTATTTCTTCGGCCGTGGCGCTCCCCAGGATCATGCGGCCGCGGTGCGCGCTTGGCGTGTCGCTGCGGAGGCCGGTCTTCCGGCAGCGATGTTCTGCCTGGGCATGTGCCTGTACGCCGGCGCGGGAACGGCTTCCGACCAGGCCGAAGCGGTGACGTGGTTTCGCGCTGCCGCGCGCAAGCAGATGGCCGGCGCGATGTTCCTGCTGGGCCAGTGCCATATGTTCGGCTTCGGCGTTACGCGCGACCCGGCCGCGGGTCTGGCGTGGTACCGGCGTGCCGCCGAGCACGGCAATCGCGAAGCCGAGTTCGAGCTCGGCGAAGCCTGTATCGCCGGGCGCGGCGAAACGGGGCCGGATGTGGCGGAGGCCTTGCATTGGTGGCGCTCCGCCGCGCGGCGGGGCCACTCGCGTGCCCAGATCAAGCTGGCCCATTGCTATCGCTGGGGCGAAGGGGTGGCCGAGAATCCCGCGCTGGCGATCGCGTGGTATCGCCGTGCCGCCGACGGCGGCGATGCCCAGGCCCACGTCTGGCTCGGCGAGTGCTATGAGCACGGCGAAGGCGTGGCGCAGGATGCTGTCGCCGCTATCGGGCATTATCGTGCCGCTGCGGCCGCCGGCGATGCTCACGGCATGACGGAACTCGGCCGCTGCCACTTGCACGGCATCGGCGTGCGCGCCAGCGTTCGTCGTGGCGAGGAACTGCTGCGCGCCGCGACGGAGGCGGGTTGGCCGTCGGCCTTGGGCGAGATCGAACGCTACTGGTTCGCCGAGGGCGAGCGGCACTTCCCTCAGCGCGACGACACGCAGGCGATGCAGCGCGCACTCGCCTGCTACCGCAAGGCCGCCGAACTGGGACACCGGCGCGCCGCCTACATGCTCGGGGAGTGCTACCGGCATGCCTTGGGAACCGCGGAAGACTACGTGCAAGCCTTGCTCTGGTACCGCAAGGCGGCATCGCAATTCGATGCCAAGGTGGCCTTGGGCGATATGTATTACTTCGGCCAGGGGGTGGAGCGTAATTTGCGCGAAGCCTTCCGCTGGTACGAGCAAGCCGTGGCGCAGCACGAGGATGCGTATGCGATGTACAGCCTCGGTTTCTGTTCGCTGCATGGTCACGGCACGAAACGCGATCCGCGCCTGGGCGTCCGCTGGCTGCGTCGCGCGGCATTGCTGGGCGAGTCGAATGCGCAGTACGAATTGGGCAGCGCCTACTACCGCGGCACCGGTGCCGCGAAAAATCTCCGGCTGGCGATGAAGTGGCTGCGCATGGCGGCCGGACACGGCCATGAGGAGGCCATCGCTTTCCTCGAACGGGTCGGGAAGGGCAACCGCCTTAACTGAGCACAGGTGAAGCCGGCGGAATCGCCGGATCGGAGCCGCTCAGTTCGGCTTGGGCTGCGGCAATCTGAAGGTCGATCCGGTCGGCCATCTCCTGAAGCAGATCGCGTCCCTGGCGGCGCGTCAGGTTGGCGGCGGTAAAGAGTTCATAGAGCCGGGAGCCGTAGATGGCGTTGAGTTCCGTTTCGATATCGGCAACCCGGCGCCGCACGTTGGCGACCTGCGCCATCAGTCCGGCGGAGAGTGCGTCCGTTGCGGCGCCATCCCGCGCAGTCGGCGCGCGGCCTTCCCCTTCCTGCCAAAGCGAGAGGACTTCGCGCAGCGTGGCGGCGTCGCTGGCGCGATAGGCGCGATTGGCCTCGGCCATCAGTTGCGTGCGCCATGCCCGGTCTTCCTCGCTGCGGGCGCGGTCGGGATGAATTTTTTGCGCCAGTTGGCGGTAAAGCTTCTTGATGTCGCGGCTGGGCGCAAATGCCGGCGCATCGTCGCGGCCGAGATCGGCGAAGCGCTGATTTTCTTCCTGCGATTGCCGGGCTTGCCCCTGCGCCTTTTCGGCATTTCGTTGCGCAGCCCGGTTGTCGGGCTCGCGTTCGATCAACTGACGCGCTATCTCCGCCTGCAAACGGTCGAGTTCGACCATGCGGCTGCCGACCAGCGACGAGTAGCGCCGTGCGAATTCGGCCAATTCGGCCTGGGCGGTGGCGAGTTCGAGTTCGAGTTCCGATAGCTCCTGCGTCAGCAACTCAAGCTCGGCGCGCAACCGGGCGGTCTTGTCTATCACTGCCAGCGCGCCGTGGCCGGGCGAAACCGCTCCGCCGGCAAGCAGCAGCGTGCGTTGCGCACCCGGCCAGGCGGTCCGCGAGTCCTCCGGGAAGCGCTCCGGCTGAACCAAGGCAACCCAGTCGGCGGGTGTGGTCAGCGCCTGCGCCACCGATAGCGGCAGGATGCGTACCGGGAACAGGCGTTCGATACCCGGCGGCCAGGATTCGCGATCGAGGCCGCGCTTGCTCCACGCCAATGCTGCCTGCCAGAGGGTATCTTCCGCCGCGAGAAGCGCGCGTTGCGCTGCCCAGGCCGGGCCTTCGGCGTCGTCCGGGTTGCGGGCGAGCCGGCTTTTCAGCAAGGACAAGGTGGCGCGCAAGGCAATGCGCACCGCGTAGTCGGCGGCCGGCAATACGAGGCACAAGGGGCGCAAGCCGAGATCGAGTGCATTGGAAATGTCGGGCAGCGTTTCGTCGTCGGGCACGACGATCATCAGGCTGCGCCGGCGTGCCAGGGCTTCGGCGGCCAGTGCCGCGAGCGCCGGGGCCGACAGGGTCGGCAGTTCGACCTGGCATAGCGGCGGCGCGGCCGGCGCATCGAGGCGCGCAAGCCAGGATTGCGCCGCTAACGCTGCGTCCAAGCCATCGTTCATCATGCGGCGATTGTAGCGCGCGCTTTCCGGCAGAAAGCCGGAACTGGCGAGGCGAAACGGCCTTATCTCTCCTTGCTGAATCGCTGCCATGACGTTAAAGTGCGCGCTGGTTTGTCTTCCGCGAGGGGCGATTTGTGTTTTCCATCATCCAGGCCGCCGGCTGGCCAATTTGGCCTTTGTTGCTGGCCTCCATACTCGCAGTGGCTCTGATTATCGAGCGGGCCGGCGCGCTGCGCCGCGCCAAGATCGTTCCCCCAGGCCTGTTGCAACGAGTGGTTGCCGAATTCAAACAAGGCGGCGTCAACGACGAAATGCTTAAGCGGCTCGATGTTCATTCGCCCTTGGGGCGGGTGTTTGCCGCCGGACTGCGCAACGTCAGAAACTCGCGCGAAATCATGAAGGACGCCATCGAGGAGTCCGGCCGTGGCGTTGCGCACGAGTTGGAGCGTTTTCTCACCAGCCTGGGCACCATTGCATCGATCAGCCCGCTGATGGGTTTGTTCGGCACCGTCGTCGGCATGATCGAGATATTCGGTTCGTCGACCGCGTCCGGCAATAATCCGCAGGCCTTGGCCCACGGCATATCGGTTGCCCTGTACAACACCGGTTTCGGTCTCATCATCGCCGTCCCGAGCATGATTTTTTATCGGCATTTCCGCGCCCAGGTCGATAGTCTGGTGATCGAGATGGAGTTGCAGGCCGTCAAGCTCGTGGAACTGGTGCACGGCGAGCGCGCCTGACTTTCACGGGAATACGGTATGAATTTCCAGCGTGGTCGTCCCCGCGAAGAGCCGGAGATCAATCTGATCCCGATGATCGACGTATTGCTGGTGATCCTGATTTTTCTGATGATCACCACGACGTATTCAAAGTTCTCCGGCCTGGAAATCAACCTGCCCACGGCCGATACCCAAACCAGCCAGGAGCAGCCGAGCGAGATCAACGTGGTTGTTACGGCTCAGGGCGATGTCCTGGTCAATAAGGCGCCCGTTGGCGGCCGTGCCGTTGAAGCCATCGCCGCGGCGTTAAAACGCGTTGCCGGTAACGGTGCCAAGGAGCCGGTCGTCATCATCAATGCCGATGCCAAGGCCACCCATCAGAGCGTGATCGACGTCATGCAGGCCTCTCAGACCGCGGGGCTGACGCACATCTCGTTCGCCACCCAGCAGAAGCAGTGAACCGCATCTGGCAAAAGCGGGGACTGGCAGCAGTCTTGCTTCTGCCGGCGGCGTTCCTGTTCGCGGCAATTGTTTCTCTGCGCCGCCTTGCCTATCGCGCCGGCATCCTGCGCAGCATCGTCCTCCGCGTGCCGGTGATCGTCGTCGGCAATCTCGCCGCGGGCGGTGCCGGCAAAACGCCGCTGGTCCTCGCGCTGGTAAGGGAACTGGCTGCGCGCGGCCGGCATCCCGGCATCGTCAGTCGCGGTTATGGAGGCAATTTTCGCGGTGTTCACAAGGTGGAGGAGGGCGACAGCGCAGAGCTGGTTGGCGACGAGCCACTGCTGCTGAAGCGCCGCGCGGCTTGTCCGGTATTCGTCGGCAGCGACCGCGTGACCGCGGCGCAGGCCCTGCTTGCCGCCTATCCCGAATGCGATGTCATCGTCAGCGACGACGGGCTCCAGCACTACCGGCTGGCGCGCGATGTCGAGATCGCCGTCATCGACCGCCGTATGTTGGCGAACCACTGGATGCAGCCGGCCGGGCCGTTCCGCGAGCCGGTGGCAAGACTGGCGAAGGTCGATGCCATCGTCAGAAATGGCGCCGTCGATATTTCGGTGCACGGCGTGCCGACATTCGACATGCGGCTGGTGGGCGAGCGCTTCGTCCGGCTCGACGACGCGACGCAAGTCTGCGGCGCCGCCGATTTCGCCGACCAGTGGCTGCACGCGGTCGCCGGCATTGGCGAGCCGCAGCGATTTTTTGAGCACCTCGCCGCGCTCGGCCTCTCATGCGATTCGCATGCATTCCCCGATCATCATCGCTATACCGCTGCGGACCTCGGGTTTACCGGTAATGCCATCCTGACCACCGAAAAGGATGGGGTAAAATTGCGCGGCCTTTCCCGGTTGCCCGTCTGGGTGCTGCCGGTGGACGCGCAGGTCGAACCCGATCTGGTCACCTTTGTCATGGAGAAGCTCGATGGACGCCCGCCTGCTTGAAATACTCGTCTGCCCGGTGTGCAAGGGGCCACTCGACCATCGCAAGACCGCTGGCGAGCTTGTTTGCAAGGCTTGCCGGTTGGCCTATCCGATCAAGGACGATATTCCGGTGATGCTGGTGGACGAAGCCCGGCAACTCGCAACCGAGGAAGTGTGAAGGCATTTCACGTCGTCATTCCGGCGCGCTTCGGTTCGACGCGCTTGCCGGGAAAACCGCTGGCGGACCTTGCCGGCAAGCCCATGGTGGTGCGTGTCGTCGAAGCGGCATTGCGGGCGACGCCCGATGGCGTCTGGGTCGCTACCGACGACGAGCGTGTCATTCACGCCGTCGAAACGCACGGCTATCGCGCCGTGATGACTTCGGCGGCACATGCCAGCGGTACCGATCGCATAGCCGAAGTGGCCCGGTTGCTGGGTTGGGACGACGACGACATCGTCGTCAACGTTCAAGGCGACGAGCCTCTGATCGATCCGGATTCGATCCGGGCCTGTGCCAGTGCTTTGGTGGAAGACACGGAGGCCGCCATAGCAACGGCCGCACACCCGATCACGGACGTCGCCGAGTTCTTCAATCCCAACGTCGTCAAGGTTGTTACCGCGGCATCGGGGCGGGCGCTTTACTTCTCGCGGGCGCCGATGCCCTGGCATCGCGACGGGTTTGGCGCATCGCGCGATCTGTTGCCCGATGGCTTCGCCCCGCTCAGGCATATCGGCCTGTATGCCTATCGCGTGGCTTTTCTCAAGCGCTACAGTACGTTGGCGCCCGCCCCGTGCGAAACCTGGGAAGCCCTCGAACAGTTGCGGGCGATTTGGCACGGGTACGCGATACGCGTCGTTTGCTGCGATGCAGCGCCGGCTCCCGGCGTGGATACCGCGGCGGACCTCGACCGCGTCAGGAAGAAATTTTTGCCAACTGCCGCGGCTGGGAGCTGATAAGTCGAGAGTATTGGGTCATTTATACATCCGTTTATCCCTCTTTCGGATTGGGTTTATGGTTGCGCAAAATTTAGAGTCGATTCCAACAAAAGATATACCCATTCATTAGCCAAACACCAAAGGAAATAAGCATGCGACTGATACTGTTAGGGCCGCCCGGCGCGGGCAAGGGTACCCAAGCCAATTTCATCAGGGAACAATTCGGCATCCCGCAGATTTCCACCGGCGATATGCTGCGTGCTGCCGTCAAGGCCGGCACCCCGCTGGGCATCGAAGCCAAAAAGATCATGGATGCAGGCGGCTTGGTCCGCGACGACATCATCATCGGCCTCGTCAAGGACAGGCTCAAGGAATCCGACTGTGCGAACGGTTACATGTTCGACGGTTTTCCGCGCACGCTGCCGCAAGCCGACGCGATGAAGGATGCCGGCGTCGCCATAGATTTCGTGCTTGAAATCGACGTGCCGGACAGCGAGATCATCACTCGCATGAGCGGTCGCCGCGTGCACGTGGCGTCGGGCCGTACCTACCACGTCAAGTTCAATCCGCCCAAGGTCGAGGGCAAAGACGACGTTACCGGCGAGTCGCTGATCCAGCGCGACGACGACCGCGAGGAAACAGTCCTGAAACGTCTCGAGGTCTATCATGCGCAGACCAAGGCTCTGGTGGATTACTACGGCAACTGGGCGGCCGGCGGCGCGGCCGGTGCTCCCCAGTATCGCAAGATCGACGGCTTGGGCAAGGTCGATGACATTCGCGAGCGCGCATTCGCAGCACTGAAATGAGGTAAGAGCATGGCGGCAAAGAAGGTGAACGCGTTCTACGCGCAATCGGGTGGTGTGACGGCGGTTATCAACGCTTCGGCGTGCGGTGTCATCGAAACGGCGCGCAAGCACAAGGATGTGATTGGCAAAGTCTTCGCCGGACGCAACGGCATTATCGGTGCGCTCACCGAAGACCTGATCGATACGTCCAAGGAGTCGGCGAGAGCCATCGCCGCGCTGCGTGCCACGCCCTCGGGCGCCTTCGGTTCCTGCCGCTACAAGTTGAAGAGCCTGGAGCAGAACCGTCGCGAGTACGAGCGCCTGATCGAGGTCTTCAAGGCGCACAACATCGGGTACTTCTTCTATAACGGCGGCGGCGATTCGGCGGACACCTGCCTGAAGGTGTCGCAACTCGGCGAATCCATGGGTTACCACTTGCAGGCGATCCATGTGCCGAAAACGGTCGACAACGACCTGCCGGTCACCGACAACTGTCCCGGCTTCGGTTCGGTGGCGAAGTACATCGCGGTATCCACGCTTGAAGCGACTTTTGATGTGCGCTCCATGGCCAAGACCTCGACCAAGGTGTTTGTGCTCGAAGTCATGGGTCGTCATGCTGGATGGATTGCGGCGGCGGGTGCCATGGCTTCGACCAAGGATCTGGAACTGCCCATCGTCGTGCTCTTCCCAGAGGTCGCATTCAACCAGAAGAAGTTCCTTGCCAAGGTCGGTGCACTGGTCAAGAAGTTCGGCTACTGCACGGTCGTCGTCTCCGAAGGCGTCCATGACGCTGACGGCAAGTTCCTCTCCGACCAGGGGCTGACGGACGCTTTCGGTCATGCGCAACTGGGCGGCGTGGCACCGGTCATCGCCAATATGGTGAAGGAAGCCCTCGGTCTCAAGTTTCATTGGGGCGTCGCCGACTACATGCAACGTGCGGCCCGCCATATTGCATCCAAGACCGATGTCGACCAGGCTTATGCCACCGGCAAGGCGGCGGTCGAGTTCGCACTGAAGGGGCATAACTCGGTTATGCCGACCATCGACAGGGTCTCGAATAGTCCCTACAAGTGGAAGATCGGCATGGCACCGCTGTCCAAGGTGGCGAATGTCGAGAAGATGATGCCCAAGAGCTTCATCACTGCCGACGGTTTCGGCATTACTCAGAAGTGTCGCGACTACCTGGGGCCGCTGATGAAGGGCGAGGACTACCCGCCCTACAAGGATGGTTTGCCGCAGTATGTGACGCTGAAGAATGTTGCGGTACCCAAGAAACTTGCTGAGTTCAAGCTGTAAGAAACAGAGCGGGGGTGTTCCGGTGGGCTACCAATCCTGCCGGAGCGTGATAGACTTATAAGTAGGGTTAATTCAATAAAAGGGGGAATCTATGTCGTTGGGACTTATGTTTGCGCTGGTATGCGCCGTTGCGGCAATCGCCTACGGCTTCATATCGAGTCAATGGATCTTGTCGCAGCCGACCGGCAACGACCGCATGCGCGAGATATCCGCAGCCGTGCAGGAAGGCGCCCAAGCCTATCTCAAGCGTCAGTACGCGACCATCAGTATGGTGGGTGCGGTTCTGGCCGTACTCATAGGCATTTTCCTCGGCATGACCACCGCCGTCGGTTTTGTCATCGGTGCGGTTCTCTCTGGCGCCGCCGGCTTCATCGGTATGAACGTGTCGGTACGCGCCAATGTGCGCACGGCTGAAGCCGCTCGCACCGGCCTCAACGAAGCGCTCGACGTTGCCTTCAAGGGCGGTGCCATCACCGGCATGCTGGTGGTGGGCCTCGGCCTCCTCGGTGTCGCTGGCTACTACGCCTTCCTCAAGGCCAACGGCGGCGATCAGAGCATGGAACACATCCTGCACCCGCTGGTGGGCCTGGGCTTCGGTTCTTCGCTGATTTCCATCTTCGCCCGTCTGGGCGGCGGCATTTTCACCAAGGGTGCCGACGTCGGCGCCGACCTGGTAGGTAAAGTGGAAGCCGGCATTCCGGAAGACGACCCGCGCAACCCGGCGGTAATCGCCGACAACGTCGGCGACAACGTCGGCGACTGCGCCGGCATGGCTGCCGACTTGTTCGAGACCTACGCCGTGACCATGGTCGCGACCATGCTCCTGGGCGCGCTGATGCTCAAGGGTTTCGAGGAACAGGCCGTGACTTATCCGCTGGTTCTTGGCGGCTTCTCCATCATCGCCTCGATCGTCGGCGTCTTCTTCGTCAAGGTTTCACCCGGCCAGAAGATCATGACCGCGCTCTACAAGGGCCTGATTGCCGCCGGCGTGCTGGCGCTGATCGCGTTCTACCCGATCACGATGAACTTCATCGACGATCATGCACTCGATGCCGTCATGAACATCAGCGGTGGCACGCATATGCGTCTTTACGCTGCGTCCGTTGTCGGTCTCGTGCTGACCGGTCTGATGGTGGTCATTACCGAGTACTACACCGCGACGGAGTATGCGCCGGTCAGGCACATCGCCGAAGCTTCCACCACCGGTCATGGCACCAACGTCATCGCCGGTATCGGCGTGTCGATGAGGTCTACCGCTTGGCCGGTGCTGTCGGTGTGCGCCGCGATCTGGGCCTCCTACGCCCTCGGCGGTCTCTATGGCATCGCTATCGCCGCGACCTCGATGCTGTCGATGGCCGGCATCATCGTCGCACTTGACGCTTACGGCCCGATTACCGATAACGCCGGCGGCATCGCCGAGATGGCGGAGTTGCCCGACAGCGTTCGTGCCATCACCGACCCGCTCGACGCGGTGGGCAACACGACCAAGGCCGTGACCAAGGGTTATGCCATCGGCTCCGCCGGTCTGGCCGCTCTGGTGCTGTTCGCCGACTTCACCCATGGCCTCGAAGCCATCAAGCCGGGTACCCACTTCCTGTTCGATCTGTCCGATCCGGCCGTTATCATCGGCCTGTTCATCGGCGGCATGGTGCCTTATCTGTTCGCCGCCATGGGCATGGAAGCAGTCGGCCGCGCCGCCGGTTCGGTGGTGATCGAAGTGCGTCGCCAGTTCAAGGAAATCAAAGGCATCATGGAAGGCACGGCCAAGCCCGAATACGGTACTTGCGTCGATATGCTGACCAAGGCGGCGATCAAGGAAATGATGATCCCGTCGCTGCTGCCGGTGCTGGTCCCCGTGGTTGTGGCAGTTGGCATGAACTTCCTGATGCCGGCGGTTGGCGGCGTCAGTGCCGGAGTCCGAGCCCTTGGGGGTACCTTGATGGGCACGATCGTGACCGGTCTTTTCGTCGCGATATCCATGACCACCGGTGGTGGTGCATGGGACAACGCCAAGAAGTACATCGAGGAAGGTCACTTCGGCGGCAAGGGTTCCGACGCCCACAAGGCGGCGGTGACCGGCGACACCGTTGGCGACCCGTACAAGGATACTGCCGGCCCGGCGGTGAACCCGTTGATCAAGATCATCAACATCGTTGCCTTGCTGATTGTGCCGCTGGTGGCGTAATCGGGACGAGTTGATCTGTACCCTGACGGGCCGCCTGCGGGCGGCCCGTTTTTTTTTGCTGCGCCCGGCAGGGCGCACTCACCTGGAGGTGAATTCTCCTGAACTCGCCATGCTGGCAGCGCCAAGAACTATAGGCCTACCTGCGCCTGCTCCATGTCGCCGCCGCCTGTTTCTCTTCGCCTGCTTACGCGCTGGCGCGACGCTTGAAGTCCGCGAGCCGAAAGCCGAGTAACAGGAGGGATGAAAAGTAGGTGAGGATGCCGGCGACAACAACGAGAGACAGCCTTGTCAGCTTCTGCGCGCCTTGCATGGCAAGCCATTCGATATTCTCGCCCGTGGTCAACCAGAGCACGCTACCCATGGCGGTGAGCGCGATGGCGAGCTTCAGCGAGAACGAAAGCCAGCCGGGTGCGGGCTGATAGACGTTGTGCCGACGCAGGCCTCGATACAGCAGGCTGGCGTTCAGGCAGGAGGCCAGCCCGATGGAAAGCGCCAGTCCGGCATGCTTGATCCAGCCGATGAAGGCGAGGTTCATCAACTGTGTCGCCGCGAGCGTGATGAGTGCGATCTTGACCGGCGTCTTGATGTCCTGGCGGGCGTAGAAGCCCGGCGCGAGAATCTTGACCAGGATAAGGCCGGCGAGGCCGACGCTGTAGGCGACGAGTGCGGTGCGCGTCTGCATGACATCGTTAGCCGAAAAGGCGCCGTACTGAAACAGCGTCGAGAGCAATGGCACGGCGAGGATGGCTAGCGCCAGTGCGGCCGGGAGCGTCAGAACCAGCGTCAGGCGCAGCCCCCAGTCGAGCAGCGCCGAGAATTCTTCGCGCTGTTCCGTTGCATGCGCCCTGGCTAGGCTGGGCAGCAGTATCGTGCCCAGGGCGGCACCGAGCAGGCCGGCGGGGAACTCCATCAGCCGGTCGGCGTAGTAGAGCCAGGAGACGCTGCCAGAGGGCAGGAAAGAGGCGAAGATCGTGTTGATGAGCAAGGATATCTGTGAGACCGAAACACCCAGCACTGCCGGTCCCATCAGGACAAAAATCCGCCTCACGCCCGGATCGTCGGGCGCCCAGTCGAAGCGCGGCAACATTCCAATCTTCTTCAGTGCCGGCAGTTGGATCGCCAGTTGTAGCGCACCGCCGAGGAATACCGCCCAGGCCAGGGCGACGACGGGCGGATCGAAATAGGGCGCAGCCAGCAGTGCCATGCCGATGAAGCTCAGGTTGAGCAGCACCGGCGTGAAGGCCGGCAATGCAAAGCGGCTCCAGGTGTTGAGGATGCCGGCGGAGAATGCCACCAGTGCCATGAACAGGATGTAGGGAAAGGTGATGCGCGTGAGTTCGACCGTCAAAGCGAATTTCCCGGTATCGGACGAGAAGCCGGGGGCAGTGAGATAAATCAGCAGCGGCGCGCCGATAATGCCGAGCAGGGCGACAATCGCCACCGCGATGCAGAGTACGGTGGCGACTCGGTCGACCAGTCGCTTGGTTTCCGCTTCGCCGCGCTTGTTGTGGTATTCGGCCAATAGCGGTACGAAGGCCTGAGAGAACGCGCCTTCCGCAAACATGCGCCGTAACAGGTTGGGCAGGCGGAAGGCGACGAAAAATGCGTCGGTCGCCAACCCGGCCCCGAAAGTGCGGGCAATGACGAAGTCGCGGACGAAACCGAGGACGCGCGAGAGCAGCGTCATGCTGCTGACAGTGGCTAATGCTCTTAGTAGATTCATGGCCCGGAATGCTACAGATTTGCAAGGCCTTCAGGCGCCTTGCAAAGACGGGGGGAAGTCCCTATAATTCGCCGCTTTTAGTTCCGGCGTAACGCCCGCCAACGTGCGTGAGCCTGCTCTAAGATTACATTTTCCAGAACCCCACCGGATTCCGATTCATGGCCAACACCGCACAAGCCCGCAAGCGCGCCCGTCAAGCCGTCAAACAGCGCGCCCACAACATGAGCCTGCGCTCGACCCTCCGTACCGCGATCAAAAAGGTACAAAAGGCAGTCGAAGCCGGCGACAAGACCGCTGCTCAGGCGGTGTTCAAAGAATCACAAGGCGTTATCGACGCCATTGCGGACAAGAATATCGTCCATAAGAACAAGGCTGCTCGCCATAAGAGCCGCCTCACTGCCGCGATCAAAGCGCTCTGATCTAAGCTGGCTTTACTCTGTCGCTCGTCTGTCGCTCGCGGCCGACGAGCGATTTTCGTTTTCGTTCGGATATTCTGTTTTTGGAAGCGATTCCGCACGTCCGGATTCAATGCATCCAGAGGCGCGTTGACTGATCCTACGGAGTCAGCGCTCAATATTCCTATGGTGTCGTTGCGAGAAGCCTGGCTGCGCCGCTACCTGGTGCTGGCGCATGGCACACCGTCTCACGACACCTACGGCCGGGTCTTCCGGGTACTGGACGCCACAGTCTTCGAGCAGTGTTTCCGGAGTTGAATTTTCAGACTGGTCGGTGTGGTCGATGGCGTTATCGCGCTGGATGGCAAGACAGTCTGCGGTTTGCGCGACGGCGAAAACACCGCGTTGCATATGGTGAGCGCGTTCGCCACCGCCAGCGGTTTGTGCCTGGGCCAGGAAGGCACGCGGGGCAAGGGAACGAGATTGCCGCCATCAAGGCGCTGCTGGATACGCTGACCCTCAAGGGCTGCATCGTCACCATTGATGCCATCGACTGCTGAACTGAGATCGCGCAGCAGATCGTCGAACGGGATTCATCGCGCGACACGGCAGGGCGGTTACGGCGCGATTGCAGGTATTATTCAGCCCATGGACAAGCGCGCAATCTTCCGTTCCATCGCTGCCGACGTGGCCAAGGGCGAATTGGCTTTTCCCACCAGCGCCCAGGTGGCGATGCGGGTCAGGCGGGCGCTCGACGATCCCGATTGTCATATCGACGCCGCGGCCAGACTGGTGCAGGCCGAGCCGCTGCTTTCCGCCCGCGTCGTCGCCATTGCCAACTCCGTCGCCTTCAACCGTTCCGGCAGAGAGATTACCGATGTCCGTACCGCCGTTCTCCGCCTTGGTTTCCGCACCGTCCGGGCCCTGGCGACGGCGCTGGTGACGCGCCAACTGGCGGGCGGGGCATCGGCCGGGCCGGCCCAGGACCAGGCGGCGCAACTATGGGGACATACGGCGCATGTGGCGGCGCTGGCCCATGTCATCGCCCGCCGCGTCACGAAGCAGGATCCGGAAACGGCCATGTTCGCCGGCATCATCCACGAGGTGGGCGGTTTCTATCTGCTCTCGCGCGCCAAGGATTTTCCCGGCCTGCTGGACGGCGATCTGACCGACTGGATCGAAGAGGGCGAAATGGAGGTCGGTCGCGCCGTGCTCAAGGTGCTGACGGTGCCCGAACCCGTGGTTCGCGCCATCGAGGCTTACTGGGACGGCTATCTCGCCATGCCGCCGACGACCTTGGCCGATACCTTGCTGCTCGCCGAGGAACTCGCCCCGGTGCCTTCTCCGCTGCATCGGCTCGGTGGCGAGGAGCAGGGCGAAGGCATGACCGCATCCCTCGATATGGCAATCGGCAAGGAAACGCTGACCAGCATCCTCGAAGAATCGGACGAGGAAGTCGACTCGCTGACTGGAGCCCTGGAGTTCTAGGTTCGCCGGCCTGAAGGACTCAAGCGGCAACCAGCCATTCCGTGGCCCAGCGTAGTGCGGCTTCCAGGTTCTGTTGTGCCGCGTCGCTCGGCGGCTCCCCCAACTCGAAACGTTCTCCCCGAATGGCCAGCAGCCAGCAGGGCGGCGCCTCCTCGTCTTCCAGATCGCGATAGACCTGGAGCACCGACTGGGGCGATATGGCGTGAGTGCTGAAGCTCTCGTCCTTGGCTGCCTCGATACGCTCGGCAGTGAAAGGCGCAGCGGCTGCAATGCTGGCATCGACGAACAGAACGCGGCGCCGGTCATGCAGATCGAGTGCGTGTTCGACCTGAAGCTGAAAATCGGTAAGGCATTCGACGCCGGGAAGATTCATGGCCTCGATGCGCTCGACGAACAGCGGCCCGAGCGCATCGTCGCCGCGGCTGGGGTTGCCCCAGCCGAAGACGAGTAGCGGTGCCTTCACTCGGTCGTGCAGACGCCGTGGGCGTCCTTGTACAGGCGGTCGATGATTTTTCCTGCGGCGTCTTCGAGTTCCACTTCCAGCGGCATTTGCCCGAGGGCGTGGGTGGCACAGGAAAGGCAGGGGTCGAAGCAGCGGATCGCAACCTCGATGTGGTTGAGCAGCCCTTCGGTAATTTCGCGTCCCGAAAGATAGCGCTTCGCCACCTGGCGGATCGCCTCGTTCATCGCCTGGTTGTTGTGCGTGGTGGAAACGATCAGGTTGGCGCGAATCACCTGGTCGTCCTCATCGACGCGGTAATGGTGGATCAGCGTGCCGCGCGGGGCTTCGATGACGCCGACGCCGCGTTCCTGGCGCTCGCCCTTGGCCATCAGGTCGGTGCCGAGAATGTCGTCGTCGTGGAGCAGATCCTTGATGTTCTCGGCGGCATGCAGCATCTCGATCATGCGCGCCCAGTGGTAGCCCAGCGTGGCGCCCGCGGCGCCCTCGAAGGCGAGAAATTCCTTGCGCTCATGGTCGGCCAGCGGGGTCGGGATGAAGTCGCAGTTGGTCACCCGCGCCAGCGGGCCGACACGGTACCAGCCGTCATCGGGGCCGAGGCTCTTGAAGAACGGAAACTTCATGTAGGACCAGGGCTTCACGTCTTCCGAGATCACGTCCCAGTAGCGCGCATAGTCGAAGTGGTCGAACATCACCTGGCCGTCGGCATTGCGGGCGCGCAGGCCGCCGTGGTAGAGGTCCATGGCGCCGTCGGCGCGCACCAGGCTCATGCTGTGTGCGGGGAAACGGCCGAACTCGTTGTAGAAAATCTTGTTGCGCTCGAAGAGCTGCTTGATGATCTGTATCGCCTCGCGGCTCCAGGCCACCATCTGGTAGATGTCCTTGAGCAGAAGATCGCGGTCGGCGACGGCGAGGGCCTTGTTGACGCCGCCGGGCACCGAACCCGTGCCGTGCACGCGCTTGCCGGCGGTGATGCGGATGATCTCCTGGCCGTACTTGCGCATGAACACGCCTTGCTTCGCCAGTTCGGGATGCGCGGCGGCGACGCCGACGATGTTGCGCGCCGCGAGGTCGGAACCGAAGCCGAACAGCAGATCGGGCGAGGCGAGATGGAAGAAGTGCAGCGCATGCGACTGCAATATCTGGCCGTAGTGCATGAGCCGGCGCAGCTTTTCCGCCGTCGGCGTCAGCTTGGCACCGAGGATCATGTCCATGGCCTTGGACGCGGCGAGATGGTGCGATACCGGGCAGATGCCGCACAGGCGCTGCACCATCACCGGTACCTCCCAGTAGGGCCGGCCCTGGATGAAGCGCTCGAAGCCGCGGAACTCGACGATATGCAGGCGAACCTGATGCACCTTGTTGTCTTCGTCGAGCAGGATGGTGACCTTGCCGTGGCCCTCGACGCGCGAGACGGGCTCGATGGCGACGCGCCTCAGCTTTTCGGGATGGGCGGCGGTTTCAAGTTCGAATGTCATTTGAGACTCCAATTTTCACCACGGCGAACACGGCGACACGGCGGAAAAACTATTCATGATTCGTTCCTTTCGCCGTGTCGCCGT
>OBOI01000332.1_pt1 | contig 17511 bp, 13 predicted proteins | sample 1670151 | NCBI WGS metagenome assembly OBOI01 (sample SAMEA104232303, study PRJEB22302) | sediment metagenome | biome: forest; feature: aquifer; material: sediment | place: USA | collected 2011-08-07 | depth 0.01 m | reverse complement strand
CGCCAGGTCGTCAAGGGCTTGGGCCTCTATCCCGAGATCAACCGCCTCTTGATCAAGCAGTTGACCTATAGCCTGGAGCGCTTGGCGCGCTAGGCCGTCTACTCGGCCTTGAAAAAGGCGTTGGCATTGGCCCCGCACACCGGGCACTTCTCCGGCGCCTCCTTGCCCTCGTGGGTGTGGCCGCAGACCTTGCAGACGTAGTAGTCACACTCCGCCATGGCGGCGAGGGTGTCGATGGCCTTCTGGTAGAGGGCGGCGTGGACCTTCTCCACCTCGTTGGCAAAGGCGAAGGATTGCCGCGCCGCCTTCTCGCCCGCTGCCTCCGCCTCGCTAATCATGGCCGGATACATGTTGGTGAACTCCTCGGTCTCGCCGGCCACCGCCACCTTTAGATTTTCCAGGGTGGTGCCCACCGCCTTCAAGGCTCGAAGATGGGCATGGGCGTGGATGGTCTCGGCGGCAGCGGCAGCGCGAAAGAGTTTGGCCGTCTGATGCAACCCCTCTTTGTCCGCCTGGGCGGCAAAGGCCAGGTACTTGCGGTTGGCCTGGGATTCTCCGGCAAAGGCGGTCCATAGGTTCTGTTGTGTCTGATTCATCGCGTTCTCTCCTTGTGGGGTTCGGGGCGGAAGGGTTTCATGGGACCTGATTCCTGGGCCAAGAACTTGGCCAACCAAAAGAATCCATTGATTTCTATCAGAACACCCAATAAATTGAAAGAAATAATGTAATGACGCCGGTTGACGGTTGATGGGGGTCTGCTTAGGGTTGGAGGACGATTTGTCCGTCAACCAGGGGTTGCTGCCCGAGCCGGAACTCGCCATGTAGGCAAACGGATCTATTTTCGCACAGGAGGCGATAGGGCCATGCATAGACATTTTGGTCGGATAATGCGGACATTAAGTGTCAGTCGGATGAAATCGTCATCCTGTTCCTTGTGGCAACCACCGGTGGATATCTATGAGACCGACACGGAATTGATTGTCTTTGTCGAGGTCCCCGGCATCCTGCCCGAGAGGATCAAGGTGATGGCCGAGGCGACCCTGTTGACCATCAGCGGTTCCCGGAAGTGTGAAATCCAGGGCATCAATCACGTCCATCAACTGGAGATCGAGTATGGCTATTTTGCCTGCCGCATCCCCTTGCCGTTTACCATTAACGTGGACGATACCCGTTCTACCATTGAAAACGGCTTTCTGACAGTCCGCATGCCCATCATCCGCCAGCAGGGCGCCGTGGCAATTAACCTCAGGTAAGGAAACCTTTATGTCTGCCGATAATCAAGCTCAAGAGCCCGCGGGCGCCCGGGAACAGATGGGCGCTGATCCCGAAAAACTGGCCGTTCCCCTGACCCTGCCCATTTTGCCCCTGCAAGGCTTTGTCTTCTTCCCGGGGATGGGGTTTCCCTTGCAGGTCTCGCACCAGGGGTCGAAAACCCTGATCGACGACACCCTGGTCAAGGACCGGCTGGTGGCCATGGTCTCCCATCGGCCGATCAAGGACAAACCCAATGAACCGGTACCGGCCGAGCACCTGTTCACGGTTGGCACCATGGGCTATATCCACAAGATCCTGAAGGACAAGGACGGGGTCTATCAGGTGCTGGTGAGTGCGATCCGCAAGGTCAGGATACTGGAGGTGATTCAGCACGAGCCCTACCATGTGGGTCGCGTCGAGCCGATCCCCATGCACAGCGAAGAGGGCCAGGAGCTTGAGGCCCTGATCATCAACCTGCGCGCCCAGTTCAAGAAGATGGCCGAGCTCTCCCAGATGCCCGAGGAGTTGACCATGACCATCATGTCGCTGCAAAACCCCTTCCATGTGGCCTACCTGGCCGGCTCCCAGCTCAACCTCCCCCTGGAGGAGGAGCAGAAGTTCCTGGAGATCGAAGGGGTGGTCGACCTCTTAAAAAAGGTCACCCTGGAGGTCACCAAGAAGCTGGATACCCTGGAGGTCAGTCAGGAGATCCAGAAGAGCATCAAGGAGGATATCGACAAGAAACAGCGTGAGTTCTTCCTGCGCCAGCAACTGAAGGCCATCCGCAAGGAGCTGGGGGAGGGTGATGAGAATGTGGACACCGACGACCTGCGTAAGCGGCTGAAAAAGGCCTCACTCTCCAAGGAGGCCAAGGAGACGGTAACCAAGGAGATGGACCGGCTGTCGCGGATTCCCTCCTCGTCGCCGGAGTATACGGTAGCCCGCACCTATATCGAATGGATCTTTGACCTCCCTTGGAAAAAGGCCACCAAGGACACCCTCGATCTGCTTAAGGCCCGCGAGATTCTGGACCATGACCACTATGGCCTGGAGAAGATCAAAAACGGATACTCGAATTCTTGGCGGTCCACTCCCTGAAGGCCGACCTCCATGGCCCGATCCTCTGTTTCGTCGGGCCGCCGGGGGTGGGTAAGACCTCGCTGGGCCAATCCATCGCCCGCACCATGAACAAGAACTTTGTCCGCATCTCCCTGGGCGGGGTCCGGGACGAGGCCGAGATCAGGGGCCATCGCCGCACCTACATCGGCTCTCTCCCCGGCCGCATCATCCAGAGCCTGAAGAAGGCGGGCTCCAATAACCCGTTGTTCATGCTGGACGAGATCGACAAGCTCGGCAGCGACTTCCGCGGCGATCCCTCTTCCGCCTTGTTGGAGGTCCTTGATCCCGAGCAGAACTTCTCCTACACCGACCACTATCTGGAGATCCCCTTTGACCTCTCCAAGGTCATGTTCATCACCACGGCCAACTATATCGAGAACATCCCCGGCCCCTTACGGGATCGGATGGAGATCATCGAGCTCTCCAGTTATACCGAGGACGAGAAGTTGATGATCGCCAAGCGCCATCTGGTCGCCAAGCAGCTGGCGGCCCATGCCCTGACCGATCACCATGTGACCTTCCGCGATGCGGCCATCCGCATGGTGATTCGCTCCTACACCCGGGAGGCCGGGGTGCGCAGCCTGGAGCGGCGCTTGGGTGCCATCTGCCGCGGCATCGCCAAGGATTTGGTTGCCGGCGACATCAAGACCCATGTGGTGACGGAAAAATCGGTGCTGAAGTACCTGGGACCCATCGATTTCTTCCCCGAGTCCGCGGCCAGGAATTGGGGGCCGGGGCTCGCCACCGGCTTGGCCTGGACTCCGGTGGGCGGGGTGCTCCTCTTTATCGAGGCGGCCAAGATGAAGGGGAAGGGGGGCTTGATCCTCACCGGCACCTTGGGTGATGTGATGAAGGAGTCGGCCACCGCGGCCTTGACCTATATCCGCTCCCACGCCAAGGCCCTGGAGATTGACGAAGATAAATTTGCCCAGGAGGACATCCATGTCCATGTGCCGGCAGGCGGCACCCCCAAGGACGGACCGTCGGCGGGAGTGGCCATGGTGGTGGCCCTGACCTCGTTGTTGACCGGCAAGGCGGTGCGTAAGGATATTGCCATGACTGGCGAGATTACCCTGCGGGGGGATGTGCTGCCGGTGGGCGGCGTCAAGGAGAAGGTCCTGGCCGCGGCCCGGGCCGATATCAAGGAGGTCATCCTGCCCCTGCACAACGAAAAGGATGTCCTTGATATCCCGGCCCATGCCAAGAAAGGGGTGCGCTTCCACTTTGTCCAGGAGATCGGCGAGGTCCTGGACAAGGTGTTTGTCAGCGAGTAGACACGCGCATAATCTAACAGGGGCAGGGGGCGCCTGCCGACATAATTGCTACCACGAAGGCCACGAGGTACGCGAAGATTTTTCAACTTCGCGCACTTCGTGGCCTTCGTGGTTTACGCTACATAGTAGCTTACTTGCATGACGGACGGAGTCACTAACGGTCACTTCATCAGATCCGTGCTTAGGTAGCGCTCGCCGGTGTCGGGCAGGATCACCACGATCTTCTTGCCCGCGTTTTCCGGTCGCCTGGCGACCTCCAGGGCGGCAAAGGTGGCGGCCCCGCATGAGATACCGGCCAGGATCCCTTCCGAGGTGGCCAGCTCCTTGGCGCAGGCAACCGCCTGCTCGTTGGTAACGGTGATGACCTCGTCAATGATGGCGGTGTTGAGGATGGCGGGTACGAAGCCGGCGCCGATCCCCTGAATCTTGTGGGGGCCGGGTTGCCCCCCCGAGAGCACGGGGGAGGCGGCGGGCTCAACCGCCACCGCCTGGAAACCGGGCCTTAATTTCTTGATCACCTCCGCCACGCCGGTGATGGTGCCGCCAGTACCCACCCCTGCCACCAGAAAGTCCACCTCTCCCGCAGTATCTTCCCATATCTCCATGGCCGTGGTCTGCCGGTGAATCTCCGGATTGGCCGGGTTGGTGAACTGATTGGGCATGTAGGAGTTCGGGGTCTCCGCGATCAGCTCCTCGGCCTTGACAATGGCGCCCTTCATCCCCTGCGGCCCGGGGGTGAGGACCAGTTCTGCCCCCAGATGTTTGAGCAGCATGCGGCGCTCCAGGCTCATGGTCTCCGGCATGGTCAGAATCAATCGGTACCCCTTGGCCGCGCAGACGAAGGCCAGGGCGATGCCGGTGTTGCCGCTGGTCGGCTCGATGATGGTGGTGTCCGGAAGGATCAGGCCTTGCTCCTCGCCGGCCTTGATCATGGCGGCACCGATGCGGTCCTTGACCGAGAAGAGGGGGTTTTTCGATTCCAGCTTGGCGAAGATCTGGGCCGTGCCGTGCTGGTTGATCCGGTTTAGGCGGACCAGGGGGGTGTTGCCGATGGTCTGGGTCAGGTCGGAGAAGATGGTGGTCATGGCTGTGCTCCTTTGTTGGCATGGAGGGGCGGGCAACGAGTGCGGGTTGTTCCGCGATCAATCGTATCTATGGGTAATTATTCAGGTCGGTGGCCGACTGGTGGGTAGATCTCCCGCGGAGACGCTGAGGTGATTGGCGAACAAGAACGAATGTCTCCCCCTACCTCCCCGCGTCTCTGCCTAACTCCTTACGCTGAATAGTTCCCCTCTCTTTTCTGTTTCCTGCCGATAAAGGTCAGCTCCGGCCTTTTCAGCAGCACCTTGGTGTCGCAAGGGACGCTCTCGGTCAGCCAGATATTGCCGCCGATGACCGAGCGGGCGCCGATGGTGGTCTCGCCGCCGAGGATGGTGGTGTTGGCGTAGATGATGACGTCGTCTTCGATGGTCGGGTGCCGTTGTTGATTGCGGAAGCGTTCGCCGGCGTCATGGGGTAGGGAGAGGGCGCCCAGGGTCACCCCCTGATAGAGGCGGACCCGGTTGCCGATGGTGGTGGTCTCTCCTATCACCACCCCGGTGCCGTGGTCGATGAAAAAGCTCTCGCCAATGGTGGCCCCGGGGTGGATGTCAATGCCGGTCAGGCTGTGGGCGTGTTCGGTCATGATCCGCGGCAGAGTAGGGACGTGCAGGCGATGGAGGATATTGGCCATGCGGTAGATGGAGATGGCCAACAGTCCGGGGTAACTGAAGATGACCTCGTCCGGCCCCTTGGCTGCCGGGTCGCCATCAAGGGCGGCCTTGATGTCGGTGGAGAGCACCGCCTCGATGCGGGGCAACTCCTTGATAAAGGCAAGGGCGATCTGGTGGCCGCGGTATTGGCATTTGATGCAGGGCATCTTGGTGCGGAAACACTCATGCTGCAGGGCCAGGATGATCTGTTTGCTGAGGTCGGCATAGAGTTCCGTGGTCTCTTGGCCGATGTTGTACTCCAGGTTGCAACGGTTGAGGATGGAGGAGGAGAAGTAGCCGGGAAAGAGGATGCAGCGGATCTTGTGGATCAACCGCACCACGGACTCGTGGGAGGGCATGGGGATCGGCCCCAACTGCTCGGTGGCCTCCTTGCTCCGCCAGGCCTTGACCAGATGCTGGACAATCTGCGGGATCTCCTGATAGGAGCGGCAGATCTCTTCCTCTTCGTCAATACAGATGTTGGTGGTGATGGGTTTGTTCATGATGGTTGCGTGGGGTTGGTTTTGCCGGAGCCGTTACCTCTCTCCGATCAGAAAGATGCCGTAAGTGGCGCGGATGGTGGGGAGGAGCTTGATGATGCCCCCTTGCCGCTCTTCATTGTCCGTGTTGATGGCGACCTCCTTGAGGATGGTGAACCCGGCCTGGGCCGCGAACTGCCTGAAGTCCTTGATGGTGATCACCCGGATGTTGGGGCTGTTGTACCAGGTGTAGGGGAGCTGGCTGGTGGTGGGGGCCTGACCCAGAAAAAAGAGTTGGCAGCGACAGCGCCAGTGGCTGAAGTTGGGGAAACTGACCACCACCTTGCGGCCGATCCTGAGCAGGGTCTTGATCAGGGCCTGGGGCTCGAAGACCTGCTGTAGGGTCTGGCTCAGGACCACATAGTCAAAGGCGTGGTCGCCGTAGTCGTTGACCTCCTCGTTGATGTCGCCTTGAATCACGGTGAGCCCTTTGCCGATGCACTGTTGAATGTTCTCCTCGCTGAAGTCGATGCCGGTGCACAGCGCCCCTTTGTGGTCTCGCAGGTAGCTTAACAGATCACCTTGGCCGCAACCGAGGTCCAGGACCTTGGCCCTGGGGGTGATCCAGGTGGCGATGACTTCGAGATCAAAACGCATCAGGGCTCGTACTCCTTGCTCATCCTCTCCAAAAAGCCGCTGAGCATGTCGGCCAGACGTGGATTGGGGAGGAGAAAGGCGTCGTGGCCCCACTCCGCCTCGATCTCGCAGAAACTGACGTTGATGTCGTGCTTCTTCATGGCCTTGACCATGGCCTTTGATTTGCGGGTGGGGTAGAGCCAGTCCGAGGTGAAGGAGACCACCAGGTAGCGGGCTTGCGCATGGGCAAAGGCAGGCTGGTGGTCAGCGGTCCGTTTGGCGGTGAGGTCGAAGTAGTCCGCCGCCTTGGTGATGTAGAGGAAGGAGTTGGCGTCAAAGCGGTTGACGAACTTGGTCCCCTGGTGGCGCAGGTAGCTCTCCACCTGAAAGTCGGCGTCAAAGTTGAAGGAGAAGGCATCCTTGTCCTGGAGGCGGCGGCCGAACTTGTTGCGCATGGCGGTGTCGGAGAGGTAGGTGATGTGACCGATCATCCTGGCCACCGCGAGCCCCAGGTCCGGCTTCTGGCCGTTGTAGTAGGCGCCGTGCTGCCAATGGGGGTCTGCCATGATCGCCTGGCGCGCCACCTCGTTGAAGGCGATGGCCAGGGCCGAGTGGCGTTGGGTGGTGGCCAGGGGGATGGCGGAGAAGACCCGCTCCGGGTAGCTGATGCTCCACTCCAGGGTCTGCATGCCGCCGATGGAGCCGCCGATCACGGCCAACAGCTTTTTGATCCCCAGGTGGTCGATCAGCCCCTTTTGGGCACGGACCATGTCGCCGATGGTGACCACCGGGAAGGCTAGCCCATAAGCTCTGCCGGTTTTGGGGTTGATCGAGGAGGGCCCGGTTGAGCCCATGCAGCTGCCCAGGATGTTGGAGCAGACCACGAAGTAACGGTTGGTGTCGATGGCCTTGCCCGGTCCCACCATGATCTCCCACCACCCCTCCTTGTCCGCCCCGGGGTGGAAGCCGGCCACATGGGCGTCGCCGGAGAGGGCGTGGCAGATGAGGATGGCGTTGCTCTGCTCCTGATTGAGCACACCGTAGGTCTCGTAGGCCAGGGTGATCTCCTCCAGGCGTTCACCACTCTCCAGGGCCAGGGGGCCGGGGAGGAGGAAGGAGCGCTTGTCAACAAGGCCGATGGTTTGCTTGGTCATAGGGGGAAAACGGAGAGTTGGGATATTGACTGTCTCTGTCCAATAAAAATGGTGATGGCCTCCTGATGGAGGCCATCACCAGTATGCGGGAGCTTGCTGCTGGAATGCAAGCTCTTAATTGCGTTGCTGGGTATGGCTGAGAGCGGCAAACGGCCCTCACCCTTCACCCTGCCTACTTCGTCCGTTACCCTGTTACCTCAATGCCTGTTTCAGATCGGCAAGGATGTCTTCGATATTTTCAATACCGACGGACAAGCGGATAAACGAGGAGGAGACCCCGGCTGCCAGCTGTTGCTCCTCTGTCAGTTGGGAGTGGGTGGTGCTGGCCGGGTGGATGGCCAAGGACTTGGCATCGCCGACATTGGCCAGGTGGGAGAAGAGCTTAAGCCCTTCGATAAAGTGGCGACCGGCTGCCACCCCCCCTTTGATCTCGAAGCCCACCATGCCGCCAAAGCCATTTTTGAGATATTTGTCGGCAAAGGCGTGGGTGGGGTGATCGGCTAGGCCGGGATAGATGACCTTGTCGACCTGGGGGTGGTCCTGTAAGAAATTGGCAACCGCCGTGGCGTTTTGCGAGTGCCGTTCCATCCGCAGGGCCAGGGTCTCCAGCCCTTGCAGGAACAAGAAGGCGTTGAACGGACTCATGCATGGGCCCAGGTCACGGGTAAAGCGTGATTTGAGCTTGACGATGTAGGCGAAGTTGCCGAACTCTTTTAAATAGTTGAGGCCGCCCCGGTAGGAGGGGTCATCCTCGCTGAGTTCCGGGAACTTGCCGTTTGCCCAGTTGAATGTCCCGGAGTCCACCACCAGGCCGCCGATGGAGGTGCCATGGCCGCCGATCCACTTGGTGGCGGAGTGGATGATGATGTCGGCCCCGAAGGCAAAGGGCTGACAGAGGTAGGGGGTGGCAAAGGTATTGTCGACGATGAGCGGGATGCCGGCCGCGTGGGCCACCTTGGCTACCCCTTCCAGGTCAATGACATTCAGTTTGGGGTTGCCGATGGTCTCGACAAAGATGGCCTTGGTGTTGGCGTCAATGGCCTTTGCGAAATTTTCAGGCTCCGGGTCGACAAAACGGACGCCGATGCCGAACTTCTTGGGAAAGGTAAGGTCAAAGAGGGTGTAGGTGCCGCCATAGATGGTCTTGGCGGCAATGATGTTGTCGCCGCAGCTGGCAATGGTCAGCAGGGCCATGAAGGTGGCTGATTGACCGGAGGCCAGGGCTGCCGCGGCTAGCCCTCCCTCCAAGGCGGCGATGCGCGCCTCCAAGGCCTCGTAGGTGGGGTTGGTGAACCGGTTGTAGATCTCGCCGGGGAAATCCGGCGGCTTCAAGGCAAAGAGATTGGCCGCCTGCTCGGTGCTATTAAAGACATAGGCGGCGGTCTGATAGATCGGTACCGCCCGCGCCCGGGTGGTAGGGTCAGGGGTGTAGCCGCTATGCAGGGCCTTGGTGTTGAATCCGTATTCATCGCTCATGGTGGTCACCGTTGGTCTGAGACCCCCGTTGATCAGGGGTGCTTTAGGATGAGGCGAGCCATTGGTTCATGGTCGCCGCACATCATAGTATGCATGATAGTTATTGATAAGTACAGCGCGGCTTGGAGCTAGGGATGGAAGAGGGAATCAACAACCGCGAGGGATGCGCAACAGCTCATCGCTCGCTCCCCCGGGATGGAGGGGTTGGCCACCCGGCCGTACTCTCCTGTTTGATCAAGCGGAGACTACAGCAAGGAGGCGAGGACCTCGCATTGGCGGCAGATGTCCATCTTGTCCTTCCAACTTTTTTTGGCTTGGCACTCACAGATGGTGCCATTGATGAACCAACAGAGTTTTCCTGCCTGGAACTCCCATGCCGGACAGTTCTTGCGGCGGCTGGGAGGGCATTTCTTGACCACCCAACAGGGCTTGGGCTTTTTGTCTTCGATCCGGCAGCGGGAGAGGAGAAAGAATATCTGCCGTTCCACATGGGAGGGGATTGTTCGCCATCCCTGTTCATAACTATGGACAGCCTTGATCGAAACACCTAAGAGTTCAGCCAACTGTTTCTGGGTCTTGATCAGTTTTTTTCTGGCTTCAAGAAATTCTTTGCTGGTCATACGCTCCTCATGTTTCAGTGAAGTGCTCTTTGGCGGTTAGGGCTGAAGGGGGTCTTGGGTGGCATGCACCGGGCCGCTCGTGCGCGCAAAGGGGGCCGTGCCAGGTACGGAAAGCATCGTTGCTTGGTAAATAGGCCGACACCTTGGTCTCCATCGACTTATCCAATAATTTTATTGTGTTGTCGGATTGGGCCAAGGGGAAGCTTTGTCTGATCCTCATTTAATACCACGGAGTGGTAGGCCGATCAAGGATATTTTTCATTTTTGTACCACTGTGTCTGTTGGCGAATCAGAAATCCCTTCACTTAGGGTTGGGGAATGAGTAGCATGACTTGAGGGCTGGAAACAACGGGATTTGTCCGAAGGGGCGCCGACTTTGGGCCATCTTTGGCGGTTTCGCAAATACCGTCCAACCGTTGCTGACACCTTCTGTGACAGATTGAGATTACATCGGCATATGGTCAACTTTACGACTTTTTTTGCGATGCCATCATTGTTGATGGTTGAAGATTATTGGCGAGACCGACCTAAATTTTGGGCAAGGGGAACCCCATGTTGGGGAGCATGAGTTCGCTGATTATGATTTACACACTGGCGGTCCTCTTGGGGCCGGCAGTCGTGAATGGAGAGGAGACCCACGCCATGGAATCTGTTCGGGAAAATACCGCTGCTTCTTTTGTGGCGCGAGAGATCGCTGCCGGCCACCGTCCCAATCGCTTGCTCGGGGAGAAGAGTCCCTATCTCTTGCAGCACGCCTTTAACCCGGTGGCTTGGTATCCCTGGGGGGAGGAGGCCTTTGCCCTGGCTCGCCGTGAGCACAAGCCGATCTTTCTCTCCATTGGCTACTCCACCTGTCACTGGTGCCACGTCATGGAACGGGAGTCCTTTGAAGACCCGGCCCTTGCCGCCATCCTCAACCGCTATTTTGTCGCCATCAAGGTGGACCGGGAAGAGCGGCCCGACCTTGATCAAGTCTATATGGCCGTGACCCAGGCCATGACCGGCAGTGGCGGCTGGCCGATGTCGCTTTTTTTGACCCCGGAGCTGTTGCCCTTTTATGCCGGTACCTACTTTCCGCCCAAGGGGGCCTATGGCCGACCCGGTTTTGCCGATCTCCTGCAAGCGATCCATGATGCCTGGGAGAAGGACGACACCGCCATTGCCAAGCAGGCGGCAGCCATTGTCCACACCTTGAAGGGGGAGCAGGTGCCAAAGGACCGTGTGCTCATCGACGGTGACGAGGCCGCGGCGGCAGCGGCCCGGCAGATGGCCCAAGAGTATGACCGGGAGTTCGGCGGTTTCGGTGGTGCCCCCAAATTTCCGCGACCGGTGGCCATGGCCTTTCTCCTCCGTTATGGTCAGCGCACCGGTGACGGCAAGCTCTGCGCCATGGTCTACACCACTCTAAAAAAGATGGCTGGCGGCGGCATGTTCGATCAGTTGGGCGGCGGTTTTCACCGCTACGCAGTGGATGCCGCCTGGCGGGTGCCCCACTTCGAGAAGATGCTCTACGATCAGGCCCAGCTCGCCACCCTCTATCTGGAGGCGGCTCAACTCGGCCACGACCCTTATTTCAAAGAGGTGGCCGCCCGTACCCTGGACTATGTCCTTGTTTCCCTGCGGGACGGGGCTGGCGGCTTCTATTCCGCCGAGGATGCCGACAGCCCCCTGCCGGGTCAGCCCGACAAACAGGGGGAGGGGGCCTACTACCTGTGGAGCGATCAGGAGATCGGCGCGCTTCTGGACCCGGCAGAGGCGGCGGTGGTCAGAGCACGCTTCGGGGTCAAGGCCACGGGCAACGCCCCTGATGACCCCCACGGCGATTTTCGCGGCCAAAATATCCTCTATCTGGCCCAAGAACTGAAGGAGATGGTCGGTCCGGGCCTGGACAGCGAGGCAGAGGTCAAGGCCGTTTTGGACCGGGGCGTAACCAAGATGCTGGCCACCCGGGCCAAGCGGCCGCGGCCTCATCTGGATGACAAGGTCCTGGTCAGTTGGAATGGTCTGATGATCAGCGCCTTGGCCAAGGGCTATCTGGTCTTGGGGGACGATCGTTACCTTAAGGCCGCGGAAAAGGGCGCGGGCTTCATCCGCCAGCGCATGCTGGACCCTGCGACCTCTCAGCTGTGGCATCGTTTCCGTGATGGTGATGCCGGCATCACCGGTCTCCTTGAAGACTACGCCTTTATTGTCCAGGGTCTTCTCGACCTCCATGAGGCTTCGCTCTCCTGGTCTTGGCTGGAGTTGGCCCTCACAGTGACCGAGGCCCAAAATCGCCTGTTCTGGGACGAGCAGCAGGGTGGATACTTTGAGACCGCGGGACAGGACAAATCGGTGATCATGCGCATGAAGGGCGACTATGACGGGGCCGAGCCCACGGGCAACTCGGTGGCGGCCTTAAGCCTCCTGCGCCTGGGACGCATTTTGGGGGACGATGGTTTGCTGGCCAAGGGAGAGAAGACCATCGCCGCCTTCAACTCCCAACTGCGCGAGCGGCCAAGCTCCCTGCCGCAGCTGCTCTCGGCCTTGGAGTTCAAGCGGCAAAAGCCCGTGCAGATCGTTATTGCCGGGGAGAGAGGTGCCGCCGATACCCGCGCCCTGCAGCAGGCGGTGGCCGACTCCTTCCTGCCCAACAAGGTCATGCTCTTGGCCGACGGCAACCCCTTGCCCCAGGCCCTGACCGCGAAGTTAGCGCAACTCGCCTACATGACCAGGCAGGAGGGCAAGGCCACGGCCTATCTCTGCGAAAACTTTGCCTGCCGGCAGCCGACCACCGATGCCGGGACCCTGCGGCGGATGCTTAGCCAAATAACAAATTGACTTTTGAGCCGATGGATATTAAAAAAGCTCTCTTGGGAGAAGGCTGGATGGCAGGGAAGTTGGTTCCTTCCCGAGCGTCAAGAATTTTGGGCACAGGACACAAAATGAGTGAAGTGAAAGGATCTCGGTACGCCGAAGCCGGTGTTGATATTGACAAGGCCAATAGCTTTATTGATCGGATTAAGCCGTTGGTTGCCGCCACCTTCCAGCGTGGGGTGATGACGGATATCGGTGGTTTCGGCGGTTTGTTCGCCTTGGGCAGCGGACGCTACAAAGACCCCGTGCTGGTCTCTTCCACGGACGGCGTGGGGACCAAGCTCAAAATCGCCGAGTTGTGCAATAAGCATGATACCATTGGCATCGATCTGGTGGCCATGTGCGTGAACGACATCGTGGTCTCCGGTGCCAGGCCGTTGTTCTTTCTGGACTATTTCGCCGTGGGCAGCCTTGATGTCGATCAGGCAACCGCCGTGGTCAAGGGGATTGCCGCGGGGTGCGAGATGGCCAAGTGCTCGTTGATCGGCGGCGAGACCGCCGAGATGCCTGGTCTCTATGCCCCTGGGGCCTATGATTTGGCCGGGTTCACCGTCGGCATTGCCGAGCGCAATGAGATCATCGATGGTTCCGAGATCAAGGTCGGCGACAAACTGGTCGGGCTGGCCTCCAGCGGTATCCACAGCAACGGCTATTCCCTGGTGCGCAAGATCTGTTTCGAGGAGTTGGGGCTTATGGTCACGGATCAGGTGGCTGAATTAGGCGAAACCCTGGGCGAGGCCCTATTGCGGCCGACCAGGATCTACACCGAGACCGTCTTGAACCTCATTAAAAATTTCCATGTCGCAGGCCTGGTGCATATCACCGGCGGCGGCTTTACCGATAACATCCCCAGGGTGCTCCCTGCCGGCTGCCGGGCGGTTATCCATGACGGTTCCTGGCCCAAGCACCCCATCTTCGAGTTCCTGCGGCTGAAAGGGAACGTCTCGGTTGCCGAGATGTTTCGGACCTTCAACTGCGGTATCGGCATGGTGCTGGTCATCAAGGCCAAGGAGGTCGACGATGTCTTGGGCCAACTGGCGGCCTTGGGCGAGACCCCCTACGTGATCGGTGAAATCGCTGCCCGCCACGGCGATGCCGATCTCCATGTCGAGATCCGCTGATCGATACCGCTTAGGTCAATAGACAGGAGGCCCATCGACTCAGCATGTGGGGTGGGGCCTCCCCCCCCCACAAACAAAAAGTGCGAAGAGGGGGCGTAATCCTGCCCATCCATTCGCACTTACCTTCCTCTTCCACCTTCACTCTTCACTCCCTTCTTGATGTAGCTCTCTCTCCTGTTGGCTGTAACGAAGTAACCGTACTGCCCGTGCGGACGTGCCCCACGCTGGAGCGTGGGCACGATATAGGCATCACTCCTCCGGTTTGGCAGCGGCGATAATGGCGCTGGCCAGATGGGCTGGGACCTCCTGGTAGTGGGAGAATTCGGTGGAGAACTGGCCTCGACCGCCGGTGAGGGAGGTGAGGGTAGGGGCGTATTCCAGGATCTCGGACATGGGGGCCTGGGCCGCGATCACCTCCATCTTCGATTCACTATCCATGCCCATGACCTTGCCTCGCCGGCTGTTCAGGTCACCGATCACATCGCCGACACACTCCTTGGGGACTTGGATGGTCAGGTTGGAGATGGGTTCAAGGAGGATGGGGGTTGATTCCATCACCCCCTTTTTGAAGGCCATGGAACCGGAGATTTTGAAGGCCATCTCCGAGGAGTCGACGTTATGGAAGGAGCCGTCCACCAGCCCGACCTTGACATCCACCACTGGATAACCGGCCAGCACGCCGTGGGCCATGGCCTCCTGTACCCCTTTGTCAACGGCCGGGATGTACTGTCTGGGGATGACCCCACCCACGATGCGGTCCTCGAACAGGTATCCCCCGCCCGGCGGCATCGGTTCGATCTCCAACCAGTTGTCGGCATACTGGCCGCGGCCGCCGGATTGCTTCTTGTGTTTGTACTGCACCCGGGCACGGCCCTTGATGGTCTCGCGATAGGGGACCTTGGGGGAGGCTAGATCCATGTCCACCCCATACTTACGCTTGATCTTTTCTCCCAAGATCTTGAGGTGGATCTGGCCGACCCCGGAGAGCAGGATCTCGTTGGTCTGCTGCTCCCGGGTCAAATGCAGGGTCGGGTCCTCCTCCAGCATCTTGGCAATGGCGGAGAAGACCTTGTCCTCGTTATCCTTCTTGCTGGTGGTCACCGCGTAGGAGACCACCGGGGTGATCGGCGGCCGGACCGGGTAGCGGATGGGGTGCGCACCATCGCAGAGGGTGTGACCGGTGGTGGTCTCCTTCAGCTTGGCCACGGCCACGATCATGCCGGGTCCGGCGCTATCCACGGGCTGCGATCCTTTCCCTTCGAGAAGGAGGAGTTGGCCGAACTTCTCGCTGACCTCCTTGTTGCTATTATAGAAGCTGTCCCCGGAGAGGACCCCCGAGCGCACCCGGAGGATGGAGAGCCGGCCTGCATAGGGGTCGGCCATGGTCTTAAAGACCAGGGCGGAGAAGGGTTCCGTGGTCAGGGGTTTGCGCTCGCAGGGGGCGTTGCTCTTGGGATCCACGCCGACAAAGGCGGGGCCTTCGAGGGGCGAGGGCAAGAGGTCGGTGATCACGTTGAGCAGGGTGGCGGTGTTGAAGTTGCACGTGGCCGAGCCCACCAGCACCGGGTAGAGTTTGGCGGCCTGAATGGCGTTTTTCAGGCCGAGGCGGAGTTCTTCATCGCTCAATACCCCCTCTTCCAGAAATTTCTCGATGAGGGTGTCGTCGGTCTCCGCCACCATCTCCATGAGCTGCTCCCGGTAGCTGGCGACCTCCTTCTGCATTTCGACCGGCACCAGGGCCTTCTTGACCTTGCCGCTGTTGCCGTCGAAGATCAGGGCCTCCTGGGTGAGCAGATCCACCACCCCCTTGAAGTTGGCCTCACTACCGATGGGGACGTGCAGCACCGGGGCCTTGATCGGCAGGCTTTCACGGATCTCGGCCATGGTCTTCTGGAAATCGGCCCGCTCCCGGTCCATTTTATTGATAAAGATCAGGCCGGGGAGGTGATACTCCTCTAATAAATTGACAAATTTTTCGGTTTGGTGTTTGACTCCCAGCACGGCGCCGACAATAAAAACAGCGGCATCCACCACTTGGGCCGCGGAGAAGGTGTCATTTAAGAAGTTGTCGTCGCCGGGGGTGTCGGTGAGAAAGATGGTGTGCTTGCCCCAGTTGAACTGGTTGAAGGCGGCGCTGATGGTGAGGTGGTGGCCAATCTCTTCCGGCTCGAAATCCAGGCAGGAGGAACCGTCATCGACCCTGCCCAGACGATTGACCTTGCCGGCGGAGAAGAGCAGGGCCTCAGCCAGGGAGGTCTTGCCACACTTGCTGTGTCCGAATATACCGATATTCCGTATCATCTGAATCTCTTGCATTGGGCTCTCCCTAAGTAAGGAATGATGAAATTGGCTATGGCCTTCTTAATTGCCGGAAATTAATGGCTAATATAAAGAGTTTCGGATGTCAACTGATTATTCGTTTTTTGGGGACCCTGCCGGGGTGGAGCCTGGTTGCTGGGCTGTAGGCCATTTGCCTGGAGGTGGAGAAGTCATGCTCTTCCTTCACTACGAGCCTCTCACGGAGTCCTCGCTGGCAGCCTAAAAGAGTACAGGCTGACCTCTCCTCCTCGTCCTTCAACCAAGGGTATTCCGCATGCGTGTCCTTAAAGACCTTTTCGCTCGTAACCGGAAATGGGCCGGCAAGATCAAAGAACGTGACCCTGATTTCTTTGCCAAACTCTCCGAACAGCAGAGCCCGGAGTACCTGTGGATCGGTTGCGCCGACAGCCGGGTACCGGCCAACGAGATCCTGGACTTGCTCCCCGGCCAGATCTTCGTGCACCGGAATATCGCCAACCTGGTCATCCACACCGATCTCAACTGCCTCTCGGTCATCCAGTTTGCGGTGGATGTCCTGAAGATCAAGCATATCATCGTCTGCGGCCATTACGGCTGTAGCGGCATCAAGGCCGCCATGGACAACGAGGAGCATGGGCTCATCGACAACTGGCTACGCAACATCAAGGACGTCTATCGCTACCATGAACAGCGAATCAACGCCCTGGCCAGTGACAAGGAGCGGTTCGACCTGCTCTGTGAACTCAATGTGGCGGAGCAGGTGGCCAACATCTGCCACACCACCATTGTCCAGAACGCCTGGAAGGCAGGGCAGGAGTTGACGGTGCATGGCTGGATCTACAGCATTGAAGACGGGATCTTGAAGGATCTGGACCTCTGCGTCACCTGTCCCCACGAGATCTCCGAGATCCATCGGTTCAACTGATGAAGAGGGCATCGCACAACACGGGCACCATCGCCCGTTCCGCCGGTCTGGTGGGGGTGGCGGTGATGTGTAGCCGGGTGCTGGGGCTGGTCCGGGAGCAGGTCATGGCCGCCTTTTTCGGCGCCGGCATGGCCTATGACGCCTTTGTCGTCGCCTTCCGGATCCCCAATCTGTTGCGCGATCTCTTTGCCGAGGGGGCGCTCTCCTCGGCCTTTGTGGCGGTCTTTGCCGAGTACGACAGCACCAGGAGTGTTGAGGAGACCTGGCGGCTGGCCAATAATGTGCTGGCCGCCATCGCCTGCATTTTGAGCCTGATCACCTTGGCCGGGATGCTCCTTGCCGGCCCCCTGGTCAGGCTGATTGCCCCTGATTTCTCCTTGGTGGCCAACAAGGCGGAGTTGACCATGCTGTTGACCGTCATCATGTTCCCCTTCCTGGTCTTTGTCTCCATGGCGGCGGTGGTCATGGGGATCTTGAACAGCAAGGGCCGTTTTTTCGTCCCCTCCCTGTCCTCAAGTTTTTTTAATTTGGGCTCCATTGTCGGCGGG
>OBOI01000331.1_pt1 | contig 17577 bp, 14 predicted proteins | sample 1670151 | NCBI WGS metagenome assembly OBOI01 (sample SAMEA104232303, study PRJEB22302) | sediment metagenome | biome: forest; feature: aquifer; material: sediment | place: USA | collected 2011-08-07 | depth 0.01 m | reverse complement strand
TCATAGGGGGTACCCTGCGCGGCAGAGCGGGTAAGGGCTTACAGGATTGCCTCCAACGAAGAAGAGGTTCCGCAAATCCGCTATCTGGACAAGGGGGAGGAAAAGAGGGGTTTCAGTCACTGCTTAGGCCAGGGTACCGATTCTTTATAAACTGACTCGGCCTCGGAGACGAATTGGTCAAAGACCTGCTTAACTGTAATAATATCATTGAATTTATAGACCTTTTCCCCAGAGAAGATAAGCCCATTCTCGACATCGCCATCGCAGGCAGCCCGGGTCAGGCGGTCATTGATGCAGTAGACATAATCGCATTTGCGCAGGCACTTGTGTTCGCACTTCTCGGGCCTGAGTGCCTTATCCCCTGTCTGGAGGGCCTTGATGAAGGTGTTCCTGATGGCACGGCCCGGCATGCCCACGGGTGAGCGCATGACCGTCACATCCTCGGCCTTGGCCCGGACAAAGGCCATCTTGAAGGCCTCGGAGACATCGCACTCCTTGGTCATCACGAAGCGGGTGGCGATCTGCACCCCGTCCGCCCCGTACTTATCCATAATCTCGGCCATCTCATAGCCATCGGAGATGCCACCGGCAGCGATCAAGGGGACCTTGCTCACCACCCGTCTGATCTCGGGAAAGATGGTCCTGAGTGGCTGGTCGGTACCCAGGTGGCCACCGGCCTCCTTGGCCTCGACAATGATGGCGGCAGCCCCCAACTTTTCGGCCAAAATGGCAAAGGCGGGCGAGGAGACGATGGAGACAATGGGCACATTGTGGTCACGGCCAATCTTAAAGATGTCGCGGGAGAAGCCGGCGCCGGTGATGATCATATCCACCCCGACCTCAATGGCGCCCATGACCAACTCATGGAAGTCGCGCATGGCATACATGATGTTGGCCGCGATAATCCCTTTAGTCCCCCTTTTTGCCTTAAGGATATCCGCCTTCAACTCGTCGACCGGGATACCGGAGCCGCCGATCACGCCGATGCCCCCGCACTCCGCCACCGGTACAGCCAGGGCGGCGGTGGACACCCGGATAGACATACCGCCTTGAATCAAAGGGATGGGCGCGGTGAATGGCCCGATGGTCAACGAAGGTAATTTCATGTACAAAAAACTCCACAAGTAAAGTAACGCCGCCTGCCGGCAACATCAGAATGACAAAAAAAACAACTTTTACAAGACAGTCCATTGCCCGTGCCATCCGTGCATGACCATCAATAGAATGGAGTATAATGCAACTCTTGACTCTATTTGTCAAGAGCGTTACCTATGGGACAATCAACTTCAGGGAGAGGGCAAGCGGAAAATATACCGCTGACCAACGTAGCGTATTAACGACTCACACCCCCCTCTGACACACGCGCGGTGAACGGGCGAGCAGGTGATTTCACTTGGGATCTCCGCTCATCGTAAGCTTGTCCCCCCCTACACGGCCCGATCTCTTGCGCAAGCCCAACCGGACGTAACTCCACATGAAAAAAATAGACCCGCACCTGATCGGTTTTGATATTGACGGCGTGGTGGCCGACACTGCCGAGGCCTTCCTCCGTCTGGCCCGCGAACGTCATGGCATCATGGAATACTCCCTGGAGCAGATCACCGAGTTTGAGGTGGCGAAGTGCCTCCCCATCGCGCCAGCAATCATCGACCGCATCTTCGCCGACCTGCTTGAGGACCCCATTGACGCCGATCTGCGGCCCATGACCGATGCGGTTTCGGTCCTCACCTCCCTCTCCCGGGTGGCGCCCCTGACCTTCATCACCGCCCGGCCCCTGCACCACCCCATCGCCCAGTGGCTAGAGCGCGCTTTGGGCACGGCCACCTTCGGCCAAGTCCGGTTGATCGCCATGGGCGACCATGACCAGAAGGCCCCCTACCTCAAGGAGTTGGGGCTCCGCTATTTTGTGGACGACCGGGCAGAGACCTGCCTCGCACTGGAGCGCCAGGGGTTCACCCCTCTGGTCTTTGCCCAACCCTGGAATCAAGGCCGGCACCACCTCCCTACGGTCTCCTGCTGGCAAGAGATCCGGGAGCTGTGCGTATGATCTGCTCCCACTGCGGCCAAGAGATCCCGGCCCACCGTAACCCTGCCCCCACCGTGGACATCATCATCCAAATCGACCAGGGCATCGTACTGGTCAAGCGCCGAAATCCCCCGCTGGGTTGGGCCTTGCCCGGCGGTTTCGTCGACTACGGCGAGACCCTGGAGCAGGCCGCCTACCGCGAGGCCAAGGAAGAGACCGGCCTTGATTGCCGCGGGCTACGTCAGTTTCACTCCTACTCCGATCCCAGCCGCGACCCACGCCACCACACCATCACCACCGTCTTCATTGCCGTGGCCGATGGTCTCCCCGTGGCAGGAGACGACGCGGCCCAAGCCGAGATCTTCCCCTACGGTGCCTTGCCGCCATTGGTCTTCGACCATGGCCGGATCCTGGCCGATTTCTTGGCGACGCAAGCACCCTCGCCCCAGGCCTAGAGAGAGCGCATTAGCGCATCCCGCATCGGTCTTGGCGCGCTGTCCGTGGCCCCGGATCAGGCGACGGAGAGTGCCGCAAAAAAGGTTGTCTTTCCAAACTCCGTCTGGTATAAACTCCAACTCTAAACCCATATAGGAGGATTGTCTTTCATGGAAACAACAGAAACAAACCAAACACAGGCCGAGAAGGGTACGCCTGGCAGTGATGCCAAAGTTGCCCTGTTTTCCAGAACCGCGCAGCAGTTCAATGACATCAGCGACGACATGAGCTTTGCCGAACTGTTCGGCGAGAGCGACAACATGCAGGTCGCCAAGGTCGGTGATGTGGTCGTCGGTACGGTAATCGCCATCTCCAGCAACTTCGCGATTGTCGATATCGGTGACAAATCAGAGAGCACGGTTCCGCTCTCCGAGTTTAAAGTAGATGGAGAGACCTTACAGGTCAAGGTCGGCGATACCTTTGAGGTGTTCGTCGAAAAACGTGAAGGCGAAGGCGGTCTGCGCCTCTCCCGGGAAAAGGCCATCGGCATCAAGGTCTGGGAGGCAATCGCCAAGATCGCGGAAGAGGATGGCATCATCCAGGGCGTCATCGAGAGTCGGGTCAAGGGTGGCCTCTCTGTCGATATCGGCGTTCCGGCCTTCCTGCCTTACTCACAGATCGATCTGCGTCCGGTCAAGGACCTCGACGCCATGATCGGTCAGACCTACGACTTTAAGGTCCTGAAATATAATCGTAAACGCAACAACGTGGTCATCTCCCGCCGGGCAATCCTGGAGTCGGAGCGGAGCAAGCTGCGCGACACCATGCGCGAGAACCTGATCGAAGGCTCCATCGTCAAGGGCACCATCACCAATATCACCGATTACGGTGTCTTTGTGGATCTGGGTGGCCTGGACGGTCTCTGTCACATCACCGATCTCTCCTGGGGCCGGGTATCCCACCCCTCCAAGCTGTTCAAGGTGGGCGAGGAGATCGAGGTCAAGATCCTGAAGTACGACAAGGAGCACGACAAGGTCTCCCTGGGCGTCAAACAGTTGAAGGCCGACCCCTGGTCCTCCGTGCAGGAGCGCTACCCGATTGCCAGCAAGACCATCGGCCGCGTGGTCAGCATCACCGACTACGGCGTCTTTGCCGAGCTGGAAGAGGGTGTGGAAGGACTGATCCATGTCTCCGAAATGTCCTGGACCAAAAAGGCCAAGCACCCATCCAAGATGGTTGCCTTGGGCGACAAGGTCGAGGTGGTGGTGTTGAACATCGACGCCGACGCCAAGCGCATCTCCCTGGGCATGAAGCAGCTGCAGCAGAACCCGTGGGACCTGGTGGCCCAGAACTACCCGGTGGGCTCCATCATCGAAGGCAAGATCAAGAACATCACCGACTTCGGTATCTTTATCGGTATCGAGGAGGGGATCGACGGCCTGATCCATGTCTCCGACCTCTCCTGGACCGAGCGGATCAAGCACCCCTCCGAGAAGTACGGCAAGGGTGAGACCATCCAGGCCGTGGTCCTCAAGATCGACCGCGAGAACGAGCGCTTCTCCCTGGGGATCAAGCAGCTGGAGCCAGACCCATGGCAAGAGGCGATCACCAAGTACCCCATCGGCAGCATTGTCGAGGGTAAGATCACCAATGTCACTGACTTCGGTATCTTTGTCGAGGTGGAAGAGGGTATTGAAGGGTTGGTCCATGTCTCCGAGATCAGCCAGGAGAAGATCAACAGTCCGGTCGGTGTCTACAAGGTGACCAACACCATCCAGACCCGGGTCATCAACGTCTCGGCCAAGGACCGCAAGATCGGTCTTTCCATCAAGGCCTTGACCGATTCGGAAGAGACCATCATGGAGGAGTACCAGAAGAAGCAATCCACCCCTTCCACCATTGGCGACCTGTTGAGTGCCAAGCAGGAAGAGATGGCGGCCCAAAAGGCTGGACAATAATTCGTCACTCCCCCCCGGTCAGCACAGAGTGCCCCGCCAGGGCATCTCTCCACTGACCGGGGCTCAACGCACATATGAACAACGGGCTATTCCGCCACGAGCATCCTCTCCTCTTTGGACTCATTGTCCTGGGGGCCATGGGTATGATCTTCTGGGCCGGGGTAGCCTTTTTCATTTTACGCCTGGTCCATCCCTCCCCGGGCGATCTCTTCCCCCCTCGGCACGGCATCGGGGTAATCGAGATCAAAGGGGTGATGATCTCCGCGGAAGAGGTGTTGGCCGATCTGGCCGATTTTCGGGCGGATGATGCGGTCAAGGCGGTCATTATCCGCATCGACACCCCTGGTGGCGCGGTGGGGGCGGCGCAAGAGATCTTTGCCGATATCAAACGGACGGCCCAGGTCAAGCCGGTGGTCGCCTCCATGGCCTCGGTGGCGGCATCGGGGGGCTATTACGCCGCCTTGGGGGCCAATAGCATCTATGCCAACCCGGGGACCATGACCGGTAGCATCGGGGTGATCATTGAATTCGCCAACCTGGAAAAGATTTTCGACAAGGTCGGTTATCAAAAGGAAGTCATCAAGAGCGGGGTCAACAAGGATATCGGTTCCATGGCCCGCGCCATGACCCCGGAAGAGCGCTCCTTGCTCCAGGCCACCGTGGATGATGTCTACCAGCAGTTCATCCAGGCCGTGGCAGATGCCCGCAAATTGAGCCTGGACACAGTCCGCCCCCTGGCCGATGGCCGCATCTTCACCGGCAGCCAAGCCAAGGAGCTCGGGCTGATCGATCATTTAGGCAACTTCACCGCTGCCATTGATCAGGCCATGGAGCTGGCCGGTCTTAAGGGAGAGCAAGCCAATCTGATCTATCCGCAGGACAAGTCGTTCTCCCTGATCGACCTGCTGACCGGCAAAGCGACGCAAAGCGCCATCAAACTCCTGCTCCCCATGGCACCCAGCCTGATGTATCAATGGACAATGCCGGCGCAATAATTGGCTTTTCGCTCCACCATGAAGGCGTACCCACAAAAAAATCCGTAAGCAAACCCTGCAAGGAACGTGTATCAATGTTGAAAGGTGACCTGATAGAACAGATAGGTAGCGATTTGGAGGGGGTGTTGAAGAAGGACTTGGCCCAGTCAGTCGATCTTCTCATCGAGACCACGGCCCGAGCCCTGGCCAAGGGCCAGCGGGTGGAGATCAGGGGGTTTGGTTCCTTCAGTACTCGGGAACGCCAGCCCAAGGTTACCAAGAACCCCAAGACCGGGAACATCATGAACATCCCGCTGCGTACCACCCTCCACTTCACCATGAGCAAGTCGTTGAAGTACCCGCTCATCAAACCATGATGGAATCGCAAAAAGTCGTGAAGCTGACCATCTGCCAATGTAATGTCAATGTGTTACGAGGCGTGCCAGCGACGGTTGAGCGGTTTTTGCGAACCCCCTATAACTAGTCCGACAAGAACTGCCGGACATCGCCCTTGCCCTGGCGAAAGATCTCCGGAGTCGGGCCAATGAGGGAAATGACGCTGGAGGGTTCGGGGTAGACAGGACCGCCATCGATGATGATATCCACCAGGTTGCCGAGTCTCTCTTCCAACTCGTAGGCCTCGGACAGGTGCTCGCCGCTCTCCTCCAAGATGGCGGAGGTGGTGAGGATGGGATTCCCCAGCGCATCGATCAAGGCCCGGCAGATGGCATTGTCCGGCACCCTGATGCCCACTGTTTTCTGCTTGCTGGTCATGATCTTGGGGACAATCTTCATGGTGGTCAGGACAAAGGTGTAAGGACCGGGCAGATGTCTCTTCATCAACCGGTAGGCGCTGTTGGACATGTGGCAGTAAGTGCTGACATCCTTCAAGTTGCTGCACATAAAACTAAAAGGCTTGTCGTTGGGCCGCCGCTTCAGTTGGTGCACGCGTTTGACCGCCTTCTGGTTGAAGATGTCGCAACCGATGCCATAGACCGTATCGGTGGGGTAGCAGATGACCGCCCCATGGCGGAGGGCCTCCACCACCTGGGCGATGAGCCGGGGCTGGGGGTTCTGGGGATTGATGATGATCATAAACAGTGTCAAGCTTCTCTTGGTTTGATTAGGAGCCGTCACGAAATAACCTGGGCAATCTGGTTCATTCCTTTACGGCTCCTTATGCCGTGTTGGCTATCGTGAACGCCGGAGTTATTTTGTGCCAATGGCTTAGGTTGGCCAGATGCCTCCTTGAACGTTTATCCCCTGATTGTCAACCTCAATTGCGGGACACGCTCAATAAACTCTTTCAATTATTCGTCAAGATATTTTAGAATAACCGTCAGCACAATATTTTTTCCCAAGGAGTGACCCCCATGCACGATAAAGTTCTTGAAAATGCCTACACCTTTGACGATCTGCTCCTCGTGCCCCTCACCTCCGACGTCCTGCCTACCGAGGTCGACCTCTCCACCCGCTTGACCAACACCATCCGGCTCAACATGCCGTTGGTCAGTGCCGCCATGGATACGGTCACCGAGCACCGGACCGCCATCATCATGGCCAGGGAGGGGGGGATCGGCATCATCCACAAGAATATGTCCATCGAGGCCCAAGTGCGCGAGGTGCAGCGGGTCAAGAAGTCGGAGTCAGGCATGATCGTGGATCCGGTTACCACCGGCGAAGAGATCACCGTGGCCGAGGTCAAGGCGATCATGGACCAGTACCACATCTCCGGGGTGCCGGTCTGCCGGGGCACGAAGCTGGTGGGCATCGTCACCAACCGCGACCTACGCTTTGTCTCCGACCCGGGCCTCAAGGTCAAGGAGGTGATGACCAGCAGCAATCTGGTCACCGCCAAGGTGGGGATCTCCCTGGAGCAGTCCAAGGCCCTGCTCCATGAGCACCGCATCGAGAAGCTGTTGGTGGTGGATGACGCCGGCAACCTCACCGGGCTGATCACCACCAAGGACCTGGAGAAGATCCGGCGCTACCCCAATGCCGCCAAGGATGAGTTGGGACGCCTCTTGGTCGGGGCCGCGGTGGGGGTGAGCAACTGCCTGGCCAGCACCGAACTGCTGATCAAGGCCGGGGTGGACGTGGTGGTCCTGGACTCGGCCCACGGCCACTCCAAGAACATCATCACCGCGCTCAGAGAGCTGAAGTCCGCCTTCCCCTCCATCCAGGTGATTGCCGGCAATGTCGCCACCCCGGATGCGGTGGAGGCCCTGGCTCGGGCTGGGGCCGACTGCGTCAAGATCGGCGTCGGCCCGGGCTCCATCTGCACCACCCGCATCGTGGCCGGGGTCGGTGTCCCGCAGATGACCGCCATCTATAACTGTAGCAAGGCTGCCGAGCAGTTCGGCATCCCGGTCATTGCCGACGGCGGCATCAAGTATTCAGGTGAGTTGACCAAGGCCATCGGCATCGGCGCCAACTCCATCATGATCGGCAGCCTGTTTGCCGGCACCGACGAGACCCCGGGGGAGACCTTTCTCTATCAGGGCCGCACCTACAAAGGGTACCGGGGCATGGGCTCCCTGGGGGCCATGAAGCAAGGCTCCAGCGACCGCTATTTCCAAGAGGGGGTGGAGAGCCCATCGAAACTGGTACCGGAAGGGATCGAGGGCAAGGTCCCCTACCGCGGACCGATCTCGGACACCATCTACCAGCTGCTGGGCGGCCTGCGCTCCGGCATGGGCTATGTCGGCGCCCGCTCCATCGACGAACTGCGCCACAAGGCCAAGTTCGTGCGCATCACCGCCGCCGGCCTCAAAGAGAGCCACGTCCACGACGTCATCATCACCAAAGAGGCCCCCAACTACCGGCTGGGGTAACCTGGAGGTGGCCACGCGCCGCAGTGTTGGCTTACGGCACGCACCCCTGTGCCTGAGCCAACCGAGACCAGCAGCATAGTAGGCGCCGTTTTCCGCTAATAGGCTACGGCTTAAATCAACCTCAATCACCTAATGCCAACCATGGACATCCACAAAGAAAAGATCCTGATCCTCGATTTCGGTTCCCAGACCACCCAGCTCATTGCCCGCCGCATCAGGGAGCAGAAGGTCTACTGCGAGATCCACCCCTTTAACCTGACCCTGGAACGGATCAAGGCCATGGCCCCCAACGGCATCGTCCTCTCCGGCGGCCCGAAGAGCGTCTACGACCAGGATGCCCCCTTGAGCGACCCCGGCCTCTTTGATCTGGGCATTCCGGTCCTTGGCATCTGCTATGGCGCCCAGCTGATGACCCAACAGTTCGGCGGCCGGGTGGAGAAGGCGGTGAAGCGGGAGTTCGGCAAGGCCTATCTGGATATCCAGGACACTGTCGGCATCTTCGCCGGCATGGAGATCGGTCACCCCGAGTATCAGGTGTGGATGAGCCATGGCGACCGCATTGAAGAGCTACCGGCGGAGTTTTTTGTCACCGCCCAGAGCACCCACTCGCCCCAGGCCGCCATCCGTCATCGGACTAAACCCTTGGTCGGGGTCCAGTTCCACCCCGAGGTGGCCCATACCCTGATCGGCACCGATATCCTGCGCAACTTCATCTTTGGCCTCTGTCACTGCGAGCCCCAGTGGACCATGCACTCCTTTGTCGATGCCACCGTGGCCGCGGTGCGGGCCAAGGTCGGCACAGGCCGGGTCATCTGCGCCCTAAGCGGCGGGGTTGACTCCTCGGTGGTCGCCGCTCTGATCCACCGGGCTATTGGCGACCAGTTGACCTGCATCTACGTGGATAACGGCCTGATGCGCTCCGGCGAGACCGAGAGCGTGCTCCGCTTCTTCAAGGAGAAGAGCGGCTTGAACGTGATCCATGTGGACGCAAGGGAGTTCTTCTTGAATGAACTCAAAGGGATCAGCGATCCCGAGGTCAAGCGCAAACGCATCGGCTACGGCTTCATCACGATCTTCGAGGAGGAGGCCAAAAAGTTCGGGGATGCCAAATTCCTGGCCCAAGGCACCCTCTACCCCGATGTCATCGAAAGCGTCTCCTTTGTCGGCGACACCGTCATCAAGAGCCACCACAACGTGGGCGGCCTGCCGGAGATCATGAAGCTCGACTTGATCGAACCCCTGCGCGAGTTGTTCAAGGACGAGGTCAGGGCCCTGGGTCTGGAGTTGGGCCTGCCGGAAGAGGCCATCTATCGCCAGCCCTTCCCCGGCCCGGGCTTGGCCATCCGCGTCCTGGGCGAGATCTCCGAGGACCGGCTGACCATCCTGCGTCAGGCCGATGTCATCGTGCTGGAAGAGATGAAGCGTTCGGGCTATTACCGCAAGACTTGGCAGTCCTTTGCCGTGCTGCTCCCCATCCAGACGGTGGGGGTGATGGGCGACGAGAGGACCTACGAATACGTCATCGCCCTGCGTTGCGTGGACAGTATCGACGCCATGACCGCCGACTGGTCGCGTCTCCCCTATGACCTCCTGGGTGCCATCTCCAATCGGATCATCAACGAGGTCCGGGGCGTCAACCGCGTGGTCTATGACATCTCCTCCAAGCCCCCCAGCACCATTGAGTGGGAGTGAGCCGTCAACAGCGCATCTCGCAATCCCGTAAACGGCCTACTCCGAGGCCTACCCTACTCCAGGTGGAACCATGACAGAGAGCAATGCCCTATTTGCGGACAGCACCGTGAAAGATCTGAGCCAGGCCCATCACCTGCTCAAAAATATCTCCCTGATCATTCAAATCCTGAATGACCAAGAGGCCCAGTTGAGCACCAGTCTCGATCGCATTCTCCATCTCCTCCTGGAGTATCTGGGGGTAGAACAGGGATCGATCATGGTCCATGAGAACCGGGAGTTGGTGGTCATTGCCGCCACCCGTCCCGAGTTGGTAGGCAAGCGCCAACCCCTCGCCGATGACTCCATCGCCGGCTGGGTGGCCCGCACCGGCAAGGCCATCTTCATCCCCGACATCTCCAAGGACGAACGGTTCCAATCCAGGGGCGGGGTCTACAAAAAGAACTCCGTCCTCTCCGCCCCCATCATCCAGAATGGCAAGGTCCTGGGGGTCATCAACGCCACGGACAAGGGCGGGGACAAGGACCTGCTGAAGGAGGACATCGCCTATCTCCTGGACTTCAGCAGCCTGATCATCTCCATCCTGGTCCAGCAGAAGATGCAGAAGGAGTTGCAACGACAGCGGAACTCCCTCAAGAAAAAGAACCAGGAGCTGAAGCACCAGGAGAAGCTCCGGGACGAACTCTACCGCCTGTTGATCCATGATCTCAAGGCCCCCCTGGCCGAGGTGGTGGCCAACCTGGACATCATGTCATACTCTATTGGCGAGGAGAATCGCGAATTTCTCGAATCGGCCCAGATTGGCTGTGATCGCACGGTGAGTATGATCAGCAACCTGATCACCATCAACAAGATCGAGGACGGCAAGGTCAAGCCCTCCTACGAGGAGACCACTCTTCCCGGACTGCTGGAGGAGGCGAAAAGCGCCATCAAGGGTCTGGCCCGGATTAAAGGGGTCGACATCATCATTGAAGTGCCGGCCGAGCTGCCGACCCTCTACCTGGACCGGGTGCTGATCCTGCGCGTCTTGCAGAATCTGCTGACCAACGCCCTGGGTCACACCAAGGACAGCACCCAGATTGTCATCGGCTGCCATCTGTTCGCGGCCAAACAGAAGGTTGAGTTCTTCATTAAGGACCAAGGTCCCGGCATCCCCGTCGAGCAGCAGGGGGTCCTTTTTGAAAAGTACTCCCGGCTCTCCAACCAGCAAGATGCCCTGGTGGGTACCGGCCTGGGGCTCTATTTCTGCAAACGCGCGGTGGAACTGCACCGCGGCAAGATCGGGGTGGAGAGTGCCCCGGGTCAGGGGTGCCGCTTTTATTTCACCCTACCGACCAACTAATTTCACCGAAAGGGTAGAGCCCAACCTCACGACCTCCCTTTCACCTTAATTCCGACAACGGACGGGTGGTAAGACCGTCCCCCCCCATAAGCGCCATGACCATCGTTGACCCTAAACTGATGACCTTTCTGATTGTCGATGACATGGACAATATGCGCCGTTCCATCCGCGCCATGTTGAAGCTCATCTCCTTTGGCCGCCACTATTATGAAGCCTGCAATGGCAAAGAGGCCTGGACGCTCCTCAACTCCGAGGGGCCGGAAATCGATTTCGTCATCTCCGACTGGAACATGCCCAAGACCAATGGCACCGAGCTGTTGAATATGATCCGTTCGTCAAAGAAATGGAAGGAACTCCCCTTCTTGATGATCACCGCCGAGACCAACCAAAGCATCGTGGCCGAGGCAGCTGAAAACGACGTTGACGCCTACCTGACCAAACCCTTTGTCACCGCCACCCTTGAACTTAAGATCAAGGAACTCCTCAACCAAATTACCCATCCGAGCCCCCAAAGCCAACTCCTGCGCAAGGCCGAGGAGTATAGTGAGCAGAACCAACTTGATCAGGCCATTGAGTGCGTCACCCTGGCGGTCAAGGGCAACCCCAGGGCCTCCAAGCCCTTGCGCGAACTGGGCCGACTCTACCTCAAGAAAGGGGCCATCGATAAGGCCATGATCTGTTTCCAACGGGCCACCGAACTAAACCGCTTGGATATCCCCTCCTTCCAGTACCTGGGCCAGATCACCCTCAAACTGGGGGACGCGGAAAAGGCCCTGACCTATTTTACCAAGGCCTTGGAATTGAGTCCGCGCAACAGCGATCGCGCCTTCAAGGTAGCCTCGCTTCTCCTGGGTCGCCAGAAACTGCCCGAGGCGGAAAAGATTTTCAAGACCATGCTGCGCAACAATGCCGACGATATTGACCTGGCAGCCGAGGTGGCGGAGTTGTGCCAGCAACACGGTCTCTACGAGTTGGCCGCCAAGACCTATCGTAGTGTGATCAATGCCGCCCCGGATCGCCAGTTTTTGTGTAAAAAAATGGGGCAGGCCCTGCTCAAGGCCGGGCACCAACAAGAGGCCATTGAAGTCCTGGAAAAGGCGGCGCCGAAATTCCCCAACGACTTTGATCTGATGCTCACTCTGGCCCAAGCCTATTTGGACATCAACCTCAAGATGCGGGCCGACCAATGGGCCAGCCGGGTGCGCCGCCTGGACCCCAAAAATGCCGTTGCCACGGCCATCATCGACCAATGTCTGTGACCTTGATCTCTGTTGTGCGGCATGGATAACCCATCGATTCTCGTCGCCATCAGGCCGCTGCACTACCAAGGCAAACAGCTCCTGAATGCAAAATGGGCACCCTTTGTCACCGAGCTCCGTGACCTGCTCCGCCAAGGAGGCTTTGAGGATGCCGACAGCAACGAGGCCCTCCTCCTCTTCACCTTTTCCCACCCCCATGCCGCCATCACCGCGGTCTCGACCCATATAGGCCAAGCCCGCCATGACCTGCGGGGGGCCAAGAGCAGCCAACCCCTTCCCCTGCAAATTATCGTGCATCTGCTGCAGGCCGATGAGCTCAACCCGGCCTACCGTAACCCCGAGGCCGTGTTGTGGGAGTTCCTGCCCCCTGAAGCCATCCATATCACCAGGACCTTAAAGGCGGCATGGGACGGGTTCATGGCCCAAAAGCCCTTGCCGCCTTGCACCTTCACGAAAGAGGGGGAGGGTCTGTTCAAACTCACCTTCACCCATGACGGCTCCAGCAGGACGGAGCCGCTGCTCACCGGCCGCGCCTTGGCGATCCAGGGACCGGAAAAGCCCTGTTTCTACTGCGGCATGCACAACCATCTGCCGGCCAAATGTCCCAGTAAATTTTTGACCATGGATCATTACGGTCTCACGGCGGTCGGCTACCTCCCCTTTGAGCAGCTCAACAGGACCTACCAGCAGGTCTTCTCCAACCCGGGGGCCATGGCCAAGCTGCTGGCCGACGGCATTGATCCCGCCCAGATCCGCAAGCATCCCGGGCTGATGGTCTTTGTCGGCTTCATGGACATCCACCGCGTCTACCAAAACCGCTTTCTGTGGAGCATCACCTTTTCCAAATACAGCAAATGGCAGGCTGTCTTCAAAGCCGAGCAACTGCAACCCGACAACAAAAATCTGCAACTGGGCCTGGACTGCCTCAGGGTCGGCAAGTACGGCCAGGCCGAGGAGTTCCTGCTCAAGGAGAATCAAGTACGCTCCACCCGCCGCTTTTCCGCGGCCATTGGCCTTGCCTTCATCGCCCTGGAGCAACGGGGTCTGGCGGATATGCGCGTCCCCCTGGAACTGGCGAGATCCTTGATTACCCAACCCAAGGAGAAGATCTACATTGACCTCCTCCTTTCCCGCTTCTACGACCTGATTGGCGAGACCTGGAAGGCCAGGGAGACTGTCAAAAATATCATCTCCACCTCGGCCGACTGCCCTGACGCCCAATACCGGAAACTGCAGCTCGAGGCCAAGGGCAACTTTGGTGCCGAGGCCTGCCAACTCCTGCGCACCATGATGATTGATCAACGTGTGCTCTATCTGGCCTCACTGATGGACCCGACTCTGCTCCCCATCCAGGATAAGGTCGAGGACCTGCTGTCGACCCAGTATGGCACCATGGCCAGCAGCGCCCGCGACTCCCTGGCCCAGGCCACCCTTGAGGTCTCTGACCTCGCCCTGTGGTTTACCGATCAGGATCCGCAGATTGAGGCCAACAATGCCGCCCTGGAGCAACTGCAGAAACGCTTCGAGCGCAAAAGCTACTTTGATGTGATTGATGTGGGAGTTAAGGCCAAGGCCTTGTTGGCTGCCAGTAGCCAGTTGCGGGAAGGAAAACTCAATGAGCTCTACGACAGGATCAACCAGCTCAAGGCCACCTGGGAGGGGTACTACCGTTTCTGGGCAGGATACCGCTATCAACTCTTCTTCAAGGAGTTTGGCCAACAACTCCTCCCCTTGGAGAGTGCCTTGCAACAGGCAAGCGTCTTGGCCAAAAGAAATGAGGGGAAGACCTACCAGGAGGCCATGCAACTCCTGGGCACCACCGGGCAAGCCTTGACTGCCTTAAAGCCCATGCAGGCCAAGATGAACTGGGTCAACCTGCTCTTGGACAGCACCATCAGCTTCGGCAAAAAGTTGGTGATAACCGAGATAGGCGGGGCACTCCTGGCCACAAGTTTGTTCCTCGGTCTGGGACAACTTGGCGCTGGCCACGAGCTGGGGGAACTGGGCCTGCTGGCCAGCGACCCCCTCTTTCAAAAAAAGGCATCCTTGCTGATCGCCTTCCTCATCGCGCCACTCGTGGCCCTCACCTGGACCATCAAGGAGCAGCTGGGAGCGTGAGTAGCGTGAGTTACTCCGACACCACGCGATTACGTCCGGCATGCTTGGCCGCGTACAACCTTTTGTCCGCCGTAAAGATCATGTGATCGGCGGACAACTCCTTGGCATCCCCCAACTCGGAGGCCGAGACCAGACCAATGGAGATGGTGATCGGGATTGTCTGCCCGTGATAGACAAAGCTCGCCTCTTCGACATTGCTGCGTAGACGTTCGGCAAACCTGAGCCCCAACTCGATGTCGCCCACCGTGAAGCCGTAAAACTCCTCCCCGCCGTAGCGCCCGATCTCATCCTGCTTGCGGGTGGTGGCAGTCATCACCTCAGCCAGATTGGCCAGGACATAATCGCCCGCCATATGACCATGGGTGTCGTTGACCGCCTTGAAATGATCGACATCGATCATCATCAACACAAAGTCATCGATGTTATCCCGCTGAAAGTTGCCGATATTGACCTCCAACATCCGGTCCAGGATGGAGCGCTTGGGCAGTCTGGTCAACTCATCGATGTAACCGATCTTTTCAAACAGGTCCTTCAGCTCCATCTCCTTGGAGACATCGGTGAGAAATCCCACCGAGAGGCAGATCCCATCCTCGTCAAAGTGTTCGATGGTCGCCTGGTCCTTCAGCCAGACATGGCGCTCGTCACTGACCTTGACCTTATAGATGGCCTCCACCGTGCCGCTCTGTTCCACCTCTTGGCGTAGCCCTCGCCACGACCCCCTGAGTTCATCACGGGTGATGATCTTCTCTTCCACCTGATGCTCCAGGCCGGTGTAGCGATAGACCCGTCGGTCAACGATAGCCCCCCGCAGCACCTCGGCCAGATGCTGGCAGTCACAGTGCAGGAGATCGCAAAAGCTCTCGCCGGCAAACTCATACCAGATAATCCTGTCGTCCTGCTTCCAGGCACAGAGATAGGGGATGACCGGAGGGTTGAGCCTGACCAACTCGGTGAGCACCGTCAGCCGGTCACGCACCCGGTTCACCAACTGCTCGGAATACTTACCATCAAGGATCCTCCCGCCCTTGACGCGGGTATCGGTTTGCTCCATCATCCCCCCCTTCGCTCATCAATGCTTCAATTCTTTTCGCCCAGGACCACAAGGTGATCAACCGGCAGGGTCTTCACGAACTGCACGAGATCATCATGGAAGATGCCGGTGAACCAGGGCAACTCCTTGCTCGAATCATCGACGTACCAGTTGAGACGACCATTGTCCACCCCGTTGGCCGCGCCCATGTAAACCAAGAGGGTATCGTCGGTGGTGATCATCGAGCCTACCTGCACCAAGGCGTGGAGGATCTCCTGGCGATTGCCATGGGTGCCGGTCAGCATCATGGTCTTGGTCCGCTTGCACTTATCCTCCACCGCCTTCCTCATCAGTTCGGCATCCTGTCCGGCAAGCAAGGGCGCGCCCTGCAGATCGTGGCCAATACCAATGGCCAGTACATAGGTGCTGCCAGGGGAGGCGCAGATCGGGAAGTCATCGCCCTCCCTGGTGATCACCGGGTTCTGCTGGCCCTTGGACAGACTTTTGATCGCCTGATTGAGATAGGCCTCTATCTCGCTGGCCGTAAGCGAGCCGTCCTTGTCCCAATCACCGTCGCCGGCCATGGCATTGGCAAAGCTGTAGGACAAGAGTCCATGGCCGAGCGCTCCCCCGGTAAACGGCACCCCGGTACCACTGCCATCCACCACCAAGCCCCCCCGCGGCGACTGCAAGGGTGCCGGTGCTCTCCCTGCCGCGCCCATGGGCCGGGTCTCGCCACCGCCCTCCTTGATCGTGGTCGCCACCTCACCCTTGGGAGAGAGCGCTTTCCCCATGACGACGGCCGTCTCGGGCTTTGCCCCGTCTGCCGCTGCCGGGGTTCCTCCCGCTGCCGGGGGTTCCGGTTGGGCCTGGTCCGGCACCTTCTCCGTCGAACTCTTCGTTGCCCCTGCCGTTGTTCCGCTAGCCGGGAGCTCCGCCAGCGGCAGCGAGATCTCCTGGTTGGCCACGGAGACGGCACCGTCATTGTCCGACACGGTCAACAAGACCTTATAGAGGCCTTCCTTGGCAAATTCGTGGGTAGGAGAGCGGGCCCCGGCTGTGCTGCCATCGCCGAAATCCCAATCGTAGAAGTAGGGTTCCACCCCGCCGGTAATGGTGGGGGTAAAGCGAATGGTCAAGGGCTTGCCAGCCACCGGCTCCCCGGCAAATACGGCAGTCAACCCCTTGCGGGAATCAGGGGAGGCCGCACGCACGCACAGGGCATAGTAGGGGTTATCCTTACTGTAGGTATACGTATTGCCGTAATAGAAATTGACATACTTTGCCGAGCTAGCGCTACTCGTGCTCTCCGTGGCCGACCAGTAGTAGGAGGGCTTCACCGAAAACAGAGGATCAATGGTCGGCGAGTAGGCAGTGGCAATCAACCCTTCCAACTGCGTGTCCGTGGGCAGGGTCCAGTCGCTGTGCCCTGCCAACTCCAGGGCATCACAATAGGAAATCGCCTCCTGCCACGAGCGTTCCACGCCGTCGTCCTTGCGCTGCCACACGATGCCGTGCTCGGTATCCGTGATCGTCCCGTCTTGGTTATCAACATAGCGGTCACCGGCCGGGACTGCGGTGGCAGTGGCCAGCACCATGGCCAACAATAGATATGTCATGCTCAACAAACGAGGCATATCGCTCTCCCCTCTCAATAGTTTTCGCAAGCCGCCCCAGCGGCCCGACTTAAAGTATCTGACAAATGGAAACCATCACAGCTGATATTACAAAATCATACCGGTGTCAACATGCGATTCGCCGGATGCACCCGGCGGTCCGGACATCTCGACCAACTGCCTGCCGCCCGTAGCGGCTGCGAGATGAAATCCCTGTTGGGCACTGTAACCGTGGAGCGAATAAGGTGAGTGGTTCCGGCTATTTTTCGGTTGACACGGGTTTCCCAAACCAGGTA
>OBOI01000330.1_pt1 | contig 17607 bp, 14 predicted proteins | sample 1670151 | NCBI WGS metagenome assembly OBOI01 (sample SAMEA104232303, study PRJEB22302) | sediment metagenome | biome: forest; feature: aquifer; material: sediment | place: USA | collected 2011-08-07 | depth 0.01 m | reverse complement strand
ACAGCGAGATCTTTGCCATCGGCGCCTTTGTCGGGGTCGAGGTCCTCATCGCCTTGAGTGGCGCCAACGCCTTGACCGGCATCGGCAATGTCGCCGCCTGCGGCTACCTGGCCTTGGCCATCCTCATCGCCATGATGGCCGCGGGCCTTACGGCCGTGGCGGTGGAGCGCATCGCCTATCGCCCCCTCAGGCACGCCCCGCGCCTGGTGCCGCTGATCTCGGCCATTGGTGTCTCCTTCTTTCTCCAGGACCTGATCCGCCTGGTGGAGAGCCTGACCACCGGCCAGTTCCACCGCATCATCCCCACCTTTGGCAACTTTGACCAGCGCCTCTCCTTGGCCAGCCTGACGGTGATGGCGGTGCCGATGGATATCTCCATCCAGGTCAAGTCGATCATCGTCATCGTGGCCGCGGTGATCATGCTGGTGGGTCTGAACTACCTGGTCAACGCTACCCGCATGGGCAAGGCCATCCGCTCGGTGGCCCAGGACCAGCAGACCGCGAGCCTGATGGGCATCAACGTCAACCGCTACATCTCCCTCACCTTCCTCATCGGCGGGGCCTTGGGCGGCGCGGCCGGCGTGCTCTATGCCCTGAAGTTCACCCGCATCGACCCCTTTGTCGGCTTCTTCCCCGGGCTCAAGGCCTTTACCGCCGCCGTGTTGGGCGGCATCGGCAACCTCACCGGCGCGCTGTTGGGCGGCATCGTCCTCGGCATGCTGGAGACCTTTGCCGGGGCCTACCTCTCCACCTTCACCATGGGCGCCGCCGGCGCCGAGTATAAAGACATCCTGGCCTTTGCCATCCTCATCCTGGTCCTGGTCTTCCGCCCCTCCGGCCTGTTGGGCGAACAGGTGGGCCAGAAGGCGTAAGGAGTGACCATGTCCACCCCGGCACCGGGACACCGTTTCGCCCACCAGCTCGGAGAGCGGCTGAACAGTGGCCTTGTCCCCTATGGCCTGACCCTGCTCTACCTGGGGCTGGGCACCGCCTTGGTCTATCTCTTTCCCCGCAGCCTGTGGGCCTTTCTCCTCTTTCTCTCCTCGGCCCTGCTCATCTATACCCTCAAGTTGGACGGCCGGGTGAAGATTATGCTGGCGCTGGTCATCACCGTGGTGTTGATGCCGGTGATCGGCATCCGCAACATCTCCTACCTGGAGGTGATCTTCCAGATCAGCGTCTTCGCCGCCCTGGGGCTGGGGCTCAACATCGTGGTGGGCTTTGCCGGTCTGCTGGATCTGGGCTATGTGGCCTTCTATGCCGTGGGCGCCTACCTGTGGGCCTTTTTCGGCTCCCAGCAGATGTTCCTCTTGCACGAGATCCCCGGCACCGCGCCGGCGGGCACCCCCTTCTTTCTGCCGCCGGACAGCTTCTATCTCTTCGTCATCGGTGCCGTGGTGGTGGCGGCCCTGGCCGGCATTCTCCTCGGCCTGCCGGTGCTGAGGCTCAGGGGCGACTACCTGGCCATCGTCACCCTGGGGTTCGGCGAGGTGATCAGGGTGTTGGCCAACAACCTGGACAAGCCCCTGAACCTGACCAACGGCCCCCAGGGCATCTCCCCCATCCAGCGGCCGACCCTGCCTGGCCCCTTGCTGGACGGGCTGCGCGTCGTGCTCGACCCGTTAGTCGGCCATGGGGTGACCGAGGCCGAGTTCTACAACCTCTTCTTCTACCTGGTGGCCCTGCTGTTCATCGTGCTGGTGATCGTGGTGGTGCGGCGGCTGGACGACTCCAAGATCGGCCGGGCCTGGACCGCCATCCGCGAGGACGAACTGGCCGCCGTGGCCATGGGGGTGCCCCTGGTACGCATGAAGCTCGGCGCCTTTGCCGCCGGCGCCTCCTTTGCCGGGGCCATGGGTGTGCTCTTTGCCGCCAGTCGCACCTTTGTCAGCCCCGAGTCCTTCTCCTTCATGCAGTCCATCGGCGTCTTGACCATCGTCATCCTCGGGGGGTTGGGCAGTATCCCCGGCGTCATCCTGGGGGCGGCGGTGGTCACCATCCTGAACCTCCAGGTGCTCACCGGCATCTCCCTGTTTTTGAGCGAACTTCGGCAGAGCGATGCCATTATCCCCATCATCAACTTTCCCTGGCGCGCGCTCTCCAACCAGCTGGACCCGGCCAAGTATCAACGCATGCTCTTCGGCCTGATCCTGATCGGCATGATGATCTACCGCCCCGGCGGGCTGATCCCGGCGGCCCGCCGCCAGCGCGAGTTGCGGGAGGAGGTGGCGGAGGTCGGGTGTGCAGAGGAGGAGAACAACGGCAATGGTGCCGGGGAGGCCGGTGATGGCGGCCGCTAAGGGGTGTCTGCTGGAGATCCGGGGGCTGACCAAGCGCTTTGGCGGTCTGGTGGCGGTGAACGGCATGGAGTATTGCCAAGAGCAGGGGACCATCTGTAGCATCATCGGCCCCAACGGCGCGGGCAAGACCACCTTCTTCAACACCCTGACCGGTCTCTACCGGCCCGAGGCCGGCGAGATCAGGCTCCAGGGCAAGAATTTGGTGGGGCTCAGGCCGGATCAGATCGCCGGCCGCGAGGTGGCCCGCACCTTCCAGAACATCCGTCTGTTCGGCAACATGACGGTGCTGGAGAATATCATGGTGGGCATGCACACCCGGCTCAGCCAAAATCCCTTGGCCGTGCTCCTGCGCAGCAGGGGCTTTAAGCGCGAGGAGCAGGCGGCCCACGGGCGGGCCGTGGAGTTGATGGAGTACGTGGGGCTCAAGGGCGTGGGCAACGAACTGGCCAACAACCTCCCCTACGGCGCTCAGCGCCGGGTGGAGATCGCCCGGGCCATGGCGGCCAGGCCCCGGCTGTTGCTGCTGGACGAGCCCACCGCCGGCATGAACCCCAAGGAGACCGACGAGGCCATCTCCCTCTTCCGCCGCCTGCGCACGGAGCTGGGGATTACCCTGTTGCTCATCGAGCACGACATGCGGGTGGTGATGTCCATCTCCGACCGGATCACGGTCATGGACTACGGCCAGAAGATCGCGGAAGGGCTGCCCGCCGAGATCCGCGCCAACCCCCAAGTGATCGAGGCCTACCTGGGGCGGGGGGGGGCGCAATCGTGACGCTGCTCAAACTCGATCAGGTCCACGCCTATTACGGCCACATCCATGCCTTGAAGGCCATCTCGCTGCAAGTGGAGGAGGGGGAGATCGTCACCCTGATCGGCGCCAACGGCGCGGGCAAGAGCACCACCCTGCGCGCCATCTCCGGGCTGCTGCCGGTGCGTCAGGGCGAGGTGGTGTTTCAGGGGCGGCCCATCACCAATCTCCCCCCCCACGAGATCGTCAGGGTTGGGGTGGGTCATGTGCCGGAAGGGCGCGGCATCTTCCCCAGGCTCACCGTGCGCGAGAACCTGGAGATGGGGGCCTTTATCGTGGGCGACCCGGCCGAGGTCAGGGAGAGACTCCGGTTTGTCTTCCAGCTCTTCCCCCGCCTGGCCGAACGGTTGGAGCAGAAGGGGGGCACCCTCTCCGGTGGCGAGCAGCAGATGCTGGCCATGGGCCGCGGGGTGATGCCCCGTCCCCGGATCCTGCTCTTGGACGAGCCCTCCATGGGGCTGTCACCGGTGCTGGTGGAGACCATCTTCGCCATGATCCGGGAACTCAACCAGCAAGAGGGGACCACCATCCTCCTGGTGGAGCAGAATGCCAACATGGCCCTGCGCTTTGCCCACCGGGCCTACGTCATTGAGACCGGCAGGATCGTGCTCTCCGGCCCGGCCCGGGAGATCGCCGCCAACCCCAAGGTCCGGGAGGCCTATCTCGGGGGGTGATGATCGAGATCCGCATGGATTGTAAATTGAATTGACAATCCATGCATTTCGACGTAAGGATTACCTGATGATTCCTCGAAAACTGACATCCGCCCTCCTGGCGCTAGCCGGGTTCTATCCGGTCGTTGTCGTCACCGGTCCCAGGCAGGCCGGGAAGACGACTCTATGCCGCGCCGCTTTCCCGGACAAGGCCTATGTGTCACTTGAGGCGCTGGATACCCGCGAATTCGCCCAGACGGATCCGCGGGGCTTTCTCGCTGAATACCGCAATGGTGCTATTATTGACGAGATTCAGCAGGTGCCGGGCCTGGCGAGCTATCTGCAAACGGAAGTGGACGAACGGCCTGACCCTGGCCGGTTCATCCTCACCGGCTCGCAACATTTCGGCATCTCGCAAACCATCTCTCAATCCCTTGCCGGCCGTTGCGGGCTCTTGGTGCTGCTTGCCCCGGACTGGAACGAACTGCGCCAGTTTCCCACGGCGCCGGTTGATCTCTACACCCTGCTCTGGCAAGGTGCCTATCCGCGGATCTATGACCGGAATATCCCCGCCAGCCAGTGGCTGGCCGACTATACCGCAACCTATGTGCAACGGGATGTGCGCCAAGTGGTCAATGTCGGTGATCTGTTGGCGTTTTCTACGTTCATCAAGCTCTGCGCCGGCCGGACCGGCCAAGAAATTAACCTGTCCACACTCGGCGGCGATGCCGGTATCTCTCATAATACGGCACGCGCCTGGCTGTCGATTCTCGAGACCAGCTATCTTATTCATCGCCTCCCGGCCTGGCACAACAACATCCGCAAACAGGTGGTTAAGGCGCCCAAACTCCACTTCCTCGATAGCGGCTTGGTCTGTTATCTCTTGAATATTAGAGAACCGGAACAACTGCGGCACCATCCCTTACGCGGCGCCATCTTCGAAAGTTGGGTGGTGTCGGAGATGTACAAGACACAGGTCCATCGCAATGAACAGCCGAATCTCTACCACTATCGTGAAAGCCGTGGGTTGGAAATGGACGTCCTGGCCAACCTTGGTGACCGGCTTTGTGCCATTGAGATCAAGTCAGCCGCTACGGTGGCGCCGGATTTCTTTAAAAGTTTCGCCCCTTTTGCGGAAAGGATACGGGATACCGATCTCCCCGCGATCATTGCCAATATTGTGGTCTATGGCGGTGAACTCTCGCAATGTCGATCCCCCGCGAGGATGATTGCCTGGAGGGATGTGGGGGAGATCCTGCGTGGCCTGAACGATGGACAGCAGATCGGCTAGGTTTTTCGTCACCCACTGCCCCGCCCATCCCTTGGAGCGTCATCACGCCTTTCTGGCGGCCTAAGTCGGCAAGCCCCCGCCCTCCTGCCGAAAACGCCGCACCCCTCACCGGTGGTGGCCGGGAGCTACACCGTCACCTATTTCCTGGAGGACCTGGACGGCGAGATCGTCTCCACCGTCGTCAGCCAAGACGGGCTGACCTTCAAGGTGACCCAGGGGTGGAACCTGTTGGGGGAGCGGATGCCGATCGCCTGCGCCACGGAGTTTAGCGATGGGACGAAGATCACCAGCCTGTGGAAGTGGGCGAACAACACCTGGACGGTGCGGCTGCCCGGGGATACGGATCAAGGGGCGGGGTATGCCCTGGGCAAGGGCTTTAGCCTATTGTCGAAGATCGCCCCGGGCGAGGGGTTCTGGGTGAACAGCCTGCAGCCGCTGGCGGTGACCCCCATGGGCACGCCGGCGGCGGACACCCCCCTGACCTTGGCCCCGGGCTGGAACCTGGTGAGCTTGCAGGGTGCCGCGGCCCAGGAGGTTGCCACCCTGGTGGACGGTAAGGCGGCGAGCGTAATCAGTCTGTGGAAGTGGAAGAACGGTGGTTGGGCGGTCAGGCTACCCGCTAACGAGGACGGCGGTCAGGAGTACGCCGATGGCAAGGGATTTGGCCTGCTCACCACCATCAAGCCGGGGGAAGGGTTTTGGGTGAATGCCGTAAGCGGTGTGACCTTGCCGTAACAAAGTGGGCGGCGAGGCTGCATTGCCGACATCGATCATGAGCGCCATGCATGGTGAAAACCGTCTAGCGGTATCGACAATATCCTGTTTTGAGGTCTCTCTGTTGGTCAAACGAGGCAGGTTTAAACTCCCTCTCCCTACCGAGGAGTGGCTCTCGGAAGCCCTTGTCAATTCAAGGGAGGCCTCACCTGTGAGATTGCGCAACGAGCCGTTGAACTCTCCGATATTCATCGGGACCCTGTCGATCGTATGATTATCGCAACGGCACTTGTTTATGATGCAAGGCTTGCCAGCATTGATGTCGTCTTGCCGACACCCCCCCTGGTCACCTCTCGCGTCGGCCGCAAGCTCTCCAAGTCCGACAACGCCCTCTCCCTTAGTGCCCTGCGCCCCGCCGGGGTGACGGCCGACGACATCTATCGGTTGACCTTGCGGATCTGCTAGCGGGGTATCGGGGAGGGGATGAGCGACGGGCCGGCCCAGCTGCTGCTAGGCGGAATGGAGGGGGAGATTAGGCCTCGTCCAACACCTGGCGGACCTTGCGCATGAGGTAGTTCGGTTCCACCGGTTTTTCGACAAAGGTCACCTTGAACTCCTGGAGTTCGCTCTGGGTGAAGACGTCCTCGGCATAGCCGCTGACGATCATGGCCTTGAGCTCGGGACGGCGCGCCCTCATCTCGCGCAAGGCCTCCTTGCCGTTTTTGCGCGGCATGATGCCATCCAGCAGCACCAGCTGGATGCTGTCCCCCTGCTCCATGAACTTCCGTACCGCCTCTTCGCCGTCACCCGCTTCAATCACCGTATAGCCGCCCAGATTGAGCCAGGTCTGCAGCCACAAACGCAGGCCCGGATCATCCTCGGCCACCAGGATGGTCTCGCTGCCGCCCAGGAATCCCGCCCCGTCCGTCGTTGCCTGCCCCTGCTGTCCGGCAGCGGAACTCTCCACCCGGGGTAGATGGATCGTGAAGACCGTGCCGTGGTCCGGCTCGCTGGCGCAGTTGATGAAGCCGCCATGTTTCCTGATGATGCCGTAGGCCATGGCCAGACCGAGGCCGGTGCCCTTGCCCACCTCCTTGGTGGTGAAGAAGGGTTCAAAGATCCGTTGGCGTACCTCCTCCGTCATGCCGCAGCCGGTATCGCTGATGGTGATCAGGGCATGGGGGCCGGGGGTGCCATAGCCGTGGGCCTTGATGAATCCCTCGTCAAGGGTGGTGGCCTTGGTCTCGATGCGGAAGGTGCCGCCGCTGGGCATGGCATGGCAGGCGTTGGTGGTCAAATTGATCAGCACCTGATCGATCTGGCCGGCATCCACGGAGACCAGCAAGGGGGTCTCCGTAGTCTTAAGTTGGATGTCGATGTCCTCCCGCACCAGTCGGCGCAGCATCTTCTGCAGGGCCGAAACCAACTCGTTCAACTCGGTGGTCTGCACGGTCATCGCCTCCTTGCGGCTGAAGGCCAGGATCTGCCGGGTGACGGTCGTGCCCCGGGTCACCGCCTGCTTGATCTGCCCGACGTACTCGGTGATCAGGGGATCATCCGCCCGTTTCAGGCGCAAGAGATCGGCATACCCCTGCACCACGCTGAGGACATTGTTGAAATCGTGGGCCACGCCGCCAGCGAGGTGACCGATGCCCTCCATCTTTTGGGCCTGGATGAGCTGGGCCTCGTTCCGTTTCCGTTCCGTAACCTCCCGCACCAACTCAATACCGCCGACAATGGCCCCGGTGCCATCGCGCAGGGGCGAGGCGTTGATCTCGAAGTGTCGGTGCCCTTGGGGTGTGTCCACGGAGCGCTCGGCGTTGTGCACCTTGCCGTCGGCCATGGCCAGGGCCATCGGGCACCCCGGGCAGACCTCGTCCCGGTGTTCGTAGGCCTGGTAGCAGGTGCCGCCCAGGTGGTCGCCGATATAGCCCCGATGGACTTCGTTCTGGTAGAGGACGGTATAGTTGAGATCCTGGATGCTGACTCCGTCTCCCATGCCGGCAATGATGGCCTCGAACTTGTTTCTTTCGGCCATCAGCGCCTCCTCCATACGCTTGCGCTCGGAGATGTCGTGCATGGTATGGACCGCCCCGGCGAACTGGCCGTTTTCGCCGACAATGGGGTCCACCATCACCACATAGGTCTTGCCCGCCACGGTGAGTTCCATCTCCTCCCGGTGCAGGCTCTCTTTTGCCCTGACAAATGGACAGTCAGGGATATGGGCCAGGGTGTGGTGCACCACCTGGAAACAGGCCTGCCCCACCACCTCGTGGACCTCGCGACCACAGAAGGTGGCAAAGGCCAGGTTGCACTGCTTGATGGACCCATCCACATCCAGCAGGGCCATGAGGTCGGCGGTGGCATCGAAGGTGGTCAGCCAATTCTTCCAGGCGCTGCGCAGGGCATCCTCGGCCTGTCTACGCTTGCTGACGTCAAAGAAGGCGACAACTGCCCCATGGATGGCGCCGTTGTCGGCGATGGGGTGGGCCCAGTACTCCACGGCAAAGGGGGTGCCGTCGGCCCGCCAGAAGAGATCGCGGTCATCATGGGTCTCCACCCCGCGCTGGAAGGCGAGCAGGATAGGGCACTGCTCCTCGGCATAGGGGGTGCCGTCGGCATGGGAGTGGTGGATGAGGTCATGGATGTTGCGGCCGAGGAGATCGGCCTCGGAGTAGCCCAGCAAGCGGCAGCAGGCGGGGTTGCAGAAGGTGCAGACGCCAAAGGCATCCACCCCGTAGATCCCCTCGGCAGTGGAGTTCAACAGCAGCCTGATCCTCGCCTCCTGGCCACCGATCACCTCTTCGGCCCGCTTGCGCTCGGTAAGCTCTTGGGCCAGGGCCGTTGACCGTTCGCGGATATGGCCGAGACTGAGATTGAAGGCGTGGCCGATGCGGTCGAACTCGGTCACCCCGGTCTCGATCACCGCTTCCTCTTGGCCCATGGAGGTGACCAACTCGGCCACTGGCCGCTGCACTTGATGGCGGAGGATGAAGAACAGGGCCACCAGCATGAACATGGGCCCCAGGACCAGCAAGGGGACCAGCAGTGGCACCGTGCGGCCGGTTATCTCGTAGCCGTGATCAGTGACCACGGTCAGCACCCGCCACTCCCAGGGGTGGATCAGTTCAATCCGGCCGAAGAGTTCACTGTCCTGGTCCATGACCTCGGCAAAGTGCTCATCAAAGTGGCGGATAAAAGAGCGGGTGATCTCGGGCGACAAGGTGGTGAGCAGGGTCCGCCCCTCCGGGCCGACAATGATCCCCGCCACCCCGCGTTTCTGCCAGCTCAGGCGGACGCTTTCGATCAGGGCCTGCTGTTGGGCCGCGACGACCTCCGGGTTGCCGAGCAAGCGGGCCGTGGTCAATTCGGCAATGGAGGCCGCGAACAGGCGCTTGGTCTCGGCGGCGTGGTTGTCGGCGACCAAGTGGTGGTAGTCTTCGATAATCTCCTTGACCATCCGGTTGCCGACCCAAAAAACGGCGCCACCAACGAGCGCGAAGGTCAAAAGAATCCCGACAATCAGCCGGTATGCCAGGCTCTTGCTATCGATCCGCACGCATGATCTCGTCAGTGGTGACTAGCAGCTCCTTGACCGAGGAACGGAAGGTATCGGTGGGGGGGATGAAGCCGTGTTTGATCTCGTCGTCCCAGGCGGTCATGCGCTTCTGGTCATCGACGTTGGTCGCGGGCCGCAAGCGCAACAGGGTCTCGGCAAAGAGCTCCCTAACGGCGGGGTTGGCGCCGGGGGCGGCGGTAAAGGCGAAATTCGGCAAGGGCTCGGAGGTGGCCAAGACCCGGAAGCCGACATCCTTGAATTTCTGGAACAGGGCCTCCTTCAGCCCGGCGGCGGAGATCTGGCGGCTTAACAGGGCGTTGACGATATGGTCCTGGCTCTCGAAAAAGACGGGCACGATATCGTTCTTGTCCAGGCCGGCCTGGCGCAGGATCCGGCGCGGCAGGATATGGGCGGCAGTGGAGCCTTTGAACAGCCCGAAGCGGGTGCCCTTCAACCCGGCAAGCGATGTGACCACCGGGTCGATGGTGACCACGATGGAGCGATAATTGGGGGTGCCGTCCATGCTTAAGGCCACGGCCACGGGTTCGGCCTGGCACTGGGCCATCACCCGGCCCAGGGGTACCGGCCCCAGCAAGGCCAGGGAGACCTGGTTGTGGCACAGACCGTCAATGAGGGCCTTGTGGCTGGGAAAGAGCTTCAAGGTCCAGGGTTTGCCGGTGGCGGCCTTGAGGTAGTCGATAAAAGGGGTGTACAGGGCCCAGATCTTCTCCGGGCCGTAGAAGGGGATGACGGTGACCGTGTATGCGGACGGTGCGGCCGACGGGGGTGGCAGGGCCGGCTGCGGCGGCGCTGCGGTCAGGATTTGCGGGATGGCTATGAGGCAGGAGAGCAGACAGAGGGTGCGCAGGAGAGTATGCATAGGCCTTTATTGTCACGTCAATGGTATTGTCAGCCGAGAAAAAACAGGCCCCTACAAGGGTTGCCGGAGACCTGAAAAGTCCCGCAACCACGCCATGAATGGGTTTGAGCCCCGAGGAGTGGGCGACTTTTTTAAAAATAGACCACAGGGACTCCCCGAGGTTAGTTGTTGCTGCTTAGCCGACAACCACCCGGTTGCGGCCGCTCTCCTTGGCCTCATAGAGGTTGTGGTCGGCGCGGGCGCGCATCTCCTCCAGAGAGGGCTGCCGGGAGTGACAGACCCCGATACTGATGGTCAACGTGATCTCGCGGCCACCGCCGATGTCCACCGGGGTCTCCTCCACGGCCTTTCTGAGGAGGTCGAAGAGGGGGCGGCAATCACCGCTCTTCATGTTCAGCGCCAGGATGCAGAACTCTTCGCCACCGAGACGGGCGACCAAGTCCGAACTCCTGGTCCTGCGGCCGAGGATGGTGGCAACCTGCTTTAAGGCCAGGTCCCCTGCCTCATGGCCATACTGATCATTGACCTTCTTGAAAAAATCGATATCGATCATGGCGCAGGCAATGGCGCCCCCTTGCCGCTGGGCGTTGGCAAAAAGCTGCTGGCCGGCCTCGAAGAAGTAGCGACGGTTATAGAGCCCGGTCAGGAAATCCTTGATTGCCGCTTCGCGAATGGCGTGGATATTCTCATTGTTTTCGATGCATTGATTCACCCGGCAGTAGAACTCTTCCGGGATGATGGTGTCCTTCACCAGGAAGTCGTTGGCGCCGCTCTTGAGGAAATTGGCGGACATCACATGGTCGCCGGCCCCTGAGATGCCGATGATGGCCAACTCCTCCTTGGGGTGCTGTTCCCTGATCTTATGGATCAATTCGACGCCGTCCATCTCGGGCATGAAGTAATCGATGATCGCAAGCTTAATGTCGGGGTGTTGGTGCAGCACCTCCAAGGCCTCCGGACCGCACTTGGCGGACAACACCTGATAGCGTTGGGTCTTCAGCCAGGTGGTCAACACCCTCTGAAAGAGGGTGGAATCGTCGACCACCAGCACTTGCCGCTCGTGATTGTGGGCAATTCGTTTGACCACGGAGATGACATAATCGACGCTGTTCGGTTGCCCCTTGATGGCATAGTCCGCCACGCGATTGGTCCAGATCCGCTCCCTGACCCCTTCATCCACTAGGCCGGTAAAGACAATGACCGGGATCTCATAGTCGATCACCGTTTTAATGATCTCGCCATCAGGGGCGTCAGGAAGATGGTAGTCGAGGATGCCGGCAATGATCGTCTTGTCACCCAGATGGTCCAGCAGGGCAACGGCCTCAGCCAAACTACCGGCCAACAGCACCCCACACCCCAGCTCCTCGGCCAGCCTCTTTCTGAGGAGTTGGGCGAAAAAGCGGTCATCTTCAACGACCAGGATATGGTGGTCCATCGTGGTGCTCATCGTTTTATTTGTCGATACGGAACCATGGAGAGCTGGTGGTGCTGTCCAGGTTGTAGCGGAGAGTTGTCCAGGGGATGGGCGCCGCTCACGCCGGGTCCCGGGTCAACTCCTGGCTGATCATGACCACCTGGTTGCGCCCCTGCTCCTTGGCCTGGTAAAGGGCGCGGTCCGCCTGGAGCACCAGGATGTCGGACTGGTTGCCCCGCTTGGCGATGAGGCTTGAGACCCCAAGGCTCGCGGTGAGGTACTTCTCGACCTTGGAACTCTTGTGGGGGATGGCGGCGGCCCTGATCATCTCCAGGATGGTGACCGCGATCTCGTGGGCGCCGCGGCCATCGGTCTCCGGCAGGATGACGGCGAACTCCTCGCCGCCGTAGCGAGCCGCCAGGTCGGCGGGCCGTTTTTCGTTCTCCTTTAGCACCTGGGCCACCGCCTTCAAGCAGGTATCCCCCTTTTGATGGCCGTAACTGTCATTGTAGAGCTTGAAGTAGTCGATGTCCAGCATCAACAGCGAGATGGGGGTGTGGTTGCGCATGGCCCGGTTCCACTCGGTGGCCAATACCTTGTCGAACTGGCGGCGGTTGGCGATGCCGGTCAGCCCGTCCAGGGCGGAGAGTTTCTCCAAGGCCCGGTTGGCCTCGTGGAGCTGGCGCTGGCTCTCCTGGAGGGCGGCAAAGGCCTCGTCCCGTTGTTTGTGGTAGATGTAGGCGGCGGAGTGGTAGCGGAGCCTGGCGATCAGTTCGACCTTGTCCGGGAGCTTGACCAGGTAGTCGTTGACCCCGCTGGAGAAGGCCTCGCTCTTGATCTTGGGGTCCTCCTTGGTGGAGAGGACGATGATCGGCACCTGGGAGGTCTCCTTGTTGACCCGGAAGAACTTGACCATCATCAGGCCGTTGACCTCGGGCATCACCAAGTCCTGGAGGATGATGGTGGGCTTGATGCGGTTGGCGATCTTGATGGCCTTGGTGGGGTCGGCGCAGTAGTGGAACTCGATGTCCCCTTCCGATTCCAGGGCGCGGCGCACGGCCTCGGCAATCATCGGTTGATCATCCACCAACAGCACCGAGATGCGGAAGGCGTTGATGGGTTTGACCTCGTCGGTGAACAGGGTAGGCTGCATGGCGTTACCTCCCTGCCAGGGCGACGAGACGTGCCCCGATTTCGTGAATGGGCATGATCTCCGCAGCCGCGTTCAGTTGCTTGGCCGCCTTGGGCATGCCATAGACCACCGAGGTCTCCTCGTCCTGGGCGATGGTGTGGTGGCCATCCTCCTTGAGGGTGAGGAGGCCTGCGGCCCCGTCCCGCCCCATGCCGGTCAACAGGACGCCGATGATCTTGCCGTGCCAGTTTTTGCTGATGGAGTGAAAAAAGACATCCACCGAGGGGTGATAGAAGTTATCCGCCGGTTCCACTGCGTAGGTGAGGGCGCCGGTGGTGGTCATGATCAGATGGTGGTCGGTGCTGGGCACCTGCACCACCCCCAGTTGTGGCCTCTCCTTGTCCACCAGGACCTTGACCGGCATGGTGACCTGCTGATTCAGCCAAGTGGCCAGACCTTGGGTGAACTTCTTGTCCATGTGCTGAACGATCACCACCGCTGCCGGCAGGCCGAGGGGGAGGCGAGAGAGGACGGTGGTCAGGGCCTGGGGACCGCCGGTGGAGGCACCGATGGCGATCAGGGTGGGGTCCTTGCGCCGCAGGGGGACGCGCACCGCCCTGGCCTGCTGTCGGGCCTCGCTCTTGGGGAAATAGCCGATCAGTTTGCCGATCAGCTCGATCTTGCGCAGGAGTTCGCCGGCTGCGGCGTGCATGCCGTCGGGACCCAGCACCGGGGTGGCCACCACGTCCAGGGCACCGGCGCCCATGGCCTCGTAGACCAGGGAGGCGTTGCCGGTGACGCTGGCGGTGACGATGAGAATGGCGCAGGGGGTGTGCTTCATGATTCGCCGGGTGGCCTCCACCCCGTTCATCACCGGCATCAACAGATCCATGAGCACCAGATCAGGCAAGGCTTCTTGGCAGTGCAGTACCGCCTCGGCCCCGTTTTCGGCCATCCACAGCAGTTGATGGTCGGGGCAGGAGTTGACGATGCGGCGTAGGACCTCGGCCGCCATCACCGAATCGTTGACAATACCGATCTTCATGGCCTACACCTGAAATTGCCTAAGGGGGCCTCCCCCGGCAGGGAGGAGGTAAAGTTTGCATCCATGAGTTGCTGGTGTCTGACAGAGGTTGGCGAGAGGCTGGACGTCCCCCACCCCTGCCCTCCCCCGGGGGGGGAGGGGGCGTTTTGGAAGTTGACTGTGGAGGAGGGTTCACCGATCAAGTCTTCCACCGCCTCGATCAAGGCCTGGTTGTGGAAGCTGGATTTGGTCAGGTAGTAGTCGGCCCCGGCCTCCAACCCCCGGGCCCGGTCCTCCTCCCGGTCCTTGTAGGAGAGGATGATCACCGGGGTCTCTTCGTAGTCCATGGTCTCCTTGATGTGGACCAGGAGTTCGATGCCGTCCATGTTGGGCATGTCGATATCGGTGATGATCAGGTCGTATTGGGCATGGCGGATCATGTTCCAGGCCTCCAAGCCGTCCACGGCCACCTCCACCTCGAAGCCGTGCTCGGTGAGGACCTTGCGCTCCACTTCGCGCACGGTGATGGAGTCATCCACCACCAGGATGCGCTTGCGGTCCGATGACCTCTGGCCGCTGGCCTGGGGCTCAATCCGTTGCAGCCGGTCGCCGGAGATCAGGTAGTCCATGGATTGGCGGAGGTCGTTGATGTCCAAGATCAGGATCGGGGTGCCGTCCTCGGCAATGGCGGCGGCGCTGATGCTCTTCAGCTTGCCGAGCCTGGGGTTCAGCGGCTGCACCACCAGGTCGCGAATCCCTTGGAAGCGGTCGACGATCAGGCCGTAGGTGTGGTTGGCGCCGCTGATGACGATGATGGAGAGGGTCTCCTCGGTGGCCTCGCGTTCCTTCAGTTCCAAGGCCTGCTGGGCCGTGATCAGACCCACCCGCTTGTTGTTGGAGATGAAGTACTGGCGGTTGCCCATCTCCTTGATCTCGTTCTGGGGGAGGCGGACCGCATGGTCGATGTTGACCAGGGGCAAGGCGTAGGGCTCTTGGTTGATCTCCACCATCAGACCGCGGATGATGGAGAGGGTGAGGGGCAGGTGCATCTCGAAGGTGAGACCATGGCCGGGAATGGAGCGTAGTTCGATGCTGCCCCGGATCTCGCGGATGGCGTTGTAGACGATGTCGAGACCCACCCCCCGGCCGGAGGTGCTGGTGGCCGACTCCCGGGTGGTGAAGTTGGGCAGAAAGAGGAATTCGGAGATCTCGGCTTCGGAGAGTTCGGCCGCTACCTTTTCGGAGATCAACCGTTTTTCCACGGCCTTGTCGCGCAGGGCCTGATAATTCAGCCCTTGGCCGTCATCCTCCACCGCGACCACCAGCATGCCGGATTGATGCCGGGCTCGGATCCCCAGGGTCGCCTCCCGGGGTTTGCCGGCCGTGGCCCGGAGCTCGGGGAGTTCGATGCCATGGTCGATGGCGTTGGTCACCAGGTGGTTGAAGGGGGACTCCAGCTTGTCCAAGATGTCCCGGTCGATCAAGGTCTCGCTGCCGATCACCTGCAAACGGACCTCCTTGCCCAGTTTGCGGGCGAGGTCGCGGACGAGACGGGGCAGGCCGAGCAGACCCTCGGACAGGGGTTGCATGCGGTTCTTGATCACCTCGTGGTGCAGACGGTGGGCGATATTGACACTATGGGTGCTGTGCTCGGTGAGCTCCACCAGCTGGTGGCCGAGGAAGTCCTGACTGCGTTTGAGCTTAGTGGCGATATCGGCCAGGTTGCTATCCAGGGTCGCGGGGATGCCGCTCCCCGGCAGCTGCGCCCGGATCTTCTCCAGGGCGTACCACGCCTCATCCTGCTGGCGCTTCACCCGGCTGATGGTGGTGGTGATGGTGGGCAGCCAGCGGGATTCGATCATGGCCTCGCTGGCCAGGGCCAGGATCCTGCTCATCCCCTGGGCGGAGACCCTGAGCTGTCGATCCGCGCCGTCGACATCAGGGGCCTTGCGCCGCGGCTCTCCCGGCAGCGGCGCCCCAGCCGGGAGTTCCACCGCCTCCTCTTCGGCCGGGAGCTGCTCCGCCGGGGGCGGCGGCAGGGCGGGGCTGGCAATGGCTTGGAGTTGATCGGCCAGGGTGGCGATGCCCGCGCCATGGTTGTCAAACCACTGGGGGGTGTCGCTCTCCTCCTGTTTGATCAGGTCGCGGATGAGGTCGGCGGCGGTAAACAGGGTGTCGATATGGTCGGGGGTCAGCAGGAGGCCACTGTTCTGGGCAGCAATGAAGATCTCCTCCATGCTGTGGGTCAGGGTGACGATATCGTGCAGTTCGATGATCCGGGCCGCCCCTTTCAAGGAGTGGACCGCCCGCATGGAGGACTCCAGGATAACCGCGGCCTTGGGGGTCTTTTCGATTTGCAGGAGATTGTCGGAGAGGACGGCAAGATGATTCTCGGCATCCTCCTTGAAGATCTGAAAGAGTCCTTGGCTGGCTAAGTTTGGTCGGTGGGTGGCGACGTGCTGTTTGCCCGCCGGTTGGGGCACGGGGTGGGTGGCGTGGTGCTTCAAGAGCAGGCGGGTCAGGTTGGCCAGCAGGTTTTTTCTCTCGGTCAACGTCTCCTGGAGCTGACTGCTTTTCGATTGGGCCAGCTGACTGAGTTGGTCCACTGCCGAATGCAGCCGGTCCCTGATCTCCGGGGTAGGGTGAGCGGCGGCGATGGTCAGGCCATGCTCCATGGCTCGGGTTAGGTCGATGACCGGTTGCAGGTCTACAATTCTGGCCGCGCCGGTGATGGAGTGGACCGCCCGCTGCATGGCGTTGAAATCGGGGCCAGCCCCCTGGAGGGTGGACGCGGAGTCGTCGCCGTCATCCTCCCCGCCTGGCCGCATCGGGGAAGGGAGATGCACCCAGCGGGCAAGTTCGTGGTTGAGATTGAGGCACTGACTGCTGGTCTCCATCAGAAAGAGATCCAGGAGTGACATGTCGTTCAAATCGCTCTTGGTCATCCCAGGTTCCTGGCTAAAATACGAAATAGCATGGCATCATCGAGCATGCCGACCTCGTGGTTGTTGACGTCCAAAATCCCTTTGGTGTAGACGGCCTTGGAGCCGGAGACGGTGATGGGCAGGGGTTTTAAGGCGCTGGCATTGTAGGGCACCGGCCCCATGACCTCGCTGACCGGGAAGACGATGCTCTGTCCGGCCTTGGCCGCCACGATCAACCGTTCCGGTGAGGGGAGGCCAAGGCGCTTGGCCCCGGGCTCGATGCGCAGCACCCCGCCGATGGAGACGCAGAGCTCCAGGCGGCCCCTAATGTTGACGATGCCCCGGAAGATGCGGCTGCTCTTGTGGGGGATGGAGTGGATGGGACCCATGTCCACCACCTCCTTGATCAACACCGATTTGACCCCCAGCCACTCGTCGCCGGCCCGGAAGATAAAGGCCGATTTCGAGCTCTTGGTGGCCGGGCTGGCCGGTTGGCGGAAGCGTTCGCTCAACTCCAGCCGATACTCGTCGGAGAGGGAACGGGTCAGCAGCAGCCGGCCGGTGCTGGCATACTGCTCACAGTTCAAACAATGGCCCAGGGTGCCTAAGCGGACACAACTTTTCTGGCCTCGGTGGAAGACCCCGATCTTGTTCCAGCAGTCGTCAATATCGAGATCAGCGTAACTTGATGGCATGCGTTTTGTCCCCTACCTCATAACCTTCATCCGTCACCGCTCACCCGTGGTCAAGCGGGTGACGATCCGCCGGCCACGGTTGATGCAGGCCTGGTAGTTGGTGTGGTCGCCAAGCCTTTGGTAGATGGCGGCCAACATGTCAATGGCCTCAATGTAGTTTGGATCCAGATAGGTTGCCTTTTTAAGCATCTTTATGGCGGTTTTCCAGTC
>OBOI01000329.1_pt1 | contig 17618 bp, 22 predicted proteins | sample 1670151 | NCBI WGS metagenome assembly OBOI01 (sample SAMEA104232303, study PRJEB22302) | sediment metagenome | biome: forest; feature: aquifer; material: sediment | place: USA | collected 2011-08-07 | depth 0.01 m | reverse complement strand
CAGGAGTGTGCAATTTTCCGCGGAATCTTGTGCAATTTTCAGCCGGAATCAACAGTCCCTGTCCACCACGTTGTTCTCAAGAAAGGAGTAGGCAGAAGCCATGCTCCGGCTTCTGTAAATCCTGTACGTGGCTGTGCCCGTGCCCAGTTTTGTCGGCTTTCGCTCCTCTCTGACGAACGCGACGTCGGGACTCTTGAAGAAGTTCCCGAATAATGCTCTGAGACCCATTGGCCTACCCAGCATCTTTCGGCGCCAGATCATTTTTTCGTTTGCCGCCATGCCTGGCGAACTGTTCCCCAGCCTGAGCCCATAAGTCTTGCGTGAGGCTACTGCCGCACAAGATGGCTTCATACGTGCCGTCTTGCTGCCGATAGTGGCCAAATATCAGTCGCTCTGTGCAGATCAGCTTGCCGGTGTCCACAGCGACCTTGATGCATGGTAGACCAAGGAGAGCTGCCCGAGCGTCGTCCTCCTTGGTGAACGTATAGACCACATATGGATCCTTGAAGGGCAGGCTCATGCGTTGCATCCAGTAGGCGACAGCAATTCCCAGATCGTCTTGCCGGTCACCACGGTTGTCTCGCTCGTGGTACTTCTCTTCGCTGTGCGTGGCCTGGCCGCCACTTGTCCCAAAGAGTTTGCTCCAAATGCCCATTTTGCGTCCTCTCCTTTCAACAGGGTTCCGTTCGTCCGCCCAACTATTAATTATACTGCACGGTTAATTACCTTACGGAACATAGATATGCGTGCAGTTGCATATCTATGTTCCAATTTCTTCAAAATTGTCTCAAATTCGAAATATTCTAAAATAGGGTTGTGCATATCTATCATCCTTTTGCTTTCAGTCTAACGGGCTTTTAACTCCACCTACTCCTTTATTAAGAACATGAGTATAAATCATTGTTGTTTTTATCCCGTGAGATAATTTTTAATTCTATTCTTAATATACCTTTTACCCCAAGCCGTTTTCAAATATTTTTCTCTATTTGTCGCATCGGTTTGGTTTAAGCAGCCCTCCCAGTATACCAACTTAAGAGGTAATCTATTCTTTGTAGATTCAACTTTACCTTTATTGTGTTCATCTAATCTTTTTAATAAATCCTTGGTAAATCCAACATAGAATTTAGAATCCTTTACTGACCTAAGCACATATGTATAAAAATAACTCATATAAAATATCTCACGGGATGAACAGACTGATGACCTAATAATTCTTGAATTGTTCTAATGTCATAACCATTCTCGAGCAAATGAGTAGCAAAAGAGTGTCTGAAAGTATGAGGACTGCCAGGTTTAATTACACCGGCTTTACTCATTGCTTCTTTTACCGCTCTTTGTATTGTGCTTTCGTGAATATGGTATCTAAAAATTAATCCGGTTTCTTTTTCTTTGATAAACTTATCCGCAGGAAATGCATATTGCCAACCAAATTCCTTCCCTGCGTTTGGATATTTCCTCTGAAGAGCGTAAGGGAGAATGGTTTCGCCTTTTCCCTTTTTTAAATCTTCTTTATGTTGCTTATATACTTCGTTTAGTTGTTTTTTAAGTTCATTAACTATAGGGCAGTTCTAATTATTGCCACAAAGGTACGAAGGCACAAAGTTACACGAAGAAAAATGTAGTTACGCACTCTTTGTGATTCTTCGCGTCTTGGTGTCTTAGTGGCATAAATTCTTTATGTTTTTAATTTTTGGAACTGCCCTTATATAACTCTCTTCGGTTTTAGGACTGTAGTGGTTTGTACGAAGTGTAATTCGAACTTCATCAAGAAGTTTTGGTTTGGCTTGACCCGTATTTACCTTTTGTAAAAACATATTTCCTAATTATTATCTGATCTTACGCAGAACAGCAAAGAATACCACAAAGACACAAAGGCACAAAAGATTTTAAAGAAATAACCTTCAAAATTCTTCAAAAATTATGGAAAAGAGTTCTTTATGGTTTAGTGTCTTAGTGACTTTGTGGTTAAAAATCCTTTTTGCGTAACATCAGTTATTATCCAATAAGAAAGTAGTTTTTTCAATTTCTTAAGTCAAGTTGAAAGTGAAAAAATTATCAGGAGCTAAATTTTTTATTTCTATCCTTGATAAACCAACTTTTACAATGAGTTGCTTTTTTTCAGAAGTTTCCCCAAAACTATATAGTCGTCCCTTAAAAAGTAAGAAACCTTGTCAAGGTTTCTTACTCAACAATGAAATAACTTCCAAATTTTATGGGAACCATGCTTCGCACAAATCTAATTGCATAATCCCGACAGGTCGGGATTGTGCAAATGAAGACTTTTTGCGGAGCATACTTCGTATAAGGTTCAATTATATAGCAAAAGCCGGCTAAGTGAAAAGAAAATAAGGGCTGGGGAATTTAAAAAAAACGTGTTACTCCTACTCACGCCTTTGGTCGAAGACTCGACTCGTTGAGCGTGATGGTGGCGCCTGCGGCGCCACAGGCGTCAAAGGGCGCTCATCAGAACATTATCTCACCCCTTTGGCGTGAATGGGTAAACTTCCGGATGAATATTCATCGCCTTTTTTGTTTTTTCTGGCTATATTCCTTTGGAAATATACCTAAAAATGGAAATGAATATGCCTTCAATTTCGTTTCACCTCTCATCGTTAGAACAATCCGTAGCATCTGCTAATAAATCATTTTCTTCATCCTCAATCATAAAACGTTTTTGGGAAAAAGATCACACGATCTGGCGGACCGAAGAGGTTCACAAAAAATCAATTCTCAATCGTCTTGGCTGGTTGAACAGCGTCGAGTTGATGCAACAGAATATCGCTCATCTTGAATCGTTTGCTTCGGAAATCAAAAACGCGGGGTTCACCCACATCGTCGTTCTTGGAATGGGCGGAAGCAGTTTATGTCCCGATGTCTGTCGCGCGACTTTCGGTTCTGCTTTGGGTTATCCCAGATTACTGGTCGTCGACAGCACAAATCCGACTTCGATCCTTCGCGTTGAGAATCAGATCGATATCGGGAAAACGCTGTTCATCGTCGCGAGTAAATCCGGCGGAACGACAGAAACAAATATGTTCTATCAATATTTTTATGATCGTGTCGGTTCTGTCAAAAAGAATCCCGGAGAGAATTTTATTGCCGTGACCGATTCCGCAACGAAGATGGAGCAGATCGCGAAAGAGAAAAAATTCCGAAAGATATTTTTGAATCCCGAGGATATTGGGGGCCGCTATTCTGCACTGTCGTATTTCGGTCTTGTGCCGATGGCATTGATCGGGATGGACATACAAAAACTTCTCGCCTCTGCGGATTCCATGCGTCAACAATCAAAGAACGATGTTCCCGGGAATGCCGCCGCGCAGATCGGAATCGCGATGGGTGAAGCACACAACGCGGGGAGAAATAAGCTGACATTGGTGTGTTCAGATGAGATCGCGACATTTGGTTATTGGGCGGAACAATTGATCGCCGAGAGTACAGGGAAGGAAGGGCAGGGGATTGTGCCGATCGAAGGAGAGTTTCTTTCCGGCTACGACGGCAGAAAATACGGTTCGGACAGAATATTTTTCTTTTTGCAGTTGGAAAAGGATAAAGAGAAGTTTTCGGGATTTCAACAACAGCTTGCCGACAATGATCAGCCTTATATCACTATCATCCTTTCCGATAGATACGACCTCGGCTCGCAATTTTTCTTGTGGGAATTTGCAACGGCTATTTCCGCCGTCGTTCTCAAGATCAATCCGTTTGATGAGCCGAATGTGAAAGAAAGCAAGGACAACACGGTCCGCGTCATCAATGAATACAAAACGAATGGAGTTTTACCGAGGAATCCCGTTTTGTTGAATGAGGGGAAATTTACTCTCCACGCGCCGCAGTATTATTCGGAGGAGTTATTGAAGGCGACATCATTAAGTTCTTTTCAAAAGGTTCTCCGGCATCATTTCAGTGCAACGCCTGCACATGATTATATCGGAATCCTTGCCTATATCGATCAGAACGACACGAATCAGCAGTTCCTGTACGGAATGCGTGAGGTGATCACGAAGAAGTTCGGAGTGGTTTCAACGGTCGGTTTCGGTCCCCGGTATTTGCATTCAACAGGTCAATTACATAAAGGCGGAAAGTTAAACGGCACATTTCTAATTATTACCGTCGATGAACCACACGATGCAAAAATTCCGGGTGAAGTATTCTCGTTTGAAGTATTGAAAAATGCTCAGGCGCTCGGCGATTATTACTCACTTGCTTCGCGCAATATAAAATTATTGCATCTCCATATTTCAGGCAATCTTGAAGAAGGATTGAAAAAGTTGGGAGAACTAATTTCACATTAATTTAGGACAATATGAAGGATCTTATTCTAAAACTCAAACACGGACTCATTGTTTCTTGTCAATCCGAAGGGGATGATCCATTTAATTATCCGGATTTACTGGCAAAGTTTGCCATCGCTGCACAAATGGGAGGCGCTTCGGCAATACGTGCGCAGGGTGTCGAAAACATCAAAGCCATTCGGGACGTGGTCGATCTGCCGGTCATCGGTATCATCGAAGGACATTTTGCTAACGGCTGGGTTTGTATCACTCCAGACTTTGCTGATGTCGAGAATATCATCCACGCCGGCGCCGATATCGTCGCGCTCGATGTTACTCCGCGGAAACGTCCGAACGGTTTGGATGGCGTGGAGTTTTTTGATGAAGTGAAAGAACGATTCGATGTTCCGTTGATGGCAGACATATCTACCTTTGAAGAAGGCATCCGAGCTGCCGAAATGGGTGCAACTCTGGTTGCGACGACACTTTCGGGCTATACCGAATACACCGAGAAACATTCTACCGATCATCCCGATTATGATCTGATCGAAAAGCTCGCCCGTGCAATCAAAGCACCTTTGATCGCGGAGGGCCGCATTTGGACACCTGAACAAGCAAAAGAAGCATTGTATCGAGGAGCGTTTTCCGTTGTTGTCGGTACCGCAATTACTCGTCCGCGTATCCTAACGAGAAAATTTGTTGATGTGATGACGTCAAAAATTCATTGACAATTCATTCACCTTCTACGAGAAATACATTAGGGCATCTCTAAAATCTCAAATATCAAGCCTCAAATAATGTTCAATAACCAAAATACAATTCGCCGCGGCGAATCAATAACAACAAGCGTTTCGGTTATTTTCACCCCGTGAGATATGATGCAATCGTGCGAGAAAAATAGAGTTGAACAGTATCTCACGGGGTTAAGTTTTGAGTTTGGAATTTACCCCGTTAGATAAATTTTTCGTTTTTCTATTTTTAGTTTTCACTTTTATAATATCTAACGGGGTTGATTTGAAATTTGTTTTTTGTGATATGGAGTTTTTAGAGGTTCTCATTAGAGTGTCAGAAACGATAATCATGTGCGAATAAAGGAAACAAAAATGTGCGAGAGATCTTGCATGAAACAATTTAAACCATATTAAAAGCACAAGGCAATATTTGATGAAAAAACTCTTGATTTGTTTTTTTGGTTTCTCTCTCTTCCTCAATGCCCAATCGGTATATCTGCCCGCCACCCATCAGGTCTATCACTTTCTTGACAGGATGGAGGCACGACATGTCATTACTGATTATCGGGACGTTGTGAAACCGCTCACGCGAGAGTCGATAGCACGGTTTTTGATCCAAATTGATACGACAATCGTTCAACTCACTGAAGTTGATCAGGAACAATTATTCTTCTTCAAAGAAGAATTTTTTCAAGAGCTCGAAAACATCGGGTACGAAAATCTTATTGAAGAACGCTGGCATCTGTACCAGTATAAAAGTGACCCGGGGAATTTTAATGTCGATCTGATCGGCGGGTACACCTATCGTTGGCGAGCTGATGGAAAAAAAACTAACGTTACTTCTAATGGTTTATCTGCCTATGGTTACCTCGGCAGCCATGTAGGGTTATTTTTTTACTTCAAAGATAATAGAGAAGCAGGTTCGTATTTAAGTCCCACAAGGCCTTTTTCCCCGATTCCCGCTGAAGTTCCATCGAGGAATTTTATTCCCCGTTCTTTTGAATACACATCCATTGAGGCACAAGTGAATGTTGACGTTGGATTTGTAACGTTGACGGTTGAGAAGATGCCCAACGAGTGGGGAACAGGTCAACACGGCAATATCATTCTCTCAAACAAACCCCCTTCGTATCCTCAAGTGAAACTCCGCGCAAAACTGGGAAAGGATATTGACTTTATTTATATACATGGTTGGTTATATTCTGATCTTATCGATTCGGCGAGATCGTTCCAGGTTCCCGATATCCCCGGACCGGTAGGGTTTCGCCGTATTAACAGACAGAAATATATCGCTGCACATATCGTCGAATTTACACCGTGGAACGGCGTGGATCTATCGATCGGAGAATCAGAAGTGTACGGAAGCCGAAATCCGGAACTGTTATATCTTATTCCCATGATGTTCTTCAAAGGTGCCGAACATTGGATGTACGATACCGATAACTCCCAATTTTTTGTCAATGCCGATTTGAATGTTATTCCCAACTACAATTTTTATTTTTCGATCTTCCTCGATGAATTCTCTACCGAAGACTTTTATCGTACGGACAAACAGCGGAACCAACTGGCATTTACAGTCGGTACACGGGCATACGATCTCTTGTTCGACAACACAGAAATTTTGGTGGAATATACTCGTCTTAATCCGTGGGTCTATAACCACAAATATCCCGATGCAACATTTCAAAGTCACTCAGTCGATCTGGGGCATTGGCTGGGACAAAATTCCGATATGTTCTTTGCACGGATGTTGCACCAGCCAATGCGGAGTTTACAGATCGGTGCGCAGTTTGAATCGCTTCGGAAAGGAGGTAAGATGGCAACTATTTTTCAGTACCAGCTTCCCACCCCAGAATTTCTGTATAGCCCGCGGATCAAATCTCAATCATTCGGCCTTGTGGGGCGGTACGAACCGGTCCGCGATTTTGTGGTCGACATTACAGTGTTGCGTTCCCGATACACGGATCAAAACACATCTGGAGCGAAAGATTATGCCGGCAAATGGGATGCATTTGTCGGCTTCCGCTACAATTTTGATTAGAATTAAACGTTTGGCACATTTCGGTGTCAAAACGTCAAACAATGTGAATGAATCAACACGACGAACTGCAGCTAATCCGGGAATTTAACGAAGGAAATGAGCGAGCATTTAATCAGCTCGTTCTTCAGTATAAAGAAAAAATTTACTGGCTCGTTCGGAGGATGATTCCCGATCATGACGATGCGAATGATGTCACACAGAATGTTTTTATCAAAGCGTATCAGTCGTTGGAGTCATTCAAAGGAGATTCGAGTTTTTATACATGGCTCTATCGCATAGCGGTCAATCTTTCGTTGAACGAGATCCGTCGAAAGAAAATCCGCAGAACATTTTCGATTGATGATCAGGAAACTGGTCAACTGCAATCACAGGAGGAACAACCGCACGAACAGTTGGAAAGGGCTGAACGAACACGGTTGATCCGACAAGCAATCGACCAATTGCCGGAAAAACAAAAAAAAGTGTTCGTTCTTCGGTATTATGAAGAATTGCCGTATGAAGAGATCGCCAAAATATTAAAAACCAGTGTCGGTGGATTAAAAGCAAATTATTTTCATGCCGTGAAAAAGATCGGAAAGTATATCAAACATGAATCGAAATGAATTATACGGCTTGCTCGTAGAATATGCCGAAGGTACGTTGGATGCTTCGCGAAGAGTTGAGGTCGAGGAGATCCTTTACACACGGCCTGAGTTGCAAGAAGATCTGGATGCAATTCGGTCGGCATTCGACAACTTACAGCACGAAGAAGAGATGAACGTGCCCGCATTGTATTTCTCCAATTTCTTACCTGCCGTACGCAGCCGGATAGAGAACGGGTCACGATTAAGAGTACAATTTATCCCGTCGTGGCTGCAACCAATAATTGTTCCGGCAGTGATTCTGATCGTTCTCCTTTCGTTTGCCGGACTTTATGAATCCTTGAAGCCTGAACACCGTCAATCGCCGGTGTATTCGATTGTCAATGAGATTGAGCCGTCGAAAATTGATGAAGTGACGGATTATCTTGCGGGTTTTGATCTTTCGATACCCGGAAGAATTACTCACAGCGAACTTCTTGCGGAAAATTTTGATCGGACACTGTTTGCCGACGATATCATAGCATCGAATACGCTGTATGAAAACGTAATGTACGATAATCAAATTCTTTCTCAACTTGAAGAAAATGATATCGAATATATTCTTGAACAACTGAAATCTGTGCAATAACCGGAGCTAAAATGAAATATTGTTTACACTTTTTACTCATAGGTCTTGTTCTGCCGTTGGCAGTGCTGTCACAACCCCGCGAGCGCATGAAACAACGGCCAATGGAGCGTCTGGAATTGTATAAGCAAGTGCGGATGCTTGAGGCAATGAAGCTCGACGAACAGCAAGGTTCAAAACTCGTTGCCCGATATAATAAACATCGCGGTGTAATGAAAGAACTTGAGCAAGAACGAGCCAAGCTTATAGACAAACTGGAAGCCCAGGTTCAGTCAGACGCATCGGATGTTGATTATCAAAAAACGTTCAATGAACTCATCGATATCGAAAAAAAGATGATCGATGCCAGGTCAAAATATCTCGCCGAGTTGAAAGACATTCTCACGACAAAACAGATTGCAGAATATGTGATTTTCGAAAGGAGCTTCGCCCGTGATATACGGGATGTTATGCGCGATCGGATGAAAAAAGGTTATAAAGAATAGTTCGCAATATTTACCGGTGCATTGACAAGGTGAGGCAGAAAAGTGCCTCACCTTTTGTTTTTCTGGACTTTGCATCTTCCTTAATTAAACGATATATTTTTTCCAATGAACAGACCTTCTCACCATATTTATTTGGATCACAGCGCAACCACTCCGGTCGATCCGCAGGTATCTGCAATAATTAGCGGACATTTGCAGAATACGTACGGTAACGCCTCCTCCGTCCATGCCTTCGGGCGCACGGCGAAAATTATTTTAGAGGAAAGCCGTGAGATCATCGCAAAAAGTATCGGTGCGGAGCCTGCAGAGATCTTCTTTACCAGCGGGGGAACGGAAGCTGATAATCATGCTCTTGTTGGAGCGGCGCTTGTCCAACGGCGCAATGCCGGGAGAGATCATATTGTCGTTTCATCGATTGAACACCATGCGGTGCTTCATTGCGCGGAATATTTGCGCGAACTGGGATTTGCGGTCTCCTTCGTTCCCGTCGACAAACAAGGAATTGTTCACCCGGATGATCTTGAAAAAATGATAACGTCAAAGACATCCATAGTTTCCGTGATGCATGCGAACAACGAAGTTGGAACGATTCAGCCAATAGAAGAGATCTCTTCAATTGTAAAGAAGTATGGAGTTGTTTTCCACTCCGATACGGTACAAAGTGTCGGAAAAATTCCGGTCAATGTCGATCACCTTGGTGTGGATCTGCTTGCACTGTCTGCCCACAAAATTTATGGTCCGAAAGGAGTGGGGGCAATTTACATTCGAAAGGGTACGGTTGTAGATGCGTTACTGCATGGTGGTGCTCAAGAACGAAAGAATCGCGCAGGCACCGAAAACATTCCACTTATTGCAGGATTTGCGAAAGCAGTCGAATTAGCTGACGTTAATCGCGAAGAATTGTACGCACACGTGACGGTATTAAAATCAAAACTCAGAACCGAAATCGAACAGTCGCTCGACGGTGTTATTATCAACGGCAATGGCGCAGATATACTTCCGCATATTTTAAATATATCGCTCGATTCAACCATCTATGAAGTCGAGGGTGATTCATTGTTGTTGAATATGGATCTGCGCGGTGTTGCGGTTTCAAGCGGTTCAGCGTGTACATCAGGAAGCGTTCAACCGTCGCATGTGCTGATGGCGATGGGGAGTGATCCCAAAACAACACAGGCAACGATACGCTTTTCGTTTGGCAAGTTTACCACAATTGACGAAGTTGAACAGGCTGGAGATATTTTTTGTTCTATCGTTCGGTCGCTTCCGAAAAAAGAATTTGCCGTTTAATATGAGGGATTTATGAAAATACATTTACTGTTTTTTGCTCTGCTGCTTGCGGGGTGCGGTGATTCGGAAGAAAATGCACCGTCGAACTTACAAAAGGGAAATGAATTCTACGCAAAGCAGGAATATGAGGTCGCGGAATACTATTTCGAAAAAATTCCCGAAGAAAGCCCTCTCTATCCGCAAGCAAAGAAAAAATTAGACGCTATTGCTGCGATCAAAAAACAATGGAAGGAAAAGCAGGTATCAACTACCGACCTGTCAAAGATCGTGATAATCGACCATACCTATCAACTTGATAATATCGCACGTATACCCACGCACCGTTTGTCACTGGTGAATAACACCGACAGAATTTTGGAATACATTACGGTGGAATTCTCATACACCGATAAGACCGGGAAGGTCGTCGCAAAACTGACAACGGAAACACGGACTCCCATGTTCCAAAATACGCAGGATGTGTTTAAGGGAATTGAACCGGGATATGTTGCTGAAGAATTTACGACATCAACCGCGAGGATCGTTTCGGCGAGATTTAAATAGTTCTCACTGATGCGAAGCATGCCTACGCAAAAAGTCTTAAGTCGTAAAACCCTTCCAGCGTTTTTTCTTTCGATAGGGGAAAAACCACGGAGATTTTACATTTCGATGTGATAACGCTGGAAGGGTTGTCTGTTTTTCAGCGAGAACTAAGTACCAAATAGTTTTTCAATTTCCTTCAAGATGATTCCATAACGCAATCCTCTGTCACTGACGGTGATTGTGTCGATACTGCATGACTCCATACACCCCATCAGGATCATTATTCCCGCCAATATAATATCCTCTCGCCCTGCAGAAATTTGCGGAAACGTTCTGATCTGTTCGACGGATTTATCTTTTAACAACCCAAACATAGAGCCGGCATCGTCGTACGAAAGCGTGTACCCACTCACTTTATCGGGAATATAGGATGGTAAACGCTGATGCAGGGCGGCGAGAGTTGTGAGCGTTCCGGCAACACCGACAGAAAAAGTATTGTTAATATTACCAACGGCTGAAGATTTAATTTGAGAGTGAATAAATTCATCTGCTTCAATAATTGCAGAATCATCCGGAGGTGAGAATTTGAGGATGCGTTCGGTAATACGGACACTACCGATATCGATGCTTGTTTTGGAGAGAATAGTGGTCCGGTTGCCAATAATAATTTCAGTGCTTCCGCCGCCGATATCTATTACGGAATATTGCTCGGCACGATGCGGAGCATCAAGAAATTCCGAAATTCCTCCGCGATACGTCCATTGTGCTTCCTCGTTCCCTGAGATTACATCAATTGATATTCCAACCTGTTGTTGAATATATTCGCAGAACTCGTCACGATTTTTTGCATCGCGCAAAGCACTTGTTCCCACCGCAACAATTTTATTAACGGAAAACATGTCGCATGTATGTTTGTATGTCCGGAGAAAATCCGCCGCACGCCGGAATGTTTCCCTGTTGATCGTTCGATCCGCATCGACACCCTTGCCCAGCCGGGCGATTACCTGTTCGTCATGCAATACTTTTGTTATCCCGTTCTTGTCTACTTCGGCGATCAAAAGAAGGATTGTGTTTGTTCCGATGTCGAGAGAGGCGATTCTCATATTACGTTCGTTGAGAAGCGATCGCGATCCAGTCGTTTTCCTGAACAACCGATAGTACCGAGAAGCGGTGACTTTTCAATGCGTTCTCGATCACTTCCCGGTCACCACTGAGCAACCCGGAAAGGAGAAGTTTTCCGTTTGCCGAAAGTTTGGCAACCATGCCGTCCATCAGTTCAAGAATAGTATTGCGGATAATGTTGGCAACAATAATGTCGAAATTATTCTCCGTCACTGTTTCCAACGAACCGATGCGGATATCGACCTTTCCATCCACATTATTCCGCTTCACATTTTCGATGCCGTTATCCAGTGACCATTCGTCGATATCGACTCCAATCGCTTTTGATGCGCCGAACTTCACCGCTGTTATAGCCAAAATACCCGTCCCGGTACCGATATCCAGGACGAATGAATTCGGAGTAATATGGTGTTCCATTAATCGCAGCATCAGCCGGGTCGTTTCATGGTAACCCGTGCCGAATGTCATTTTTGGATCGATCGTCAAGACAAGTTTTGAAGGATCAACGACCGGATGCCACGACGGAGCAATGACGATATTCTCGGTGACATGAATTGGTTGAATCGATTTTTCCCATTGTTCATTCCAATTCTGATTCTGGATCTCCGTGATGCTCAAAATCTCGAACAGGGGGAGATGAAGCTGCTCGGTCATTTCCTTAATCACGTTCTCCATTGTTCCCATCCACAATTCTTTTTTGATGTAACAATGGATACCGCGGTCGTCTTCAACGAATCCGTCAAATCCCAAATCGGAGATCACACCGGGTAATACTTCACGGATATCTTCATCAGGGGGGAGTGCTATGTGGATGTCGAGAAAAATATTGCTCATCGGTTATTGTTGTTTTCCCTACCGGGTCGTAGACCGGACCGGGTGCGTTGCATAATCAGGGTGTCAACCAACTCTTTGTTCATTTCCAGCCAAAAGATCTGATCGTGATAATTTTCCTGCATTTTGCGGTCGGCTTTATTGTAGCGGACGTTCAAAATATAGACGAGCCAAATCATACTGACTGTTGTGATCGCATCAGGAGTCACATATTCTAACCGCGCGATCTGAAGGATCAGTCCGGCAATGCCGACCAATCCGAACCAGAACGATGTGCGGCGAATATTGATCATAATATGATAGATCATACCGAAAAAGAAGATTTTGTCGTGCACGGTCATCGGCATGTGATGATTCAAAATGAAAAAATAGAGCCGGCGTGCTTCATCCTCAGTTAATGGTTTCGAGTTAGCAATTTCCCTCGAGCGGTCGAGAATATACATGCTCGGCTGGTTGGATTGAAAGGCTTTACGTTTCTTTGGTGTCTCTTTTGCATAAAAGCTTAATCCGGCGATGAGCGTCCCGATAAGGTAGACAAGCGTTGCTATTCCGGACGATGCGAAAAGGGAGAAGGGAATTTCAAACGCAAGAATGAGCGCAAAAACAACAAAGATCAAATATGCGCCGGGAATAAAAATCCGCAGCAGCTCAAATGTTGCGAATCGCGAAGAAGAAGTGGAATTGTTCATGGGCATCTCTAAAAACTATGTTTGTAAAAATATAGAACACGGATTTACCCCGTTGGATAATCTCGTTGAACAACGTTTGTGCAATAAAAATAAAATATCCTACGGGGTGAACACGGATGAAACAGATTTTCACGGATTATTTTATTGATTTTTAGAGATGCCCTCATACTCATTTACTGATGTTACGCACGGCAGTAACACAGCCTAATGCGGAGCATGCATACGCATAAAGTAAGGATGTCATGCCCGAATGTCCCGCTTTTAGGATTCCGTTCGTTGCGGGATTCAAAAGACGGAACTTTAATCGGGCATCCATTTTATCCGAAGGATGCTTCGCATAGATTCCCGCTAAAAACATGCGGGAATGACGATTGTTTTTTCCCTTGTTGCGTAACATTAGTCATTTACCCAGTTTTGTATAGATGAGAGCTGAAAGAACTTTACCGACAGCTTCTAAACTTTCGGGACTGCATTTGTCAGGTGTATCTTGTATTGTATGCCAGTAGGGATATTGGAAATCGATGATATTAATTGTAGGAATGCCTGCTTCGTTTAATGGTAGATGATCGTCAGCAACAGCCTCACCTGGCACACGAATAAATTGTGTCGAGCCGACTTGTTCTGCAACCGTCCAGACCATGTCCATAATTCCCGGAGCAAAACGCATCGAATTTTGTTCCATAGGAATTTGCAGATCTCTGTCTCCAATCATATCCAATAAAATTCCAAATTGCGGAGTGTAGGTCGGACTTTTTGTTTTAGCGAAATGACGTGCGCCAAGGAAATACATATTGGTGTTACCGTCTTTTTCCGAATCGCCGTAATCTTCGCCGTCGGTCAATAAGATATCAATGCCGATCGGCGGGGGATTTTCTTTTAAAATACGGGCAAGTTCAAGCAATACTGCGACTCCGCTTGCACCGTCGTTTGCTCCCAGAATAGGTTTGTTGCGATTCTCTTGATTCGGATCCATATCCGCGCGTGGACGAGTGTCCCAATGGGCGAACAGGAATATTCTTTTTTGTTCATGTGGTTTGAATGATGCGAAGATATTTGTGAGTTTTAAAGTCTCACCGTACCCTTTTTGAGTGAACGATTGTTGTGTAACAGTATCGGCATATTTCTTCAATTCATTCGTCAGGTAGTTCAAACATCGTCGGTGTCCGGCAGAATTTGGGTTGCGCGGACCAAAATCTGTTTGGGAAGTAAGATACGCGAACGCTTTTTTCCCATCAAACGACGGAAATTGTTTTGTCATTATTGATTTTTGACTTGATTGCTGTTGATCGAGCTGCTGCGGCGAACGCTTATCGCACGAAACAGATAACAAAGAGACGAGAAGAACCGCTGATGCTAATTTCATTGAGATTATGTTTGCCCGCTGGTTGATGTATACCTGTGTTCCCGTTTTAAGATTGGCTTTGTTTGCTGTTACAAGATGAGAGGGTAAACAGAAATATTGTTTTTTTTTCAAAAATTTCCGGTGTTGTTTTCTGCATAAACAAAAGGGTTCTTCATTTTAAGTTCTCTTTTGTAATGAATGTTTGTTTTACTATCTTTGTACAGGGCATCTCTAAAAACTATGTTTGTAAAAATATAGAACACGGATAACACGGATGAAACAGATTTTCACGGATTATTTTATTGATTTTTAGAGATGCCCTACAAAATATAAGAAATAAAACATTAAATGCCCTTACGAAAAGCTGTCTATTGGAGTATTTTCTGGATTGCTCTCTCCCTTGTTTTTAACGTTGTAATTTATTACACGGAAGGTCAACAGAAAGCCCTCGAGTTCCTTACCGGTTATCTCATCGAAAAATCTCTCTCGGTTGATAATCTTTTTGTCTTTCTAATCGTCTTTACCATTTTTGGGGTCGAACTCAAAGATCAGCGTCGGGTCCTCAATTGGGGAATTATCGGCGTCCTGATTCTGAGAGGGATTCTGATTATTCTCGGCGCTGCGTTGATTGGTGAATTCCATTGGATATTGTATCTGTTCGGGTTGCTGCTGGTGTATACCGGTTATCAGGTCGTATTCGGAAAGGAACGGAAGATCGAGCCGGAAAAGAACATTGCGGTGATATGGTTCAGAAAGATCATGCCGGTGGATAATAACTATCATGGGCATAATTTCTTCATTAAGAATGGACGTAAACTCGTTGCCACACCTCTGTTCGTCTGTCTCATCGTTATTGAAACAACTGACGTTGTTTTTGCTATAGATTCCATTCCTGCTATTTTTGCCATTACTACCGACCCATTTATCGTTTTGACCTCAAACTTTATGGCTGTTCTGGGGCTTCGATCACTCTATTTCGTTCTCGCTGAAATCCATGACTCGTTTTGGTATGTAAAGTATGGTGTAGGAGTGGTGCTGGCTTATGTCGGGGTTAAAATGCTGATCATGGATATTTATAAGATCGATACCCTTGTATCACTTATGGTTGTGGCTTCCATCTTAAGTCTTTCTGTAGTTCTTTCCTTTATAAAGAAGGAGTAACCCATCTAAGTAAGCATTAGAAAAATATAATTTGCCTCCAAAGCAAAGTTTGGGTATCTTTTACGTGCCAAGATAATATACTATGTTATTTTGGCATTTGTTTTATAAGCCCTCCAAACAAAGAGGGAATTTCTCAACAATTTGAGGAAATAATGAGAAAGATTCTATTCAATACTTTCTGGTTTGTGCCTGTGGTTCTTTTTGGCTGTTTTGGCGGGTCGTTTTCCGGAAAGTCTGATATGATCTTTATTCACCCCATGAGATACTGTTCAACTCTATTTTTCTCGCACGATTGCATCATATCTCATGGGGTGAACCCCATGAGATATGGAAATATTTCTGAAAATGATGTTAAAAAATTATCTCATGGGGTTCAGGAATTGGCAAAAACAAAGCTCGATAATCGTTCTTTGACCATCCTGAACAAATACGGAAACACAATACAAAAATACTCTAATAAATATGGAGTAGATTGGCGCTTAGTTGTCGCTGTTATAAAAGTGGAATCTCAATTTGATCATTCCGCGGAAAGCTACCGAGGAGCAAAGGGATTCATGCAGATCATGCCCGCAACACAGCAGGAAATTGCTGAAAAAATTGGCGTTGAGAGTGAAGTTATGGAAGATCCTTATTTCCACATCCGGGGTGGTATCTTTTACTTAGCCCGTTTGTATAAGTCATTAGAAAATGAAAATATTACAGACGAAAATCGAATAAAACTCACTTTAGCAGCTTACAATGCCGGCTTAAGCCGTGTATATGATGCTCAAAAAATGGCTAAATATGTTAACGATGATCCTTATGAATGGAATTCGGTAAAAAACTCTCTCTCTCTGCTTTCTAAAAAATATGCCTCCTTACACAAATTTGTCTGGGAAGAAAAGAAACCGACAAGTGGCTATTTTAAGGGGTGGCAGGAAACATCAAATTATGTTGAGTCTGTGATGGAATTATTCCAGGACTACAAAAATACTTTTCCGGATGAAGCATAAGGGCAATTTCAATGCGAAGCATACTTGCGTATGCACGCTTCGCATCGGATAAAAGTGAATTAACAAAGGGAAAGCTAACGCTTCCCTTTTTTGTTATATAGCTTTCCTCCGAAGATTCGACCATTCAAGGCAAAAGAACAGCCGTCGCTATTACCGTCGTCCACTTTCCATCCTTATCACCTTCCGCAGATTGGGTCACGTTGAATGTTTTCAGGATCTTTCCACTCATTTTGAAATGTTTTTCGCGTTCATCCCAGGCAACATTTGGGTCAAACTCAAGTCCTAATGTTGTCGCCAGCATTGTTGCCGCCAGATCTTCCGCGTATTCACCCGCTTTTTCCTCGGTTTCTCCAAAAGGATGATGCTCAGAGAGATAACCATATTGCGATTCATCTGCTGCCATTGCAACGCCAAGAGATGATGCTATAAGGCGATTTGGCTCATTAGTAGCATTTCTTGCCATCACGCAGAAGGTAACCAGACCCGGCTCAAGCAGTTTTAATCCTTCTGCAACGGGAATGCGTTTACATTTTGGGGGGTAAATACTGGATACTGTGACGATGTTGCATTTTTCGATGCCGGCGTTTCGAAGTGCAAGTTCGAATGATTGTAAGTAATCTTTATGTCTGCCGACACCTTTGGTGAAGAACATTTTGGATGGTACGAACGACAATTTCTCATCTCCTTGATGATTAGTGATGTAAAGTTAGGTCTACGACCTCGTAGAGGGTATTTTGGATTTATATACGAAGTATGCTCCGCAAAAAAAAATGTTCATAGATCATCCGAAAGTTTGTGATATGATCATTTGATGCGTATGCATCCTTCGGATACACTGCGAATATACGAATAGTTCAAAGAAATGCAAGATATTTTTGTAACTATTCAGCGTAATTTAGATTAGGAATGAATGGATTTCCGGCGAAAGCGCG
>OBOI01000328.1_pt1 | contig 17728 bp, 23 predicted proteins | sample 1670151 | NCBI WGS metagenome assembly OBOI01 (sample SAMEA104232303, study PRJEB22302) | sediment metagenome | biome: forest; feature: aquifer; material: sediment | place: USA | collected 2011-08-07 | depth 0.01 m | reverse complement strand
TACGTCTGATCTTTTAGAAATTAATATTTGGAGATAATCCTAACTGTTTGCTTAAGTTGACAGCATTGGCATTGGGGGGCTTACTCTTCACTCAAGTTGAAAACTTATCCAATTTGATACATTTGAACAATGTCTTTATTCTTACTCAATTTATTTTGGACAGCAGTGGTACACGCCATTGAATCTTTTTCCCTGATTACTGCATCATACGTATGAACGACACACTCGACTCACCGGCAGACCATCAGCTTATCGCCAAAGTAAAAGGAGGCGATGAACGTGCGTTTTCAAAGTTAGTGCAGCGGTACGAACAAACGGTGTGGGGATTCGCATTCAAGCTCTGCCGCGATAAAGAGAAAGCGGAAGAATCGTTTCAGGATACCTTCATCAATGTCTATCGAAAGATCGACCAGTTCGACGGCCGTTCGAAATTTTCCACGTGGCTCTATGCTATCGTCGCCAACAATTGTTTGATGAAACGACGAAAACGAAAATTGGAAAAACTGCTGGAATCGCTGGATGATGCGCCCGATGTTGAAAATGAACATGTGCAGAAACAATTACAATCGTGGGACGATACACCGATTGAAACAATGATAAATAAAGAATTGCGCAAACAATTGGACGACGCAATTCAACAATTACCCGATGAATACAAAGTTGTCTTTGTGCTGCGAGATCTGGAGAATAAAACAGCGGAAGAAACGGCGAAGATTTTGAAGTTATCCGTACCGGCAGTAAAATCGCGCTTACGTCGTTCAAGAATTTTTTTACGGGAACAGTTGCACGAGTTTATGAAGCAGCAATAATGACACCGCCTCTTCCTCCTCCTCTGTAAAGTACAGAGGCGCAGAAGTTCGAACATTCGGCGACACTGCAAAAGGGTGGTAGTAAAATTTATGAAACACTCACATACACACAAACATATCGGCTCGTGTGCAGACATCTACCGCCACCTGTGCGAAAATCTCGATGCCAAGTTGGAAAACGACGCGTGCCGGGAGATCCGCAAACATATTGATTCGTGTGAAAATTGCACTGCTTTGCTCGATTCTCTGAAAAAAACCGTTTACTTGTACCGAGAATATCCTACCCCAGAACTTCCTGCAAAAGTGCGGTCTGAGCTGTTTGCAGTGATCCGTGTAGGAAAAGGAAGACCGAAAAAAACCGTCCGCCGGTGAATCCTTTTGCTGCCGGCTGCATCTCATTTAGCAGATTCAGTAACGCTGTTGTCATTCTCCATCACACACACAAAAGGAACAATACTATGAAAACGAACATCGGTTCTGTTGAACGGCCCATACGAATTCTACTCGGATTACTCATAACATCGCTGGCGTTCTGGGGACCCGAAACACCTTGGGCGTACGTCGGTTTGATCTTTGTCGTTACGGGTTTCGTGAAATACTGCCCGATATGGCACTCGATCGGCGTGAATACGCTGACAAAGGTTGAAGTGGAAAAATTGAAATAACCATTAAATTGTCTTAAGGGCGGTTCCAAAAATTCAAATAACAAGCGCCAAATGACAAATAAATTCCAAATTCAAAGAACCAAATTCCAAAAGAATACAGATTTTGCTTTGTTTTGGTCATTGAAATTTTAGTCATTGAGATTTATTTGTGATTTGCTTTTTGAGATTTTGGATTTTTAGAACTTCCCTTAATGAAAAATCAGAAGATGTCTGACATCGTACTCGATGAATCTGTGGAAATCAATGAAAAGGAATAATTATGTCTGAAGCATTAACAAAAGATACTTTTCTCAAAAAAGTATTCGATTATGAAAAGAATACGAATTGGAAATACGAAGGCGAACTGCCGGCGGTAGTGGATTTTTGGGCGCCGTGGTGTGGTCCCTGCAAAATGATCGGTCCAATCATCGAAGAATTATCGGAAGAGATGAAGGGGCAAGTGAATTTTTATAAAGTGAATACCGACGAAGAACAGGAACTTGCCGGCGTGTTCGGTATCCGCTCAATTCCATCGCTTCTTTTTATACCCAAAGAAGGGAAACCGATGATGGCTGCCGGTGCGCTTCCGAAGAACGAAATGAAAAAAGCCATCAACGAAAATTTGTTGAATAAAAAATTAGTAACACTTTCGTAATTACAACAAACTTTCCAAGTTATTAAAACTTGGAAAGTTTTTATTTTTTGGAACAAATAATGCCCACGTATGAATATCGTTGCGACGACTGCAACAAACAATACGATGTATTTCATAAGGTGCGGGAGATTGTTGAAGATGTTGTGTGCCCAATCTGCAAATCAACAACGCACACACGATTAATGTCTGTCCCGACTTGTCGGGACAGTTTCGATGAGCGGATATGCTTCTTCCGCATCATCACCGTACGAATCAGCGCACACATGCAGCAGCGGAAGTTGTTGCGGCGGTTCGTGTAACACAAATTAATATGAAAAAGAATCTACGATCTCTACTTGCTGTTATAGTTGTCATCGCGGCGATTGGTTATATCGGTGCACAACAAACATCACACGACGATGCGGTAATTTCTGCGCAAGAAACACGCGCAAAATTGCACAATGATACAACAATCTTCGTATTGGATGTTCGAACGCCGGAAGAACATATCGGTGAACGTATTGCCAACACAATGCTGATTCCCGTGCAGGAATTAGAACAACGAATTCACGAACTCGACGTGTACAAAGATCGAACGATCATTGTTTATTGCCGCTCAGGAAACAGAAGCGGTGTTGCCACTGCGATGTTGCGCAAAAAAGGATTTAACGCTGTGAACATGCAAGGCGGAATTATTCGCTGGAAATCAAAACATTTTCCCACGATCAGCGGACCAACACAATGACATCGGAACAAATATTTTTTTATGCAGTTTTTGCGATCATCGCATTCTTTTTTATTCGTAAACAATTGCTTGCGCGGACACTCAATCATTATTCTTCGGCTGAAGTAAAGCAACAAATGAAATCCGGAAGTATTTTGCTAGATGTTCGCACAGCGGGAGAACGCAGTTCAAGTTCAATTCCAAATTCGATTCACGTTCCGCTGCACGAATTATCGTCGCGGATAAAAGAAGTTGAAAAATACCGCAGCAAAGAGATCATCTGTTATTGTGCAAGCGGCAGCAGAAGTGTCAGCGCCGCGTTACAATTGAAAAAAGCAGGATTCACGGTTGGAAATTTAAAAGATGGAATTGCATCATGGAATTTTTCAAATCTTTAAACATCTGGCATAAACGCGGTATCGCCGCTCTCATCGGCGGGATAGGCGGGTATGCATATTATTATTACATCGGCTGCGTAAGCGGCACATGCGCAATCACCAGTAATCCTTATATCTCAACCGGATATGGAATGTTGATTGCGGTATTGCTGATTGCAAAACCAAAAACTGAAAAGACTGAAAGCACTCATGGAAACGACAACACAACAACCGGTCAAAAAATTTAAAACATTCACCTATCACACTTCGGTTGAATGGAAATCTGACAGACAGGGATTTCTCCGTTCCGAAGGCAAACCGGAGATCTATGTATCGAGTCCGCCGGAGTTCAAAGGAATTCCCGGCGTGTGGACTCCTGAAGACCTTTTTGTCGCTGCCGCAGAAATTTGCACCATGTCTACATTTCTTTCGTTCGGCGGACGAAAAGGAATTCCGTTGAAATCTTACAAAAGCTCTTCAGAAGGACTTCTTGAGAATGTTGATGGAAAATATCGCTTCACAAAAATTATTATCAAGCCGAAAATTGTCGTCGAAGCATCGTGGACGAAAGAACAAGTAGATGAAATTGTTCATCAGGCACACGACAAATGCTTGATCGCAAATTCCATGACTGCCGAGGTCGTCGTCGAACCAACAATTATATTGGAGTGAACATGAACTACGGATTTTCAAAAGTGGTGTCGCTTTCATTCGAACAAGCGATTGATAAAGTAACAGATGAGTTAAAGAAGGAAGGTTTCGGCGTTCTCACCACCATCGATGTCAAAGAAACGTTGAAGAAAAAGATCGATGTGGACTTTCCGAAGTATACCATTCTCGGTGCGTGTAATCCTCCGTTTGCGCACAAAGCGTTGCAATCTGAAGAAGAGATCGGTTTGCTTCTTCCCTGCAACGTGATTGTATATGAAAAAAATGGAACAACTGTCGTTTCCGCTTTTGACCCGATAGTCATGGAAAAAATATTAGAGAATCCCGCCATGCAGCCGATCGCAGAGGAAGTGAAAAAGAAACTGGAACGAGTGATCGCGGCAATGTAATTCAACATTTGGAAATGCTGAAACAATGCACCCCACAGGTTTTCAAAACCTGTGGGGTATTTTCATGAGAACAGCATAATTACTTCATCCACTTACCTTTGTCAAGCGTCAACTGCGCGACAAACACAACCAGTGCGACAATTCCCGCAGCAAAGATCGTATCGCCGAACGCGCGCATCCACCGAAGTGTTGTCATAAGATCCGTCTGCAAAAATTCTGCAGAATAATCGGCATTCGCAACAGGTCTGTGTGATAAACTTTTCTTATACCAGACATTGACTTTCTTCGGTGTTTTTCCTATCTTTGAAGTCCAAAATTGAACAGAAAAAAGGATTGATCGCAATGTATGCAGTCGTAGAAATCGCAGGACAACAATATAGAGTCAACCCATCGGAAAAGCTCTATGTTTCAAAATTAGACAGCGCTGTTGACAGCGTCGTGAAATTTGACAAAGTCCTTTTGCTTGCCGATGATACTACCGTGAAAGTCGGCAATCCCGTCGTTGCGGGAGCATCCGTAGCGGCAAAAGTACTTGCCCACGTAAAAGACGATAAGGTCATCGTTTTCAAAAAGAAACGCCGCAAGGGGTATCGGGTAAAACGGGGACACCGTCAACAGTACACGCAGATAGAAATTACGTCAATCAATTAAGTTTGCAGAAGGAGTATTGAAGCATGGCACATAAAAAAGGCGCCGGCAGTACAAGAAACGGACGGGACAGTAATGCCCAACGCCTCGGCGTAAAACGCTTCGGCGGAGAATTAGTGAGCGCGGGAGAAATTCTCGTTCGTCAACGGGGAACAAAATTCCATCCGGGCGACAACGTCGGCCGCGGCGGCGATGATACACTGTTTGCGCTCAAAACGGGACGCGTGAAATTCCATATGATCGGCAAATTGCGCCAGGCAGTTTCGATCATCACGCAATAAGTTGAAGAGAAAAAAATATCTTCGTACCGTAAGCGCAGGAATCATCACCTGCGCTTTTTTTTAGAGATAAATTTCAAAGGAGCTCATCATGAAAATTACCGTTATCGGCGCCGGCAACGTTGGAGCAACAACTGCACAGCGCATTGCCGAAAAAGAACTCGCCAACGAAGTGGTGTTGGTGGATATCATTGAAGGCGTTCCACAGGGTAAAGGACTTGATATGTATCAATCCGCACCGGTGGAGGGATTTGATACCAAAGTGATCGGCAGCAACGGATACGACGAAACGACAAATTCCGACATCGTTGTTATCACCGCCGGCATTCCGCGCAAACCCGGAATGAGCCGCGACGATCTTCTGACTACCAATGCGGGAATCATCAAATCTGTTACAGAACAGGTTGTTGCAAAATCCCCCAAATCGATCCTGATCGTCGTTTCCAATCCGTTAGACGTGATGGTGTACGTCGCACAGAAAGTATCGGGATTTGAACGCCATCGGGTGATCGGCATGGCGGGTGTGCTGGATACGGCGCGGTACCGCACGTTCATTGCAATGGAACTCGGGGTGTCCGTGGAAGATGTGACGGCATTCGTTCTCGGAGGACACGGGGATTCGATGGTTCCTCTTCCGCGCTACACATCGGTCGCCGGAATTCCGATCGCCGATCTGATGCCGCAAGACCGCATCAATGCCATTGTTGATCGCGCGCGCAACGGCGGAATTGAAATCGTCAACTACTTGAAAACCGGAAGCGCATACTATGCTCCATCCTCTGCCGCCGTGCAGATGGTGGAATCGATCGTGAAGGATAAAAAACGGATTCTTCCCTGCGCGGTCTATCTGCAAGGCGAATATGGATTAAAAGATACGGTTGTCGGCGTACCGGTAAAACTCGGACGCAACGGCGTTGAGCAGATCATAGAGATCAAATTAACGACAGAAGAAGCTGCGGCGCTGAAAAAATCTGCCGACGACGTGAAGATGAACATCGATAAATTGAAGTTGTAAGCAAAACCATACTTGTCCAAAATAATACAGAATAACTGCTCATCTGTATTGGTATCTTCTTTTCTTTGCGACAAAGAAAAGAAGCAAAAGAAATCTTTGCGAAATCAAACGCGCGCGATGAATGCCGAGTCGCACAATCCTTTGATTTCTGCGCTAGCACAGTATGATTTCATAACACCAGCGATGACTATGCGCAGAAATCAAAAAGCCCTTCATTCATCGCTTACCCAATTCGCTCTATCCTCCGTGATTTCGCTCCCACAGCACTATATAACGGCTTTTGCATTGAGGGATACCATACGGGGGGTTACCTTCTGTTCTTGTGTAGAAACTTGTCCAATTTGAAAATATTTCCAGACCGTTATAACAATTTCATCGTATTTTGGACAGCAGTGAAGCAAAACGGTTTCTGTTGAATAACAAAGGGGACGCACTTCGTCCCCTTTGTTATTCTCCGAAGCACATCGTCATCGTCACTTCATTTCCTTTCTCATTGTATTTTACCGACTGCATAAATGTTTTTATCAGAAAAACACCTCTGCCTCCAGTAAGAAGTAAATTATCTTCTTGCAGCGGATTGGCGATATCCTCCGGTTTGAATCCTTCCCCTTCATCTTTGACCCTGACGTTCATAACATGACCTTGAAATGAACAATTGACTGTGACCTGCTTTGTTTCATCGTTCTTGTTGCCGTGGATGATTCCGTTGTTCACCGCTTCGGTAACGGCAACGAGCAATGCGTGCAGTTTTTCGTCCGAAAGGCAGATTGTTTTATTCACATCGCGGAAAAATTCTTCAACGCGGTGGATGTTCTTTCTGTTGCTGGGAATAACAAGCTCAAACTCTTGTGAAGATTTTTGGTCTGCCATATATTTATGAGTGCGATGTCCGCCAAGGCGGGCAAGCGGCTGATATCGTGATGTTGTTGGTGAAAAACTCCGTGTTATCTTAAAAGCACGTAACTCCTAAGTAACTCACATTGGGGCACCTCTAAAAACTGAAAGTGATTTCTTTTTTATCTGCGGTAATCAGCGAAATCAGCGGGAAATATTTTCTCGCAGATTACGCCCGCCTGCCATAGTCCCGATGGAATCGGGACGGCGGGCAGGCCGAAGGCGTACTGAACGCGCTACTCAGCGAATCATTAATGGACAACGTCTGACACGTTTTTTGTGTCTGACGTTTTGCCTATTTACAAGATGTCAGACGGTTGGGAAACACCGTCAGACATCATTCCAATGGTTCAGTTTCGATGGCTGAGTAGTTTTCTTAAAAGAAATATCTCACATTCATCGTCATGTTGGAAAAATCCTGGATCCGCTGTCCCGATTGCCGCTGGAACTCTTTCCATCCGCTGATCTCGATCTGTGACTGCGGGGAAAATCGAAGAACGATGTGTGTTGTCGGTCCCGCACTTAAAAATGTGCTTTCAAACTGCCTCGCGGCATTCACGTACCGAAACCGTTTTTGTGCGAACGAGCGAAACCCGACCGCAAAATACCACTGTTCTTTGTACCGGTAGCGTATCTGCGGCGAAAATGTCACTTCTTCAATGTACTGCTGCGGACGTTCGGAAAATTCTTTCCACTTCAATTCGCCGCGTTCGAAGATTCGCACATGGGCAAACAGATCAATTCCCACTTTCGGAGTTATATCATACGAGGTTGAATCAAGAAATGCAACCTGACGATAGGAATAACTTTTCACTGTCGGTATCATTATCTCAAAATCGAAGACCGTATAGTTTGCCAGCACCTCAAATTTATTATAAATCCGAAACGTTTCGGACGGACGGTAGATCAATTCCGGCGAAAGGCGGAATATCCGGTTCCAATTATTGTTCGCACTTTTATCTTTGTAAAGATAAACGATATGGCCGAGCGTTGCTTCGGCGGTGATACCCGCCTGAAAGACCGGGCTGAACCGATGTGTTTCTTTTACTGCAAGATTGAAGAGCAGTTCATCGCGGTCATCGGTATTAAGCGAATCAGGAGTGTCGTACCGTAGCACGCTTGCCGAACCGGCGAACGACAATTCATCGTCCGACGTCAGCAATGCACTCAGGTTTCCCCGAAGCGTGGAACGGAGCGCGGTATTGTCTAACCTGCTTTCCTGCCGCGCACGATTCTCCTGAAACGCCTGAAACGATTGATCGGCGCCATCGATCTTCTCCAGCAGATGCTTCTCATCCCGTTCGGAGATATGCAATCCGACAGAAGAAAGAATAGACCGGGAGCGATAAAGCACGTCCATCGCTCCTTCTAACCGGAACTCATGGACCGTTGTATTGAACGGAATGGCAGACAAAACCGACAATGATTTGTAGCGGAAAGCATTCGCAATTTTGCGCGACTCGACGGTCGTTGTCAACCGGGTTGTCAATCCTGCGCCGATGTTATACAATAACATATTCTGCACTCCGAAGAGTTGTTCGTTGCGCGTCCTGATATTTGACGAAACACCGAATGCATTCTTCACGTTCTCATCGGCGGGAATATAAAAATCCCACCGGTTGTTGAACCACCGGACCCGTACGCTGTCGGTCGACCCTTCGGCAAATTCCGTTGCGATGGAAATCTGCGCAAGATTCGCGGCAAACTTCCGCGGATCGAGATCGCTTTGATTGAATTCACCGTTGAGTGAAGCGCGGTAACCGCTGAATTCCAGCGAATCCGCTCCGGCAAAAAATTTCAGATTAATGCCGTCGTCATTTTCGTTCTGTTGTTTATCATACCGCATACCGATCATAGGCGAAAGATACACTGTGGGCACGGGGCGGTACGATATTCCTGTAAGAACAGAATGAATTCCCGATTTGCTTGTTCCCAGCGATTGATTATCAGAAAGTAAAAACGACCGTGCTTCACCGTTGAGAGAAAATTCTTCGGACAATGAATGGGAAACATCGAATGCAAATGTGTTTTCATCGCGGAATGACCGGAAGTTCCGGCGGATCAACGACGAAGTAAATTTATCGGTCAGACGAACGTTGATCACTGTATCGCGGTGAGCGATAGTGGTGTTAAAGTTCCAAAAATACGTATACACATTGCGCTCGAAGTGTATGTTCGCTTTGTTGGAATCGGCGGAAACGATCGGTAATTGTTGGAGGAGATTTGTCTGCGAAAAAAGAAACAGCGGGAACCAAGCGCCGCACAATACTATGACTATGACATTTACCCGTTTCACAAAGAAAACAGATCCTTTACCGAATAGTGTGGCATATACCCCAGCAGTCGTCCTGCCTTCTCATGCGAGATCACCGAATCGGCTCCGGAAAATTGTTGAGAGATCCTTTTCACTTCGGGAAAATATTTTCCAAGAAGTTCACGCGAATCTTTGCCCGTCCAGTTCTCCCGTGCTGTAATAAAAAACAGTTCATTCAGATTTTCCAGATCATTTTCCACCGCCAAACGATGCGCCTGCGCCGCATCAAACACATGCACGTACGCCCAGAGATTCTTATACCACTCGCCTGTCGTACGACAGTCGACAAGTTTTTTATAGAACGGGATCGTTGATTCTTCCGGCACCCAGATCCACGGCTCCCGCAAACAGACAGTTCGCATGTTGTATTTCGCAGAATATGTTCTGCAGATCTGTTCACAGATCACCTTGCTTAATCCATACGGGTCTTGCGGTTGTGTCGGATGCTGCTCATCGATCGGGATGTAGCCGGGAACCATACGGTTGGTCATAAATGCATAACCGAGCGTCGATTCGCTGGAAGTGAAAACAACTTTTCGCGTGCCGTTCCGTGCGGCGGCTTCAAGCACGTTGAATGTTCCGTTTACATTCACGGTAAAGACACGCTCCGGTGGATCGTTCAGCGGGTGCGGGATTCCCGCGGTGTGCACTACCGCATCGTATCCGCTGAGCGCATTGCACACATCATCGAGCACGAGAACATCCACTTTATGGAATCGGACATTGTTGCGTTTTGGTTCAACGATATCAAGCACGCCGACGGTATGCCCGTGATCGAGAAGTTCATCGACGATATATTTTCCGACGGTTCCGCTTCCGCCGGTGACGAGAATGTTCATGCGAAGCATCCTTCGGATAGATTGTTGTGTGTGTGCTGTCTCAAAGTAAAAAAAGAGGAGCAGGAATAAAAGCAAAAAATTTTGTCCGGAGATATACTGCCCAATGTTTCTTTATACGAAGTATGCTCCGCAAAAGTAAGCGATATTGACAGTGAGCGGAAACTTATTTACCTTCGTTCTGCCAAGGGAAAGTCCCGACACGAAGTGTTCCTTCGGAAAGGGATGGAGACTGTGTCAAAAACTCCGTGATTGTCATTGCTCCGAAGGAGTCCCTTTGGGACGGGGCGTTTTTTGCCGAGGTTCCGACGGACAATATTACGATTAGCGGACCGACTGGAAAGCGAAGTCCAAAAACGAAATAAACGCACCTTTGGTTCGCCTATCCTCCATTGTTGGCAGGATATACGAACCTTTGAAGTGCATTAATCCACTAGTTAGCAGCAATGCGTTTGACTGGATATTGAATTGCTATAATATCTCATCATCAACAAATGGAAGGAAGATACAATGAAACAGCTCACAGCGTCCAAGAGAAGGAAGCTTTTATCAGCCCTCAAGAGGTACAGAAAAGAATACCTGATTGGCAAATACTCTGATTTAGATGAATCTGGGACACGACTGATGATTAACTCATTTTTAACCGATACTTTGGGTTTCACCAGCATCGAAGAAGTAAAAACCGAATACATGATACGGGGAACTTATGCTGATTATATCATACAAGTGAAGGGGAAGAGATACTTCGTTGTTGAGGTCAAATCAATGGGTCTTGAACTTTCACCAAAACATCTCAGACAGGCGGTAAACTATGCAGCAAATGAAGGTATAGAATGGGCACTACTAACAAATGGAAAACGATTCGATTTTTACAGAATCATATTCAGCAAGCCTATTGATTCTCGAAAGATGTTCACAGTTGACCTCTCAGAAGAAACCCAATTAAAAATGGCGGCAGAATATCTGCAATATATCACAAGAGCGCTAATCCTTCAAAAGGGTTTAGAAAGTCTATGGCATAAATACTCAGCATTAGAGCCCTCAAATATTTCAAGGTTGCTTTACTCCAAACCGATAATTAATTACTTGAGGAGGCAATTGAGGAGAACTTACAAAACAAAATTCAGTGATGATGAAATTAAAGCAGTCATAACAAGAGTGATTGAAGAAAAGATTGAGAATGTAAAGCCACGAAAAACGAAAAGGGTAAGACGAACGAAATCACTAAGAACCGTTCCACCCTCTGGACAATCGGCTTCAATGGCTGTCAAGGTGGCGACGTGAATGTTAAGATTTTTTTAAGAAGAACGAGCTCCTCAAGCGCAAACGCACTGCTGCTAACAATTGTAAAAAAGACATTCGCTTTATTATATGAACAGTTGTGCTCATTACATGCCGTTGCTTCACAGAGAATTATTCTATAAGAGTTCGCAACGGCACGTCTTTTTTACAAAGCACGTTATGTGCAATGCTTGCTTGATAAGGAGATGAGCAAATGATAGAAATTGGAATGTTAATCGTAGGCATCATAATCGGGGCGGCGGCAGTCTGGTTTGCACTTCATGGAAGAATCCAAGCTTCCTACGAGCGAGGCAAGCTTGAAGTTGAATCAGAGAAATCGGTGCTGGCCGAGCGAATTACCAACCTCGAAAAGGCGACTGCGGAAAAGGTTGCCTTACTGGATGACGCTCGACAAAAGCTGACAGATGCTTTCAAAGCGCTCTCTGCTGATGCTCTTCGAAGCAACAATCAATCTTTCCTTGAACTCGCCAAAACGCAACTGGAAACTTTTCATCAAACTGCAAGCTCCGACCTCGAAGCCAGACGGACTGCCATCGCAAATTTGGTAGACCCTCTCAAGAGTTCTCTAGAAAAGTTCGATATTACAGTTCAACAGATAGAAAACGCCCGGAACACTGCGTATGGGAGTTTGACTGAGCACCTCCAATCACTCTCAAAATCGCAGACTCAGTTACAACTTGAAACTGCAAATCTTGTTAAGGCTCTTCGCACACCAAATGTCAGAGGTCGGTGGGGGGAAATCCAACTGAAGCGAGTTGCCGAAATGGCTGGGATGCTTGAGCATTGCGATTTCGTTTCTCAAGAAACAGTGCAAACTGAAGATGGCTCATTGCGCCCAGATATGGTTGTCAAACTTCCCAACGGCCGCAATATTGTCGTTGACTCAAAGGTGCCGCTGCAAGCCTATTTAGATGCGCTTGCTTCGCAGGATGATGACACTCGGATAGCCAAGCTTAAGGACCATGCAAGGCAAGTAGGCGACCATGTTGCCAAACTCAGCCGCAAATCTTATTGGGATCAATTTTCTCCTACTCCCGAGTTTGTCGTTCTGTTCTTGCCCGGTGAGAACTTTTTCAGTGCAGCACTTGAGCACGACCCATCACTCATTGAGTCGGGCGTCAATCAAAGGGTCATCCTTGCTACACCAACGACTCTCATCGCCCTGCTCAAAGCGGTCTCATATGGATGGAGGCAAGAACAAATTGCTCAAAATGCTCAGCTGATAAGCGATCTCGGCAAGACACTTTATGATCGAATTCGGAACTTAGCAGAGCACTTCGTAGATATGAGACAAGGTCTGAACAAAGCGGTTACTTCATTTAACAATGCTGTTGGCTCATTGGAAAACAGAGTACTGATTAGTGCTCGGCGATTCAAAGAACTGGGAGCTACGACAGCCGACGACATCGAACCAGTTGAAACCATTGAGACCACAACACGAGAGTTGCAACTGCCGCCGCCCGAAGCGAATGAGAATAATTGACGCAAGCACTGCACATAACAGCACAAACCACGACACTCGCTCATTTGATATGGCTATGTTGAAGCTCGGTTTAAGAATCAGTTGTGCTCGTTCCATGCCGCACTCATTTGATAGAAAAGCGTGGAGTGCGGCACGGCGTGGTTTGTGCACACGTTATGCGCAACCGCCACTCATATTTAGGCTAAACCAATGAATGATTGTGCCTGCCAGCAAACCACGGCTGTCGAATTCGATGACCGCCTTATCACTCTTGAAGAGTTGAGGCAGAAATGCCCTGTCCTGCGAGAATTACTCATTCCAGACACAATCTGGTATCAGTTCAAGACTTTTGAGCAATCACCAAGAGATGACGCCATTCACGCTCCGATCCTCATAGTTTCTCTTCTCGACGGTAACCTTAGCAGGGTTACATCACCTTGCCACAAGTTCTTGCTTGATGGTGACCATATCAAAGCTCAACTGACCAACCAGTACCGCCAAGACCTTCAAGAGCGGTGGATGTTCGAGGCTGACGAGATCGAACGCCACCGCAAATCAAAGAGCTTTCAAGGAAAAATCGTCGAGCTCCAAATAGCCGAATGGCTTGAAAATCAAGGTTGGGAAATCAGTAACCTTGAGGCTCTTGGGGCCTCAGTAGACATAGAAGGCGTTCGACCCCTATTGCATAACGCAGTCGTCGAAGTGAAGTTCATCGGTCAACGGGACGAGGAATTCGAGCAGGCGGTCAAGGCACTCACGGGTTTGCCCGCGGGCGGTCTTGGTCCAACTCACCTTGGTTGCAATTACCTCCTCTTTCGCGTTTACGAGTCAGCATTCAAGCTGAAGCAGTCGAGCAAGCGCCGAATTGCAATTGCCGTCATAGACAACTTGGCTTGGACATTCTTTCACATTCCTCTCCGGCATAAATGGATCGACTGGAAGCGACCATCGTTCTTCGATGTTGGCAAAGAATGGGATTCCTTCTTGCAAGAGCAGAAGAAGCGATATCCTGACATAGACACCGACTTGGCAGGCACAATCAACACCATAAACGAATTGTGGGTTGCGGTTCGAGGTAACGGACAGATATACTCAACGCGTTTTCATTATTCATTTTCGTAGCGGTTGCGCATAACAAGCAAAACACCGACGCTCCATCATTTGATAAGGGATTGTAGATGTCGCTCAATGCTGTTGCTCACAGGTTGGCTTGCGCCGCCCGCCGCGAGAGAATTTGTCTTTTGTAGCGGCGGTCGTCGCATCGTTTTGGAGTTCGCAACAGCACTGCGGTGTTTTGCTAAACGTTAGGCGTAATTGCCACTTTAAGAAAGAATGAATAATGGATAAAATTCAAATCATCTTTGCCAAACTCGTTGGACTACATAAAACAGTTTCAAGTTTGGTCAGCAATGGTTCACGTTACTTTAATCCACCATTTGTGCTTGAACATTTTGAACTATATGCTAAACTTCGGGATGAGTTAATTTCAACTTTACCAGAATTATATTCCGATCTAAGTGTCAGACCGCTTCCTAAATCCAGCGGAACAGAAGACTTTGACGGAAATGGTTATATAGAAGGCGAGGAGTTATTTACCCTTCTGAGAGATATTAAGTACATTTTTGAAGTACGTTCAAACAGTCAAGTTGGGGAGCCAGCTATTGAAAAACCACGCCGTATTTTTATTAGCCACGGCAGCAGTCAAGATTGGCTCCAAGTTCAAGCATATATTGAAAAGGATATTAAAATCCCTACCCTTGAGTTAGCACAAGAGCCAAACAAAGGACGGACTGTTTTACAGAAACTTGGAGAAGAGTCAGACAGATGTTCGTTTGCGGTCATCGTAATGACTGGGGACGACAATTTGGGTGAAGGTGCGCCACGAGCAAGGGAGAATGTAATGCACGAGATAGGTTTCTTTCAAGGAAAGTATGGCCTTAACAGAGTTTGTCTCTTATATGAAGAAGGCACAAATATACCAAGCAACATTCACGGTCTCGTCTATATTCCTTTTCGCAAGGGATATGTTAACGCCACCTTCGGTCCTCTTCAAAGAGAATTGAATTCGATATTTCAAGAATGACGTGGCAACTACGCCTAACAGCACAAACAACGACACTCCCTTTTTTGAAAGGGATTTTTGTGCTCGTTCCATTGCTTTTGCCGCGAGAAAAATGAGTCGTTTATAGCGGCAAAAGCAACGGCGTGCTTACAAAACGTTGGGCGTCATTATGAGACTGACAGAATACGATACAACAATTTGAGATGATATGGAAAAAATGAAAGCAGTAGTATATAACAAAAAAGGTTTACCTGACAAGCTAATTTATCGTGATGTTGAAAAGCCTAGACCAAACGACAACGAAGTATTGATAAAAATACTTGCGGTATCAGCAAATGCAGCGGATTACCGTTCGATGAGAATGGGAATCATACCGAAGAGAAGGATTTTTGGAGCCGATATAGCAGGTAGAGTGGAATCGGTCGGCAAAAATATCCGACAGTTTAAGCCTGGGGATGAAGTAATCGGAGACCTTTCTGATTGTGGATTTGGCGGTTTTGCCGAATACGCTGTGGCTCCTGAAAAAGCATTGATACCAAAACCGGTAAAGATGTTATTTGAAGAAGCAGCAGTCTTGCCTATGGCAGCAATAACAGCTCTACAGGCATTGCGCGACAAAGGCAACATTCAAAAAGGGCAAAAGGTTTTGATTGTAGGTAGCGGCGGCGGCGTGGGAACCTTTGCCGTCCAGCTTGCCAAATATTTCGGTGCGGTAGTAACAGCAGTATGTAGTACAAAAAATGTTGAGCAAACGAATTCTCTCGGTGCGGATTATGTTATTGATTACTCAAAAGAGGATTTCACCAAAAGCAACATGTGTTACGACCTCATTTTAGCTGTCAACGGGAATCGTCCGCTTTCCGCCTACAAGCGAATCTTAAATCCGAACGGCATATATGTCATGGTCGGCGGTGCTTTATTGCAGATTTTCAAGTCTATTTTATTCGGTTGGCTGATGTCGTTTGGATCGAAGAAAATGCGTTCTCTTGCAGCGAAGTCAAACCAAAAGGATTTGGAGTTCATCGTAAAGCTCGTAGAGGATGGCAAGATCAAGCCAGTTATTGACAGGCGTTATTCGTTTGATAAGACCGTCGATGCCATGCGGTATTTAGGTGAAGGACACGCACGGGGAAAAGTGGTGATAAATATGGAATGACAAAAACGCCTGCATATAACAAACAGCCTTACGACACTCGCTTTATTGAAAGTTTTTTATTGTGCGTAAGGCTGTAAACGTTATGCGATATTGCACACACAAGCAAAGAAAAGGCAGCAAACTTCATATGGAAGATAAAGATTCGGTAAAAAGTAAGACAAACATGCTCATTGAGATGACTGGCAAATTCTGTAATGAAAAACTGAATGATGAGTATCGAGAATTGACTGAAAAACTAATTCACAAATTAGCAAGAAAACGTCATGTTCCATTTTTATCTGGTAGAATAGAAATATGGGCAGCTGCGATAATTTATGCAGTTGGCCAAATAAATTTTTTATTCGATAAAAGTTCTAAGCCATATTCAACCGCCGATGACATAGCAGATTACTTTGGTCAGAGTAAAAGTTCAGTATCTCAAAAAGCAAAAGTTATCAGAGATGTGTTAAAGTTAAATTATTTTGATCAAGAATTTTCGATTAAAAGTGTTCAAGATCAAAATCCTTACAATGATCTGGTTAAGATTGATGGAATTATAGTTTCGATAAGCAGTTTGACGCCAGAAATGCAAGAATATGTCAGAAGTCAATTGAAGAGGTAATAGTGTGCAACGTCGCCTAACACGGCAAACAACGACGCTCCCTTTATGATAGAAAGAAATTATAGTTGTCGCTCACTGCCCCGCAACGCAAGAGAATGTTTCATTAGTAGCGTTGCGGGACAATGCGTTGTTTGGCGAAACGTTAGGCGATATAAAATTAATTGAGGTGATAAAGATGAATAGAAAGGCAATTAAAAACGATATACCGATTGAGATAAAAAATGAAATTGAAAGAATTGTAACAGACTTTAACCAGAATGGTATTAAGAACAAAAATTATTATTATACAACAAAGTATAAGGGCGAATATTTATATTTAAACCGAGCAGAATATGGAGATAATAGCCCAATTTGTCGATTGAAGTATAATGGTAAAATTGATAACTGGGGATTTGCAATCTACAAATACAGTGATGGAGGATATGATTCAGAAGAATGGTTCTTTCCAGGTTCAGATGAAGTAGATGGAACAATAGAAGGTGCCATGAGAGCTGGACTTAAGGCATATCCATAAAATGTCATATAAATCAAAATATTTGAAGAGGAAAAGCATAATGGGTAGTTCCAATAACTATCAAATCAATGTCATTCCGCAATCACGGAGTTTTGACACAGTCTCCATCTTTGGGATTGGGATTCTCAACATCTTCATGCAAGTCGTCGCTCTTTGGTGTTTCTAAAATTTGGGGAATGCGAATGAAGCGTTCGTCGTTCATGCGTATGCATGCTTCGCATCAGCAAACGAAATCCTGTTAACCCCGTTGGATATATTCTTAATCAAATAACAAATTTTCATTTGACCAAGAATATCCAACGGGGTAACCCGATCGCACATTTGCCGTTGCTGCCGTAATATTATCCCTGATTTGTCATTAGAGATTATTTCACGTCAATTCGCCGCGGCGAATCAATAC
>OBOI01000327.1_pt1 | contig 17786 bp, 12 predicted proteins | sample 1670151 | NCBI WGS metagenome assembly OBOI01 (sample SAMEA104232303, study PRJEB22302) | sediment metagenome | biome: forest; feature: aquifer; material: sediment | place: USA | collected 2011-08-07 | depth 0.01 m | reverse complement strand
GGAAGCCGTAGATGGCCTGCTTGGGGTCCCCCACCATGAACAGCACCCCCTCCCCCTGATAGATGGTGGAGAAGATCTCGTACTGCACCGGATCGGTGTCCTGAAACTCGTCGATCAAGGCCACCGGGTACTGTTCCAGGACCCTGGCGGCCAGGGCACTACCGCCCTCCGCCGCCCTAAGACCGGCCCTGACCCCGGTGAGCAGGTCGTCAAAGGAGACCAGGCCGCTCTGGGCCTTCACCGCCTGCAAGGCCGGTGCGCAGTGGTGGATCAGCTCGATCAGCAGCCCGCTCCGAGCCTCGTGCAGTTCAGTGAGCAGTTGCTCGGCCAGGGTAAAGAAGGGGTGGCTGGGGGTCTGGCCCGCCTTTTTAGGCTTGGTCCCCTCCACCAGCGCCCCTTGGCTGAGGCTGGCGATGGCGGCCAGCGGCGGGATGGACGCGGATTGACGAGATGCCCCAGCGCCAAAGTAACTGTCCAGCTCCTGAAACCACCCCTGCAAGCGATCCTCCCGAAAGGACTTTTCACTGCGGCTCAAGGCGGGGGAGGTGAGGAGGAGTTCACGGATCTCACCTCCCTCGCTCTGCCACGCCCCTTGCAAGCGGTCCATCAGGGCCGGGTCCAAGGCCTGGGGCAAGCGGCTGCGGCCATGACGGAGGGCAGCAGCGCCACTAATCCTGACGGCCCGCAGGGGGAGGCGGATCTGGTCCAGCAGGGTATCCGGCGATACCCCCTGTTGGCAGAGAAAGGCCACCAGGACCTCGGGCCAGGCAGGCGAGTGTTGCCGCCAAAAGTCGTCGATCACCTGCTGCAACAGGTCGTGGTCGTCCTCGACAAACTCCATCTCAAAGGGGAAGCCGCTCTCAAAGGCCGACTCCTGCAACACCCGCATGCAGAAACCATGGATGGTGAACACCGCCGCCAGATCGAAATTGATTAGGGCAAGCGCGATCACCCCCTGCATGCGCTTCAAGTCCAACCCCTGATCGCGGTAGTTGGCCAGCAAGGCGGTCAAAAAGGCGTCGCTGGACGCACCCGTCTCCAACAGGGCCAAGGCCGCGGCCAGACGGGCGCGGATCTTCTCCCGCAGCTCCTGACAGGCGGCCTCGGTGTAGGTGACCACCAGGATCTTGTCCGGGGTGAGTTCCCGCTCCAACAGCAGCCGGAGATAGATGCCGGTGATGGTGTAGGTCTTGCCGGTGCCGGCGCTGGCCTCGATCAAGTGGTGGCCGCTGAGGGGGATGCGGATGGGGTCCAGGGGCTGCATCAGAGCCTCCTCCCCCAGGTCAGGGCCGGGGCCAGGACCCGGGCCGCCACCTCGGGGAAGCCGTAGACGCCGGGGTCGCCAAAGGGGTCGCGATCACCGTAGACCGCTGCCAGATAGGGGTCCTCCACCCCCTCCCCTGGCCCAAAGAAGTCGCCCTCGCTCCAGCAGGCACGGGCGGCGGCCAAGGCCAGATCGCTCTCCCCCTCCTTGCCGCTCCACAGCTTTCGGGCATAGACCAGGGAGGCCTTGGGGAAGAGCGGCAAGGGGTGCCCCTGGCCGAAACGGTAGAGGTCAATCAGGTCGAGGAGGGTGGCCCGGGCCTCGGGGAAGAAGGGGTAGCGCCACACCCCGTCGCGGAAGAGAAAGGTGGTAGGCCACTCTTCCTCGGCCGCGCCGACGGAGAGGAGCAAGTGGTAAATCCAGGAGCGCATGAGATCAGTCAGCTTCATAGCCATGATCCTCCCCGGACGATGGAGATAGAGACCGCTAGGCCACAGGCCGTCCACCACCCCGCTCAGGGTCACCCCGTCGAGACGCAGGGTGATGTCACGCGCCGGCAAGGGTTCGTGGCCGCGCAGGGCCTCAACATGGGCCGCCAACCGCCGGGCATCCTGGTGGCAACCCTCGAACTGGCAGCGACCGGCCATGCCCAAGGCCACCTCTCCCTTCAACTGGGCAATGGGACAGAGGTCCTGCCCCCCTCTCCCCACAGCCAGGGCCTGGTCCGTCAACTGGGCCATGAGTTGGTAGCTATCGAGACTGTTCAGGGAGAACCGTTCGCGTTCAACGGTCAGGTCGTCGCGCTCATCGAGATAGAGGCCGAGCCGGGAGCGCAGCAGGTGGCGCACCGGGTGGCTGAAGAAGCGGACCAGATCGTCCACCTCAATGCTGGCCAGGGGCTCGGTGGCCAGGGTCAGCTCTTGGCCAAAGAGTCCGGCCCAGGGTTCATTGGCGTGCAACAGGGAGCTGATCACCTGCTGCTCGCGGGAGTAGCTGAACAACGGTCCGGCAAAATAGCGGCGGGAGAAGGGTTGCAAGGGGTGGCGGGTCACCAACTCTTCGGCGCAGAGCTCAGGGGTCACCCCCAGCCGCCCGGCCAGATGGTCGATGAGTTCGCTGACCACCACCGACGGCGGCACCGGGGAGTTGGTGGCGCTCATGCCCACATAACTCAGGTAGAGGAGCTCCCGGGCCGAGAGGATGGTCTCCAGAAAGAGGTAGCGGTCGTCGTCCCGGCGACTACGGTCACCGGGGCGGTGGTGACCGGCCATCAGGTCAAAACCCGGGGCCTGCTCCTGGCGGGGAAAGGCAGTATCATTCATGCCCAGCAGGCAGACTACCTTAAAGGGGATGCTGCGCATGGGCACCATCTGGCAGAAGGTGATGCGGCCGCAGAGGAAGTTGCCCATGGCGGTGGCCAGCCGTTTCTCCATGGCCACCCGCACCACCTCCAGGGGCAGGGGCTCGGCAAAACCGGCCCGGGTGCTGACCTGGACCAACTCATCCAAGGCAGAGCGGATCTTCTGGCGCTCCCCGTGCTGGCGCTCCCCTGGATCGAAAAAGCGGTCCAGGGTGTGGGAGAAGAGCTCCCGCCACTGGGCCAGGGGGCGCGGTGCCCGGGCCAGGGTGGTGAGTTCGGCCACGCCCTCGATGAAGTTCGCGAGCCTAGCCAACAGCGGCCCTTGCCCCGCCTCCAGCAGGTCGGCGGGCAAGAGATTATGGACCAGGGTCTGACCGTCCCCCGGGGCCAAGAGGCCCATGAGCAGCCGCTCCAGGCCGGTGCGCCAGGTACCGACCGCCTCCGCCGGCACCCCGAAACGGGCACGGTCCTCGGCGGAGAGCCCCCAGTTGACTCCAACCGCCGTCACCCAGGCGCGGATCAGGGCAAGATCCTCTTCACTCATCCCCTGGCCCTGCTTGCCCTCGCCCGAGTGCGCAGGAAGTGGAGGAAACGGCGCGCGCTCCGCCGCCACGGACCCTGCCGGAGCGGTGTCCTCGCCCGCAAGCAGCGCGGACAACAGAAACCCCTCGTCCCACACCGGCGCGGACTGCACCAAATCCTGTTCCATAAAGGCCAGGACCTGGCGCACGGGCGCGCGGGAGCCTAAGAGGTCCAAGAGATCGAAGAACCCCTTGACCAGGGGGCCGCTGGCCCCGCGATCGGCGATGGTGAACGGCAGCCGGGTCCCCTCCTCGGCCGGGTCGGAAAAGACCGCCTCCACCAGGGGGGCGTAACGGCTGATCTCCGGCACCATGACCAGGATGTCGTCCACCTCCAGACCCGGACGCTGGCTGAGGAGATCCAGGAGCTGATCGTGGAGGATCTCCACCTCCCGTAGCGGGCTGTGGGCCGCGTGGATGCGGATCGACTGGTCCGGACGGACCGCGTCCGGGGTGGCGCAGGCAGAGGCGGCAGCAGGCGAGGCAAAGACCCGCGTCGCCACCGGCGTTAGCTTCAGCGCCGCATTCAGATCGGACTGGAGCAAGCGGAGCAGGGTCTGCTCCCCCGGCTCGACAAAGTGCTCCAGACCGGGCTGGATGGGCGCCTCCTGGAGCAGGGCCTGGAACTCCCGGCCCAGTCCGCCCAACCCCATCAACAGCTGGCACCCCTCGTCGAGATGGAGGTCCAGGCCCGGGTCCAGGGTCCCGTGGCGCAAGCCGGCCCGCACCATCTCCTTGCGGCTGACCAGGTCGGCCCAGTAGTGGCCGCTGGGGGCAAGGAGGAAGAGGTGGACATCCATCCTCTGGGCCAATCCGCTAAAGAAGCGAAGTTGGCTGTGGGGCAGGGCCGGGATGCCGAAGAGACTGATCCGCTCCGGCAACTCGATCCCCTCCCCTCCCCCGGCGGCCATCATTGCCATGAACCGCTGCATGAGGGCCACCCGGTGGTCGTGACCAAGCCTGGCCACGAGCCCTTGCCACAGCCCGGCCTGCCACCCCTCGTCCTTGCCCAGCACCCCCGGCCCAGGGACCTGGCCCGCGCTCCACGCCTCGATCCACTCCGGCCGATGGACTTGGTACTGGTCAAGGAGGGCCGCCACCTTGCCTGCCAGCTGATAACGCCTGAGCTCCGGCCCCTCCCCGGCAAGATAGGCCGCCACCCGGGCAAACCCGGGCTGATCGCGCATCTCAAGCAAGAGTTGCATCACTGCCCAGCGCATGGTCTCCACCTCATAGGGGGATGGCCCGCCAAGCCCGGCAACGGCGGAGAGCAGCCGCCAGATAAAGGCGGCGGGAAAGGGGCAATCCAGGTTGGCGGAGACCCCGGTGTGGCGGGTAAACTCCAAGGCCAGCCAGCGGGCCATGCCCTGACTCTGGACCAGGATGGTCTCCGGCCTCAGGACCTCGGCCAGGGGGGTTGAAGTCACCTCGACCAGGTGGTCGAACAGGGACTCCATGCGGTTGGATTGGTGGAGGATGGACATAGGGGTGGTGGTTGACGAGAAGCGAGGCTAGGCCTGGGGCACAAGGCCGGAAACGGGAGAAGCGGGTGGAATGGCCAATCGCCTACTCGGCCGCGATGCGGGTGAGGAAACCCTCCACCTGACTGCGCAACTCCATGGCCTGACCGGTAAAGCCACGCACGGCGGAGAGCACCTCGCGGGCATCGGCGGCGGTCTGCCGGGAGAGGTCCCCCACCTCGCCGATATGCCCGGCGACTCGGCCCATGCTGCCGGCCACGCTCTGCACGTTGCCGGCGATGGCGCGGGTGGCGGCCCCCTGCTCTTCCACGGCGGCGGCGATGGTGGTGGAGACCATGTCGATCTCGCCGATGGTGTTGCGAATCCCCTGGAGCACGGCCACCACCGACGCGGTCGCCGCCTGGACGCCTGCCACCTGGTCGGCAATGGAGCTGGTGGCGGCACTGGTCTGGCCGGCCAGCACCTTCACCTCTTCCGCCACCACGGCAAAACCGCGACCGGCCTCACCTGCCCGGGCGGCTTCGATGGTGGCGTTCAAGGCCAGGAGCTTGATCTGGTCGGCGATGTTGGAGATGAGGCTCACCACGTCACCGATGCGGGTGGTGGCGGTGGTCAGTTTTTCCACCACGCCGTCGGCATTGGCCGTGGTGGAGACGGCCCCTTGGGTCGCGGTGGCTGAACGCGAGACCTGTTCCGTGATCTCCACAATGGCCAGGGACAACTCCTCGGCGGCGCGGGCCACGGCCGAGACATCCTGGGAGGTCTCGCCGGCCACCTTGACCGTGGCCTCGGTGCTGGTGGTGGCGTTTTCCGCCCGCGTCACCATGGCCTTCACCACCTCGCCCATGCCCTGGGCCGCGGTGCCGAGCCCCTGGAGCACGCTGCCGGAGTGCCCACGGAAATCGTCCATCAGCCTTTCCAGGCGCTGCTGGCGGTCGAGTCGGAAACTCTCTTCCCGCTCTTCCTGGGCGGCCAACTCCCGGGCACGGATGGCGGTCTCCCGGAAGGTCTCCACCGCCCGCGCCATGTCACCCAGTTCATCCCCCTGCTCCCGGCAGGGGACGAGACACTCCAGCGCCCCGCCGGCGAGGGTGAGCATGGCCCCTTGCAAGGCCCGCAGGGGCACGGTGATGCTGCGGATGGTCATCAAGAAGAAGGCAAGCGCCAGGCCGAGCGCCGCGCCAAAGGCGGCCAGGGCCAAGGTCCGGTAGTTCCGGTAGTGCTCGATCCGGCGAGCCAGCAGCTGATCAAGGTCATCCACCGCCACCCCCCACAAGGCCATGGTCGCCTGCTGGGCGGCTTGCCCCGCCTGCAGAACCGCTTCCGGCGAGGTCTGCTCGCCACGGGCCAGACGCTCCAACAGCCCGATAAGTTCTCCGGTGGCCTTCTCGTAGGCGGTCAACGGCACGGCCAGACTGGGGGCAAAGGAGGGGAGAACGCCGTGGAATTGCGCATCTTCGTTCAAGGCCGTGGCGGTGCTGGCCTTGACCCGCTCCAGGTCACTTTCGGCCAGCATCCGCGCCCGGGTGGCGATGTCGATCCGCTCATCAAGCGACAGGGCACGCCCCTGACGCAACAGGCGCGCCAGGTCATGGGTAATGGCGCCCAGCCGGTCCACGCTCTGGGGGATGGCGAGCAGGGTCACGTCCATGAGATAGTAGCTGTCCAGGTCCGGGTCGAGGATCAGGTTGGAGGTGTCACCGAGATGGCTGACCACCCCGCGCAGTTCGGCAATGAGCGCGAGGAGGCGCGCATCGGCGTCGTTGGCAATGCCGATTGCCCCAGGGTCTGCCAACTGTTGCCACGCCTCGCGCAGTGTGGCCACGGTGAGCATCTCCCGTTTGCGGATCTGCAAGCCCTGGGGGGTAAACTGCAATGCCTCGCCCAGGGTCTTATCGACCTCCGTCAACTTCTGGAAGGTCTCCTCAATGACAGCGGTAACCCGCGGCAGGGCGGCTTGGGCCTCAGCACGGCCGGCCGCCGCCTCGGACCGCAACAACCGGTAGCGGGCCACCTCCTCCAGCAGCCCCATCACCGGCCGTTGGTAGCTATTGCCGCGCATCTCCTGCACGGCGAAGTCGATGTCGTTGTTGATGCCGGCAATGAAGAAGTAGAGCAGCACCGCAAAGGGTACAATAAAGGCCAGGATACTGAGCAGCAAGCGGAGGGGGATCTTGAGGTTGCGCATGGGGTGCTCCGGGTTCAAATTTGACGGTTTCGCGAGAACCGCTCAACCGCCGCTGGCATGGCCAGTAACCAATTGAAATTACATTGGCAGATGGTCAGCTTCACGATTTTTTTGCGATTCCATCAAATTTGACGGTTTCGCGAGAACCGGGGCCACCGCAGTCGGCATACAATGTAACATGTTGATATTGTGTTGATGGATGGCAAGTTCATGGCCTTTTGGTGAGCCCATCAGCGTTGATGGATTCTCCTTCAATAGTCGAACCTCGGCGAGAAATCAATCTCTTTTGGCGCTCTGGGCTGGTTCAGAAATAAGGCAAGCAAAAACGGCAGGTTGGCAATCCGTGGCAAGATACTTTGGTGACCTGGAAGCAACTCCCCAGGTTGACAGGCTAGCTGCTGCGGAGAGTCATACCCCCTACAACCGATAGCGCTGAGTTATCGCGCCATGCCGGCGCTGAGAGGTCACACTTTGATGCCGGAAAAGACAGCGAAGCTGAAGTTCTGGTACCAACAGTTCACCTCGCCAAACCCCGCTTGCCGCAACCACGCCAGTTGGTTAGCCAAGGTCGCCATCCGGTCCTCCTTCATCCGTTCCATGGCCGCCGTAAGTTCCGTGGGTGCGATGCCACTGGCCCGCACCTTGTGCAGCCATGTCTCCCGATAGCGTCTGTCGATCTCTGGGGTGGCCCCCAACACCTGGTCGGCGTTGATGAACAGGCCGCCCCGGGTCAAGACCGCCAGGATGTCGTAAAAGAGCCGGGCCTTCAACTCGTCGGCGAGATGGTGGATGGAGAGAGAGGAGACCACCACCTCGAACTCGCCGCCCAACCCTGCCGTGTAATCACCGGTGACAAATTGAACCTCCGCCGGCGCCTTGGCTAAACGCTCCTTGGCCTTGGCCAGCATCGCCGCGGAGATATCCATGAGCTGGATGCGCGCCCGGGGAAACCGCTGCGCCAGCAACTGGGAGAGCAGACCGGTGCCGGCCCCCAGATCGAGGACGCGAAAGCGGTCGTCAAGGTTAAACGGGATCACCTCCAGCACCGTGGTGTAGAAGGCGTCAAAGCAAGGGATCAGCTGCCGTCTGCTCTGGTCGTAAGTGTTGGCCGACAGGTCGAAGGCCTGTTTGATGGCGGTGATATCCATGGCTTTTATGCAAATGTGGTGGAGGGCAAGGGGGATGGGGAGGATCAGCCCAGTTCAAAGGTGGTGACGCCAAACAGGCGATCCAGGGGGAGGTCAGGGAACGGACCTTGGTACATACGCGCCGTCTCGAAGGCCACGGTCATCCGCTGCTCTTCCGCCAGGGCCACGGCCGCGGCATTCCTCTCCGGGGTGTCCAGGAAGATCGGTGACCCGGCCGGCACCGCTCCCTGCAGGGCCAGGAATAGCCGCGTGGCCAGCTCCGGGTCATCGGCGAACAGGGGGCCGATCTTATAGCCGCTGCGACAGGGACGAATCACCCCATAGCCGGCCAGGGCGCCGTGATGGCGGATGGCCAAGGCCGTGCCCTGGGGCTGGGCGAGCCAGCAAGCGAGAAATTGACCACGGTCGTCCGGGAAGAACGGTTGGTCGTAGGCACGGATCTCGGCAAAGGGGATTACGGCCACGGGGACGATGGCGGGGTCGGTGGCCCCCCGGCCGCAGCCGCTGCCCTGGTAACGGATGTTGCGATAGGCCAAGGCAAACCCGGACTTACGGTAGTTCTCCTGTTGGCCAACCACGCCATCCAGGCCGATGGTACGGCCGGCCAGGGCGACCAAGCCGGCCTGCCACAGCCGCAGGCCGTAGCCTTGGCCCCGGTGCTCGGGCTTGACCATGTAAAAGCCGAGAAAGGCAAAGCCCGCCCCATACTTCACCGCCGACAGGGTGGCGATGGGCTCCGCCCCCAGCAGCCCCACCAGGAAGCCGCCCGGGTCGGCGCTAAAGAAGCACCGCGCGTCGGACAACCCCGGGTTCCACCCCTCGGCCGCCGCCCAGTCGATGGCCATCTCGACCTCCTCCGGCCTGGTCATGGTGCGGATGGTGTACTCTCTCTGCTTCATGTTTCCCTCCTGGTATTGGCTGGTTTGCCGATGGCAGGTCCATGGCCTGGGGCCGTTGGCCGCCAGCAGCGAAGCAGGGGGGCGTCAGGGCGTGAAAAGCCTGACGCTTGCCGCCTGTCACTCGCCGATGTCCTCTTGCCACAACTCCGGATTGTTGGCAATGAAGGACTCCATCAGCTCTCGACACTCCGGGTCATCCATCACCACCACCTCCACCCCCCGCGAGCGCACATACTCCTCCGGCCCGCGAAAGGTGCGATTCTCCCCCACCACCACCGTGGGGATGCCGTAGAGGAGCACCGCGCCGCTGCACATATCACAGGGCGACAGGGTGGAGTAGAGGGTGGACCGGCGGTAGTCCACGGCCTTGATCCTCCCCCCGTTCTCCAGACAATCCATCTCCGCGTGCAACACCGCGCTCCCCTGCTGCACCCGCCGGTTGTGCCCGCGCCCAACGATGCGGCCATCAAGCACCAAGACCGAGCCGATGGGGATCCCCCCCTCGACCAGCCCCTGCCTGGCCTCTGCAATGGCGGCTTGTAAATAGATATCCATGTCTCCTCCGTGCTGAGTGGATCACTAATGAGGTTGTGTAACGAGTTGATAGTACGGAAAGCAGATGGCACGTGTTACGAATTTTGCCATCACCATCGAATTTCAGTTTCAGGCCGCGCCACCGCCCTTTTTCCGCAGGGCCTTGGTGCCCCCCGGCGGCAGGAAGTTATCACCCGTCACCACCTTCTTGCCTGCCTTGGCCTCCAGTTCATGCCGCGCCTTCTTGGCAATGCCGCCGCCTTTCCTGCCGGCCTCTTTGTTCTCCTCCATGCCGGTGGCGTCCACACTCTCGGCGATCTGGCGGGTGGAGAGTTCCGCCAGGGCGGTAAAGATCAACTCGGCCTCGCTCATGTGGTCCCGGAGGTTCTGGGTCGTTAACCTTTTGAGCGACTTGTGCTCCTTGACCGACACCCCCGACCACTCCTGATGGATGAGGTTGGTTAGGATGGCATACTCCTTCTCCTTGGTGACCTCGTGTCCCTGCCAGTAGTCGGTGAGCTTGTTGCGGGTCTCCTGGCCCATCATCCGCTGCTGGATCCATTTCTCGCTCCTGCCGTGCTGTTGCCAGAACTCCCGCGCCCGATCCAGGGATCGGGCCGGGTCGGCCATGTCCCGCATCCGCTCGTAACCGACCTTGGCCAGCCAGAGCTTGATCGGTTCCGCCTTGGGGCTGGGGACGGATTGGATGAGACGCAGCAGGGTCTCGGGATCGGCAACATCGGTCAGGTATCTTTTGCCGTCCGCAGCCGCCATTTTCAGTCGGTTACATTTTGTAACCGACTCGCTGCCTTCTTTATTTAAACGATTTTTCAGTACCTTCCAGTAATTTCGCGCGGCTTGATAGTCGGGCTGTTGAATGAGTACCTGAAGGATATCCACTATGGAAAAGTACCATGTCTCCGTCTCCTCATCATAATGACGGCGAATCTGTTTCCCTTCAAAAACAGCTAATGCTTTTTCCGTCATCGTCCCTCCGTACGTTGTTGTTCTTTTTTCTGTACCGCATCCGATTCATTAAACACAAGTTTGTTGTTTATGCGGCCTCCTCAAGGGTAGCCCACGCCAGGCCTATCGTGCTTCGTGCGGACGGCAAAAGACGCGTCCCTCCGAGCAAAGCGACCACCGCCCCTTCGATCCCCCCTTGGCCCAACGCCGAAACTCGACGTTATCCGCCCCCCGTTCTCCCTGGCCGAAGAGCTTGCCTGATGCCATGGCGATTACTCCGCTTGCGCCAGCCAGGCCTGGATCATCCGATGAGCAATGGTGGAAGCATGGGGCAGGGTCGGTAGCTGGTGGCGGTGATACCAGCGCGCATCCTCGATCTCCTCCGCTTGCAGGACGAGCTCGCCGCCGGCATAGTCGGCGAAGAAGCCGAGCATTAGGGAGTGCGGGAACGGCCAGCACTGGCTGCCAAACCAGCGCAGGTTACGGATCTCGAGCCCCACCTCTTCGCGCACCAAACGGTGGACGCAGGCCTCCACCGCCTCCCCTGCCTCGACATAGCCGGCGAGGGTGCTGTAGATCCCCGGCGGGAAACGTGGCGAGCGGGCCAGCAAGAGCTCGTCGCCCCGGGCCACGAGCACCATGCACACCGGCGCGATGCGGGGGTAGGCCAGAAGGCCGCAGGCGGGGCAGTTCCTCACCGGCACCTGCAACGCCGTCTCCATGCCCTTGCCGCAGACGCCGCAGAAGCGGTTCTCGTGTAGCCAACTCGCCAGCTGCTTGGCCCGGCAGGCGGCATCGAGAAAGGGGTGCGGCCAGCTCCTGAACAGTTTACGAAAATCCGCCAGGCGGAGACCATCGGGCACTGGTGTCTGGCCGGGCCACACCTGGATCTCATACCAGGTGTGGCCGGCCCTGCCGATGGAAAGGCGGTGTGGTGGCGCGGACAAATCAGCCAGCGCGGTTTGCCCCGCCAGCGAGTCGTCAGCCGCCACCAGCAGGCTGTCGCCGATAAAACTCAAGGTCACCTCTTGACCCGTACCCATTGCCGGGCCAAAGGTCGGCACAAACTCGCCCGTGTTGTCGCTGGCCTTATGCATGCACCGCCTCAACGAACAGCGTTTGCTCGGCGCGGGGATTGGCAACAACGACCGACACCGGCGGGAACGTTCTCTTCATCTCCTCTCCACTTTGTTTTTGTTGATTTGACCAAGAAAGTCAGCAGGGTGGCGGATGACTCGCCCCGGCGACCACGATGTCACCCTTCAGCAGTGCCCACTGCTTCTCATGTGCCATGATGTAGGCAACCTTGTCAATAAACTCGGCGGAATAGCCAGGGTTCCGTCAAAGTCATAGCATCGTGCCGAAGAAGCGCAAGATTGCATCATCTCGGCATCGTTCCCACGCTCCAGCGTGGGAACGTATCCACGCCCCAAAGCCGCTGTGTAACGTATTGATTGTATGTAGGCGGATAACGAGTTTTCGCACTTTTTGCGATTCCAGCAAATTTCCCTTGCCCGCTAGCGGCAGGCTACGGTACGTTGTAACCAATAGCAGTCAGCAAACGATCCCATCTCCAAACACGAGCGTGCACCCCATGACCCCTACCCTCCTCCTGCTAGCCAACAATTTGCTGCTCGGTCTATATCTGACCGTGGCTGGAGGGGTGTGCGCGACGTAGCTGTTCACGAACCACTATCCCCAAAGGGCCACGGTGCAAACCGTGGCCCTTTTTTTTTGCCCGGCGGCAGGCCCTCACCTGCCGCCACGAACCTGCCCCGCTCTGCCGTGGGAGCCCGTACCCCAAGGAGAACCAGCCATGCGCCCCGAGACCGTGAACAAGTACCGCCCCTTCCCCCCCGTATCCCTGCCGGATCGGCAGTGGCCAAGCCGCGCCATCACCGGGCCGCCGCGCTGGTGCAGCGTCGATCTGCGTGACGGCAATCAGGCCCTGGAGAGCCCGATGTCGGTCCGGCAAAAGCTTGAGCTGTTCCAGCTGCTCACGGCCATCGGCTTTAAGGAGATCGAGGTGGGGTTTCCGGCCGCCTCCCAGGTGGAGTACGCCTTCATCCGCACCCTGATCGAAGAGGGACTCATCCCCGAGGATGTCACCATCCAGGTGCTGACCCAGGCCCGCGAACCGCTGATCCGCCGCACCTGCCAGGCCCTGGCTGGCGCGAGAAGGGCCATCGTCCACCTCTACAACTCCACCTCGACCCTGCAACGGAGGGTGGTCTTCCGCATGGAGCGCCGCGAGATCATCAAGCTCGCGATCCGCGGCGCCACCCTGATCCGCGAGGAGGCCGAGTCCATGCCAGGGGAGGCCATCCGCTACCAGTACTCGCCGGAGAGCTTCACCGGCACCGAACTTGAGTTTGCTAAGGAGATCTGCGAGGCGGTGCTGGCGGTGTGGCAGCCCACGGTAGCGCGGCCGGCCATCATCAACCTGCCGGCCACGGTGGAGATGGCCACCCCCAACGTCTATGCCGACCAGATCGAGTGGTTCATCTGCCACCTCGCCGCCCGGGAGCGGGTGATCATCAGCGTCCATGCCCACAACGACCGGGGTACCGCCGTGGCCGCCACCGAGCTTGCCCTGCTGGCCGGCGCCGAGCGGGTGGAGGGGACCCTGTTCGGCAACGGCGAGCGCACCGGCAACGTGGACCTCCTCACCCTGGCCCTGAACCTGTTCACCCAGGGCATCGACCCGGGGCTGGACTTCCACCACCTGGACCGGGTGATCGAGGTGTGCGAGCGCTGCACCGCCATGGCGGTCCCGCCACGCCACCCTTACGCCGGCCGCTTGGTGCATACCGCCTTCTCCGGCTCGCACCAGGATGCCATCAACAAGGGGATGCAGGCCTACCGCGAGGAGGGCCACGGGCGGTGGCAGGTCCCCTACCTGCCGGTGGACCCGGCGGATATCGGCCTCGGCTACGAGGCGATCATCCGCATCAACAGCCAGTCCGGCAAGGGTGGCGCCGCCTATGTGCTGGAGGCCGGTTACGGCTTCAAACTGCCCAAGGCCATGCACCCCGAGTTCGGCCGCCTGGTCCAGGCCCTCTCGGAACAGGCCGGCCGCGAGCTGGAGCCGGCGGTCATCTGGCAGGCCTTTAGCGCTGAGTACCTGCACCGCGCCGAGCCCTACCGGCTGACCGCCTTCCAAGTGTGGGACCGGCGGGGAGGAGCGCAAGAGGAGCAGGCCCAGGTCACGTGGAGGCGGAACTTGGGATCGGCGCCAGCGCCCGGCGGATCTCCGGCCAGGGCAACGGGCCGCTGGACGCCTTTTGCAACGGCCTACGGGCAGCGGAAGGGCTTGCCTTTGTCCTGGCCGCCTATGACGAACATGCCTTGCAGCCCGGATCGGCCGCCGAGGCCGTGGCCTATATCCGCATTGAGGATGAACAGGGGCGCCCCTTCTTCGGCGTCGGCCAGGACCGCGACATCATCATCGCCTCGGTGAAGGGGGTGCTGAGCGGGGTGAACCGCTGGTTGACGGCGAGGTAGGGGGGCGAGCGGACAACGGGTTATTGCCCCGGCTCCCAGACCTCGGCGGTCATGCTTGCCATGGATGCCAGCTCGATCCTTAAGGGCGTGACAATGATCACGCAGTAATTGGGATCGTCAGGACCTTGAAAATAGGCCTGCAAGCCGTCGTACCAGAAGGCATGGCGCTCGGCCTTGGCCGTGGAGATCTCGGCGGTGCCCTCCACCTGCAGCCACGCTGTCGTGGTCATGATCTCTTTCGCCCCCAGGGAGAGATGCACATGCGGGTTGTGGCGCAGGTGGCGGACCTTGTCCGAACAGAGTGAGGTACAAAAGCGGAAGGCTAGCTCCGCATCGGCGCTACCGACCATGTACCGCACCCACGGTTTGCCCTCCTCGGTGATCGTCGCCAGGTTGAGCAGTTGTGGTTCCTTGGCCAGATTGTAAATCCTTTGTTTCAAGTCACTCATCTTCCGCTCCTCGTGGCCACATACTTGCTCTTAACATTAAAGGCAATCATCCACGCGGCCATGGAGCGCTGCGGCAGAAGCTGCTGCAACTGGGCGGCGATGGCCTCGACGTCCCGGGAGTTGGCCGCCAGCTCCCGGGCCTTGCGGTCGAACAGCAGCAGATAGGCCTTCATCTCGGTGAGATCCTTCTTGCTGGAGAGGGGGCCATGGCCAGGGACTATTTTTTCCACATCCATGGACTGGAGGGCATCAATGGTCCTGGTCCAACCGGCGATATCGCCATCGGCCAGGAAGGGGTGGAAGTCGGTGAACAGGATATCGCCGGCAAAGAGGATCTTGTGGGCGGGGATGGAGACCACCATGCTGCCTGCGGTGTGGGAGGGGGCGAAGTGGATCAGCTCCACGCTCTCGCCGCCCAGATCGATCTGCATCCGGTCGTTGAAGGTGAGCGTCGGCAGGACGATCTGGGTGCCGACCATCTCCTCGGGCTTCAGGCCGAAGGCAGCGATCCCCTTCAAGGTCTCGGCCCCCATCCGCTGCAGCGTCGTCCGGTCAGCCGTCTGGGAGATGATGGTGGCGCCGAGACGAGCAAAGACGCAGTTGCCAAAGGCGTGGTCGAGGTGGGTGTGGGTGTTGACCACATACTTGATCGGCAGGGTCGTCACCTTGCGGATATCGGCCAGGAAACGCTCCCCTTCCATGGCCGATATCAGGGTATCCACCACCAGCACGCCATCCCGGCCGATGACGATGCCGGCATTGGCGGCAAAGCTGTGGCTCGGCGAGGCGTCTTGCTGGCCGACGTAGGCGTAGACGTTGTCGGCCAGCTTGGTCAATTCGGCAAAGGCGTTCTGGCTGCACAGCAGGGAAACTAAGACCAACAACAGGGCGCATGTCTTCTTCATTTTTTCCTCCAGGTTAGTGTTTTTTGATTGCATCAAGTTAGTCCCCAGACTGGGGACTGATAACCATTTTTTTGAACGCCACGACCAACAACACGATGAACAGCAACTCCGCACCGAGCATGAGAAACATCAACAGGTTGGGCGAGCCATCGGCGACAAAGCCTATCAGACGACCGGCAACGATGCTGCCAAGAACCATGAGAGAGGCGATCAAGCCGAGGCGGACGGTCGAGGGGTGGCGAGCGCAAAGAGCGAACACCAGCCCGATGCCTAGCCCCATGCCACCATAGCTGGCGCGCATATCAATGCAAGCACTGCTTGTTGCTGGGATCGCCTCGGTTAGGAGATAGGCAAAGAACCGAGGCGCGATACTGAAACACATACCGAAAATAATGAACAGAACGGCATTGAGCCAAAGCAGGGTTGTCGCAAATTTCATGGTCTTCTCCTTTCGTCTTTTTCGCCCAAGACCCCCATGGCCCGCTCCAGACCGACTTTTGCCACCAGGTGGTCGCGGCGGGCTTGGGCCAAGTTGCCCCGGGCCTGGAGCAGGTTCAACTCGGCGTCCTCCACCTCCAAACGGATCTTGACCCCCAGTTTGAACCCCTTCTCGGCCATGGAGAGCAGCTCCTCGGCCTGACCCACCGTGCCCGAGAGGGCGGTGACGATCTCCCGGGTCTCTTGGGCAACGTTGACCCCGGTGCGGATCTCCAGAGTGATCGACTCCTTGAGCTTGGCCTCGTCGATGGTAAGCGAACGGCGTTCACTCTCGGCCTGGGCCACCTTGCCTTTCGTCTTCATGCCGTCGAAAAAGGGAAAGGAGAGGACCACCCCGGCGTTCCAGGTGGCACCGCTGCCGCTGCTCATGCCGCCCATGGCCAGCCGCTCCTCGCCGTAGCCGCCGTTCAGGTCGAGGCGGGGCTTGTCCTCGGCCCGGGCGATGGTCACCAGCTCGTCGGCAATGGCCTGGCGGTGGGCCAACTCCAGGAGTTCCGGCCGCCGCTCCCGGGCCAGGGCCAGGGCCTGAGCAAAGGTGGGGAGCGGGGTCGCGGCCACCACCAGGGAGCCCTTGGCATCGACATCCTCCGCGCCGCCCCCCATGAAGAAACGGAGCTGGTCGCGGGCGGTGCGCACCTGGTTCGCGGCCCGAATCACCCCGGGCCTGGCGTTCTCCGTTGCCACCTTGGCGGCCAACAGGTCGTAGTCAGTGGCCACGCCCAGGGCCAGGCGGCGGGCGGCCTCGTCCCGGTGCCTCTCTTTTTGGGTCAGGTTCTGGCGGGCGATGGCCTCCTCCTCGTGGGCCAGGAGGAGGTCGTAGAAGGCCGTGGTCACCAACCGGCGGGTGTCCTGGCGGGCGAGGCGCAGCTCCTCGTCGGCGGTGAGGAAACCCTTGGCCGCGGCCCGGATGGCGGCCCCCAGCTTACCCCAGGTGAACAGGGCCTGGCTAAGGTTGACCGAGAGGGAACGGCTCTCCTGGGTCAAGGTGCCGCCCCCGGCCGTATACGGATTTTGGCCCTCCTGGCGGGCGACCTGACCGTCCACGGAGAGGTGCGGCAGGGCCGCTGCCCGCTCCTCCAGATACTTGCCCTCCACCAGGCGGGAGAACTCTTTTGCCCTCTTGATGTCGTGATTGCCCTGCTCGGCCAACGCCAAGGCCTGGTCCAGGGTGAGGATGCGGGGCTCGGCCGCCTGGATGGGGGTGGCGATGAGAGTGAGGGCCAGGGCGAGGGTGGCGAGGAGAGAGAATTGTTTAAATTTCGTGCGCATCTCACTGCCCCCCCTGCCAGCGGCGTTTGAGCCACTTACCCAGGTCGTCGGTGCAGGTGTACATCACCGGCACCACCAGCAGGGTGAGGATGGACGAGGTGAGCAGGCCGCCGATCACCGCCCGGGCCATGGGGGCCCGGCCCTCGGCCCCGGAGCCCAGGGCGAAGAAGAGGGGGAGCATGCCGAAGATCATGGCAAGCGTAGTCATGACGATGGGCCTGAGCCTGACCCTGCCCGCCTCCACCACCGCCTCGAAGCGGGGCATGGAGTCCCGCTGTTGCAGGACCTTGGCGTAGTCCACCAACAGGATGGCGTTCTTGGTCACCAGCCCCATGAGCATGATCAGACCGATCAAGCTCATGATGTTCACCGTGTCCCCGGTGAGCTTCAGCATCCCGGCCATGCCCACCACGGAGAGCGGCAAGGAGAGCATGATGGCAAAGGGTTCGAGAAAGGACTCGAACTGGGCGGCCAGGATTAGGTAGACGAAGAGCACGGCGAGGAGCAGGGACTCACCCATGTAGCCAAAGGACTCGGCCATGTCCTCGGCCTCGCCGGAGTAGTTGACCGAGTAGCCGGGGGGCATGGCGATGCGCTTGGCCGCCGCCTCCACCGCTTTGACCGCCGTGCCGATGGGCAGGTTGTCGAGGTTGGCGCTCACCGTGACCAGGCGCGACAGGTCGCGGCGGTTGATCTCGGCAGGGGTGATGGCGGCCTCGGGCCGGGTGAGGGCGGAGAGC
>OBOI01000326.1_pt1 | contig 17863 bp, 16 predicted proteins | sample 1670151 | NCBI WGS metagenome assembly OBOI01 (sample SAMEA104232303, study PRJEB22302) | sediment metagenome | biome: forest; feature: aquifer; material: sediment | place: USA | collected 2011-08-07 | depth 0.01 m | reverse complement strand
TGCTCTCGCTCCTCTTCTCCTTCCTCATCGTCCTTGACCTCCCCTCACTGGAGGCCGGCGTCCTCGATCTACGCCGTACCCGCCTGCGCTTTATCTTCGAAGAGGTGGCGGAGAGCATCCGCAGTTTTGGCCAGGTCCTGGGCCAGGCCTTTGAGGCCCAGTTCCTGATCGCGGCGGCCAACACCGCCCTCACCGGCATCGGCCTCGCAGCCTTAGGCCTCGGCGGCCACGCCGCCTTCCTGTGCGTGCTCGTCTTCCTGTTCAGCTTCGTGCCCGTGGCCGGGGTGTTCATCAGCTCGGTGCCCATCTGCCTCATCGCCCTGCAGGTGGCCGGGGTCAAAGTGATGTTTGCCGCCATCGGCCTGATCACCGCCATCCACCTCATCGAAGCCTACCTCTTAAACCCGCAGATCTACGGCAACCGCATGCGGATCAACCCGGTGATTGTGCTCATCATCCTCACCATCGGCGGCACGCTCTTCCAGTTCTGGGGGCTGATCCTGGGGGTGCCGGTCTGCACCTATCTCTTCAGCCACGCCATTCGCCTGGAGAGAAAATCGTAGGGTGGGCAACACGGATTACCTTGCCCACCGATTACGGACCCGATCTGGATGGATACACTTTCATCGCCATCATCACCAGCATCCGGTGGGCTGGAGAGACATTAGCCCACCCTACCGCTACTCAATACCGAACCTCTTCCTCGCCCAAAAAAAATCCCTCCCCCCGTGCATGACGGAGGGAGGGATAGGAATGGGTACTACCAGCACGGGGACAACAGGGGACAAGCCCCCATCATCACTTATCCGGCAGGGTGATCACCGGCTGTTGGATGGCGAATTTCCCCTCCAGAATCCACAGTTTCAGGGTCTCGGCAATCTCCCGGGCCCGCACCACGCTGGAGAGCGGCGAGGTGGGCACATCCTGGCCATTGACCTGGATGGTGCCGCTCTTCATCTGGGCGTAGGAGACCTCGCCGTAGTTGCGATTCACCCGGTTGGCGTAATCGTGGCCGTAGTCCACCACCTGGGTGAAGAGTTCGGCGTCGGAGACCCCGGTGTAGGCGGCCATCTCCTCGTTCAAGATGGGGATGGGGATGCCGATGCCCACGGCCAACGAACAGCCGTACCCCTGCAAACTCACCCCCTTCAGCCAACGGGGGGACATCCCCTTCAGGTCCCCCTGGACCATAATCGTTCCCGCTGCCCGGCGCGGCACGCCATTCTCCGAGCGTAGGGCATTGGGGTTGTGCTGGGTGCCGTGCCAGGTGACATAGCCGATGCCGCCGCCTAGAAAGATGCGGGTCCCCAGGCCGATTGTCTTGTAGAAAGGGTCGTTCAACAGGGGGCTCAGTTCGCCGGCGCTACAGTAGTTGGCGCTGCGGCCGTTGGCCTTCAGGGTCCCCATGTAGGTGTAGATGGTCTTCTCCGAGAGGTTGATGGCGCAGTTGTAGTTTTGGTAGCAGTTTCTCGGATTAAAGAGCATGGCCGAGGGGAGGTCCTCCAGGGTGATCTCTTTTTCCAAGGACTTGTTGGGGTAGCAGTCGGTGCCGTAGCCGGTGGCCTGGAGCAGGACCTTGCGGCCGGCCACCAGATCCTCGATGACATGACCGCCGCCATAGCGGAACTCGCCGGGGAAGACCTTGTTTAGGGGGTCGTCCTCGGTGGACTCGGTGGCGCCGATATAGGCATCCACCGCCGCCAGCCCGGCGTAGGCCGGCACGTTGTTGAGCAGGACCTTGGAGGCCTTCAAGGTGGGGGTGGCATGGCCGAAGTTGAAGATCACCCCGGAGGAACACATGGGCGAGAAGGTGCCGGTGGTCACCACGTCGACCCTGGCCGCGGCCTTGACCTTCCCCTCCTGACGGACGATATGCACCATCTCCTCGGCAGTCACCACCACCGCCTCGCCGGCCTTGATGCGGGCGTTGATCTCCTCGTATGTCTTCTTGACCTTGAATCCGCTCATCTCGCTCACCTTAATTTGCCATGTTGCCCGTGGGGGCGACCCGCCGGGCCGCCCGGTACCCATTCCCCGTCCCTTGCGCCTAGTCCCTTCCGTCCGTCAATCCATCACCGACAGCACCTGATGGCCGGCCGCCTCCAGCTCCTTGGCCAGGCTCTCGCCATCGCAGTGCTCCAGCCGGAAGTAGTAGACCTTCTTTTTGCCCTCGGTGCTGTCCATGGCCACGTTGACGATATCGCAGTCATGGTCCTTGATGATCTTGGTCACCATCTCCAGCCCCCCCTTCTCCTCGTTGACCAGGACATCGACCCTGGTGGTGGACTTAAGCAGACCCATGACCTCGATAAAGGCGGAGAGCAGATCCGAGGCGGTGATCACCCCCACCAGCCGGCCGTTGTCCAACACCGGTAGGCCGCCGATCTTCTTGTCATGGATGATCCGGGCCGCCTCCTCGATACTGGAGTTGGCGTCGATGGTACGCGGGTTGGTGACCATCACCTGATGGACCGGGATCTCCTCGATCATGGAGGGGAAGGAGAACTGCCGAAGATCGCTCTCGGTAACAAAACCGACCAGATCGCCGTCATCGTCCACCACCGGCAGGTGGCGGATATTGTGCTGCTTCATCAGGTGGACGGCCTCTTGCAGCAGGGCCATGCGGTTGACTGTAATCGGCTGCTTGTGAATCCAATTTTTGACTTTCATTGCCTTGCACCGTTAAATTGTTTGCTTCCCTGATCCCCTCGCAGGGGGCAGCGCCGGGCATGACGCACTCACCTGGTGACCCTGCCAAATCCTCTCTCCCCCCAGCAACGAGCCCGCCCCCACAACGTCACACCCGTGGGCGTGCCCGCCACTCATGGAAGGGACCACCACCAACCGGCGCGGCAACCGATACAATCGCCATGCCAATACCGATGATGTTTAGAATATTATCGCGCCGATTGCAAGACAGGAATATAAAAACGGCGGGCAGGGGTGACTTTTTCACAACTGCCCGACCCTTGGCGACTCGTCTCATTGGGCGTGTGCCGCCAGGTCACCGCACCCGTTGCTAGGCGATGGACCTGGAGTCCAGCAGCAAATGCAGACAACAAATTTGCAACGTACCAAGGCCATCCTCGCCCCCTTTATAAATGGATAGCCTGCAACGTTACCGGTGTTGTTGTTCACCCACGAAAAAACAAACCACCCGGCAAAAAGCCCTTGTCAACGGCAGGCAGATAGGGTACTCAGCCAAATCGTGATGGACACTGGAGTGTTCCAGGTGAAAGATGGGTATCAGGTAGTATCGTCCCTTAACAGGTCCTTTTCTTCCATGACGTCCTGTCAACAATCGATACCAGGGAGTGGCCCCACGAGTCGCCGCAACCATCAGGGCAGAAGACTCCCGAGTGTCCAGAAGAGATCCATCCACAAATAAATCAATGAACCAGGGGAGCAACTCCTGCCGTGAACCATTATCCGCGCACAACCACAAGAATCACCCTGCTCGCCTGGGCATGGCTTGCTTGCCTCTCTGCCACGGCCCATGCCTTTCCTACTGCCCCCTACTACCCGCTGCACGTGGGCAACAGCTGGACCGGCGTTGAAGACGGCACGGTAACGACGCGCACCGTGGCCTACGACAACGTCGTCCTGGTCACCGGGGTGTTGGCGGTGGCCGTCGAATCGTCATCAGGAGAGATCACCTACTTTACCAATGACGACAACGGCTTGCGCGAGGCCGGCTACTTTTACCCCGCTACCGCCGATTTGCCGGCCTGGATGAGCGTGATGCTCTACCCACCGTTAGTGGACCTGGGGGCGGATGCCACCCTGGGCCAGTCGGTGTCCAGCAGCGGCCAAGTGGATGCATATGCCTCGGGATACGGCAGTCTAACACTCAACTACACCTGCTGGTCGACCCCGGAGGCCTTCGAAACAGTCACCGTGCCCGCCGGCACCTTCACCGCGCTCCGGGTCGAACAGGAGTTGACCATATCCGGGTACGGTGCCGACGGCTTCATGAGTTCGACGCAAGCGCAAACTCTGTGGTTGGTCAAGGACGTGGGTTTGGTCAAATCAGAACTCTTGTCCTTGGACAATGGCGTACAGGAAAAGAGTCTCTTCACGCTCTCTTCCTACAACGTTATCCTCCCGGACTCAACCCCCGACCCCTTCAGCTTCGCCCCAATCACCGCCCAGGTGCTGCCCGGGGCTGTCGAGACCTCCTCCTCTGTTCAGATCACCGGTTTCGACAATGCGCTTCCCATTCAGGTAGCCCAGGGGGAGTACAGCATCAACTCCGCTCCCTTCACCTCGACACCGGGGACCATAAACCCGGGCGACTGGGTGGCCGTGCGCCAGCAAGCCGGCCCCAACTGGGGACAGACCACCAAGACCGTGCTGACCGTGGGCAGCGTGAGCGCCCAGTTCGCGGTCACCACCATGGCAGGGGTGCCCAGCGGGGATCTCATCTATTATTCCGGTCAGTCCGGGGATTACCTTGTAGGCGAGGGAAAGGCCTTCATCAGCGCGGATAGCGGCTACACGCTCCAGGCAGCTGTCGCCGCCCCCTGGTCGCCGCCCCTGGTGACCGTTACCGCCGCCTCGATCAACGGGGCAAGCAATTGGAACTTGTGGCTACGCCCCGCCACCGACGCCCCCCTGCAGGTCGGGAGTTACGAAAATGCCGTGCGGGCGGCCATTGCCTCGCAGGGCACGCCAGGCCTGGACTTTTGGGGCAACGGGGCAGGATGCAGTGAGGTCAGCGGCCGTTTCGATGTCCTGGAAGCCACCTACGACGCTGAGGGTGGGGTGAAGAGCTTGGCCGTCAATTTCGAGCAACACTGTGAAGGCGCGGCAGCGGCGCTGTTCGGACAACTGCGCTTCCACTCCTCGATCCCCATCGACATAAGCCTTCCTCCAACCACCGCCCAATTTAGCGCGGGCTGGAACCTGAGCGGCAACTCCCAGGGCACACCCATCCCGGTGGCCAAGACCTTTGGCAATGCCGCTCAGGTTGTCTCTCTCTGGAAATGGCTCCCCACCCTGGGGAACTGGGCCTTCTACAGCCCGCTGCTGGCTGACGGCGGGGCTGGCTATGCCGCGAGCAAAGGATTTTCGGTACTGTCGTCCATTGAGGGCGGCGCGGGCTTCTGGCTCAATGCCGCAACCACCTTCTCCCTGCCCTTGCCCTCGGGGACCGCCATCACCGCCGCTTCACTGCCAGGCCTCCTCCACCCCGGTTGGAACCTGGTGTCAACGGCTGACCCCCTGACGCCAAGCCAGATCAATGCGGCCTTGGGGCCACAAGGCAGCAACCAGGGGGCAGGTACGCCGAACTTCGCCTCCCTCTGGACCTGGGACCCGGACTATTCGCAGTGGTACTATTACTCCCCGGCCCTGGATGCCCAGGGCAACAACGCCCTGGCCAACTACATCGCCGGCAAGGGGTACCTCGACTTTGCCGCCGCGGGCAAGACGCTGGGGCCGGGTATCGGCTTCTGGCTGAAGATGCCGTAGACGGTGCTCCGCGCTGCCCAGCCCCCCCTTCCGCTTCACCGCTTCCGCCGGGTCCGATCAGACCGGACGGGGGAGACCGCGGTCACGGCAGACAACGAAGCTCTCTTCACCCGCCAATCACTGTTTAGCCTTGTCCGCCAACGCCTTCTTGACCTTATCCAGATACTGAATAAACTGTTCAGGATCGATCATGGTGGCGCACATCAGGTGTTTGCCCTCGGTGTCCTTGAGGATATTCCCTTCCGAGTCGAGGAACAGGAGCAGGCAATCCTTTTTGTAGTCGTACTTCTCGCCCAGTTGCTCTTCCTCCTCGGTCAGCTTCTTGGTCAGGTCCACGCGGACGGGGATAAAGTCATCCGTAATCTTTTTGATGATCTCCGGCTTTGCGTACTCTTCCTCATCCAACTTCTCGCAGCGGGAACACCCCTTGCCAAAGTAGTAGTCGACCAGCATGGGCTTCTTCTCCTGCTTGGCCTTGGCATATCCCGCCTTCAGACCGAGCCAGGGGACTCCGTCCGCCGCCTGGACAGCAGACGATAGGGCCAACACCGCCATCACCAGCATCATCCTCTTCATCATTCGCGTACCTCCCGTACGTTGGGGCTATTGTTGATGGAGAGAGTCAACATGGACATCGCCTCTCTCCTCTGTTGCACAAAATTTCCAGTCCGCCACGGCTCAGTCCCAGACCTCCACATCACCGTGCTTGCAATGGGCACAGCGCAGCATCGGTTCAAACTTCTCAAAGGCTACTCGCCACTGCTCCGTGGTGATCTGTTCCTCGAATTCAGGCCTGCACTCTTCACACAGCCAGCGGTCGCCTTGCGGGGTTACCCAAAGTTTCATATCTATCCCTTCCCTCTCTGATGATCATACGGATGCACGGGTCTGGCCGACACCGCCGCCAAGGCCCGTTTGCTTGAATTTCTCTGAGCCCATATTACCTTATCTTGACTACACTCGCTCTTCTCTTGAAAGGGTCGCCGCTATATTTCTTTGGGGAATCGCGGAAACCTCTCTTCCTCCCGCTTTTGCGATTTGACATTCGCCCGCTGCCACGCTACTCTGTCAGCCATTCATCGATATGGACTCACAACAGGTCCAACAGAGATCCGCCATTCACAGGCATAAGGACAAGCCATGACACACGACGAGACCCCAGGCCAGGCCCTGCTCAAGGTACGGGAGAGGATCGACGCCATTGACGACCAGTTCCTCCAGCTACTAAAAGAGCGGTTGGGCTGTGCCAAAGAGATTGGCCGCCTGAAGAGCCAGGAGAACCGGGCCAAATGGGACCCGCTGCGGGAGCGCCAAATCTTCGAGCGCCTAAAGGCCGCGAACAAGGGCGAGTTCCCGGAACAGTCCATGGTCAGCATCTTCCGGGAGATCATCACCACCTGCCGCCTCTCCCAGAAGCAGGTGGAGGTGGGGTACCTGGGGCCCGAGGCCACCTTCTCCCACCTGGCTGCGGTCAAGTACTTCGGCCACTCCGCCCGGTTCATCCCCATGCCCACCATCGAGGAGATCTTCCACGATGTGGAGCATGGCCGCGTCCGCTACGGCATCGTGCCGGTGGAGAACTCCATTGAGGGCTCGGTGACCTCGGCCCTGGACGCTTTCATCAAGTACCGGGTCAAGATCTGCGGCGAAGTCAATCTGGCCATCAAGCACAACCTGGTCAACTACAGCGGCAACATCGAGGACATCAAGCAGGTGGTGAGCCACTCGCAACCCCTGGCCCAGTGCCGGGAGTGGCTGCGCAAGAACCTCCCCGAGATCCCGACCCAGGGCGTATTCAGCACCGGCACCGCGGCCCAGATGGCCCACCAGGACCACACCCTTGGGGCAGTGGCCAGCGAACTGGCCATCAAGACCTATGACCTACAAGTGGTGGCCCGGGGCATCGAGGACTACCGGGGCAACACCACCCGCTTCCTGTTGATCGGCGACCAATCCCCCAGCCGCAGCGGCCAGGACAAGACCTCCCTGCTGCTCAGCCTGATGGACCGGCCCGGCGCCCTCTACCACACCCTGAACATCATGGCCGATCAGGGGATCAACCTGACCAAGATCGAATCGCGGCCGGTAAAGGGCGAGGCTGGCAAGTACATGTTCTTCATCGATTTTGTCGGCCACAAGGATGACCCGGAAATCGACAGCGCCTGTGCCCAGCTCCGGGAGAGCTGCGCCAGCTTCCAGTGGCTGGGCTCCTACCCGCGGATGGCGGACAACGATGTCTGACTGTTTGCGGAAGCACCTTTCCCTGAACTCCCACACTCCCTTGATGCAGGAAAAATCGTGATCATCCTCGGCGTTGAAAGCTCCTGTGACGAGACCGCCGCCGCCGTGCTGGACCATGGCCGGCTAACGGCCAATGTCATCAACTCCCAGATCGCGATCCACCGTCTCTACGGCGGGGTGGTCCCGGAGCTGGCATCAAGACAGCACCTGCAGAATATCTACCCCGTGGTCCAGGCGGCCCTGGATGAGGCCGGGGTGACCTTGGACCAGCTGGACGGCATGGCGGTGACCCAAGGACCCGGACTGGTGGGCGCCCTGCTGATTGGGCTCTCCTTTGTCAAGGCCATCTCCCTGGTCAAGCAGATCCCCTACGTGGGGGTGGACCACCTGAGCGGCCACCTGCTCTCTGTCTTCCTGGGGGAGCGCAAGCCCAAGTTCCCCTTTGTCGCCCTCATTGCCTCGGGTGGCCACACCAGTATCTTCCGAGTCTCCTCGGCCTTTGACTACCAACTCCTGGGCCGCTCCCGGGACGACGCCGCCGGCGAGGCCTTTGACAAGGCGGCCAAACTCCTGGGCCTCCCCTACCCCGGTGGTCCGGTGATCAGCCGCTTGGCCGCGGACGGCAACCCTGCCGCCATTGCCTTCCCCCGGGCCTGGCTTGATGCGGAGAGCCTGGACTTCTCCTTCAGCGGGGTCAAGACCTCGGTGGCCAATCATGTGGCCGACTGCCGGAAGCGCGGGCATGAGCTTGCCATCCCCGACATCTGCGCCTCGTTCCAGGAAGCCGTGGCCGAGGTGCTGGTGACCAAGGCCATCCGCGCCGCCCTGGGCCAGGGGGTCAATACCCTGGTGGTGGCCGGCGGCGTGGCGGCCAACCCCCGGCTGCGGGCGCTCTTTAGCGAGCAGTGCCGGCTGCGGGGTCTTGACCTGTTCCTGACCCCCACCGAGTTCTGCACCGACAACGCCGCCATGATCGCCCTAGCCGGCTCGCTCCAGTTCGAGAACAACAAGACCCTTGACTACACCATGGACGCCTACTCCAGAACCCCGATACTGCAATGAACAAACTCCAGCGCACCCTCCGTTTCTACAAACTGCGCTTTCTCAGACTCAAGGGCGACCCCAAGAGCATCGCCCGCGGCGTAGCCCTGGGCACCTTTATCGGCATCACCCCGACCCTGCCCCTGCACACCGTGGCCACCCTGATCATCGCGCCGCTGTTGCGCGCCAACCTCATTGGCGCCTTTCTCTCCAGTTTCCTGGTCTGCAACCCGCTGACCTACTTCCCCCAGTACTACTTCTCCTGGCGCATCGGTTCGGCCCTGACCCCATACGATCTCACCTGGGAACGGATCAAGGCGGTGATGGACATTGTCCTCTCCGGCGCCGGCTACCAAGCGACCTTTGCCGCTCTCTCCAGTCTCGGCCTTGACGCCATCATCGTCATGTGCCTGGGTGGGGCCGTGCTGGCCGCCCCCTTCTCCATCCTCACCTACATCATCAGCTTCCGTTTCTTTAGCAATCGCCAGAAAACGCGCTGGCAGCCTACCTCCGGGCAATCCCCCGACCCTACCGCTACCAACTAACCCATGCCAACCAGAGAGAGCATCAAGACCATCCTCAAGGACCGCCAACTGGCCCCCAGCAAGCGCTTTGGCCAAAATTTCCTGGTCAACGAGCAGGTCGTGGAGACCATTCTCGACCGGGCAGCCCCGGGAGCGGAGGAGACCATCGTCGAGTTCGGGGTGGGACTGGGCTCCTTGACCATCCCCCTGGCCCGCCGGGTGAAACGGGTGATCGGCATCGAGATCGACTCCGGGATCGTCAAGTGGCATGAGGAGGAGCACACCCTGCCCGCCAATGTCACCCTGTACCATGAAGACCTGCTGAAGACCGACTTCAGCCGCTTGGCGGCGGAGAGTGGCGGCCCGATTCGGATCATCGCCAACCTCCCCTACTCCATCTCCAACCCGCTGCTGTTCAAGCTGATTGAGGAGAAGGAGCACATCGCCTCCGCCGTGCTCATGCTGCAAAAAGAGGTGGCCGAACGGCTGGTGGCCCAACCCCGCACCAAGGCCTACGGGGTGCTGTCGGTGCTCCTGGGCTCCTGCGCCTCGATCAAGGGGCTGATCAAGATCGGCCCGGAGCAGTTCCATCCCCGGCCCAAGGTGGACTCCATGGTGGTGCGCATCACCTTCCTGCCGGTGCCGGAGGCAGTGCGCGGGCTCCAGGGGTTTTCACCGCCCCTGCTCAAGGCCCTGGTCAAGGGGGCCTTCCAACAACGCCGCAAGACCATTGTCAACGCCCTGGCCAGCGCCGCCGTCAAGACCAGCGACAAGGAGACCATCTGCCGCCACCTGCAACAGGCCGGCATCGAACCCGCCCGCCGGGCAGACCAGATCACGGTGGCGGAGTATATCGCCCTGTGCCGGGCCTATGGCGAGTAGCTGGGCAGGGTAAAAGGCTAACGATTGAAGGCTGATGGACGCGGAAGCGTCCGTAGGTGAAGCCCCCGCGCTGGAGCGTGGGGACGCAGATACGGTTCGGGGAACCAGGCAATCATGCGAAATTTTGTGTTAGAGAACCCCACCAAGATCCTCTTCGGCCGCGACACCATCGCCAAGATCGGACCCGAGGCCAGGGCCTTCGGCAAAAAAGCCCTGCTGGTCTATGGCCGGGAGAGCCTGAAGCGAAGCGGTCTCCATGGCCAGATCCGCCAATCCCTGGACGCCAGCGGCATCACCGTGATTGAGCACGGCGGGGTCAAGGCCAATCCGGTGGTGAGCCATGTCCGCGCAGGGATCGGGCTGTGCAAGAGGCATGGGGTGGAGGTGATCGTGGCGGCGGGGGGGGGCAGCGTCATTGACGAGGCCAAGGCCATTGCCGCGGGTAGCGTGGTGGCCCACGACGTGTGGAAGTTCTTCAAGGGCAAGGCCGGGATCACCGAACCGCTGCCGCTGTGCACGGTTCTCACCTTGGCCGCCTCCGGCTCCGAGATGAACGGCGGCATGGTGATCACCAACGACGAGACCCTGCACAAACTCGGGATCGGCAACAAAAGGCTCTGCCCCAAGGTCTCGATCCTCGACCCCACGGTCACCTTCTCGGTGCCCCCTGACTACACCGCCTATGGCGCGGTGGATGCCATCGCCCATACCCTGGAGTTCTACTGCACGGCCCAAGACCCCCACACCCCGGTCCAGGACCGCTTCATCGAAGGGCTGATCATCAACCTGATGGAGGGGTGCGACCAGGCCTTGGCCGAGCCTAACAACTACTCGGCCAGGGCCAACCTGATGTGGTGCGCCACCATGGCCTTAAACGGCTGGACCGCCGCCGGCCTGGGCCAGGTGGGCTTCCCCATGCACATGATCGAGCACTCCATGAGCGCCCTCCACGACGTCCCCCACGGCGCCGGGCTGGCGGTGGTGATCCCGGCCTGGCTACGCTGGGCCGCTGGCCGCGAGCCGCGCAAGATCGCCCAGTTGGCGGAGCGGGTGTTGCTGATCAACCAAGGGAGTTGCGAGGAGAGGGCCATGGCCGGCATTGCCCGGCTCGCGGATTGGTTCGCAACCATTGGCTGCCCCACCACCCTAGCCGGCCTGGCCATCCCGGCAGAGACCATTCCGCAGCTGGCCGGTCACAGCCTGACCCAGGCCAAGCTCTGGCGCCTTGAGCAGTACGACCAGACCACCATTGAAGAGATCCTTAGGCTTGCGGTTTGAAGGAGAGGGAGGAGAGAGGATGAGCGAGAGGACACCGACCCGCATCGTGGTCTTTGAGTACCGAGGCTCAGGCCAGAAGAAGATTGCCGGCATCAGACGCTACGGCAAAGAGATCGCCATCACCGCCATCATCAACATCACCGAACCCCTGCCCGGGTTCATCGACGACCCGGAGGAGTATATCACCACTGACTTTGACGCCGACCTGGTCCTCTGTTTCATCAAACACCCGGACCTTGGTCACTACCTGGCCAAGGTCTGCCAAGGGAAAGGGATCCCCATGGTCGCTTCGGGGTGTAAGCTCGACCAGGCCATCACCCCCTTTACCTGCTGCGGGCTGGGCAAGAGCGACAAGCTCGGGGCCTATGGCGAACAGTTCGGGGTGCCGGAGTTCGAGGTGGAGGTCCAAGAGGGGCGGATCACCGCCGTCAAGGTCACCCGAGGGGCCTCCTGCGGAGCCACCTGGGAGGCCGCCCACACCATCATCGGGCTGACCCCCGAAGCCGCCTATCCCACCATCGCCCGGGAGGTCCAGTACCTGTGCATCGCCGACCCCAGCGCCTTTGACCCCATCTCGGGCCACAGCTCCCTGCACTACGCCGGCGAGGTCCACATCGCCGCCTTGAAGAAGGCCCTTACTTGACGCCCCCCCCAGCTGACAGCCAGGCCACCAGCCGCCGCACCCCTTCGTCAGTAGAGACCTTAGGCTCATAGCCCAGGTCCCTGCGGGCCGCGGCCAGGGAGAACCAGTGGGCCTTGGCGAGTTGCAGGGCCAGGAAGCGGGTCATCAACGGTTCGCGCTCGATGGCCATGGCCCGGTAGACGCACTCCATCACCGCCCCGGCCCAATAGGCCTTGGCAAAGGAGACCTGCTTGCTCACCGGCGGGATGCCCATTTCGGCGAACAGGCCATTGATCCAGGCCCAGAGGCGCACCGGCTCACCCTGGGAGATGAAGTAGGCCTTGCCCGCTGCCGTGGCCGTGGTCCCAAGATTCTCCGCCGCCAGCAGATGGGCATCCACCACGTTGTCGATATAGACGATATCCACCAGATTGGCGCCATCCCCCACCTGCTTCAGCACCCCCTTGCGACCCCGCTCCAAGAGCCGCGGGATCAGGTTGGTGTCGCCGGGTCCCCACACCAGGTGCGGCCGCAGGGCCACGGTCTTCAACCCCTCGCCATTGGCAGCCAGCACCCGCTGTTCGGCTTGGGCCTTGCTGGCGGCGTATGGGCAGAGAAAGCGCTTGGGGTAAGGCGTGCTCTCATCAACGCCGGCCAGATCGTGATTCCCAAAGACCACACTGGGGGTGCTGGTGTGGACCAGGACCCCCACCCCGTTCTCCCGGCAGGCGGCGATGACCTGTTCCGTGCCGGTCAAATTGATGGCGAAATAGGTCTCTCGCCCCCCCCAGATCCCGGCCTTGGCAGCCACGTGAAAGACCGTGTCACACCCCCGGGCGGCCCGCAGCAGGAACTGACCGTCGCGGATATCACCCACCAGGGTCCGTACCCCCAAACGCTCGACCTCGGGGTAACGGTGCCGGCCCACCACCACGACCTCGCGATTCAAGGCCACCAGCCGTTTGACCACGGCCAGCCCGACAAAACCGCCGCCTCCGGTCACCAGGACCTTGTTCATGGACACCACCCAGCGCTGCCCCGCCCCCTGGTCCTGCTCATCAGCACCCCCGCCGACACCATAATCAATACCACTTCAGCTGGGCAACCGCGTTCCATCATGTCTCTTCATACCCCGTGAACATGGCCTTGATGTGGGCAAGCGGGCTGTGGCCCAGGGTTGCCAGATAGACGTGGCCAATCATGAAGGCGGCAAAGAAAAAGAACAGCACCACGTGGATCAGATTGACAATCCGCACCCCGCCCAAGAACTGGATGTAATTTTCAAACCGTTTGATCTCCCACAAAAAGAGTCCGCTGACGATCTGCAGGGGCACCAGCACCATCATCAGCACGGCATAGGTCTGCTGCTGCATGACATTGAACTTCTCCTCCGCTGTGACCACATGGGGGTTCTTGTCTCCCCGGAAGATGCCGTAGGCGTAATAGATGACTTGGGCCTTGATCCTGTGGAAGATGTGCCTGGCAGTGGGGATATACAGGCGGATTTGTCCGGAACCGAGGCAGTACAACAACCACAGCCCGTAATTGGAGATCACCATGAAGCCGACATAGTTGTGGAGGTGAATTGCCTCTTCCAGGGGGAACATATCAATCTGACCGGCAAAACGGATCTGGGCCCCGGTCACCAACAAAAAGATAAAGGCGGCGGCGTTCACCCAATGCCAGACCCTGATCGGCGCATGGTGGATATAGACCATCTTGTGCCTCCCTTCAACCTCTTTTCTCGGCGGGTGGTCCACAGCGGGCACACTCGTCTTCTCCTGCTCAACCAGCATCGTGCTATTGAAGAATTCCATGGCAGACCTCTCTCCGGTTATTGTTCATTTGTATCCGGGTTGCCCCGGCGCCTTCTCCGTAACGGTGCCGTCACCACCCTGCCCAACAGGTGCAGCAGGACCCCGGCCCCAGCCGCCAAGACCACGACGATCCCCACCAGATCAAGCTGACGCATCCGTGACCCGCCCGGCAGATAGAAATTGTTGACACTGTAGGACTCCAACACCTTACGATCGACCTTGACCTGATGCCCCTCGCCATCCTGATCCACAAAGAAGATGGAGACCGAGGCAAAGAATTGTGACTCCGGGGCATGGCAATCCTCGCACGCCCGCTGGGCCGAAACCCTGGTTACCTGATGGACCACCGGGTCCTGCTCGGAGAGCAACTCGGCATGAAACGCGACATGGATCCCCCGGCGGCTCAAGACGAAGACCATGTTCTCGAATTCCTCGCGATTGAGTTCGTCGGCCTTGGCGTCGGTGTTGAACATGGGCAGAAACCCCTTGCTGTCGGTACCAAGGGCGGCAAAGATCGCCTCCGGCCGCAGGAACTCCTTTTGGGCCAAGTCGTAAAAGCGCAGGTGGATGTGGTGCGGTGCGTCCGGTGCATGGCAGACCGTGCACTGGACAAAGGAGAAATGGGTCTCCTTCTGGGGCAACCAGTTATGGTACCTGTTGGGCTCATGGCACTTCAGGCAGGACCTATTCTCCCGCTCCAGCACCGGCAGATTTTCGCCACTGACCACGTTGTGATAGCCATGGCAGGCATAACATTGGATGGTCATCCCCTTGCTGCTGGCCTGCTGGTGTATCCCTTGGCGGTAGGCGGCCGCTTCGGCCTCATGACACCCCCCGCACTCCACCGGGGCCAAGGCCAGCCCGTGGGGGACCTCGTTGTCCATCTCCAGAGTAGTGATCTCGACATGACAATCCACACAACTGATGCCATTAAGATTGTGAACCGAATACTGAAAGCCTTTCTGATCCACAAACAGAGAGTCGTTGGTACCCTGGGAGGCGGTTCGGGTCAGCGACGAATCCCCATGGCACTCCAGACAGTCGCTATTCTCGATGGCTCGCGCCCCAGATACCAAGATCAAGGTTATCCAGAAAACAGTGATCCCAAAAGTTATAGCGGTTCTCGTCTTCATCGTTGCCTCCTAAACCGTTGTCAGATCAACAACTGATGGTCTCGCAAAAAATGGCTAACCTTGCCTTCCGCCTACACACACAATATCAACAGGTAGCAAAGTATGCCAGCATCGGTTGAGCGCTTTTTACGAAACCGACAAAACCTACATTCCAGCTAGCCAAAACGTGATCAGGAGCCGAAAGGGAGAGTCCTCACTCCCCAAGTGTTGCAAAGCGGCCCCTAAAAACAACAGAGGCAGGTCAACTTTTCATTGCCTGCCTCCTCCCCCACTCTCATCTGCTTGGTCACTTCGCCTCTTGCGGCTGCTCGCTGGTGCGATAACCGTTGAGCATGGACAAGAGTTCATCGACCTGCTCGCGGCTCAGATAGTTGCGTTTGATGGCAATCTGGCCGAACTTGGCGTTGTCTTCGGCCTCCTGGCAGAAAAGGATCTGGGCGACATCGTCAACCGTCAACCACTTCTGCATCTTGGCCACTTCACCGATCATTGTCGGCTTCATGGCGTTTTCAGGGCGGGAGAGATCAACCGCGCCGGCATGCATCACCTCAGCTGCACCCTCGACCTGCTCAACGCTATAGAACTCCCGCTTCAGATTGACGATCCAGGCCGGGATGGAGATGGCAAAAAAGATGACCCCGGCGATCACCGCTTTCTGCCACACATACCCCTCCATGGCGACGCCGAAGGGATAGGCCAACATGGCGAAATAGAACATTGACATCACGATACACAATGCCGTCTTCTTCTCCGCGCTAAAACCTTTGATTGTCTCTGTCGTTTTCATGGCACACCTCCTTGAATTTTTGTGCTTCTGCCTCGGGATTACCCATATCACCCACAAAACCGCTTGTTTGAAAACTCACCCTCGCTCTTGCTCTTAGCTAGATAGTACAGCAAGTATGATGCCATCCATTTTGACGAGCAAGCACTCGCAGAGGGAACCATGGGTTTGGGCGCGCCCAAGGGGGGACACAAACTGTTTTTGCTCCCCGCCATAACAACCCGGCCAGCAAAGCTATCATATTGAAAAAACTAAAAAATCTTTTTATTTGTGTAATCATCAAGGCCTACTATATACTGTATCCGATTGACCACCCAGAAAACCTCCTGAAGCGCTGTCAATCACGGAGGACCAGCAGGAACCGGCTGGGCCAACCGTTTAATTTTGTCGGTTTCGCAAAAACCGCTCAACCGACGCCGGCACCCTCCATAACTTCTTGATGTTGTGTCGGCGGATGGCGAGTTTTTGGACTTTTTGCGAGTCCATCAATTTTGCAGCATATTTCTTATCGAGCGAAGTGATTGAGAGTTGCAGCAAACCAAGACCCCGGACAGGAGTATCACTGCCATGGCCAAAGCACATGCCCTCGACAAGTTCAGCGACAAGATCCTCGACTCAATTGCCGACGGGGTGTTCACGGTGGATCAAGAGCTCAATATCACATCATTTAACCGCTCCGCGGAGAAGATCACCGGCGTCAGCAGAGAGGAGGCCATTGGCCAAAAGTGTTTCGACATCTTCCGGGCCAATATCTGCCAGACCACCTGCGCCATCAAACAGTCCATCAATAGCGGCAAGGAGGTCATCAACCTCCGCATCAACATCCTGAACGCCAGGGACTGCAAGGTCCCCATCAGCGTCTCGACCTCGGTGCTCCGGGATGAAACGGGAAATATCATCGGCGGGGTCTCCACCTTCCGTGATATGTCCACCATCGACAACCTGCGCAAGGAGCTGACCAAGCAGTACATCTTCGAAGACATTATCAGTAAAAACCATAAGATCCATCAGATCCTGGCCGCCCTGCCGGATATCGCCACCAGCAACAGCACCGTGCTCATCGAAGGCCCCAGCGGCTCGGGCAAGGAGTTGTTCGCCAAGGCAATCCACGCCTTGAGCAATCGTAAGGGCAAGTTTATTGCCTTAAATTGCGCGGCCCTGCCTGACACCCTGCTGGAATCGGAACTCTTTGGCTACAAGAAAGGGGCCTTCAGCGACGCAAAAAAGGACAAGAAAGGTCGCTTCGCCCTGGCTGAGCGGGGGACCATTTTTCTTGATGAGATCGGCGACATCTCGCCGGCCTTGCAACTGCGGCTCCTGCGGGTGCTGCAGGAAAAGGAGTACGAACCGTTGGGCGGTACCACCACCGAAAAAAGCGATGCCCGGGTGGTGGCCGCCACCAACAAAAGTCTCACCGAACTGGTGGCCTGCGGCCATTTCCGGGATGACCTGTTCTTCCGCTTGAATGTCATCAAGATCGTTATCCCCCCTTTGTGTGCCCGCAAGGAAGACATCCCTCTGCTGGTCGATCACTTCCTGACCAAATTCAATGCCCTCAAGGAGAAGGATATCGAGTCAGTGACTCCGGGGGTAATGACCATGCTCATGAAATATGACTTCCCAGGGAACATCAGGGAGTTGGAGAATATCATCGAGTACTGTTTCGTCGTCTGCCATGGCCCGGTGATCACCCCGGAGCACCTGCCCGCCGAGTTCGTGGACTGCCTGGCCGCGATCATCAACGAACAGAAGGGGCTGACCACGGCGCCGCTGGTCAACGCCGAGGCCGCCGTTATCCTGGATGCCCTGAAGAAATTCAACGGCTGTCGGGTGGTAACCGCCGAGTATCTCGGGATTGAAAAGACCACCCTCTGGCGCAAGATGAAGCGCTACGGAATTCACTACCCCAACGAAAAAGAGGGGGGCCATTAACCCCCTCCTCTGAACCGATGATTGCAATTGTGCAACATTGCAGGTTGCATGATTGCACATTTGCAACGCACCCTTTGCACCCCCCCATCACCTGCCGACGCCATCCCCTCCGCGCACACCTGCCTCACCCCAGCCCG
>OBOI01000325.1_pt1 | contig 17878 bp, 15 predicted proteins | sample 1670151 | NCBI WGS metagenome assembly OBOI01 (sample SAMEA104232303, study PRJEB22302) | sediment metagenome | biome: forest; feature: aquifer; material: sediment | place: USA | collected 2011-08-07 | depth 0.01 m | reverse complement strand
TCTTCAAAAAGCACTTTATCATTATTTTCTAAGCGCAAAAACTTAGGCGGGTATGTCCAAATTCATTTTCGTTGTCGGAGGCGTCATGAGCGGTGTAGGGAAAGGGACTTCGACCGCTTCTATTGGCAAGCTCTTGGAGAGCAAGGGCTATACCGTGACTGCGGTCAAGATTGACCCCTATGTCAATGTCGATGCGGGCACGATGAACCCCATCGAGCATGGCGAGGTATTTGTCACTGACGATGGCGATGAGACCGACCAAGACATCGGCAGTTATGAGCGGTACTTGGATACGACCATCTACAAAGACAACTACATGACCACCGGTCGGATTTATCAGAGCGTAATCGATCGCGAGCGCGCGTTGGGATACAACGGTCGGTGCGTACAGGTCGTCCCACATGTCCCCGAAGAAGTGATCCGTCGTCTCCAGAGTGCCGCCAAAAAAGCCAAGGCGGACATTGTGATGGTGGAAGTGGGCGGTACTGTTGGCGAGTATGAAAATATTTTATTTTTGGAAGCGGCTCGCATGATGAAGTTAAAGAACCCCAAAGACGTACTTTTTATCTTGGTCAGCTACTTACCGATCCCTGGCCGGCTCGGCGAAATGAAAACAAAACCCACCCAACACGCTGCTCGAACCTTGAATACGGCGGGTGTCCAGACTGATTTTATCGTTGCCCGCAGTGAACGCGCGATTGACGAAGCCCGCAAACGCAAGATGAGCGTGTTTTGTAATATCGCTGCCGAGGATATTATTAGTTCCCCGGATGTGGAGAGTGTTTATCGCGTCCCCATGATGTACGATGCTCAGAAGGTTGGGGAAAAGATTCTTAAAAAATTTGGGCTCCGTGTAAAAAAGAATACGCTTTCGAGTTGGAAGAAGTGGGCGGATCATATTACCACAATTGAGACGCCCGTGAATATCGCGGTCATCGGCAAATACTTTGAGACCGGCGATTATATCCTTTCGGATGTGTATTTTTCGGTGATTGAATCCATAAAGCACGCCAGTTGGGCCAATGGCCGCAAGCCGGTGCTCACGTGGCTTAATTCCGAAGAATACGAAAAGGATCCCAAGAAAGTAAAGGAGTTATCCAAGTTTGACGGCGTGGTGGTGCCGGGAGGATTTGGGGCTCGGGGCGTGGAAGGCAAGATCGTCGCGATCCAATATGTGCGCGAGCACAACATCCCATACCTTGGCCTTTGTTATGGTATGCAGTTGGCGGTGATTGAATTTGCCCGGCATGTGTTAGGGATCACGGATGCCCATACGGCGGAAGTGAACCCCAAAACCAGCAACCCGATTATCCACATTATGCCGAGCCAAAGAAAGAATATCGACACCAACCGATATGGCGGAACGATGCGGTTGGGGGCCTACCCGTGCGTGCTGACACCCGGGACGCGTGTGGCCAAGGCGTACGGAGCAAAAGAAATCAGCGAACGCCATCGCCATCGTTATGAAGTCAACAATGATTACCGCGATCGTTTAGAAGCGGCTGGCCTGCGGATCGCCGGGCTCTCCCCCGATAAACGCTTGGTGGAGATCATGGAGCTCAAAGATCATCCGTTTTTTGTGGGCACGCAGTTCCACCCAGAATTTAAAACGCGGCCGATGAAACCGCATCCGCTGTTTAAGGCGTTTATCGCGGCGGCGGTGAAAGCGAGATAAGGAGATAAAGAGATAAGGAATAAATCGAGGTCGAATTTAAATAACCCGCTTCTCGCGGGTTATTGTTTAGATGTCGATTAGAATTCCTTATCTCTTTATCTCCTTATCTCCGCCTTCTTCCATAATCACATGCACAAACGTCCGTTGGCTCAAGTTGCCATCAAAGCTGCGGACTCGGCGGTGGGTAAACTTAACTTTCCCAGTTGCTGTTGCAAAAAGGGTGTCGTCCCCCCCGCGCATCACGTTGGTGCCAGGGTGCCACTTGGTGCCGCGCTGGCGGACCAAGATGTTGCCCGCTTTGGCAAATTCCCCCGCAAAGAGTTTGACGCCCAGGCGTTGTGATTGTGAATCACGCCCGAGCCGTGTAGTAGTACCGGCCTTTTTATGTGCCATACGAGTAGAGATTAGATGTCAGAGGTTAGAGGTGAGAAATCACAAGTATAGACCGTAGTATATCGGAAACGATGGGAAGGGTCAAGGGGAAAGGGGTGGGGCCGCAGTAAGGCTGTATTATTTTTTGGCTGCGGAACTCGTGTGGCTTTGGGCCACCGTCCCGATCAGCACCAGCCAACATCGACCGCAGCTGGTCGAGACTCACTCACACAGTCCTCGCTTAAAAAAATAACACAGCCTTACTGCGGCCCTGATTTAGAGGATACCGTTTGCGTGTTTGCGCTGGGGACGGCGGCGCGATATACTATCATCATCTGTATTGACAATGATTTTGCTATGAACGAACAACTAATATCGGTACCCCAAGATCTCGCAAGAGCGGCGACGGCGTTACGGGGGAGAAAGCGCCGTGATTCTCCGTCAGAAGACGCCGAACATCTCCCGACTCTGGCAGACACTGCGGTGGTCGAGGTTCCAGGACCAAAGGAAGTTGCTCAACCGAAAGCTCGTGAGATCCCACCCGCACTTGTCGAGATCGCCAAACAGATCCCCGATGAGGCCGTAACAGCGGTGTTCAATCAGTTGGATGGAGTCAAGTGGAAAGGGCCTACAGATCTTATTCGTGCGGTGCTGGCCGCGCATGAGCAGTACCAGAAAACCGGCGCAGCGGATCAAGATATCCCAGTGGTGCGCGCGGATGAAGCGGAGATCCCCGAACAACTCAACCTCCTTGGGAAGGAATTGTCTGAAGAAAATCTTGGAGAAATGAGACGCTACTATGCCCTGGTTAACAAGCTCATTGAAAAACCGTTCGAAACGAGCAACCTCCAAAAACAATTCAATAATACCGAAGGAGGGCGACAGGCCGCCCAGTTTTTGATCCGAACCTATATTCTGGATTATGCAAAACGGTTACTCGCAGAAGAAACGGATGAAGTAAAACGTAAGAATGGTTTGGAGAACTTTGTGCGGCAAATTGGGCGTTGGACCCAACACAAACGAAATATGAACACAACGGCATGGGAGCGCGGGTCGCTTCATTCTTTTCGTGAACTCGATGCAGCGAACAGAGAACGGTCATACAACGACCGGCGGCCTTGGAATGAACGAACACATCGGAGGGAAGACGACGATCAGCTCGAAGGCGAAGATGTCTTAGCAGCGAAATGGTTGCGCGATGTACTTGCGGATGAATTAGATACTCAAGGCAAGAGTGATAAAACATTCCCCATCATTCAATCTGAGGTGATTGTTAAAGCAATGCATGAATCGAAGACGACCCTGCAAGGATTTGTTGAGCGGTTTCAGGCCAACCGGGAGTTATTGGGGCAATTGGAAAAGCGCATTACTGAAGAAACCCGGCAACGCATTGGGCAACGCCTGGGGATACTCTCGTTTGTGCGGGGATATATGCACAGCCGTCCATTAGATGATTGGGCAAAACGATCACTCGAGAATTTAGATCAGACGTTAGAGCGCTATAAGTTTCTGCTTGGCCCTGACGGTTCATATCAAGATACGACTCGGGGAAAAGAGGTAAAAACTTTGAATGTAAAATCGCAAGAGATGTTTGCCATGGGCGCACAATGGGAAAAACCGTTTATCGCGCGAGAACACCGCGAGAAAGAACGCCAGCAAGCGATGGAGCAGCAACAGCAACAAGAGCGCGATCGACAACAAGCTGAACAATTGCGCCAGCAGTTGGAGATACAGCGCCAACAGGAGCTTGGAGTCCTCCAGCAGAAATTTCTTGATGCGGCCCGAGCTTATAAACAGGCCGCTGATGAATACGGCAGTTTTGAACAATCGCTGCAGCAACAGGCCAATGGAGGAATATTTCAACAGATTGGGTTGTTGTGGAACCGTTCGAAGAATGAACAGGCGCGCGCAACACTCAAGGCGCAACGAGACGAGCGATGGAACGAGGTGTTGGCCGTACGCAAAGAAGCGATGAGATTTATGCGTGCTGATCATAGCGAAGGCGCGTCGGTAGGCAAACAAGAAGAACTTATTGACTCCTTTAATCTACTCATTTCTTCGGTGACAGAGCGACATCGGTTGGAGGGGGCGGGCAACACCCAACTCGGTCAAATGACTCTCAAAGAGGTTGAGCGTAGAAAAGCGGAGGAGTTGCGCGAAGCCATTCAGTTTATGCTGCCGAACGAATAAGATTGACCGTTGCATTCGCGGTTGACGATCCCGCGATTTTGGGCGTATACTACTGCCATTGACTTTTGATTATCCCCACCCATGGCAAATCGATTTTCTGGCGTTACCGGAGGTTTTTGGGGGCTCTTTCGATCCCCACGCGGTAGAGTTTGGATGGCGGTGCTGGTGTTGGCCGCTCTGTTTGTGTTGTCCGCCGGCTATGCCGCGCCCGAGCAGGGCAATGTGGTGCTGGATAAAATTTTTTGGCCGTGGAAAAAATTCCCCACCACCAGCTATCGCTTAGGCCTTGATTTAAAGGGGGGCACGCGCTTGGTGTACGAGGCGGATGTTTCCAAGGTGCCCGGTAGCGATCAAGCGGCCGCGTTGGATGGTGTGCGCGATGTGATTGAACGTCGTGTGAATGCCTTTGGCGTGAGCGAGCCCTTGGTGCAAACCGCCACCACTGGTGGGCATTCCCGCGTGGTCGTGGAGTTGGCCGGCATCCAAGATATCAATGAGGCGATCAAACTCCTTGGCGAGACGCCGCTACTCGAATTCAAGGAAGAGAATCCTACCCCGGCAAAAGATTTGACCGTCGATCAGAAAAAAGAAATTATAGAGAAGAATGGTCAAGCCAAAAAGCGCGCCGAAGATGTTTTGAAAGAAGTATTGAAATCCGGGGCAGATTTTAGTAAGCTTTTTGAGCAGAAAAACGAGGGCATTGGCGTGGTGACGGCCAACGGCGATTTGGGGCTTGTTAAAGAAGATAATGCGCAACTCGGGGATCTTGTGAAAGCGGTGAAGACATCAACGCAGAAACCTCCGTTTATATTGCCCCGAGTGGTCGAGACCGCGGATGCGTACAATATTGTCCGCGTTGCATCAGTCAATGACAAAGTCAAAGAAGTGAGCGCTCAGCATATTCTGATTTGTTTTGAAGGCAAGCAGAAGTGCGAGAACGCCCCGAAACGCTCTGATGCCGAAAAGAAAATACAGGAGATAAAGGCGAAAGCGACCAAGGATAATTTTAGCGATTTGGCCAAAGAATTTTCCACCGACCCGACGGCAAAGACCAATGGCGGCGATCTCGGGTTCTTTGGCAGCGGTGCCATGGTCAAGCCCTTTGAAGAAGCCGTGTTCCCGGTGTCGGTGGGGAGCATTGTCGGACCCATTGAAACCGATTTTGGATTTCATTTGATCTATAAAACCGGCGAGCGGCTGGTCACCAGCAAAACGCCGGAATACCACCTCTACCGCATTACCACCCGCAAAACATTGGAGACCGATTTTTTGGGCCCTCAAAATGATTATAAATACACGGGGTTGGGGGGCAAGCAGCTTGAGAAAGCGGCCGTGGAGTTTGACCCCAATACGGGAGAGCCGCTGGTGAGCATCCAATTTGATGATGAGGGGGGCAAGCTTTTTTCTGAAATCACCAAGCGCAACATCGGCAAACCCATTGCCATCTTTTTGGACGGGACCCCTATCAGCATCCCCCGCGTGCAATCCCAAATTGACGGCGGCAAAGCCGTGATTACCGGAAGCTTTACCGTGCCGGAGGCAAAGCTCTTGGCGCAGAGACTCAACGCCGGAGCATTGCCGGTGCCGATTACCCTCTTAAACCAACAGATCGTGGGCGCGAGCTTGGGCGCAGAATCTATCGCCAAGAGTTTGCGCGCCGGCCTCTATGGAGTGCTGGCCATTATCCTCTTTATGATTGTGCTGTACCGTTTGCCGGGGGTGTTGGCCAGCGCGGCGTTGCTCCTGTACACCGCAGTGTTATTGAGTATTTTTAAACTCGTTGGCATCACCCTTACCTTTGCTGGCATCGCCGGGGTGTTGCTTTCGATTGGGATGGCGGTCGATGCCAATATTTTGATTTTTGAACGCATGAAAGAAGAATTGCGGTGGGGCAAATCACTTTCCGAATCCTTGCGGGAAGGGTTTAGCCGAGCGTGGACTTCGATCCGCGATTCCAATGCCTCCAGTTTAATTACGTGCGCCATTTTGTACTCCTTTAGCTCGAGCAATATTAAGGGGTTTGCCATTACATTGGCGCTGGGAATTATCCTGAGTTTATTCTCTGCCATCAGCGTCACTCGAACATTATTGAAATGGATTTTGCCATGGGTAAGCAAACATGAATGGATGTTTGCACGGATTCATAAAACAACGGTATGACATTGCCATTTATTCCCAATCGAAAAATCTTTTTCGCGATCTCCGCAGTATTGGTCGCTGCCAGTTTCTTGGCCTTGGCGTTGTGGGGATTAAAGCCCGGCATTGACTTTACCGGCGGCACCGCGATCGAGGTTTCTTTTACTGGCACCGGAGAGCGCCCGAGCGCTGTGGATCTCAATACTGCACTCAAGGATCTGAAGCTGAATGAAATATCAGTGAGCCCTGTGGGGGACAGGGCATTTACTATTCGTACCCGGCCGCTCTCTGGAGTCGAACACGATCAGGTGCTGCCAGCACTCCAAAAGGCATTCCCGTCGGAAGATCCAAAGAACCCCAGAGTGCGAGAAGACCAGTTCGAAACCGTGGGCCCCATTATTGGCAGCGAACTCCGACGTAAAACAGTTTGGGCAATTATTTTTGCGATTCTCGGTATCATGCTGCTGATTACGTGGTCATTCCGGAAAGTTTCGTATCCGGTGAAAAGCTGGAAGTATGGCGCTGCCACGGTTATCGCGCTCTTGCATGACGTGATCATCCCCATTGGCGCGTTTGCGCTGATGGGCCACCTCTATGGCTATGAGGCCGATGCCCTCCTGGTGGTCGCCTTGTTGACGATCTTAGGGTTCTCGGTGCATGATACTATTGTGGTCTTTGATCGTACGCGAGAGAACCTTTTAAAGCATCGCAATTTAGCGTTTGCGGAGGTCGTCAACCGCAGCCTTAATGAGACGTTCGTTCGATCGATCAATACTTCGGTGACCCTGTTGTTGATTTTGGCGACCACACTGTTCTTTGGTGGGGAAACGATCCGCGATTTTATTTTGACATTGCTCATTGGAGTGTTTTTCGGGACCTACAGCTCCATCTTTATCGCCAGCCCACTGCTCGTGACATGGCAGGAATGGGAACAGAAGCGTTCGGCCTAGTGCGCTGTCCGAAGGTAGGGTGCGGGCAACCCCTCCTTAGCCCAATCCCGCAAGTGAAGGGGTGTCCGAGCATTCGGTACGTCTCTTCCACCGATCGGCCAGCTCTCTGGGGCGAACGCTAGAGACGACAGTTCTCTTTTAGATTTTCCTGCGCCTGCCTGCCTCTGGCAGGGAACTCGCGTGGCCTTGAGGTCACCGTGCGAGAAGCATCGGCCGTAATCGTCCGCAGCTTCTCGCACTCGCTCATCCCGCCTCTCGCGAGAGGCGGGATCACACAGTCCTCGTTGAAAATCTAAAAGAGAAATGTCGCCTTCTTGCTAAAAAAGAAATTACAGTCCTCGCTTAAAAATTCAGAAGTCTTCCCCCGGCGCTCTCGATAAAAAGGGAACTAAAAAACCACCTGAAATGGGTGGTTTTTACGTTGAAAATCTGCCCGCCTAAATTCCCGAGGATTTTGGCGGGTGTTCGGGAAAAATTGACAGAGAGAGAGTTCTGCTTTAATTAAAAGCCGTTCGTGTATTGAAACTTTTGGAAAACATACCTGTTTTCCAACCCCGCCACTGCGGGGCCGATACTCGGGAGTGGATTGACACGATTGGCAGGAGGATTCGGATGCTCAAGTCAGTGGAAATCAGGAAGTGCGACATGCCGGCAGTGGTGATGTCGGTCTTCACGAACGACGGCGACGGCGGTGGCGGTCTGAAAGAACTGACCTCCCCGACGTCGTTCCTCCACGGTCACCTGGTCGTGGATGGAAAGGGCTGGGGATCGGTTGGGAGCAAGGCGCAGGTGCGCGAACTGGTGCAGAAGCGCACCGACAGCGACAAGCTCGGCGCCGCCGATCTCGAGCTCTTCGAGAAGGCGATCGCCGGCGCCGCGTGGCTGCCGGACGTGCTCGAGAACAACGTCCGCATCACGAGCCCGGCCGAGCTTTCGGCGGGCCCGAGGGGACTGCTCGGCGGCTTGCTGGACATCCTCAGGGGCTCGCTGAGCGAGGCCAAGCACAGCGACGGCGAAGCTAACGAGCGGATGGCGCAGTACCTCATGAAGAGCTTCCCGCCCGCTCTGCGGATCTACCGTTCGAAGGACGGCCTGCAGATCGGCATGATCCAGGTGCTCGGCACCGAGCACAACCCGATCACGGACCTGACGGAGTTCTTCCGCCTGGTCCAGACCGTGACCGGCACGAGTGGCCTCCTCAAGGCCGACGACTTCAGCCACATCCACACCCGGCTGCTGCAGGAAGGATTCGAGTTCGTCGTCGGCAAGCGACCCGAGGGCTTCACCGAGTTCGTAGAGCTCGGGGAGAGCAACGACCGCATTGGTGAGCTCGTGGACGCGAACGGCCGAAAGATCGTCGCGGGCTCCAAGTACGTTTTCCTCAAGCACCTGACCGGCGACGGCAAGCGCTTCACGTCCGAGCTCGTCGGCAAGCACATCGATGAGGTCAACAACTCGAAGCTGTCGACGGTCGCCAAACCCAGTCGGCTGACCCTCGGCCTGGGCGACGGGTACTCAGTCACCCTCATCTACGCTGGCGACAAGCTGATCGAGGCCACGGCTGGCTACAAGGCTCCGGTCGCGACGGCGACGTCCGAGGCCGTCAGGACGGCACCGGACAACGCCGAGGCCGAGCAGCCCGCGGCTTCGGCCGACGGCGGCCAGGACATCGACGAGGCTCTGGCCACCGAGCCGTTGCCTGCGGCCGGACCGGCTGAGGAGCACGACCGCACCACAGAGGCGGCCAGCTCCTGATTAACTCGTCCCGCTGGGCGGGACATCATCGCGGATACCGCAACGGCTCCGAGCGTGCATTTCAAGCGCGCCCGGAGCCGGTTTCTTTTCAAAACCCAATTTCGTCGGATTCTGGTCAAGCCAGAATGACGAAATTTTGAATTTACAACTTGCTGACATCGAGCTGGAGATGTTTGATGACTTTATTGAGCATCTCTTCAAGGCGATCATATTTGCCACGCAGGGCGGTGAGTTCTTGATCAAGCTTTTCATGAAGTTTCACAAACCGGTCAACGCTCGTGAGAATATCGCTTCTGAACGCTGTCAGATGATCATCAAATCCTTGTTTAAGCTCGGTTTTTACAGTGAAGAGGTCGCCCTTGGTTACCATTTCAGTCCGAAGTTGCTGTACTTCGGTATTAAATTCTTTTTTGGTAACAGCGTTATCTTTGATAAATCGAACGATTTCTAAAATTTCTTGTTCGTTGGTCATACGATCGTAATATTAACATCCATTGATATTGAAACTATACCACAACACCTTTTCTTGTAGCAAATTATTGAATATGGATCGTTTTTACGCTCGGTTTTTTGGTGAGCATGTCCTGGATCATTTCTGTCGCGGTAGTTAGGATTTTTGGTAGTATTTTTTGTTCCTCCTTTGAAAATTTCTTCAATACAAAGTCGGGTGTATTGATTGATTGCAGATTTTTGATTGCAGATTTCAGATTTGGACGAATGCCGACGCGGATGCGCCAGAAGTCTTTGCTGCTAAAGTAGTCAATAATTGATTTTACGCCGCGGTGGCCGGCAGAGGATGCGGCAAAACTGACACGGATCGTCCCAAAGGGAAGATCGATATCGTCGTGGATGATAACGGTATTGGAAATGGGTACCGGATAAATAGTAGTTATTGCACCGAGTGCAATTCCGGACAAGTTCATGAAGGTTTGTGGTTTAGCAAGAATCAACTTTGTATCTTTCGCAATTTCAGTGTGCAGTTTTTTATGGAGTTTCCATGAAAGGTCGAAGCGTTGAGCGAGTTTGTCCATCACGAGAAACCCAACGTTATGTCGCGTGAGTTGGTACTCTTCTCCGGGATTGCCGAGGCCGACGATGAGAATCATATGATTCGACAGAATCACGTCGCACAATTGTCCTTTGAAGCGCGACGTAGCGTCATTATCGCATTGTTGAGAACAACGGGGCAATCATCCTATCCACGGGGACATACGCATCCGTGAGTACGATCCCGCCCTTCTGCTCCAGCCATTGATCGAGTATTTGGCCTTCGGTGATCGTTTTAATCATGTCACTTTCTCCGGAATCTGTATTAAGCACGGTATTATTGACTGTCACGGGTAGTGTGGCGCTGCTCCACGCTTTTTTATCCAGGGGGGCATCCGAGGCAAGAACAATAAATGTGGTTCTGCCCGTTGGAGGGAGTGTCTTCACATCCGGCACAAGCCAAACAGAGGCAAAATCTTGCTGAAGCGTTTTAACAACCGATGCGATAAATTTCCCGGATCGGGGATCGTCGATGATGTTGATCGCATACCATCCGTCCGGTGTGAGATGCTGTTTGAGGAGTTGGTTGAACTGCCGTGTGGTCAGATGGTAGGGGACGGCAAAATCATTAAAGGCATCGCCAAAGATGTAATCGTATCGTTGTTGTGGACCAATGGTTTTGAGGACCATCCGGGCATCTTGGTTAATCGTGGAGAGCCGCTGCGAGCGAGGCAGTCCGAGTTGTTGCTCGTTGATGGCGGTAACCCCAGGATCAATCTCGGCCACGGTGTGGCGGCTATTGGGGTAGACCGCATGAAAGTAGCGGGGCGCAACGTATCCGCCCCCGCCGATGGAAAACGTTGCAAATGTGTCTTGTACTGAGCGCTGGGAGCCCACCAGTTGGGCAAAGGCCCGTTCATAGCTATATCCCCAGGCTTTGACACCAGTGGTGGCATCGGGGACCAGAAAACTGTGCACGAGATGATCCAGGCGGACGGTCGTGGCGTCGCCAACGCCTTCGATGGCGCGAGAAGAAATAATAATGCAATAGTATTTGCTTTCTTTAGTGCAACTGTTGGGCAGGGCGAGGCCCACAAGAAAGAGCATGATATAGAATGGAACGATCCGGTGTTTTAAGAGCTTCCATGCCCGGCCAATAGAGAGGCCCACCAGAATCAGCAGGGACGCGATACCGATAGTAATGGTTTTTGTTCCGAACCAGTCAATGAGAACATATCCGGTCAACATGGTGCCGGCAATAGAGCCGGCGGCGCTGGCAGCATAAATATGCCCCACCGTACGTCCGGTGGTGGTAAGATCATTGAGGTGGAGCTTGATTACCATCGGCGTGACAAAACTCAGGAAGAACGCCGGAGCAAAGAAGACCATCAAACTGTAGTAGAGGGTGGCTAGTAGTAGCGAGCCGACCGGCCCCCGATAAAACCAATCCATCCACTGCTGCGCGTAGACAATGAGCATCGTGGAAAGGCCGGCAACAATAAAGATATTGCCAAGCGTTTGGTGGGAACCGACGCGGTCCGCAATGCGGCCGCCCAAGGCATTGCCCAGCGTAATGCCCCCCAGGATAACAGCGATGATGCTGGTCCAGCTATAGAGCGATACGCCCAGGGTCGGAGCCATGATGCGCCCGGCAATGAGCTCAATCACCATGAGGCAAAAACTTGCAAAACCGACAATGAGCATCGGTTTGAGTGGGGTAAGACGCAGAGAGGAGGGCATAAATTAAGATATCCTGCGGTTTTGATGACGAAGAGGTTTGCGTTTTTGTCGTTTTGGTTTTTGACTGCCCCCGATTGTTGCCGGATCGTGGCGGTGCGTTCCCACGGGGCGCTCGACGTGGATCATAATCGGTGTCCCCTCTAGGTCCAAATGTTGACGCAATCGTGATTCAATGACATTGATGATGGCAATCGGCGTCTTTTGTTTTTTTCGTTGGAATAAGAGAAATTCGGGGGGGTTGGTGCCCACAGCGCGCAGTTTGATCCCGCTGGGGCGTTTTTTTCGGGTAGGGGAGGGGAAGAGAACGAGATCAGCCAGGATTGCCGAGAGTTTCTCATCATCGATGGTTTGGGTGAAATTCGCGTGCACCCGCTGAATCATTTTTGCCAATGGCTGAATTCCTTTTTTGTATTGTGCGGAAACGGGTACGATGGGGGCATAGGTAAGGTGGGGAAAAAGTCGGCGGATTCTGTGCTCGAGGATCGTGGGGTGGACCGCGCTGTTGCTTTGGTCCATTTTATTAACAACAATGATCGTAGCCAGTTTGCGCTCGGCAATAACCCGACCAAGATCTTGGTCTTGGTTGGAGATTGTTTCAACAAATGGGTCAATCACGAGCAAAGCGACGTGTGAATTCGTGAGTGTTGACAATGTTTTTTGCGCGCCGACTTTTTCAAGCTGAGGTTCTTGTTTGGATTGTTTGCGCAATCCCACGGTATCAATGATATCCACTTCCCACTCATCAAAGAATGTCCGTTGGCGATGGGGTTCACGCGTGGTATGCGGCAGCGCCGACACAATGGATCCCTCTTTTCCGATGAGGGCGTTATAGAGCGTCGACTTTCCAACATTTGGTTTGCCAATGATCGCGACGGACGGCGCGAGCTCATCTGTCATCGACTCTGTTGGTTGTGTGAGGAGATGGTCGAGAAGGTCTCCTACGCCGCTACCATTCGTGCCGGAAACCGGATAAATCTCGGCAATCCCGAGCTTGGTAAATTCTGACCCTTCGTAGCGCAACGATAGTCGGTCCGCTTTATTAACAATGACGGTTAAAGGGGCCTTGAGTCCTTTCAGCCATTGTGCCCATTGCTGATCGCCTAGTGTGAGCCCCTCCTGCGCGTCAACAACCAGGCAGATCCGATCAGCATTCTGGATAACGCTTAACACCTTTTCTTCTACCGCCGCTAAGAATGGATCGATCGTCTGCGCGCGCGCGCGAACTCTCCCAAAGTGAATTGATTCGGTCGGCGGCCAGGAGAGCCCCCCGGTGTCCACAATGGTGGCGGTCTTGCCCTGCCAGTGGCAGGTTGCGTACAAAACGTCCCGCGTGGTTGCGGGGATGGGGGAAACAAGAGATTGTCCACGACCCGTAAGGCGGTTATAGAGCGTTGACTTGCCGACATTGGTTCGCCCCACCAAGACAATGATTGGGCGTACGAGTGGTTTTGATCGGATGTGCATATTACTGCTCTGGCCCTAAGACGACCGTGATGGGGGTGGTGGTCGCATTGAGCCACTGAGGAAATTCTGAACTCGTTTGGCCATTCACGACCTCCGCAATCGTGCGGGCGGTCGAAACGATGGACGGTGCCTCGCCGCGGACGTACACGATGGTGTTGACCGCATCTGCCACGGGCGCATTGCCAATGGAACCAATGCGGATGCCATCGCCTTCCAGCCGTTGTGCAATCCGGTTGGCATACCCGGGCGTTGAGGTGCCGTTGTAGACATCCACAATCATTTTACCACTGGTGAGCCGCGTAGGGTAGGATGCGGGTTGTTGTGTTGGTGTTGGAGCGATTACTTCCTGTTGTTCAAACATATTGTGAGCGATGTCTTGGACGCGTTGGAAATTCCCGCCTTTGGGGATGAGAATATACGCGCCGTCAATGCCGCGGCTGGAAGACAGCGGCGAGGACGGGTTTTCGTCTAGGACGGTCAGCGCGATGTGCGTCATGTCGACCCCATCCACGAGTTGTTTGAGTCGGAGTATTTCCCAGATTTCAATGGTGGACGCGGTGTGTTGTTGCAACAGGTTTAATAGGGAGCTGATTTTGCGCGGGGATAGCAGCGTGGAAGCGCTGAACACCTTTTGCTTGACCGCTGCGAGGACTTGTTGTTGCCGGCGCGACCGCGAAAAATCCGATCCCTCTGCGCCCAGGGCATAGCGGGAACGGGTGAATTTAAGCGCCAAGGAGCCGTCCATGTGCTGGAGGCCTTTGGGGATCACGAGGTGCTCATACCGGTTGGCATAGACCGGATCGGTTTCTCGCCCAAGAATCGGATAGCGGTAATCTTCCACCGTACGTTCGACCAGAATATCGACCCCTCCCAACTCGTCAATAAGTTTGGAGAAGCCCGAAAAATCGATCCTCACGACATATGGGACCGTGAGCCCCGTGATGGTTTGAATGGTGGATTGGATGGCGGCAAGGCCCGTCCCAGGCTGTGTCAATTCGGCATCGGCATGAATAGAATTAATTTTACGCCATTGGCCGTTTTGGGTAGGGACCACCATGTCGCGCGGAAGCGACAGTAGTGCCACTTGCTTGGCGCTGGGCTTGAGGCTGGCCACAATAATCGTATCAGTGAGCCAGGCGCCATCATGATTTTCTCCGCCGACCCCCAACAGTAGGATATTGATGCGGTCGTCGCGCTCCCCTTTAAGGCTTCGATCGGCACTAGAGGCAAGGTGGAAGAGTGAGAAGCCTTCGACTGATCCCACCACGCGTTCAACAGATTGGGGAAGTAACGGTCGCCGTAAGGTAGGGGAAGAAAGTACAAGGGCAACCAATCCCAGCACCCCCAGCATGATAAAACGACGGGCGGTGTGACGCCGGCGCGTTGTTGTATGATGCTCTTGGAGGAAGTTGATCGGAGAAATCGGATGCATATTAATTATCAACAACACCACATCTATCCTGGCGTGATTTTTAATTAGTATACTGTCTTTGGAGCATTGTTTCAACCCGCCTAAGTTTTGCGAATAACAAAACTTAGGCGGGTTGCTCTTTTGCAAGAGTTGTGGTATATTTTACATGATCTGTTGAGTGGATAATTGAGAGTCTATCCGTTTTTTTGATATAAGCGAGCCCTCATTTTGAATGGGACGATTAGCTCAGCTGGTTAGAGCGCTGTCCTCACACGACAGAGGTCGGTGGTTCGAGTCCACCATCGTCCATGAGAGTTAAGGATCATTGAATAGAAAATTTTGAGGTATGGATGAGCGACGCAGTCCGTTAAAAGAAGGGTTGGGGTTTATTTGGGAGCTGGCCAAAATTATTGTTATTTCGATTGCGCTCATCGTCCCGATTCGGCTCTTCCTCGTCCAACCGTTTTACGTGCAAGGCGCATCGATGTATCCGAATTATATAGAGAATGACTATTTACTGGTTGATGAAATTACCTACGGTTTGCGCAGTCCAATCTCTCATCAGCGCTTGTTGGGCGGGCGCAACCCTCGCCGGGGCGAAACCGTGGTGTTCCGCTGTCAGATCTCGCAATGCGGCAACAGCCACGGTGATTACCTGATCAAGCGCGTTGTGGGGCTGCCGGGAGAGACCGTTGTGTTGCGTGATGGAAAAGTCATCATCAAGAATAATGTCAAGTCCAATGGAGTCCCTTTGGAAGAGCCGTATGTTGCCGCTAGCCGAGGATATTTTGGGCAAGACGAAGCCTCTTATACCTTGCCTAATGAACAGTTCTTCGTTTTAGGAGACAATCGTGATGTGAGTTTTGATTCGGAAGATTTTGGTCCTATCCCGTCGACCGCCATCGTGGGCAAAGTGTTTGTCCGCGGGTGGCCCTTTTCGCGCGTCGGCGTGTTGAGCGCCCCCGTCTACCCCTTATGAGCTTTGTCCGATCCAGTAAGGCGAGCAAATCCCAAAGGCCGGCTCCTGCATCCACGGCACCGGCTCTTGTGCCAAATGCCACGACTCCACCGCCCTCCGGTGGCAATGGCCCGCAACTCGTGCGAGGAATGCGCGATATTTTGCCCATAGAACAAGTCTATTGGAAGCGTCTCTATAATGCGAGCGTTCAAGAGTTTGACGCTCGGGAATTTGAGCGGATTGAAACTCCGATCCTCGAAGAGGTGAGTTTGTTCCAGCGATCGATCGGCAAGGTCACGGATGTGATCGAAAAAGAGATGTATACCTTTGAAGATCCCGGAGGAGCACGGGTGGCGTTACGGCCCGAAGCGACGGCGTCTGTCGCGAGGGCCTATATTCGGCATGGAATGATATCGCTCCCTCAACCCGTGCGATTGTGGTATTGGGGGCCGATGTTTCGGCATGATCGCCCGCAAGCTGGACGCTATCGGCAATTTTTTCAATGCAGCGCCGAAGTGTTGGGTGATCAACACCCGGTGATTGATGCGCAAGTCGCCATGGCGGCCGTTGCCATTTTGCGCCGCGTGGGCCTCGACCCCAAAATGACGATTAATTCGACAGGATGCCCGGTGTGCCGGCCGAAATATATTGAGCAGCTGGTGGTCTACTATCGCGCTCGTCGGTCGCGCCTGTGCGAAGATTGCAAAAAACGGCTTGTCAGAAACCCCTTACGTCTGTTGGATTGTAAAGAAGAGCAATGTGCACCGATTAAGGAGGAAGCGCCGCAAATTGTCGACAGTCTTTGCCCGGAATGCAAAGAACACTTTGTGCGGGTGCTGGAGTACTGCGATGAACTGGAGTTGACGTATGAATTAACGTCGTCGCTGGTGCGGGGATTGGATTACTATACAAAAACGGTGTTTGAATTGTATTTGCCCGCTCAAGAGGGTCGGCAGGATGCATTGGGCGGCGGTGGCCGATACGATGGCTTGGTTGAATTGCTGGGAGGCCGTCCAACCCCTGGAGTCGGTTTTTCGATGGGCGTCGATCGCATCGTCAATGCGCTTAAAGAGCGCGCATCTGGGAGCCCCGCAAATGAGGGGAACAATCCCAAAATATTTTTCGCCCAATTAGGGGAACAGGCGCGCCGACAAGGTTTAGCCCTGGTGGAGCGATTACGGAAGGAAGGGATTGCCGTGGCAGACCAATTTTCAAAAGACGGGCTCAAAGGGCAACTGGAACGCGCTAACCGATTAGGGGTGCTGTATACGATTATTCTTGGACAAAAAGAAGTATTAGATGGCACGGTGCTGATCCGCGACATGGAAGGGGGAGTGCAAGAGATTGTAGACCGAAAAAAAATAGTGGAAGTCGTGCAAAAGAAACTCAACAAGTAATTTACTCGCTTCGCTCGTAATTATGTGTATTTTTTGTCAGATCGTCAGCGGCGTGATCAGTACAACGATCCGGTGGCAGGATGCGGCTTGGATCGCGATTGATGACATTCACCCTAAGGCGCGGACGCATGTGTTGTTGGTGAGCAAACGTCATATTGAAAGCCTCGCAAGCGCGCGGGGCGACGACGACCAGGCGCTGCTGCAGAGCGCGCTGCCGACCGCTACAGAAGTTGCTCGCCAACTCGGGATTGTAGAGGCAGGGTACAAAGTGGTGATTAATACTGGAGCAGGAGCGGGACAGGTGGTCGACCACCTGCATTTGCACTTGTTAAGCGGGGAAATTTAAAATCTTGAAGGAGGTGATTGGTATGCTCGTAAAACGAAAAAAAGGAGAACCATTTGAAGGTTTTTTGCGTCGATTTAACCGTGTGTTGATCCAGAGCGGACGGTTGATTGAAGCGCGAAAAATTCGTTTTTATAAACGCCCGAAAAGCAAATCACGACAGCGAGATTCGGCACTGAGGCGCAACGATGTGGTCAGCCACAACGAGTATCTGGAGCGCATCGGAAAATTGCCCGAGCCCAAAAAACGTCGACCACCGCACCGATCAACGTAATACCAAACAGTGATACCATGGGCGCTTGTCCCTAATGTGAGAATCACTGCCTGTGAACATTCGGATGAGATTCATCGTGAGTGTTATTGCATTGGCGCCGTTGCCCGTATGGGCTCAATCGGCTGTTTATGTGCGGCCACGTTTTGCCATTGTCTTGGCCGTGGTGTTGGGCATTGGAGCGGCCGGAGGCGCTGTCAAGGCGGTGCTGGAGTGGCGACGATATCGT
>OBOI01000324.1_pt1 | contig 17913 bp, 16 predicted proteins | sample 1670151 | NCBI WGS metagenome assembly OBOI01 (sample SAMEA104232303, study PRJEB22302) | sediment metagenome | biome: forest; feature: aquifer; material: sediment | place: USA | collected 2011-08-07 | depth 0.01 m | reverse complement strand
TCGAACCAGTGACCCCTGCCGTGTGAAGGCAGTGCTCTACCGCTGAGCTAACCGCCCGGCCTGCGGAAGGCGCGCATTTAACCACATTCGGCGGGCGCCGGTCAATCGAACTTCGGCCCCGGTTCAGCGCACGGCGCCGGCAATGCCGATGACGTCCGCTATCGTCAGCGGCTTGCCTTCGCTGGTCCAGGTGCGGGCGAGATCGAGCAGGACGCGCGCCGCATCGGCATCCCCGCCGATAAGAGGCAACAGCAGCGCATTGACGTCGACGCCGAGCACAAAGCAGTATTTTTCGAGCGTCTCGAATCCGACGTCGGCCGCCCCGTGCTCGAAGCGGGCGAGCCGGTCGGCACCGAGTCCGCATCGGGCGGCCGCCGCGGAGCGTTCCAGCTTCAGGGCCTGCCTTCTTGTCCGCAGTTGCTGCCCAATCTCGAACAGCACACGGGGCTTGTCGGCCTTTTCGCGCATTTCCCGGATTTCGGCAGCGTCGAACTTGCCGGTAACGAAAAAATCGAATTTCTTCATGTCTTCATCCCTTCAAGGCGTTGCCCAGTTCGCGGCGACGATGGGCAATCCAGGCCGGCAGCGCAACCGCCACCAGCCCCAATAGCGCCAACAACGCCTGCCACATCACCGGGCGATTCCATTCGGCACGCGCACGCTCGCGCTGCGCCACGTCGACGCGCTGATATTTCAGCGTGTTGTTGCCCACCTTGGTCGGCTTGCGGTTCAGCAGCCACGAATGGCGCAACGTGTAATCCTTGGGATGGAAGCCCCATATCCAGGGCGCATCGCGAACCAGTATTTCCTGCATGCGGTCAATGATGGCCTGGCGCTCGGGGCCGTTGTCCATGGCGCGCATTTTCTCGAACAGCCTGTCGTACTCGGGATTGGCGTAATTGGCGGCGTTCTCGCCCTGATGCTTGACCTTGCCCTGGCCGCCGTAGAGCAAAAACAGGAAGTTCTCCGGATCGGGATAATCCGCATTCCAGCCGAAGTAGAAGAGTTGCGCCGCGCCCTTGAGTATCTTCTCCTGAAAGCGGTTGTAGTCGGTGCTGCGCACCACGAGTTGCAGGTCGATTTTCTGGAACTGCTTGTTGAGCCAGTCGATGCGCGACTTGGCGCCGACGCCGCCGGCCGTGGTGTCGAGGTAGATGACCAAGGGCTCGCCGCTTTTGGCATCGCGCCCGTTCGGGTAACCGGCTTCCGCCAGAAGTTGCCGGGCGGCGGCGGCATCGCGGCGCCTGGGCTTGCCGTTCGCCCACTCGTACATCGTCCGGTCTATGCCCGCCTCGCCTTGACGATAGCCGAAGATTCCCGGCGGAATCGGCCCCTGTGCCGGTATGCCGCGGCCATTCTGGAAAATCGAAATGAACTCCTCCTGGTCGATGGCGATGGAGATCGCCTGCCTGATCTTGCGTGCACGCTCGCTATCGCCGCCGACCACCGGATCGAGCATGTTGAAGCCCATGTAGAAAGTCGAGGTCGCAACCGAGGTGGTAAGCCGGATACCCCGCGCACTCATCTCGTCGGTCAGGTTGACCTCGCCCGCGCCACCGACCTGCACGGCCTGATCGAAGGAATCGGACGAAATGCCGGAGGCGTCGTAATAACCTTGCAGGAACTTGTTCCAGTAGGGAATCTGTTCCTTCTCGCGCGTGAATACCGCCTTGTCGATGAAGGGCAGCGCCTTGCCGCAATCGGCCAACAGCCCGGCCTCGCGGTCGCCGGGTTCGCCGTCGCACGGATAGGTCTCGCTGCGGAAGTTGGGATTTCGCTCCAGCACCATGCGCGCATTCGGGTTGTTCTCCGTCAACATGTAGGGGCCGGTGCCGATGGGGTACCAGTCGAGAGTGAGGTTCTTCGCCGCCATGCCGGGCTGGCTGTGGAAGCGATCCGCTTCCCAGGGCATGGGCGCGAAAAACGGCATGGTCAGCCAGTAGACGAATTGCGGGTACTTGCCCTTGATGCGAATGCGATAGGAATACCGGTCGACGACGGTAACGCCGGCGAGCGCGAACCGGCGCAAGTCCAGCCACTCGTCGCGACGCTGCGGCGGCAGGGACTTCTGGTGCTTCTGTAGCGCGGCGGCGAACTCCGGCAAACCGAGGATGTACTCGGACATCAAGCCGAGGATGGGGGTATGCAGCCGCGGATGGGCGAGACGTTTGATCTCATAGACGTAATCCTCCGCCACCAGTTCGCGCGTGCCACGGTTGGGAAAATCGGCCAGCGTGTCAAGGCGTGCCAGATCGGCCGGCTGCTCGGCAAAGGCGGGATGCGGCTGGTAGCGGATGCCGGGCCTGATGCGAATCACGTAGTCGGTATAAGCGATGCGCGCCGGATCGGCGTTCTGCGGCAGCAACCGGCCCTGGGCGTCGAGATAACGCGGTTGCGGCACCGCGACGGCCGTTGCCGGCACCGGCGTGTAGGGGCGCTTCAGGTAATGGTATTGCAGCGGCGCCTCGTAAATCTGCGCGGTGAAAGTGATCTCGTCCTCGCTGTAGGACTGGACGGGATCGAGATGCTTGGGGCGGTCGGTGAAGGCGCTGTAGAGAATGTTCCTGCCGCGATCGGACGCCGGATAGGGATCGTTCCAGGCCGCACCGCAACCGGCGAGGAAAACGGTCAGATAGACGACGAGAAAGTAAGGCATGGCTGAAGTGTAGCCGAAGCCCGGCTTCCGCTATAATCCGCCGGTCATTTCGGGAGGTACACACATGGGTTTTCTAGCCGGCAAGCGCATTCTCATCACCGGCCTGTTGTCCAACCGCTCCATCGCATACGGCATCGCCAAGGCCTGCCATCGCGAAGGTGCCGCGTTGGCATTCACCTATCAGAACGAACGTTTCGAGGATCGCATCAAGAAGTTTGCGGCAGAGTTCGGCAGCGACCTCATATTCCAGTGCGATGTCGCCAACGACGCCGAGATCGATGCGCTCTTCGCCGGGCTCGCTGCCAAGTGGGAAGGTCTCGACGGCCTGGTCCATTCGATCGCCTTCGCCCCGAGCGTCGCCATCGAAGGCGACTTCCTCGACGGCATGTCGCGCGAGTCGTTCCGCATCGCCCACGATGTCTCCTCGTACAGCTATCCCGCCCTGGCCAAGGGTGCGCGCCCGCTGCTGCTGAAGGGCAACAACCCCTCGCTGCTGGCGCTGACCTACCTCGGCGCAGAGCGTACGCTGCCCAACTACAACACCATGGGACTGGCCAAGGCGAGCCTCGAAGCGGCGACGCGCTACCTGGCTTTCTGCCTCGGCCCGAAAGGAATCCGCGCCAACGCGATTTCCGCCGGTCCGATCAAAACGCTGGCGGCCTCCGGCATCGGCAATTTCGGCAAGTTGCTGGCTTACAACGCCCACCATGCGCCGCTGCGGCGCAATGTCACCATCGAGGAGGTCGGCAACGCCGCCGCCTTCCTGCTCTCCGACCTCGCCAGCGGTATTACCGCCGAGATCATGTATGTCGATGGCGGGCTGAATACCACGGCACTGGGTAACGCCGATCCGCTGCCGCCCTGACCGACCGCATCAATCGAAAAAGCAAACGGCGCGAAATTCGCGCCGTTTGCTTTTTCTGCTGCCGGACTTGACGTCTATTTGTCTTTGGACTCGATCACCGCCTTGTTGACCTCGACCGGGAAACGCTGCCTGAGCGTGGCGAGCCAGCCGGCGAATTCTTCTTCGGCGACGATGCGGCCGTACTGCTCGCGCAGCGCCTTGGCCCGCGGCGGCTCCTCGCCGACGGCGACATACGGCTTGACCTGGCTGATGCGATAAAGCGCGTAACCGCCCTGCACCGGCGTTCCGGCATAGGCCGGAAGTTGCGCGACGTCGGCCTTGAACACGGCCCGGACCGCTTCCGGCGCCAGATTGGGCGCATAGGCACGGGCGACGACGCGCGGCGCATTCCAGGAAAGTCCCGCCGGTTCGCTCTTGGCGAGCGTGGCGAGTTTGGCCTCGCCATCCTTCACGGCGAGCTTCTCTGCCTCCTGGTAAGTCAGCAGCTTTTCGATGCCGGCAGAGACGGTCTCCAGCGCCTGCAACTCGGCCGGCTTGTACTCGGCAACGCGCGCCGCGACCAAGGTGTTCGGCGCCACCTCGACAGCCTCGGTGTTGCGCTTGTTCTTGATTGCATCGTCGGAGAACACTGCCGCCATGAGTTTGGCATTCGTGAACGGCGGCAGCGGTTGGCCGCCTTTGAGCATCCAGTCTCCGCCCGCCTGAATGTTGAGTTTGTACTTTTCGGCAGCCGGCTTGAGACTGTCGGCCTGCTCGTACACTGTGTTGCTGAAGCCTTCGGCAGCTTCGGCGTACCGCTTCGTCGCCGTCTGACGCTTGAGTTCCGCCGAAATTTCAGCCTTCACCGCATCGAACGGCTTGACGCGCTCCGAACGGACGCCGGTGAGTTTGATGATGTGGTAACCGAAATCGGATCGCACGACAGCGCTGATTTCGTTTTCCTTGAGCGCATAGGCCGCCTGCTCGAAGGGCGGCACCATCAGGCCGCGCCCGAACCAGTCGAGGTCGCCGCCGCGGGCGGCCGAACCGGGGTCTTGCGAATACTGCGTCGCCAGCTTGGCAAAGTCGGACGGATTCTTCCTGACCTGGGCCAACACCTCCTCGACCTTGGCGCGTGCCGCCTTGTCTTCAGCCGCCGGCGCGTCCTTATTCGCCATGATGAGGATATGGCTGGCGCGGCGCTCCTCCGGCTGCTTGTAGCGGTCGCCATGCGCCTGGTAATAGCTCTTGACCTCATCGTCGCTAACGGCAACTTGAGCCATCAGCTTGTCCTGACTGAGAACGACGAACTCGACGCGCACCTGCTCGGGCTTCTCGAAGCGCTTGCGGTTTGCGTCGTAGAAATTCTTGACGGCATCGGGCGCCAGCCTGACTTGGGAAACGTAGGCATCGGGCCGCAGCACAAGCTCGGCGATCTCACGTTCCTCAAGTTGCGCATTGACCCAACGGTCGGTCGCGGTACGGCCGGGAATCGATGCGTCGGTCAGGGCGGACAGCGCCTGTTGCATGGCCAAGTCCTGACGCACGCGCAACTCGAACATTTCTTTGCTCATGCCCTGTGCGGCGACAAGCATCTCGTAACGCTGCGGAGAGAACTTGCCGTTTTCCTGGAGTGCAGGCGCCGAGGCGATGAACTGGATCAGTTGGTCGTCGGAAACCGACAAACGGGACTTGGCCGCCTGTACGCCGATAAGCCGCTGACTGACCAAGCCGTCGAGAACGCTGCGGCGCAACTCGGGACTGTCGAGCATCGCCGGATCGGCGCCGCCGAGCTGTGGGCGCAGACGCTCTTGCTGAGTACGCAAGGCCTGCTGGAACTCCGACACCGGTATCTTGCTGTCGCCGACGCTCGCTGCGTCGTTGCCGCTGCCGGTGTTGCGCACATAGGAGTCCACCCCCCAGAACGCGAAGGGCAGCGTAATAAGTACCAGAAAGACCTGGACCAGGCGTTGATTGTTGCGGACGTAATTGAACATGGCGCGAACCCGTGACCTCAAATGAAAAAAAGCGAACCGCAGTTCGCCTTATCGGTGCGTGCGATTGTACTACCCACCGCGCCCAGGGAATCAGGCGATGGCGCCTTTTGTACTTTAGAATCGACGCTCCGCAACAACAATCGCTTCCGCGAAGGACAACCGCGATGGATACTGAACTGCATTGGTGGGTCTGGCTGCTTTCAGGAATGGCAGTCGGCCTGATACCGGCTTTCGGCGACAACAAACTGCTCGGCGTACTTCAGACCCTGGCGGTAATCAGCTCGCCTGTCGTCATATTCATGAAGGCCGGCGCCGCCATTCTGCCGTTCGCGCTCTTCTACGGCGGCCTGATGCTGGTGGCGTCGTTCATCTACCGGCGCAAGCAAGCCGGCGAGAACCGGAAGCTGCAAGAGTCAATCGCGAAGAAAAAGAAGAGTTGGGGCGCCTGACTGCATAAGCGCTTGTAACGCCCATCGGAAGCCATCCGGCAGACGCTATTTTGGTGGGTGCTAACGGGCTCGAACCGCTGACATTCGCCGTGTAAAGGCGACGCTCTACCAACTGAGCTAAGCACCCATCCGGGCAGAAGGCCGGTACGAACGAGCCTCCCGCGGAAGGGGCAAATTTTATCAGTTAATCTCGTCTTTCAGCGCTTTGCCGGCGCGGAACTTCGGCACTTTGGCCGCCTTGATCTTGATGGCTTCTCCGGTGCGGGGATTGCGTCCGCTACGCGCGGCGCGCTTGCCGACGGAGAAAGTGCCGAAACCGACGAGCGTCACGGTCTGATTCTTCTTCAGCGAGGTCTTCACGGCGTTGATGGCGGCATCCAGGGCACGGCCGGCAGCAGCTTTGGAGATGTCGGCTGCATCGGCGATCTGGTCGATCATTTCTGACTTGTTCATGTTCATTCCTCCTATTGTTTTGATTGGCGCTTGGGCTGGGCGTTAAGCAAGCAAAATTCGCTGGCTGCGGATTTATAGCAAGCCGCAAATGCCGGTGTCAACCGATGGCTGCGCAGAATGCGGCAGACAGGCGAAAACGACAACGCCGCCCGCAGGCGGCGTTGTCGCTGTCGGAAATGACTTCAGTGCGTAATTGCGGGCGCCGGAGTCTCGACCGCCGGCAAGGCAGCCGCCGGTTCGACGGCGACTTCCGGTAGCGGTTGAGGCATGCGTTCGAGCGCCAGCTCCAACACCTTGTCGATCCACTTGACGGGCAGAATCTCGATGCGGTTCTTGATGGTGTCGGGAATCTCGGCCAAATCCTTGACGTTCTCCTCGGGAATCAGCGCCACACGGATACCGCCGCGCACCGCCGCCAGAAGCTTTTCCTTGAGACCGCCGATGGGCAGAACTTCGCCGCGCAGGGTGATTTCGCCGGTCATGGCGACATCGGCGCGCACCGGAATGCCCGTCAGCGTCGATACCAGCGCCGTGGTCATGCCGATGCCGGCCGACGGACCGTCCTTCGGTGTCGCACCCTCGGGCAGGTGGATGTGGATGTCGTTCTTCTGGTAGAAGTCCTCGGGAATGCCGAGTTGCTTGCTGCGCCGACGTACCACCGTCAGTGCAGCCTGGATCGACTCCTGCATCACTTCGCCAAGCTTGCCGGTGGTCATGGTCTTGCCCTTGCCCGGCACGGCGACGGATTCGATGGTGAGCAACTCGCCGCCGACTTCGGTCCACGCCAGCCCGGTGACTTGCCCGACCTGGTTTTCCTTCTCGGCCATGCCGAAGGAGTAACGACGCACACCGATGTACTTGTCGAGATTTTTGGCGTTGACGATGATCTTGTTCTTGCGCTGCTTCATCACCAGCGCCTTGACCACCTTGCGGCAAATCTTGGAAATTTCCCGTTCCAATGCGCGCACGCCGGCCTCGCGCGAGTAGTAGCGCACGATGTCGCGTAGCGCATCCTCGGTCACGGAAAGCTCTTCCTTCTTGAGGCCGTTGTTCTTCATCTGCTTCGGGCACAGGTAGCGCAAGGCGATGTTGACCTTTTCGTCCTCCGTGTAGCCCGAGAGGCGAATCACCTCCATGCGGTCGAGCAGCGCAGCCGGGATGTTGAGCGTGTTGGCCGTCGCCACAAACATGACATCGGAAAGATCGAAGTCGACCTCGATGTAGTGATCCTGGAAGGTATGGTTCTGCTCCGGGTCGAGTACTTCCAGCAGCGCCGAAGACGGGTCGCCGCGGAAGTCCATGCCCAGCTTATCGACCTCGTCGAGCAGGAACAGCGGGTTCTTGACGCCGACCTTGGTCATATTCTGCAAAATCTTGCCCGGCATGGAGCCAATGTAGGTACGGCGATGGCCGCGAATCTCGGCTTCGTCGCGCACGCCACCGAGCGCCATGCGGATGAACTTGCGGTTGGTCGACTTGGCGATGGACTGGCCGAGCGAGGTCTTGCCGACGCCTGGAGGGCCGACCAGACACAGGATGGGCGCCTTGACCTTATCGACGCGCAGCTGCACGGCGAGGTATTCGACGATGCGCTCCTTGACCCGTTCCAGGCCGTAGTGATCCTTGTCGAGGACCTTCTCGGCGGCCGACAGGTCTTTCGAGATGCGCGACTTCTTCTTCCACGGCAATGCGAGCAAGGTCTCGACGTAGTTGCGCACCACCGTCGCTTCGGCCGACATCGGCGACATCAGCTTGAGCTTCTTGAGTTCGCCCATCGCCTTCTGCATGCCTTCCTTGCTCATGCCGGCGGCCTTGATCTTCTTGTCCATCTCGTCGAGGTCGGCGCCCTCCTCGCCCTCGCCGAGTTCCTTCTGGATGGCCTTGACCTGCTCGTTGAGGTAGTACTCGCGCTGGCTCTTTTCCATCTGGCGCTTGACGCGGCCGCGGATGCGCTTTTCCACCTGAAGGATGTCGAGTTCGGTCTCCAACTGGGCGAGCAGCTTTTCCAGGCGCGCGCCGACGTCGAAGAGTTCCAGGATTTCCTGCTTGAGTTCGAGCTTCATCGGCAGGTGGGCGGCGATGGTGTCGGCCAGACGGCCCGCCTCCTCGATGCCCGCCAGCGACGTCAGAATCTCCGGCGGAATCTTCTTGTTCAATTTTACGAACTGGTCGAACTGCGCCAGTATGGTGCGGCGCATCGCCTCGACCTCGTGGCCGCCGCGCTCGTCGAGAGACAGCGGCACCACATCGGCGACGAATTGCGTGCCACGGTCTTCGACACGTTCGATCCGCGCCCGTTGCGTACCCTCGACCAGCACCTTGACCGTGCCGTCGGGCAGCTTGAGCATTTGCAGAATGTTGGAGACGCAGCCGATGCTATAGACGTCGCTCGCGTCCGGCTCATCCTTGGCGGCCGACTTCTGCGCCACCAGCAGGATGCTCTTGCCAGCCTCCATGGCCGTTTCCAGCGCCTTGATGGACTTCGGGCGCCCGACGAACAGCGGGATCACCATATGGGGAAACACCACCACGTCGCGCAGGGGCAACAGCGGTAGTTCTATGCTTTCTTTGGGGAAGTCAAGCTCGCCTGACATGGATCGATCCTTCAAGTTGGGGCCACAGTGCCCATGTGGGGGCGGACTGCGGACGGTTCAAGCGCAGCAGTGTAAATCGGTAGCGCTTCAGCTTCAGTTGCTCGACCCTACCACTTTAGGCTGATCGGCGTAAATCAGCAAAGGCTGACCGCCGCTTTCTATCATGTTCTCGTCCACCACGACCTTTTCAACATTCTCAAGCGCCGGCAGTTGATACATCGTGTCGAGCAGGGCCGTCTCCAGAATGGAGCGCAAGCCACGCGCGCCTGTCTTGCGCTTCAAGGCTTTTCGGGCGATGGCCTGTAGCGCACCCGGCCTGACCTCCAGTTCGACGCCTTCCATGCCGAAAAGTTTCTGGTATTGCTTGATCAGGGCGTTCTTGGGCTCAATCAGAATCTGAACCAGCGCCGCGTCGTCAAGCTCGTGCAGCGTTGCCAGCACGGGCAGACGGCCGACGAATTCCGGAATCAGGCCGAACTTGATCAAGTCTTCGGGTTCGACACGCTTCAGCGTTTCGGTGATGTTCTTGCTGTCCTTGCTCTTCACCTGCGCGCCGAAGCCGATGCCGGATTTCTCGGAGCGTTCGCGGATCACCTTGTCGAGACCGTCGAAAGCGCCGCCGCAGATGAACAGGATGTTGGTGGTGTCGATCTGGACGAAGTCCTGGTTCGGGTGCTTGCGTCCGCCCTGCGGCGGCACGCTGGCAACCGTGCCCTCGATGAGTTTCAGCAGCGCCTGCTGCACACCCTCGCCCGAGACGTCGCGCGTGATCGAGGGATTGTCGGACTTGCGCGAAATCTTGTCGATCTCGTCGATATAGACGATGCCCTGCTGCGCCTTTTCGGCGTCGTAATCGCACTTTTGCAGCAACTTCTGGATAATGTTCTCGACATCCTCGCCGACATAGCCGGCCTCGGTCAGCGTCGTCGCATCGGCCATGACGAAAGGCACGTTCAGCAGGCGCGCCAGCGTCTGCGCCAGCAGCGTCTTGCCGGAACCGGTGGGTCCGATCAGCAGGATGTTGCTCTTGGCAAGTTCGATGTCCTCCTTGCCTTTTTCGCGGTGGCGCAAGCGCTTGTAATGGTTGTACACCGCCACGGCGAGAATTTTTTTCGCCTGGTCCTGGCCGATGACAAACTGGTCGAGAATGCCGCGAATCTCGGGCGGTATCGGCAGGTCGCGCGAGTTTTTTCCGACCGGCTCGGCCGTGGTCTCGTCGCGAATGATGTCGTTGCAGAGGTCAATGCACTCGTCACAAATAAACACGGACGGGCCGGCAATCAGCTTTTTCACCTCATGCTGGCTCTTGCCGCAGAAGGAGCAGTAGAGCAGCTTGTCACCCGATTTCTTGTCAGTCATGGCTGTCTCCGTCGTCTCGCCTGGCCGCTCAAGCCGTCTCGCTGCGCTTGGCGATCACCTTGTCCACGATGCCGTACTCGACGGCGGCGTTGGCAGACAGGAAGTTGTCGCGGTCGGTATCCTGGTCGATGCGCTCGACCGGTTGGCCGGTATGCTTGGCCAGCATCTCGTTCAAGCGCTGTTTCATGAACAGGATTTCCTTGGCGTGAATCTCGATGTCCGACGCCTGGCCTTGAAAGCCGGCCGAAGGCTGGTGAATCATCACACGCGAATTGGGCAGCGTAAAGCGCTTGCCGTTGGCGCCCGCCGCCAGCAGGAAGGCGCCCATGCTCGCGGCTTGCCCCACGCACAGCGTGGACACGTCGGGCTTGATGAACTGCATGGTGTCGTAGATCGCCAGGCCCGCGGTCACCGAGCCGCCGGGCGAATTGATGTAAAGGTAGATGTCCTTATCCGGATTCTCGGATTCGAGGAACAGCAACTGAGCGATCACGAGGTTGGCGGACATATCGTTGACCGGCCCAACCAGAAACACGACACGCTCCTTCAGCAGGCGCGAAAAAATATCGTAGGCACGTTCGCCGCGACCGCTGGTCTCGACGACCATGGGCACAAGACCGGTCGCCTGGGGCTCGAATTCCCGCATGTCGCCGCTCATCACGCTTGCGCGACGCATCATGAACCATCTCCCATCAACACGTCGAAGGCGATTGCATTTTCGGTCACCTTGGCCTGTCCCAGCACCCAGTCGACCACATTGTTTTCCATCACCAGAGCCTCGGCATCGGCCAGACGCTGCGGCTGCGAGTAGTACCAACGCACCACTTCCTTCGGGTCCTCGAAGGTCTCGGAAAACTCGTCGACCATAGCGCGCACCTGCTCGGGCTTGGCATGCAAGTCCCGCGCCTTGACGAGTTCGGCCAAAATCAGGCCCAGCTTGACGCGGCGCGTTGCCGGCTCGATAAACCAGGAAGCTTCGATCGGCATGGACTTGGCGTTGCCGCCGCGCTGCTCGAAGTCCTTCAATGCCGCCTCGGCCATCTGGCGCGATTCGGCCTCGATCAGGGCGCTGGGCACCTCGATAGGCGTGGCCGCCAGCAACGCGTCCATCACCTGAGTCTTGATCTTGGCCTGCAGCCGCTTTTTCACTTCGCGTTCCAGGTTGGAACGGACTTCCTTGCGCATCGCGACGAGATCGCCGTCCTTGATGCCCAGGCTCTTGGCGAATTCCGCATCCATCTCGGGCAGTTTCGGCATTTCCACCGCCTTTGCCACCACATCGAACTGCACCGTCACGCCGGCAAGATCCGCGGCCTGGTAATCGGCGGGAAATTCCACGTCGAAAGTCTTGGTAGCGCCTTCGGCCAGGCCCATCAGGGCGGCATCGAAATCGGGCAACATCTTGCCGCCGCCAACCTCGACCGCGAAATCCGTTCCCTTGCCGCCGGGAAACTCCTCGCCGTTCTTGCGTCCGACGAAATCGATCACGAGGCGATCGCCTTTTTCGGCCGCACGGCCGGCCGGAACATAAGTCACGCGCTGCTTGCGCAACACGTCGAGCGTCTTATCGACCTCGGCATCCGTCACTTCGAGCACTGCCTTCTCAACCGACTGCCCCGTCACATCGCCGATGACGACATCCGGATAGACCTCGAATACGGCGGAAAACTCCATCGCGGTATCGCCGCTCTTCGCTTTCGGCTCGATGCGCGGATAGCCGGCGACACGCAGGTTCTGCTCGCGCACCTTCTCGCCGAATGTCTTTTCGACCGCTGCACCGATCGCTTCGGAACGCGCCTGGCCGCCGTATTGCTGCGTCACCATTTTGAACGGCACCTTGCCGGGCCGGAAACCCGCCATTTTTACCGTTTTGGAAATCTGGCGCAGGCGTTGCTCCACTTCCTTGTCGATCTCGGCCAGCGAAACGCTCATCTCAATGCGGCGTTCGAGCGAATTCGCGGCTGCGCCGCTCTGTTGGGGTTCCGTTTGCATGAAGAAGTCCTTGAAATACCAATGGGGCCCGGCGGCGGGCGGAGCGTTTAAATACTGGTGCGAAGGAAGGGACTCGAACCCTTACGCCTCGCGGCGCTGGAACCTAAATCCAGTGCGTCTACCAATTCCGCCACCTTCGCGCGATCCATAATTCTAACCGATTCGCCCGGTCGGCGTCAGCGCATCGCAGCTATTGCGCCGGGTGCCGAAAAGCCGGCGGGCTGCCAAAAACTGCGCTGGACTCATCGCACACCAAGCGCCGGCATTCGATGAAATGCTCGGCCTGTAGCGGCCCACCCGTGCTGCGCAATACCTTCAGTGCCAGGGCATCTGCCTCTTGCTCCTGCTGCGGCATACCCTCCCACTCAAGCACCAGGCCGGTTTCGGGCACGCCTTTATGCCGAAGCGCCACATGCGCCATTTCGTGCGCTACGACGGCACGCCCGACCGCCGGGTTGCCGCAGACCCGCGACGGCCGAACCCGAATATGTCCGCTTGCCAAGGCGTCGCCCATGACTTCGTTCGCCTTGCGAAACCCGTTTCCGCCGCGCAGGTTCTCGTCCATCTGGAAACGAACGCCCGGCCGATAGCCATACGCCTCGAAACCGGGAAGCAACTGCGCCGCATCGCGCTGCAAACGTTCGTAGCAAGTCGCATATTGCTCCGGATAGGGCTTCACCTCGGCGCAAGCCGCGGCAAGCACGGCCACCATCACTGCACAACGACGCATACACAAGCCTCCACACCTGTCGAAATTTTCCGGCCGCGGCGACAGCGGCAGCGCCCGCCTTCCCGCAAATGCTACAGGAATATTTTGTCGATGGGATTATTGCAAGCGCCGCCCAGACGCTATAGTGCGCACTTTCGACGCACCCGCCGCCGGTGCCGATCAAAGTCGTCCCGCCGCCCTGCAATGCCCGTCGACCACTACGAAAACTTTCCTGTCGCCTCCATCCTGCTGCCCGCCCCGCTGCGCGAGCCGGTGGCAGCGATTTACGCCTTCGCCCGCAGCGCCGACGATTTCGCCGACGAGGGCACGCTCTCCACCGCCGAGCGCATGCGCCTGCTGGACGGCTACAAGCTTGAACTCGACATGATCGAATCGGGGCACCAGACCACGCACCCGATCTTCGTACGCCTGCGTCCGGTCATCGCCGCGCACGGCCTGCCGCTGCAACTCTTCCGCGATCTGCTCGACGCCTTTTCGCAGGACGTGGTGAAAACGCGCTATGCCACCTTCGCCGAGCTGATGGACTACTGCCGGCGCTCGGCCGATCCGGTCGGACGGCTGCTGCTGCATCTGTTCCGTGCTGCAACGCCGGAGAACCTGTCCCGCTCGGACTGCGTCTGTTCGGCGCTGCAACTCATCAACCACTGGCAGGATGTCGCCATCGACTGGGGCAAGCCGCGCCTCTACCTGCCGCAGGAAGACCTCGACCGCTACGGTGTCGACGCCGCACTGATCGATGCCCGGCAGTGCGACGATCGCTGGCGGGCGCTGATGCGCTTCGAGGTCGGTCGGGCGCGGACTCTGATGCTGGAAGGCGCCCCGTTGGGACGCGACCTGCCCGGCCGTATCGGTCTCGAAATCCGTGCGATCGTCGCCGGCGGCTTGCGTATCCTGGATAAAATCGAGGCCGTGGACTACGACGTTTTCCGCCACCGGCCTGTGCTCGACAAACCCGACTGGGCGCGCATCCTATGGCGCGCGCTCTAATGGCCTCCCACGCTCGTAACCCCGGCTCGCAGCCCCCCACTGGGGCGCGCGATGTGCTTGGGGCGGCCCGGCACACATCGCCATGACCCCCGACGAATATTGCCAGCAGAAGACCCGCGCCAGCGGATCCAGCTTCACCAGCAGCTTCGTCTTGTTGTCGCCGCAGCGCCGCCAGGCCATCACCGCCCTCTATGCCTTCTGTCGCGAGGTGGATGACGCCGTTGACGAATGCTCCGACACCGGCGTCGCGCGCATGAAAATCGCCTGGTGGCGCGGTGAGGTCGCGGCGCTGTATGCCGGCAAACCGACGCATCCGGTAACCCAGGCGCTGGCCGAATCGATCAGGCATTTTCCCCTGCCCCAGGAACAACTGGACGAAATCATAGCCGGCATGGAAATGGACCTCGATACCACGCGCTATGCCGACTTCAAGGCCCTGCACCTCTACTGCTACCGTGTCGCCAGCGTGGTGGGCCTGCTCGCCGCCGAAATCTTCGGCTACACCGACCGGCGCACGCTCAAGTATGCCCACGATCTCGGGCTCGCCTTTCAACTCACCAACATCATCCGCGATGTCGGCGAAGACGCGCGCCGCGGCCGCATCTACCTGCCACAGGACGAAATGACACGCTTTGGCGTACTTGAGGCCGACATCCTGAGAAGCCGCCACACCGAGGCCTTCAGCGCCCTGATGGCCTTCCAGGTGGCCCGCGCCCAGGAGCATTACGAAAGGGCTCTGGCGCAACTGCCGGCCTGCGACCGCAAGAGCCAGCTTGCCGGCCTGGTCATGGCGGCGATCTACCGCAACACGCTCGAAGAAATCGTCAAGGACGGTTGCCGTGTGCTGACACATCGCGTTTCGCTGCCGCCGCTGCGCAAACTCTGGCTGGCGGCGAAAACATGGATCACCGCGTAGCGCGCCCGGCGCAAGGCCGCCCCGAGCCGGGCGCAGCCAGGGAGCCGGAGCCGCCGCCGGTGGTGAACCTCAGTCACCCTCGCCTGGGCGGGGGTCGGGAGGTGGGGAGCGTGGCGATCATCGGTGGCGGCTACGCCGGACTCGCTGCCGCCGTCGAACTGGCCGCAGCCGGGATCGCCGTCGAGGTCTTCGAGGCCTCGCGCACGCTGGGCGGACGCGCACGCAGCATCGAAATCGAAAGTATCACCGTCGACAACGGCGCCCACATCCTCGTCGGCGCGTACCACGAAACCTTGCGCCTGATACGCCGGGTCGGCGTTGATCCGGAGCGCGTTCTGCGCCGGCATCCGTTGCGGCTCGACTATCCGGGCGAGTTGAGGATCGCCGCGCCGCGGCTGCCGGCGCCCCTGCATCTGGCCTGGGCGCTGCTCGCGGCAAGCGGGCTGACGCTGGCGGAAAAATTCTCCGCCATTCGCTTCATGCGCGCCGTCGAAGCGCAGGGCTTCCGTCTGCCCCATGACATCTCCGCGGCCCAACTGCTCGCCGAGCATCGCCAGAGCGAGCGCCTGCGCCTCTACCTGTGGGAGCCGTTGTGCGTGGCAGCGCTGAACACCGAAGTGACGCTGGCCTCGGCGCAGGTCTTCCTCAACGTTCTGCGTGACAGCCTCGCCGCGGAGCGCGCCGCTTCCGACCTCCTGCTGCCGGCCGCCGATTTCTCCAGCCTGTTCCCGGAACCGGCCGCACGCTTCATCGAAGCCCATGGCGGCAAGGTGCATCGCGCTACCCGCATCGAAGCCGTAACGCCGGGAGCAGATGGATACCGCGTCGACGGACGCGGCCCCTACCACGACGTCATCCTGGCCGTCGCGCCCTATCATCTGACCCGACTGATTGCCCCATTGCCGGAGCTGGCGGCACTGAACCGGACGATTGCTGCGTTCGCATGGGAACCCATCGTCACCGCCTACCTGTCCTACCCGCCTGAAGTGCGACTGCCCTTTCCGATGATAGGCGTCGCCAAAGGCTGCGCGCAGTGGCTGTTCGACCGCGGCAGCCTGTGCGGGCAACCGGGCGTGATCGCCGCCGTCATCAGTGCCCACGGCAGGCACGAAGACTTGAGCCACGAGGCACTCGCCGCCCGGATACATGGCGAGATCGCCCGCGTCGTGCCTGGGCTTCCGGCACCGCTGTGGACGCGGGCCGTCGTCGAGAAGCGCGCCACCTTCGCCTGCACACCCGGCATGCAACGCCCGCCGACCGCGACGGCCTTGCCCAAGCTATGGCTGGCGGGCGACTACGTCGCGGGCGACTATCCGGCAACCATCGAAAGCGCGGTCAGGAGCGGCGTTGCCGCGGCAAGGGCCGCTCTCGCCAGTCGATAGCCGGCGGATTTCCGCCCTCTCAGCGCACCGGCGCCAAGCCCCATTCCGCAACACCTTCCGGCAGGCGCATGGCGTCATAGCCCTTTTGACGCAGCAGTTCCACGGCATCGCGCGCCATCAGGCAATAGGGGCCGCGGCAGTAGGCAACGACGGTCTTGTCTTTCGGCAGTTCGGAAAGCCGCAGCTTCAACTCGTCGAGCGGGATCGAGCGCGCGAAGGGCAGGTGTGCAGCCAGATATTCCTCGGCGGGACGCACATCCAGCACCACCACCTCGCCCTTGCGGGCCATTTTGACGAGGCTGTCCCTGTCCTGAGGCGCCAATTCCCCCGGGGCATGAGCCATTTCCTGAATGGCCATGCGCAGCTCCACCAGACGATCCTCGGCCAGCGAACGAATCGCCACCCAGAACTCGGCCACGGCCCGATTCGCAATCCGGTAGATCACGTTCTTGCCCTGTTTCTCGGTCTCGACGAGACGCGCGCCGCGCAACTCGCGCAGGTGCGCGCTGGCGAGCTTCATGCTGATGGACGCCTCGCGCGCCAGCGTATCCACCGTCTTCTCGCCCTGGCAGAGCAATTCGATCAGTTCGAGCCGTTTCGGGCTGCATGCCGCCTTGCCGATGCGGGCCACCTGTTCGTAGAGAATGTCCTTGATGCGTCGCGTGTCATTCATGCCGATCAATCTAAGGTTCGGGCGATCCCGTGTCAATTCGTTTGACACTCTTGCTTGACAAGCGCCGCCCGCCTCGGATAGATTAGTCTAACGGTCGTTAGATTGTTATCCAATAGAGGCACCCCATGAAAATCCTGTTCATCCTCAACGACGCGCCCTATGGCACCGAGCGTACCTACAACGGCCTGCGGCTGGCCGGCGCCATGGCGAAGCGGGAAGGCAACGAGGTGCGCATCTTCCTTATCGGCGACGCCGTTGCTGCCGCCCACGGCCACCAGAAAGTGCCTCAGGGTTTTTACAACGTCGAGGTGATGCTCGGCAACGTCTCGCGCCATGGCGGAGAAATCGGCGTCTGCGGCACCTGCATGGACGCCCGCGGTCTGGCGGTGGAGGAACTGGCGCCGGAAACGCACCGCGGCACGCTCGAAGAGCTTGCCGACTGGAGCGGAGAGGCCGACCGTGTGCTGGTCTTCTAAAGGGGTCACAAAATGTTGATACTGGTCATTCTCGCCGGCGCTGCCACCGGCATAGTCCTCGGCCTGTTCGGCAGCGGCGGCTCCATTATCGCCATGCCGGCGCTGATGTATCTGCTGAACGTCGAGGCCAAATCGGCTATCGCCATGAGTCTTGGGATCGTCGCCGTTACCGCCACCCTTTCCGCCTGGGATCACTGGCGACGGGGCAATGTCGATGTGCGCGTCGCGCTGGTTTTCGGACTGTTCGGTATCGCCGGCACCTTCGCCGGCGCGAAAGTCGGCGTCATGACGCCGGTGGTGGTGCAACTCGTCATGTTCGCCCTCGTCATGTATGCGGCGGCGTGGAAGATGCTCAAACCCGCACTCGTACCGCAGCCGGCCGCGGCGGGCGGCCTGCCGGTGGAA
>OBOI01000320.1_pt1 | contig 18038 bp, 8 predicted proteins | sample 1670151 | NCBI WGS metagenome assembly OBOI01 (sample SAMEA104232303, study PRJEB22302) | sediment metagenome | biome: forest; feature: aquifer; material: sediment | place: USA | collected 2011-08-07 | depth 0.01 m | reverse complement strand
GTCCATCCTCTTTGCCTAAACCCGGCCCGCCACCCCTGGCCCAGGGCTCCTGCCCGCTTACCCGCCCCCAACTGAAAACACCTGGCCCCGAGGACCCTGATTGACTTTGACCCGGGCGGTTGCTAAGCTCTTGCCATGGGCACTCATCGTTCAGATCAACAGATCCAGCTCCTCCTCCTTGCAGATTGGGGCGAGCGGATCAGGGCATTGGCTTACCCCGCCGATCCGCGGGATAAACGCATCGCCACGGTCAAGGGGACGGCCCCCCACTACTTCCGCGCGCTGTTGGCCTCGGTCCGGCCGGACGCGGTCAATCCGCTCCCAGAGGAGACCTGTCATGCCCTGCCCTAGACGCCCCACCCCCCTCTCCCCGCTTGGCCGATGCTTGCTGGCCGGGGCACTTATCCTCCTGGTGGCCACCGCCGGCTGCCGACAGAAGCCCGAGACCGACAAACAGCAGGCGGTGACCGGCCAAGGGCAGAGCGTGACCATCTGCCATGGCAGCGTCACCGATATCCTCCCCCGCATTGCCATGGAACAGGGCTATTTTGCCGCCGAGGGGGTGACCGTGACCGTGAAGGACATGAGCGACGGCAAACTGAGCTTTGAAGCCATGCTGGCCGGGGAGTGTACCTTTGCCATCAACGGGGAGCCACCCATCGCCCTGCGGGACCCGCAACACGCCAACTTTGCCATCCTGGCCACGGTGATGTCCGATGACGATGCCGCCAAGATCATCATGCGCCGCGATCATGGCGTCAAGGGCCCCATGGACCTCAAGGGCAAGCGCATCGCGGTTAAACAGGGGATCATCGGTCATCTCTTTCTCGACCTGTTCATGATGAAGCATGGTCTTAGGCAAGAGGAGGTCACCCTGGTCCCCATGGAGCCCGCTGCCTTCCAGGGGGCCCTGACCAAGGGCGAGATCGACGGCTTTGCCATGACCAACAAGCTGGTCCGCGCCGCAGCCAAGGGCCTCGGGGATCAGGCCGTGGTCTTTGCCGAGCCCGGACTGAATATCATCCATGGCATCCTGACCACCCGCACCGACCTCCCCCACAGCCTCCAGGCCGCGCCGCCGGTGTTGCGCGCCCTGATCCGGGCCGAACGTTTTGCCAAAAGCGAACCCGCGGCCGCCAAGGCCCTGTTGGCCAAGGCCTACAACTTCTCCGCCGAGGAGCTTGACGATATCTGGGCGCGGACCACCATTGAGGTCGCCCTGGCCAATACCATCTTCGGCAAGCTGGAAGACCAATACGCTTGGCAGGTGGAGCGCGGCTTCTTCCCGGCCTTTACCACCCCGCCCAACTACCTGCCCATTGTCGCGCCCAACTATCTGCTCGCCATCAAGCCGGAAGCCGTATCGGTGGTAAGCCCGTGAGTGCTGGTCGCCGTTCACCGCAAGTACGGGTCATCACTCTGGCAACCATGAGGGATTCCCGGTGAAGATCCGCTCCAAACTGATCATGATTGCCACCCTGCCGGTGGCCCTGCTGCTGGTCCTGGCCTATTTCTTTCTGACCGCGACCAAGGAGGTGGATCGCGTCACCAACAAGGCCATCGTGGCCGACGAGATCCGCGCCCGCATCGCCGAGTTGTCGGTGCTGACCTATGAGCACCACATCTACTCCGAGGAACGCGCCCATACCCAATGGCTGGAGAAGTATGCCGCCCTGGGCAAGCAACTGGAGGAACAGGGAACGCTCTTCGCTACGGCCAGCGAACAAGAGATTGTCGAGCGGCTGCAACGGACCGCCCGCAATATCGGCTACCTGTTCGAACAGTACGGCACCCATGGCGGTGGTGGCCCCTCGGCAGGGCCGGCCGCGGAGGACAAGGGGTTTCGCAATCGGATCACCGCCCGCCTCCTCCAGGAACTGGCCGTGGCCGCGCCGGCGGCCACCAAGCTCCATGACCGCAACCACGACCGGGCCATCCTCCTCTCCCAGCAGATCGATGCAGCAAGCGTCTTGGTGGTGGGGATCACGGCGGTGGTGCTGCTGGCCATCTCCTTTCTGGTCATCCGCGCCTTTTCCGTGCCGGTGCGCGCCTTAGGTGACGCCTTTGCCCGGGTCAGCGGTGGTGACCTCGGCTGTCGGATCAACAGCGAGGCCCACGACGAACTGGGTGCCCTCTCCCGCTCCTTTGACGCCATGGCCCACAGGCTTGAGGAGAGCGCGAACTCGCTCAGGGTGATGAACCTTGAACTGGAGCAGCGGATCGCGGCCCGGACCCGCGAACTCTCCGCCACCAATGAAGAGTTGACCCGCACCATCCAGATCCGCCAGGAAGCGGAGCAGCACCTCAAGGTGAACGAAGAGCGCTTGGCAGCCCTCCTGGAACTCAGCCAGATGCGGTTCGCCTCCGAGGCAGAACTGCTGACCTACAGCTTGGAGGAGGCGGTCCGGCTCACCTCAAGTCAGGTCGGCTATCTGCACTTCTTCGACGAGGACAAGCAAACCCTGGGGCTCTTTCAATGGTCCAAGGAGGTGATGACCTTCTGCACGGCGGAGAAGACGCCGCACTACCCCTTGCCCGCGGCCGGGGTGTGGGCCGACTGTGTCCGCCAACGTCAGCCGGTGGTGCATAACGACTACCCGCGGCTGGCCGAGAAGAAGGGTGTCCCCGCGGGCCACTTTCCGATTTTGCGGCACATGAGCGTCCCCATCTTTGAAGATGAGCGGATCGTGGCGATCATCGGCGTTGGCAACAAGGAAGAGCCCTATGACGATGGCGATATCCGCCAGCTCACCCTGTACATGCGCAGCAGCTGGGAGATTGTCAAACGCAAGCGGGTCGAGACCTTGCTGGCGGATTCCGAAAAACGGTATCGCACCATCTTCACCGAAAGTCCTGACGGCATTGTCTTGATCGACATGGAGACGGCCCGGGCCGTGGAGTTCAATGCCGCCGCCCACTGCCAACTGGGCTACAGCCGCGAGGAGTTCGCCCGCTTGACGGTGGCCGACTACGAGGCCAAGGAAGAGCCCGAGGAGGTCCAGGCCCACTTGGCCACGGTCCGCACTCTGGGCCATGATCAATTTGCTACCCTGCACCGGACCAAGTCCGGAGAGATCAGAAACGTCATGGTCTCGAATCAGCTGTTGACCCTGGGCTACCGGCAATACCTCTACGCCATCTTCCGGGATGTTACCGAACTGCGCGAGGCCCAGGAGGAGAGCCTGTTCAAGGCCAGACTGTTGGACGCCACCTCCGATTCGATCTTCCTGGTGGATGGGGCCGGACGGGTGGTCTTTGTCAACGAGGCGGCCTACAAGACCCGAGGTTACCAGCGGCAGGAGATGATCGGCATGGCGCTGGCGACCCTGGATACACCGGAATACGTCCCCCTGATCAACGCCAGGATCCAACAGGTCCTCGAGCACGGGGAGAGCATCTTCGAGTCGGCCCACCGCTGTAAGGACGGCTCGGTAATGCCGGTGGAGGTCCATGCCCTGAGCCTTGAGGTCAAGGGCGAGCCCATGATCCTCAGTTCCATCCGCAACATCACGGAACGGAAAGAGAGCGAGGAGACCCTGCACCGCTACGCCCTCTCCCTGGAGCGGAGCAACAAGGAACTGGAGCATTTCGCCTATGTGGCCTCCCATGACCTGCAGGAGCCGCTGCGCAAGATCGGCAGCTTTACCGAACTCTTGGCCCACAAGTACCAGGACCGGCTGGACGAGAAGGCCGGGACCTACATCGGCTATATCGTGGATGGCGCCCACCGCATGCAGGTCCTCATCAACGATCTGCTCGCCCTCTCCCGGGTAGCCACCAAGGGGAAGAGCTTTTCCCGGGTGGACTGCAACGCCGTGCTGGGCCGGGTGGAGCAGGACCTGGAGTTTGCCGTGGGGGAGAGTGGCGCCCGCATCACCAAGGGAGCGCTGCCCCTGGTGATGGCGGACGATGTCCAACTGGGTCAGGTCTTTCAGAACCTGATCGGCAATGCCATTAAATACCGCAACCGGGAGCGCCCCCCTGACATCCGGGTGGCGGCCCGGGAAAACGGCAACGAGTGGCTCTTTTCCGTCAGCGATAACGGCATCGGCATCGAACCCCGGCACTTCTCGCGAGTCTTTCAGCTGTTCCAGCGGCTGCACACCAGGGAGGAGTACTCCGGCACCGGCATCGGACTCGCCCTCTGCCAAAAGATCGTTGAGCGCCATGGCGGCCGCATCTGGGTTGAGTCCACGCCGGAGCAAGGCTCGACCTTTTTCTTTACCCTGCCGAAAGTAACGACACAGCTTGATAGGGCTGTAGGCGGTTAGACTGATAGCAACAGCAAAACACGAGATTAGGCCCTTCTTGAGCTATCCCGGAGCGGGGCCGCTTTTTTGCCTAACCGCCTACAGTCTAGAGACTAACCGAGCTGCGTAGTTCCAAAAAAAATAATGCGAAGGAGGCCTTGAGGAGATGATCAATCCCGCGAGAATCGATATCCTGCTGGTGGAAGATGACAGCGGTGACGTCGAGTTGACCAAGGAGGGGTTGCAGGCAGCCAAGATGCTGGTCAACCTGCATGTGGTGGATGACGGAGAAAAGGCCTTGAAGTTCCTGAAAAAAGAACCCCCCTACACCGAGGCCCCCCGTCCGGACATCATCCTGCTCGATCTCAACCTGCCGCGCAAAGACGGCAAGGAGACCCTGCGGGAGATCAAGGCCGATAGGGCGCTGCGTTCCATCCCCGTGGTCATTCTCACCACCTCGGAGGCGGAGGCCGATATCGTTCGCTGCTACGACCTGGGAGCCAACTGCTACATCACCAAGCCCATCGGCTTCGCGGCCTTCACCAAGGTGGTGAGCATGATCGAGGAGTTTTGGTTCTCCATCGTCAAGATGCCGCCAAAAGCACACTAAAGCGGGAGGGCGCCACCATGTTGATCCGGGTTCTGCTCATCGAAGACGACCCTGCCGATGCCTTACTCTTCCGGGAGATGCTCAACGACTGCTGCGCAACGGCAGACAGCCAGGGGGAGAGCATCGACACCGTCATCCACCAGGCCGACCGCTTGGCCGCGGGGGTGCGGCAGGCGGCGGCCGGTGGCGTGGACATCATCCTCGCCGATCTCGGCCTCCCTGACAGCCAAGGCCGGGCCACGGTCAGAAAGCTGGCCGCGGCCGTGCCCCATCTCCCCATTGTCGTGCTCACCGGTCTGGCTGATCAGCGGGCCGGTTTCGAGATGGTGAACGCCGGGGCCCAGGACTATCTGGTCAAGGGGCAGGTGACCGGGGAGATGCTGGTCAGGTCGATCCGCTACGCCATTGAGCGCAAGAAGATCGCGAACGAAAAAGAACAGGTCATCGTTGCCCTGCAACAGGCCTTGGCCAAGGTCAAGATGCTCAGCGGCCTGCTGCCCATCTGCTGTTCATGCAAAAAGATCCGAGACGACCAAGGCTACTGGCAACAGATCGAAGCCTATATCCATGAGCACTCCGAAGCCGAGTTCAGCCATGGTATCTGTCCGGAGTGCTCGCGCAAGCTCTATCCCGAGTTCTGCCCAAACCCCTAATTCGACGGTTTGCAACCCACTTTGCATCAGGTCGCCGCCTCCACCTCTCGCTGTCTGGCCTGGATCAGGGCCAGACAGCGGCCGATCCTGGCCAACCCCAGTTCGTTCCCCTTCTGCTCATAATACATGGCGCTCATCTCCAGGGATTCACCGGCCTGCCGCAGATAGCGGCGTTGGGCCGCCAGCGGCTCGGACCGCCAGGCCTCGATGGCCACCTCGGTCTGCTGTTCGTTGTCGATGGTCATGGCCTTAGGCGAAAGGGAGGCGGAAGGAGAAGGTGGTCCCCTCCTCCGGGGAGGAGACAAAGGCGATTTTACCGTGCAGGTATTGTTCACCAAAGAGCTTCATGGAGTAGGTGCCCAGGCCCCGGCCCAACGCCCCCTTGGTGCTGAAGTGCTTTTGGAAGATCCGCTTCTGCACCTCCGCGGGGATGGGGCACCCACTCCACACCTCCCACAGGATCTCCGTGGGCGCGACCTGGGTGGTCAAGCGCACCGTTGCCCCCGCGGCCGAGGCCTCCAGGGCATTGATCATCATGTTACCCAAGACCCTGGTGACCAACAAGGGGTCGGTCTTGATGGCCACCTCCCCCTCCGGCCACACCTCAATGATCCGTTTATGCTGAGCCGCCGCATGGCCATGGACCACCACGGCCACCCCTTCGCGAATCTCAGACACGGACGTCTCTCGCTGCTGCATCAGCCGCATGGCATTTTTCTGTTGAGAGAGGCCGCGCTGTAACGTGACCTCCTGGCAGAGTCTCTCCGCCGCGGCGTGGACCCGGGCGGCATGCTCATTCTTCGGCAACTCCAACACCAGCAGTTGCGCGAAGCCGTGCAGACTACTCAGCATGTTGCTGATGTCATGGAAAAAGACCCGCTCCAGGTTGGCCCAAAACTGTTGATGGGTGATGTCCTGGGCAAAGACCAAAATCCAGCGGTGGCCGTCCACGGTCAGCGGTTGCGCCCGCACCAGGAGAGAACAGTCCCGGGTCTCGCCATCGTGAGCGGAGGTCAGGGCACAGATCCTCTCCTCGATTTTATCATCCTTGATGGCCGTCATCATCGCGATGGCGGCCCCACAGGTGGCGCAAAAGGGGGTGGTGCCACAGCCATGGGGCGGCTCCTGGGCATGGATGCAGTGCAGGCTCTCGCCGAGACGAAGCCCCAGGACCTCTTCCGGATTGTCGATGCCAATCGCCACCAGAAAGGCGTGATTGATGGCGACCAGTTGCCGCTCTTCATTGAGGACCACAAACAGGCCGCCCATGGTGGTGAGCAGGGAGTTCATGATCGGACTGGAACTGATGTCACTGATCTGATTCCGCAGTTTTCTTCTATCGGTGCGCACTGCCGGGGCAAAATAGGTATCCATGGCTGGCTCCTCCTCTGTTGGGGATAGGTACCATATGATCAGTATGGTAGCGGAAGCCGCCGGGGAAAGCAATTCCTTATCCCCTGCCCTTGGGGGCAGGCAACGGGTCGTAGGCAGAGTCCCAATCTCTCCGGCAGCTTATGGCCGCCGCCCTGCCCCCAGCATCCTCCGCGCCCGCTCCAGGTTCACTTGCGCCTTACGGTGGCTGGGGTCAAGCCGGAGGGTGGTGGCGAACTCCCGGGCCGCGCCAGCCACATCCCACTGCCGCATCAGGATCAGCCCCAGATTGTAGTGCGCCTCCACACTGCCGGGATCAAGGGCAATGGCCTGTTGATAGTTGGTGAGCGCGGCCGTGGCCATCCCCGAGCGCTCCTGGACATAGGCCAAGTTGTTGTGGGCCTTGGCCGTGGGGTGGATGGCGATGGAGCGGCTGAAGGCTTGGCCGGCCTCGGGCAGTTGTCCCCTCTCCACCAGGGCGACCCCCAGTTGAAAATTGGCCACGGAGTTAGGGCCAGTGACGGCAACGGCATGGCTGAAGAGCGCGTACTGACTCTGCCAGTAGCGGGTCTGACGCCAGGCCCCCACCGCCATGAGGGCGATGGCCGCCATGGCCAAGGCCCCGACAACCAAGCGGGAGATGTGATAGTGACGGCGGATCTCCTCCCCACCCCACACCAGGATCAGGAGCAGACCGATGCTGGGCAAGTAGAGATAGCGGTCGGCCATGGCCTGTTCCCCCACCTGGACCACCCCGCTGACCGGGAGCAGGGTCACGACAAACCACAGCCAGCCCACCGCCAGGTACGGCCTCTGCCGCCAGCCGCGCACCGCAAGCCAGGTGATCATGATCAATACCAGCGTTGCCGTGGCCACCTGCCATGGGGGAGGTGAGTCCGCATAGGGGTAGAAGACCGCCAAGCGCACCGGCAGCAGGAGCTTGCCCACGTAGGAGCAGTAGGCCAAGACCCCATTGGCCAAACGCTGGAGGAGGGGGTGTTGGCCCAGGGAGGCCACGGAGCCGCCATGGGTCTGGGCGATCACGGTCACCACCGCCAGCGCGGCACTCCCCAGGAGAAACGGGATCTTATCCCTGAGGGCGATCCCGCAGCCCTTGCGCCCCTGGGCCGCTGACCGGGCCAAGGGCCAACAATCCAACAAGAGCAAGACCAGGGGCAGGGAGACGATCATCGGTTTGGCCAGCAGGCCCAGGATGAAGGCGAGGAGCGCCGCTAGATACTCCCTGATCCGCCCTTGCCGCGCGTAGCCGCTATAAAAAAAGAGGGTCAGGAGGAAAAACAGGCCACAGAGGAGGTCTTTGCGTTCAGCGGCCCAGGCCACGGACTCCACATGGGTGGGGTGGACCGCAAAGAAGAGGGCCAGGAGGGCCGGCCGCCACCGACACCCGGTCAACCGCCGGAAGAGAAAAAAGAGCAGCAGCGCATTGATGGCGTGGATGGCTACATTGGTCAGGTGATGGCCCGCCGGCGCCATGCCGAAGAGTTGCACATCCACCATGTGGGAGATCCAGGTCAGGGGGATCCAGTTACTTTCGTGGATGGAGGTGAAGGCCCGGACCACGCCGCCGAGGGTGAGGCCGCCGACGACCAGGGGGTTCTTGGTGATGTAGAGGTCATCATCGTAGGCAAGGAAGGGGTGACCTCCCACCCCGGCGTAGATCAGGGCCACGACAGCCACCAGCGCCAGACAGACCAAGGTGGTGAAGCGCGCGCTTTTTTTGGGGTCAAGGGTCATGGCGATATGAGGAATTATTCATTTTGTTGGGAAATTAAGTACCACACTATAGGGTCTAATGGCCCTGAAAAAAATGAAAATAATCGCCGCCGCCGACAAACGATTTAAATCAACTTAGAAATCAAGAGGTTAAAAATGCTTCTCTTAATCATGGCGGCCGACTTCCCGGGGGAATGATATTTGCAGCCTTTCCCGCTCCCCCCCAGTTATCACCCCTCATGGGAGCCGACGCGGCTGGCGGATTACGCCGGCCGCGCTGGTTTCTCCTGCCTTCCGTTACCCCTGAGCCTCTCCGGCAACGGGACGCACCGACATACCACCTTTTATGGAGTTGAAGAGAAGATGAACATCACCAAGAGCCTGCTCATGGCCATGGCCCTGACCGTTCAGGTCGCCACCGCCCACGCGGCATCCATCGTCGATGCCCCCCACAACGTCGTCCATGGCGTGAGCTGCACCTCCTGCCACAGTTACTCCCTGTGGTGGCGGTACTCCCCCAGCAACCAGAGCCTGACCCCCAGCAGCAACGAGATCGTCAATGCGGTGTGTAATCACTGTCATGACGGTTCCCAGCCCGGGATTCCGGTGCAGCACGCCCACTCCAGCACCGTGATCGCCTCCGCCGCCCACGGCACCTGGGAGTCGGCGTGCATCGCCTGCCACGACCCCCACTTCCAGGGCCAGCTGGAGTGGGTCGACACCACGGCCCATACCTTCCCTGCCGGGCTCTATGTGATCAAGGGGACCATCAGTGGCGTGGCCGCCGGCACCGTGGCCGGCACCACCAACCTCACCTACACCAATGCCCCGGCCGACAACCAGAACGGCGACTGGAGCGACCGCAGCCGCTGGGGCAAGAAAAACGACAACCAGGAGCTGGACCGCGGCCTGATCCTGGTGGTGGATACCGGCCGGGCCGAGAACACCTACCAGGTCATCAGCGCCAACCCCTCCGTGATTACCGTGAAAGGGGGCGTCCTGGCCACCGATGCCGGCAAGTCCTTTGGTCTCCTCTATGGCCAGATGATCAGAAAGGAGATCACCACCCCCGCCGCCGGCAAGCGGCCGGTGACCTTCTTTGATCCCGACACCCTCTACAACCAGGGCGGTTTTACCGATCACGAACCCTCGCGCCAGGGCATCTGCCAGGTCTGCCACACCAACACCAGCCACTGGACCCAGGACGGTCTCCATGACGACCACAACGTGGACATGAAGTGCACCAACTGCCACGACCGGGTGCAGGGCTTCAAACCCACCCTGCCCGGCCATGCCTACCTGATCAACACCACCCCCTGCACCAACTGCCATCAGCATGGGGCGGACGACCCCCTGGCCATCCATGGCAACCTCTGCCAGACCTGCCACACCACTCCGCCCCAACTGCGGAGCGATGGCGCCACCCTCCCCCACGTCACCCGCATCGGCCTCGATCCCGCGGGCACTCCGCTGGCTAACGGCAAGACCGCCACCGCCTGCACCTACTGCCATACCGCCTATTTTGGCGGCCACACCCACAACCATACGACCTCGGTGGCCGTTAATGCCGCCACCACCCCCCCGACTACCAACTGCCTGGGGTGCCACCCGGCCACCACCTCACCTTTTATCGGCACCGGCGAAGCGCATGCCGTAAGCGGTTGCGCCACCTGCCATGACCTGACCGCCAACGGGGCGCTGCTCGGTTCGGCCGCCACGGCCATTGCCCCCTACGGCGAGTGCGTTAGCTGTCATGCCGGCTACTTTGCCAACCACAATCACGGCTCCACCGGCCACGCCGTCAGCCTGGGCAGCGACACCTCTGCCGGCACGCCTTGCTCCCAGTGCCACAACGGCAGCGGCGAGGGGTTAGCCAGCTGGAACGCGATCCTGGTGGAGCACCAGAACAACTGCGGCTTCTGCCACAACTCCCAGCGCGCCACCAATGTCGGCGCCGCCTACACCTCGGTCGCCGATGTCATCCTTAAGGCCGATACGGAACACCCGGTCCACTGCCTGGAGTGCCACGCCAACCACGGCAACAACCACCAGACCCTTTACGTCAGCGCCTATGCCGACGGCGGTCAGCCGCTGCCCACGCAGCTCACCACCTGCACGGTCAATTGCCACGTAGCGGCCTTTACCACCAACGCCTCCGACCCCAAGGTCCACGACAGCTGCACCACCTGCCACGCCACCACCGCCACCCCGGTCACCCTGATCGGCAGCGCCGCCGGTAAGCGCGTGCCGGAGGAGACCCCCTTCAACAACTGCTACAGCTGTCATGGCGCCGACTACTTTGCCAACCACGCCACTATCGATCACGCCACCAAGGTGACCACCACCAACGACAACACCTGTGAACGCTGTCACACCGGGGACACCATCACCTCGGCCCTCGTCCATCGCGGGCTCTGCTCCCTGTGCCACGACCAGGGACAGGGCGGGGTGTTGATCTCGCTGGCCGCCGGCGGCCCGGGAAGTTGCACCAGCTGCCACGGCAGCAACTGGCTGACCATCCATACCGCGACCACGGGCAGCGACCACAGCCAAGCCGTGGCCATGACCCAGGCATGCTCCGCCTGCCACCCTGCCACCGCAGGCCTGGTCACCGGTATCCCCACCGACCCGGGGGACAACACCGTGCACGCAAGCTGCTCCAGCTGCCATGACGGCCAAGGCCGCTTGCTCTCCATCGCCACGGGCCACGAGGGCGGCGCCGACTGTCAGGGCTGCCACGGCAGCTTTGGCCAAGGGGTCCACACCCAGGTGGATCACGGGAGCCGGGTCACCCTGTCCCAGGCCTGCTCCTCTTGTCATGCCGGGGCGGAGGGCACCCCCACCGGTATCGTGGTCTCCCTCGCCAACCCCCGGATCCATGGCGCCTGCGCCAGCTGCCACGGCACCACCGGCGCCCTGATTGGCGAGGCCACGGGCAAGGGCGCCAACAACAGCTGTGAATCCTGCCATGGCCTCTTTGCCGCCCGCCATGGCAATCAGGACCACGCCGCGACCGTGGCCATGGCCACGGAGTGCAGCGGTTGCCATGCCGGCGCCCAAGGCACGGTCAGCGGCATGACCCTGGCGGCAGACGGAAAGAGACATGCCGGCTGCGCCAGCTGTCACGACCTCACCGGCGCCTTGACCGGTAGCGCCGTGGGCAACGGGGCTGGCGCCGATTGCCACAACTGCCATGGTACCTTTGCCAGCCGCCATGGCGGAGTTGACCACGCGGCCAGTTGCGCCATCACCCCGGCCTGCGCCGGCTGTCATGCCGCCACGGCGGGCACCGGCGCCGGCATGCCGACCTCCACCAGCGACAATACCGTGCATGACAGCTGCAGCCAGTGCCACGGCACGGAGGGCACGCTGATCGGTTCGGCCACCGGCCACGGCGCCAGCAACAGCTGCAGCGATTGCCACGCCCAAGCGGACCAACACCAGGGCGCCCACCTCCTCCAGTTCAACGCGACCACCGACCGGGGCCAGGCCACCAACCAGGCCTGCAACGTCTGCCATGGCAGTGATGGCCCGGATGCCGGGACCACTCCCCTGGACACCTGGAGCGAGATCCTCTCCCTGCACGGAGGAGGCGCCTGCACCCTCTGCCATGGGGCAAGCCGCGAGGTGGTGGACAACCAAGGACACAGCCAGCAACCCGCCGTCACGGTGGCCCAGGTCATTGCCGCAGCCACCAATCCCACCACCTGCCTGGCCTGCCATCTCGATAAGGAAGAGCCGGCGGAACACGGCTTTGACCATCTGGCCGGCGGCATCATCTCCGGCCTTGAGCGCTGCGTCAGCTGCCACGCCAACCCCAACCTACTGACCGGTATCCATGCGACCTTGCAGTGCACCACCTGTCACGACCAGACCACGGCCTCGGTGGTCCTGAAGGGCTCGGCCATGGGTCACGGCAAAGCGGCAGTGGCTGCCGCCGGGGTGGCCAACACCTGCGGCAGCTGCCACGGCAGTCAGGCCAACGACTTCTTGAACCACGCACCGGTGGACCACGTGGCCCAAGGGTTGGTGGTGCGGACCAACAACGCCACCTGCGAGAACTGTCACAGCGCGGCCGATACCATCAGCGACAGCCGCATGCACCAAGGGCGGTGCGCAGATTGTCATCTCGCCACACCCGGTGGCGTGGCTGACGGCACCCTGATCGGCGCGGCTGTCGGCAAGCTTGGCGGCGGCAACTGCACCACCTGCCACCAGAGTGCCTGGCTCGCCATCCACCAGGGGGCCACCCCGGGCATCGACCACCTGAGCGCGGTGGGCATGGGGGCGGAGTGTGCCGCCTGCCATAACGGCGCCGCCGGCACCACCGCCGGCATGCCGGTCGCCCCCCTTGACCCCATGCAACATCACGGCTGCGCCTCTTGCCACGACGGCAATGGCCAGTTGCTCAGTCTCGCCAGCGGCAGGCTCGGGGCCAACAGCTGTAGCGATTGCCATGGCAGCTTCAGCAGCAAGCACGCCACCACCGACCATGCCCTGGCGGTCGCCATGGCCCAGGAGTGTTCCGGGTGCCATACCGCCAGCGGCAACACCGTTGACCCCAATGACCCCAAGGTCCACGACTCCTGCGCCCAGTGCCACGGCAGCAGCGGCGCCCTGATCGGTGCCGCCGTGGGCCACAACAACGGCGGCAGCTGCACCACCTGTCATGGCAGCTTTGCCACTGTCCACGCCATTGCCGATCACTCGCTCTCCGTCACCCTGGCCACCGAGTGCTCCACCTGCCACGCCGGTGCCGAGGGCCAGGCGAGCGGCATGCCGCTGGCAGGCACGGCCAAACAGCATAGCGCCTGTAGCTCCTGCCATGGCACCACCGGGGCCTTGGTCTCCCTGGCCACGGGCAACGCCGGCGGGGCCTCGTGCACCACCTGTCATGGCGCCTTTGCCAATAACCATGCCACCATTGACCACGCCACCCGGGTCGCGCTCAGTGGCGAGTGCGGCGGCTGCCACACCCAGACGGCCGGCACCAGCACCGGCATCCCCACCTCGGTGACCGACAACGCCGTGCATGACGGTTGCGGCCAATGCCATGGCAGCGACGGCGGGCTCATCGGTTTGGCCCAAGGTCACGGCGCCGCCAACACCTGCACCGATTGTCATGCCCAAGCGGAGCAACACCAAACCGTTCACTTGGTGCAGCACAACGCGGCCACCGACCGGGGCCAGTCCACCAACCAGGCCTGCAACGCCTGCCATGGCAACGACGGCCCGGATGCGGGAACAACGCCTTTGGACGCCTGGAGCGAGATCTTGACCATGCACGGGGGTGGCGCCTGCACCCTGTGCCATGGTTCAAACCGCGAGGTGGTCGACAACCAGGGGAACAGCCAACAGCCCGCCATCACCGTGGCGGCAGTAATCACTGCCGCTGCCAACCCCACCAGCTGCCTGGCCTGTCATCTCGATAAGGAACAGCCGGCGGAACACGGCTTTGATCATCTCAGCGGCGGCATTATCTCCGGCCTTGAGCGCTGCGTCAGCTGTCATACCAACCCCAATCTCCTGACCGGGGTCCATGGGGATCTGCAGTGCACCACCTGTCACGACAAGACCACGGCCCCCGTGGTCTTGAAGGGCTCGGCCATTGGCCACGGCAAGGCGGCAGTGGCTGCCGCCGGGGTGGCCAACACCTGCGGCAGCTGCCACGGCAACCAGGCCGCCGACTTTTTCAACCACGCGCCGGTGGACCACGTGGCCCAAGGGTTGGTGGTGAAGACCCAGAACGCCACCTGCGACAGCTGTCACAGTGCGGCCGACACCATCAATGATAGCCGCATGCATCAGGGGTTGTGCGCGGATTGCCACCTCTCCTCCCCCGGTAGCGTGGATGACGGCACCCTGATTGGCTCGGCTGCCGGCAAGCTTAACGGCGGCAGCTGCACCACCTGTCACCTGGCAGGCTGGCTCGCCATCCATCAGGGGGCCAGCCCGGGCATCGGCCACCTGACGGCCGTGGGCATGGGCACGGAGTGCTCCTCCTGTCACGCCGGGGCGGCGGGCAGTGCCACCGGCATGGCGGTGGATCCCCTTGATGCCAAGAAACATCAGGGGTGCGCCTCCTGTCACAACACTAACGGGCAGCTGATCAGCATCGCCGCCGGTAATCTCGCCCCCAACAGCTGTAGCGACTGCCATGGCAATTTCAGCAGCCAGCACGGGAATACCGACCATGCCACCCGGGTCTCCATGGCGGTCGAATGCTCCGGCTGTCATAGCGCCAGCGGCAACACCGTTGACCCCAACGACCCCAAGGTCCACGACTCGTGCGCCCAGTGCCACGGCAGCGACGGCGCCCTGATTGGATCAGCGACCGGCCACAGCGGCGGCGGCAGCTGCACCGTGTGCCATGGCGGCTTCGCCACCATCCACGCCAGCCAAGACCATGGCGCTCTGGTGGCCCTCTCCACCGACTGCTCGGGCTGCCACAGCGGCGCGGAAGGCGCTGCCGGCGGCATGCCGGTGGGCGAGGCCAAGCAACACGCGGCCTGCGCCTCCTGCCACGGCACCACCGGCGCCTTGGTCTCCATCGCCACCGGCAAGGGTGGCGGTGCCCAGTGCAACAGCTGCCACGGCACCTTTGCCGCCAAACACGCCACTACCGATCACTCCTTTAGGGTGGCCCTGGCCACGGAGTGCGCCGATTGCCACAGCGGCACCGAGGGCGGTGCAGCCGGCATCCCCCTCAGTACGGCCAACAACACCATCCACGACAGCTGTAGCCAGTGTCACGGGGCCACCGGCACCCTCTCCGGTTCTGCCGCCGGCAAGGAGGGGGCCACCGCTACCACCCCCAACAGCTGCGCCACCTGCCATGGCGGCTTTGTCGCCAACCATGCCACGGTCAACCACGGCTCCATGGTCGGCATGCAGGCCAACTGTGGCGGCTGTCATAGTGAAAGCGGCAACACCGTCAACCCCGCGGACCCCAAGACCCATCACGCCTGCACCTCCTGCCACCTGGCCGATGGCCGCTTGACCGGCTCGGCGCAGGGCAAGGACGGCGCCACCCTAGGCGGCCAGGACGGCGGCGGTGACTGCGCCACCTGCCATGGCGGTTTTGCCAACAACCACGCCGCGGTCAACCACGATAGCCGAGTCGCCATGGCCACCGAGTGTTCCGGTTGCCATACCGCCATTGGCAACACCGTGAACCCGGCCGATGCCAAGGTCCATACGGCCTGCACCTCCTGCCACGGGAGCGACGGCTCGTTGAGCGGCTCGGCCGCTGGCCACGCCGGCGGCGGCAGTTGCACGGTGTGCCACGGGAGTTTCGCCACCATCCACGCCAGCCAAGATCATGGCACCCTGGTGGCGCTCTCCACCGATTGCAGCGGCTGCCACAGCGGCGCGGAAGGCGCTGCCGGCGGCATGCCGGTGGCGGGCTCGGCCATGCGGCACACCGCCTGCGCCTCCTGCCATGGCACCACCGGCGCCCTGGTCTCCATTGCCACGGGTAACGGCGGCGGCGCCCAGTGCAACAGCTGCCACGGCACCTTTGCCGCCAAACACGCCACCATCGATCACTCCTTTAGGGTAGCTCTGGAGGCGAACTGCGCCGATTGCCATAGCGGCACGGAGGGGGGGGTGACCGGCATCCCCATCAGTATTATCGATAACACCATGCACGACAGTTGCAGCCAGTGCCACGGGGCCACCGGCACGTTAAGCGGTCTCGCCGCCGGCAAGGAGGGGGCCACCAGCACCACCCCCAACACCTGTGCCACCTGCCATAACGGCTTTGCCGACAACCATGCCGCGGTCAACCACGCCACCACGGTCGCCATGAATGCCAACTGTGGCGGCTGTCATAGCGCAAGCGGCAACACCGTCAACCCCTTGGATGCCAAGGCCCACCACGGCTGCACCTCCTGCCACCTGGCCAATGGCCGCCTCACCGGCTCAGCGCAAGGCCAGGACGGCGCCACCCTGGGCGGCAAGGACGGCGGCGGTGACTGCTCCACCTGCCACGGCGCTTTTGCCGATAACCACGCCACGGTCGACCACGCCAGCCGGGTGGCCATGGCCAGCGAGTGCTCCGGCTGCCACACCGCCAGCGGCAACACCGTGGACCCCAATGACCCCAAGGTCCATAACGCCTGCGCCTCCTGCCACGGCGACAACGGCGCCTTGAGCGGCTCGGCCGCGAATCATGCCGGCGGCGGCAGCTGCACGGTATGCCACGGCAGCTTCGCCACCATCCACGCCGGCCAGGATCATGGCCTGCTGGTCGGCCTCTCCACCGACTGCTCAGGGTGTCATGGCGGCGCCCAAGGCCATGCCGGCGGCATGCCGGTGGGTGGAGCTCGGCAGCACGCGTCCTGCTCCTCCTGCCACGGCACCACCGGCGCCTTGGTCTCCATTGCCGCGGGCAATGGCGGCGGCGCCCAGTGCAACAGCTGCCACGGCTCCTTTGCCGCCAAACACGCCACCACAGATCACTCCTTTAGGGTGGGCCTGACCGCGAACTGTGCCGATTGCCACACCGGCACGGAAGGGGGTTTGACCGGTATCCCCACCAGTATTATCGATAACACCATGCACGACAGTTGCAGCCAGTGTCACGGCACCACCGGCACCTTGAGCGGTCTCGCCGCCGGCAAGGAGGGGGCCAGCGGAGCGACCCCCAACACCTGCGCCACCTGCCACGGCGGCTTTGTCGACAACCATGCCGCGGTCAACCACAGCGCCATGGTCGGCATGCAGGTCAACTGCGCCGGCTGCCATAGCGAGAGCGGCAACACCGTTATCCCCGGGGATGCCAAGGCCCATCAGGCCTGCACCTCCTGCCACCTGGCCAATGGCCGCTTGACCGGCTCGGCGCAAGGCCAGGACGGCGCCACCTTGGGCGGTAGCGACGGTGGCGGTGACTGCTCCACCTGCCACGGCGGTTTTGTCGATAACCACGCCGCGGTCGACCACGGGAGCCGGGTGGCCATGGCCACGGAGTGCTCGGGCTGCCACACCGCCAGCGGCAACACCGTGAACCCCAATGATCCCAAGGTCCATGCCGCCTGCGCCTCCTGCCACGGCGACAACGGCGCCTTGAGCGGCTCGGCCGCGAATCATGCCGGCGGCGGCAGCTGCACCCTCTGTCATGGCGGCTTCGCCACCATCCACGCCAGCCAAGACCATGGCTCCCTGGTGGCCCTCTCCACCGACTGCTCCGGCTGCCACAGCGGCGCGGAAGGCCATGCCGGCGGCATGCCCGTGGGCGGGGCCAAGCAACATACGGCCTGCGCCTCCTGCCACGGCACCACCGGCGCCTTGGTCTCCATTGCCACCGGTAAGGGCGGTGGCGCCCAGTGCAACAGCTGCCACGGCGGTTTTGCCGCCAAGCACGCCACCACCGATCACTCCTTCCGGGTGGCCCTGGCCACGGATTGCGCCGATTGCCAC
>OBOI01000318.1_pt1 | contig 18066 bp, 15 predicted proteins | sample 1670151 | NCBI WGS metagenome assembly OBOI01 (sample SAMEA104232303, study PRJEB22302) | sediment metagenome | biome: forest; feature: aquifer; material: sediment | place: USA | collected 2011-08-07 | depth 0.01 m | reverse complement strand
CGGGTCCTTGGCAAGGGTGCCGGGGGCTGCACCACACCCACAGAGGGAGATGCCCACCAACTCGGCGGTCAGGGTGTCAAGGCCGGTGGTCTCGGTGTCGATGACCAGATAGGGGGCTTGGGCCAAGGCCGTGACCATGGCGGCCAACTCATCCGTGGTGGTGACCAGGTGGAAGCGGTCCGTGGCCAGGGGCAACAGGGCCTCCTTCTCCGGCAGCAGACGGGAGAACTCAAGTTCGGTGAACAGCCGGGTCACCTCGGCCTGATCAGGCTCCGGCAGACGGTAGGCGTCAATTTCGGTGGGGGTGACGGCGTCATGCTTCAGGGCGACCAGCTCCCGGCAGAGAAAGGCCGTCTCCCGGCTGCCAGCCAGGGCCTCGCGCAGCTTGGGCCGCTTGATCTCGTCCAGGTGGGCGTAGATCCCCTCCAGGGAGGAGAACTCATTGAGCAACTGCTCCGCGGTCTTGGGGCCGATGCCGGCCACCCCCGGGATATTGTCGGAGGAGTCGCCGATCAGGGCAAAGAGGTCGGTGAGCCGCTGGGGCGGTACCTTGTATTTGGCCAGCACCGCGGCCTCGTCCAGTACCCGGTCCTGCATGGGGTCCCATAGGGTGATGGCCGGAGAGACCAATTGCAACAGGTCCTTGTCGCCGGAGATGATGATCACCGGGTGTCCGGCCGCGGCCAGCCGCCCGGCGCTGGCGGCCAACAGGTCGTCGGCCTCAAGCCCCGGCTCCTCCATGGTCAAGATGCGGTAGGCGGCGACCACCGCCTTGATGGAGGGGAGTTGGGCCGCCAGGTCCGCGGCCATGGCCGGGCGGTTGGCCTTGTAGGCGGCAAAGAGCTGGTGGCGGAAGGTCGGCCCCTTGCTGTCAAAGGCAATGGCCACGAATTTGGGCGTGCGTTCGCGCAGCACCCTGAGCAGGATGTTGGTGAAGCCGTAGGTGGCATTGGTGGGCAACCCCTGTTTATTGGTCAAGGGGGGGATGGCGTGGTAGGCCCGGTGGATGTAGGCATTGCCGTCGATTAGGTAGACTGGTTCCGTGGTATTCATGGTGGTCCGGGGTAAGGGGGCAGACGCGGGTGGCGCCGATGATCTTGGGGGTCAATTATATGGTTATGGTAAAGGCGATAATACATCCACAGAACCCCGGCTATGGCAACAGGTTTTTTTGCCGCGGGCCTCTTCTCTCCCCATGGTGCAGGGCTTGACCATGGCCAGCCGGGGACAACGGACCAAGAAGAGCGAAAAATGACCAGCCCGCCATACGCCTAAAACTGATGGAATCGCAAAAAGCCGTGTAGTTGACCATCTGCCTATGTGATTTCAATGTGTTACGGGGCGTGCCAGCGTCGGTTGAGCGGTTTTTGCGAAACCGACAAACCTGGCCATCGTCACCGCGCTGGCCCTAAAAATGTGTTTACGCCTTAAGCTTTGCCTCCAGGTTGCCGATGAGATTGGTAAGGGCGGGTTTTTGGCCGAGAGCAACCATGATGGCCTTGTAAAACGCCATGAACTTGCCATCCGCCGACACCAGATCAGTAGGTTACCTGGTGAGCCGGCGGCGGGGCGCGTTTTTTGAGGAGACCGACAAAAAAAATTTAAGTTTGTTATTCGTCCGCCGATATGATAGTTAGAGAAGGGTGATTTAGGCTTTGGTTGCGGTGAAGGCCCAGGAAGGGCCGATCGCTTGAGATGAACAAGGATTGTTGCGCTGTATGAGAGGTGGCCGGTATGAAGATCAGTGATTTTGTGCCGCAAATAAAAACCGACAATAAGGTCCAAAAGGCGAAGGCGAGACCGAGCACGGATGCCGTTGGTGCCTCTTCAGGCAGTGATCGGGTGCAACTGTCCGCCAGTTCCGTAGACGTTCAAAAAATGAAAATGATTATCCAAGATACCCCGGCAGTGAGGATGGATCGAGTTCAGGCCTTAAAGGAACAGATAGAGCGCGGCGAGTATCAAGTCGATCCCTATCGGGTGGCTGACAAGATGTTGATGAATCTCCTCTCGGAAGGGGGTATCACCGGCGCATAACGACTCTCTCCTGAGTTGTCGGCGCCTACAAGGGCGTTGTGGCCAGCGGTCACAACGCCCTTTTTTTATCCCTTACTTCATAACTGGCCAGCAGGGGTCGTACTGGGCTGGGTCAAGGAGGATCTGCTTGGCCAGTCTCTTGACCGGATTAAGGAGGAGGGGGCCCAGGAGGTTCGCGGTCATCGCCTCGGGCCGGCCCTTGGGGATGGTGAGGATGACCAGGATCTCCAACTCCGCGGTCTCTGCCGCCTGCACCTCCTGGCGGAGTTGCGGGGCGATGGTCGGATTGAACTGGGGCGCGATCTTGGCGGGTTGGATGACGACAAAGGCGAGATCAGGGTTATCCACCGACTGGAGCCACCAGAAGACCGAGTCCGGCCCATGGGGCAGGAGGATGAAACGCCGTTCCTCCGCGAAGCCCAGAAAGGGGGTGGTCATGGTGATGATCTTCTCCTCGTTGATGTCGAGGGGGCCGAATCTGCTGGTCTGTATGGTTGTTGTCATGGCGTGTCTGCGTAAAGGGGTGCGTGAAGGGGCGATCATCCGCCTGATCAAGGGAGGAGCAAGAACCTGAGGCTGAGGCCTTTCTCTACGACACTCAGGGGCTCTCTCCTTGGGGGCGCCCTTTTGGGTCAAGGAGCCGGGCGATGCTGTCCAGATCGGAGGGTACTCCGCCCGCGGCCTTGCGGTTCTCTTCCATGATGCGGGTGAGGACCTCCTCCCGGTGGACCGTGATATGGGGCGGGGCCTCGACCCCCAGCTTGATCTGACTGCCTTTTATTTCAAGAAGCCGCACGGTGATATGTTCATTGATGGCAATGGCCTCTCCAACCTTTCGGGTCAGGATCAGCATAAGAAAATCCTCCTTGTCCGCCTACGGCGAAAATTCAGTTTAATGCCCGCTGTTGTTGGACGGCTACGGCCATGAGTCCTCGTTCGCCTGTGAGTTGGGGCGGCGTCTCTCCTCGCCCGGCAATCGGGGGTGCGGCAGAGAGATGGATACCGGTCGGCACCGGCGGCCCGCACCCTGTTACCTGTCGCTAGTCGGCAACCATCATACAGTGCTCATTTCAAATAATCAACCAGACTGAGCTGCATGGTCTTGGCGGCGGCGGACAGAGCGGCTTGATAGGCGGTCTCCTTGGCCTTGAGATCCATGACCGCCTTGATCATGTCGGTGTCCTGGGCCTCGGAGAGGTTCTCCTTGGTGGCAATGGTCATGGTGGTGTAGATCTGGCTTTGGACATCAATGCGATTGGCCCTGGCCCCGAAGTTGGAGACCTGACGGGAGAGATTTTCCATCAGGGTGTCGAGATCGGCGATGGACTGGGTGATGCCCTGATACTGCATGAATTCGGTACTGACGCCGGTGGCATCCAGGAAATTGCTGTCGATATCGTGGAGGGCAATGGTGTAGCGGCCCGGGTCGCTGGAGGCGATCTTGAGGTGGCCGTCGCTGCTCCAGCTGGCGTTGACATGGGGGATGCCGTCGATGCGCTTGCCGACGCTCTCTAGGGTGTCGACACTGGGGTCAATGGCGATGGTCATGGGGGTGGTGCGCGGTGGGTGGTAATCGTTATCGATCACGGAGACGGTGAAACTCCCTTGGTGGAACAGATCCTCCGTGGGCAGTTGGGACGTCGGTTCCAGGCCGGTGGTCTTGCTGTTCAACAGCACGGTGGTGTCGGTGGCGGAGTGAATCCCGGTGACCGTGGTGAAATCCGTATTCAGCAAATAATTTTGCAAGGCCTTCAGGGTGCCGAAGATGGAGGTGTCCATCACTCCGGTCAGGCCGTTGTCGCCAATGGTCATGGTGGTGGCCTTGCCGATCTTGATCTCCAGGTCATTGATCCGGTCGCCGGCGTAGCGTATTGAGCCGGTTTGGTCGTGGATGCTGAAGACATCAATCTTGCCGTCGCCGGCGACATCATCGGGTTCGCCGCTCGTGGTTTCGCCGCCGGCCAGGCCAAGGGTGGCCAGACCGGGCTCGTTGCCGTTGACCAGGGGGTCAACCGTCTCCAGGATGAACTTGCGATCCGAGCGCAGTTGCAGGGAGCCGAAGCTGACTTGGTCGCGGCTGCCGCCGGTGAGATGGGTGATGGTCTCGCCATTCATCGAGGTCTGGAGATGGATATTCCTGCCATCGCTCGCAGCCAGCCGGATGATGCCGTCGGAGCCACGGGTGGCCTGGACCCCGGTGGTCGCGGTCTGGGCATTAATGGCGTCGATCACGGTGTTGGTCTGATCCTCCTTGAGCACGGCCGTGGGGGTGGTGAAGATATCCGTGCCGTTGATGATCAAGTCGCCGTTACTCATGAATGCCGGTGAAGCGCCAAAGCTTGCCTGGCCCTCGCCCGTGCCGTCGGAGGAGTAATAAATGCCGTTGTCTTTTTCCGAGTAGCCGGTCAGGGCGTTATAGCCCAAGCCCAGCTGATTTAAAATGGAGTCATTCAGGGTCAATGGGGTGGAGAGATCAAAGGTGGTGGCGGAGCTGATGGTGATCTCGCCGGCATTGTGGGTGGCATCCGCCGTTTGACTGAAATCGCCGAAGCCGAGATTGTTGTTGCCGTAATTGACGGTCATGTCGGAGACGGTAATGGCGGCGTCATTGCCGGAGGTCAGGTTTCTGAAGACAATGACATTGGCCGCCGCGCTGCCGGCGGCCGAGCCGTCATTGGCGCCGGTGCCGATATAGGCTTGCACCCCGGTCTTGGTGGTGACACTGTTGATGGCCTGGATGGTGAGGAAGGCAATATCGGTGTCCGCAGTGGTGTCCGGGTAGGAGACGGTAACGCTCTCGCCGTTGACCTTGAAGCTGATGTTTGAGTCCGCGGTGGCCGTGCTGGTGGCGATGGCGCCAGGCCCCCCTTGGCTCATGGTGGTGAGACGCACATGGACATTGGGGTCGGCCGCCTCGATCTGGGTCTTGGCCGAGGCCGCCATATCCATGTTGACCCCATTGGTGGGGAAGCCGCCGGCGATGGCGCCAGCAGCAATGCCGTTGACATAGAGGGCATTGGCGGCGATGGGGACCCCGGTCACAATGGTGGTGACCGAGGTCTGGCCGCCAAAGCCGGTGACGTTCTTGGAGCTGAACCCCAATTCGTTGATGACCACATCCGCCCCGGGGGAGATGGTGGGGGTGGCAAGGGTGATGGGGTATTTAGAGTCCAGGGAGATCTCGCCGGTATTGTGTGCAATATCGGCGCCTTGACCCCCGGGGCCGTTATTGCCGAGACTGAGGAAGTCCTCGCTGGGGGAGTCGATCCCGGTGACAATAATGGCGTCTTCATTGCCCTTGATGCTGTTGAAGAGGACGATGGAGTTGCTGACCCCGCCGTTGCTGCCGTCACCCACCCTGGCCTCCACCCCGGTTTGCCCCTTGAGCTGGTTGATGGCCGCGACCACGTCGGTGGCGGTCTTGTTGCCGGAGATGCCGCCGGTGGTGACGGTAATGTCGGTGCCATTAATTTTGAAGGAGACGTTGGTGGCGACGCCGGCGGTGGCCGCGTCCAAGGGATTGGGCTTGGGCAGGAGGGTGGTTAGGCGACCAAGGACTTTGGTGTTGAGGGACTCCACGTTAATGGCGGTCCGGGCTCTAAAGGCCTTCTCCATGTTGAGGCCATTGGTCACCGCGCCGCTGCTGATCTCGGTGCCCAACAAGATGCCGTTGATGCTCAACTCGTTGGCGCGGATGACGGTATTGCTCACCAGCCCGGTGGGTCGGCTGGCTTCGGTGCCGGCGGTTACCGCTCCCGTGGCTTGGGTCTCGGCATTGACCACCACGGCGGTGACCCCGGTCTGGCTCTCGATGCTGTTGATGGCGGCGGCCTTGGCGGCGGCCGAGGCATCGGCGTAGACCTGGGAGAGGCCGTCGGTGGTGGTGGCGGGGACTTCAATGCCGTTGACCTTGAGTTCGCCCGCGGTCAGGGGGTAGCCATAGACCAGTTGCCCATCACCGGCGGCATCGAAATTGCCGGCCCCGCCCCCGCCCAAACCGATGCGGTTGAGGATGGTGTCCTTGGGGATGAGGGTGCTGCTGGCCGACGAGGTGTCGATGTCGATGGTGGTGTCGGAGGACAAGGAGACCTGGCCGGTGTTGTTGCCGGCACCCACGCTATAGGTGCCGTTGATGAGACCGGTAATCTCCTTCTCGTCATAGGGGGCGGCATGGGGCAGCGGGACCCCCAGGTTGGTGATGCCGGCCACGCGAATATCCGTCTCGTCGCCGGCCAGGGTGTTTTGCAGGATAATGGCGTCGGCCGGGCCGCCATTGGCGCCGCTGCCCAGGATGGCGGTGACGCCGGTCTCGTCCTTAACGGCGTTGATGGCGTCTACCGCCTGTTGGGCAGCGGCCGTGGTCCCGGCCAAGTTGGCGGTATAGGCGATGCGGACGCCGTTGATGGTGAAGTCGACCAACTCGTTGCCAGTGGCCCCGGCCGAGGCTATCCCCGCCATTTGCGTGGTCAGGGTGGCGGAGACGATCTTTTGCGAGAAATCGGTGAAGCCCAAGGCGGCCCCGCCATCCAGGGTGGCGGTGAAGTTGGCGACGGTGATGGTGGCATTGTCGCCGGGCTGGGTATTGCTGAAGACCACGGAGTTGAGTGGGCCGTTGGTGCCATCGCCCGGCAGGGCGGTGACTCCGGTCTCCGCGGCCTTGAGGTTGATAGCCGCGATTGCCGCAGTACTTACGGCGGCAGCGGTGGAACCATCAGGGACGGTGACGGTGATGGCGGTGCCGTTCAGCTCAAAATCGAATTGGCTGCCGGTGCCCCCCAGGGGGTCGGCCGTGGCAACGCTACCCGCATGGAGGCCGGCATGGAGGTTGATGGCCTCCTTGAGATTCCACGCCCCCTGCATATTCACCCCGGCCACGTCGGGAACGGTGGTCAGGTCCACGGCCCCGATATCCACCCCGTTGATCCGGAGATCATCGGCGATCAGGTCGGTGGTGGTGGCGGCGGATTGGACCACCTTGCTGGACAGGGCCAGGGGCACGGCCGCAGGGGCGGCGCCATTGATCCAGTGGCCATCGCCTTTATCGACGATAAAAGGGGCCGGCTCCTGGTCGGTATACCCCGTGGTCCGCGAGCCGCCAAAGATATATTTGCCGTTGATCTGGGTGTTGGCCAGGTAGACGGCCTGTTCGAAGAGATTTTGCACCTCGATGGCAATGGACTCGCGGTTGGCGGCGCTATTGCCGGGATCGGTGGCCTGGATGGAGAGGGTCTTGGCCCGCAGGGCGAGTTCCTTCATCTGGGACAGGGCCGACTCGGCGGCGTTGATGATGGTGTTGCCGTTCTGGATGTTCTCGGTGTACTGGTCCAGTTCGACAACCGAGCTGCGGAAGCGCAGGGCGTTCACCAGGTTGACCGGGCTATCCGAGAGGGTATTCATCTGCTGACCGGAGGATATCTGCTCATTGATCTTGCCCATATCCTTGGTGATCTTGCCCAAGTTGGTCTGGATCTTGGTATAAATGGTGTTCATGGTCGTACGCATGGCGTTAGCTCCTTACCGTACTGAGTCGAGCAGGGTCTTCAGCATCTCGTCCGAGGTCGAGATCAGCTTGGCGGCCGCTGAATAGGCGTGCTGAAATTTGATCAAATTGGCCATCTCTTCGTCCAGGGAGACCCCGGAACTGGAGTCGCGCATCTCGTTCAACTGGTCCATCAACAGCTGGTTATACTCCAGGTCGGAGTCGATACTCTTGCCCTTGAGGCCGATCTCGGCGATGAGAGAGTTGTAAAATCCGTCCAGGGTGTCGGTGCGGCTACCGCGGCCGGTGTAGGTGATGTCCTCTTCGCGCTGGAGATTGGTGAGCAGCAGGGCATTGGCGTTGTCGCCGGTGAATATCTCGCCGAACTGGTTGATCTTGCCGGCGGCGACGTTGTCCAGGTTGCCGCTGATCGCCTGGTTGATGGCAATGGTGCTGACGCTGTGGCCGCTGAAAAAGGTGTTGATCCCCACCGCCGCCAGGAAGTTCGAGGTGTCGTTGCCAAAGGCGAAGTCGTGGTCGGCGTCGGGCTTGAGCACCAGCCGATTGCCCACCACCGAGGCGGCGACCCAGGGGGTCGATTGTTTGCTGGCATTGGTGATCGAGGCATTGATGGTGCTGGCCACGTCGTCGAGGGTGTAGGCCCGGGTCAGATCGATGGTTACCGGTTGGGCGAGGGCCAGGGAGCCATTCTTGTTGTAGAGCCAGAGGTCGAAGCTGTTGCCATCGGTCTGCACGGTGTCGGCATAGTCAAGACCCATGAGGGAGTTGCTCACCTGGTGGTCGGCGGCGGTATAGAGCAGCTGGCCATCGCCCGGGGTCTCGTCCGCCGCGGCGACGCCGGTCTTTTCGAAGTTGCCGAAGCCCAGGACATCGCTGCCGCTGATGACCTGATAGTCGCTGACCACGATATTGCTGGTCTGGCTGCTGAAGACAATGGCGTCGGTCACCCCGCCATTGGTGTTGTCGCCCCGCTCGGCCGTGACCCCGGTGGTGGAGATCCACTTGTTGATCTCGGCGACGGCGAGGTTGGCCACGGTGGTGGCCGGGGTGTTGTCGGGGATGGTGACGGTGATGGACTTGCCATTCAGGGTAAAGGAGGCGGAGGAGGGGGTGCCGGTTAAGGTCTCCGCCGTTGCCGCCTGACTGCTGTACACCGTGATCCCGGCCCAGCCCAGATGGGCCAGATTGGTATCATTGGCCCCGCCCTCAATGGAAATCTGGCCGGCGTTGGAAAAGAGGGAGAGTTGGCCGGTATTGTGGGTCTTGTCGGCCTGATTACTGCCGTTGACCAGGCCGATTTTGGCCTCATACATGGCCGCGCCGGTGGTATCGATGCCGTTGATGGTGATCTTCGACTCGTCGCCCTGGTGGCTATTGCGCAGGACGATGGCGTTGAGCGCCCCGCCGTTGGCGCCGTTACCCACCACCGCCTCAATGGTAATCTTGGGGAGATTCTCCTGGGGCGGGGTCAGGGTGCTGGGCTTGTTGTAATTGGTAATGGCGTCATTGATGGCGGTAACCAGGTGGCCGGCCAGCACGGCGGGGTCGCTGTCGTTGCTCCCCGGCGAGGTGCTGTCCACGGTGTAGGAGACCTGGACACCGTTGACGGTGAAATCGATGGTCTTGGTGTCGTCGGCGGTCATGTCTTGGACAGTGGTGCCGGCCACCAGGGTGGTCATCCGGGCCAGCACGCCGGCCGCGGCGTCATTGATGGCTTGGGCCGCATTGGCGGTCTTGCCCATGGCGAGTCCGTAGGTGGTCTTGGCCCCGTCGATCCGGCCGATGGAGCGGCCATTGATGGTCAGGCTGCCGCTAGCCAGGGTGTCGGTAGCGCTCCTGCTGTCCACGGTGGTGTGGAGGAGGGTGGCGTTATTGGCAAGTTCGGCGCTGGAGAGTTCGCTGGAGAAGCTGACCAGGCCCACCCCCTGGCTGTGCTGCTGGTTGACCTCGCGGATCAGGGCATTGGTCAGGGCGTTTAAGCGGCCCAGGTAGTTGTCGGGATTGCCCTCGGTCAACTGGTTGTTGATCTCCATCAGACCGCCGATGGTGCCCCCCAGGGAGTTGTCGGCGGGGAGGGTGGTGTAGACCTGCTGGCCGGTGGAGTTGACATTGATCCATTGCAGGGTGTCGTTGGTCCAGTCTAGGCTCCAGGCCTCATTGTTATTCACCAGGTTATGGCCGTCGGACATCATCACGGTGTACGAACCGTTGGATGATTCAAAATAACGGACGTCCACATAGCCGGCCAGTTTGCTCATCAGGGTGTCCCTGGTGTCGCGCAGGTCGTTTTGCGGTTGCTTCGCGGTCTCCGAGGCCGTGAGCTTGGCGTTGATGTCGGCAATCTCCTTGGTGATGGCATTGACATCGTCAATGGCGGATTTTAGGGTGACCCCGGTGTCAAATTTGGTCTGGGTCAACTCGGCGCTCATATTTTGCAGCTGCGTGTTCATCAGTTCGGCCTGTTGGACCACGGTCTGGCGGTTGGAGCTGAGCTCCGGGTTGTTGCTTAAGGCCTGCCACGACTCCCAGAACTTACTGAGCAACTCGTTGACCGCAAGCCCCGGCACCTCGTTGAAGGAGGTCTCGATCATGCTCAGGGACTGCTGTTGGGTGGTCAGGTTGTTGATGTTGGAGTGCTGGTTCATCTGGCGCTGGAGCATGAACTGATCGTACTGCCTGGTGACGGTATCGCCGCGGACGCCATTGCCGAGATAGCCGACCCCGGTGGGGGTGGCAATCGGGGTGGTGAGGCCCAGGACCTGCCGGGAGTAGCCAGGGGTGTTGACGTTGGCAATATTGTGCCCGGCAACGGAGATGGAGGACTGATGGGTTAGCAGGGCCTCCTTGGCTATATTCAGGGTTGAGGCAATGGACATGGCGGATCAGACCCCGCGGCTGATGAAGCTGGGGAGGGTTTTGCCGCGGGGCTGGGAGCGGCCCGGGATGCGGTAGGTGTGGTCGGCCTCGGCCGGTCTGGTGATCAGGGCGATGGCATCGCTCAAGTAGCCCAGGGTGTCCTCGGTGAACCGCTTGTTGATGATATTTTTGGTCTGGATCTCCTGGCGCAGGTCCTTGATCTTGGCCCGGTACTGGTCGATCCGTTGTCGCTGCTCCGGGGCATGGACCGGAGGCGTCTGGCTATTGCCCGCTGCCGTCAGGGCGGGGCGCAGGGAGTCGTCCAGGTAGTGGATCTTGGCGAGCAGGGTCTCCTTTTGGCGGCTTAGGCGAAAGAGACCTTGGGTGTCCATGGTCCGCAGGGCGATGCCCTCTTCCTGCAAGGCGGTCAGGAGTTCGCGGCAGAGGGTGAGGTTGATCGCCAGACCTTCCATGATGTCTTGCTCTGCCGGGGGGGTGGGTCTGTTGCTCTGGATCATGGTTCACACCTGTTTGGTTGCCGGTCGCGGGTTGCCGGAGAGTTGGTGAAAGAGGGTGTCGGCCAGGCCGATCCCGTGGCTGTTGGCCATCTCTTGGGCCAGACGGTCATCGGACATGGATTGATACATATCCTGGGCGTAGCTCTCTTCCGTCAGCCCCCCCTTGGGGACACTCTTGCGCATGGTGGTGAGCAGCTGCTTGAGGATGATGGCCTCGAAGCCCTGGCAGGCCTTTTTGAGCTCCGCCTCTTTGTTCGTATCGGCCGCTTGCCCGGTTTTCTTGAGGGCTAAGGCGGTGGCTGGTTGGATCTGCATGGCGATGGTCCTTGGGGTGAGGTTGTGTAGGCTATGGGTGGTTAGCTGTTGTCCATGACCGTCTATTTGCTTGCCGCCTATCAGCCTTATATGATCGTCAGTTCGGCCTGCATGGCCCCGGCGGCCTTGATGGCCTGGAAGATGGCGATCAGGTCGCGGGGGGCGGTGCCCACCGAGTTTAAGGCGCGGACCAGTTCGGCTAAGGTGACGCCGGGGGTGAGGTTGATGATCCGGTTCTCTTGGGGATTACCGTTGTCGGCGGCCAGTTGGGCGGTCATCTCGCGGACCATGTCATCGGTGAGGGGCTTGCCGAGTTTGTCCTTGCCGAGCTGGTTGGGGTCGGCGGCCACCCGGATGCTCAAGGTGCCATGGGAGAGGGCGAGTTCGCTGATGCGCACGTTTTCGCCCATGACGATGGTGCCGGTCCGTTCATCCACCACCACCTTGGCAATGGCGTCCGGATCGACGTCCAGCATCTCCAGGGCGGCGAGGAGCGAGATCTGCTGATCGCGGTAGCTCTCCGGCACGGTCACCGTGATGGTGGCCCCGTCGCTGGCCTTGGCATAGGAGCTGCCCAGGAAGGTGTTGATGGCCTTGGTCATCCGGGCAACGGTGGTGAAGTCCGGGTTGTTCAGGCTTAAAGTGATCTCGTTCTTGCCGCTGAAAGAGACCGGGACCTCTCTCTCCACCGTGGCGCCGTTGGGGACCCTGGCCACGGTGAGGTGGTTGTTCTGGCTACCGTCGGGCACGGGACCGGTGGTCTTGAAACCGCCGATGGAGATGGGGCCTTGGGCCATGGCGTAGATCTCGCCGTCCAGGCCTTTCAAGGCGGTGGCCACCAAGGTCCCGCCTTGCAGGGAGGCGGCATCGCCCAGGGAGGAGAGGGTCACGTCCAGGTTCTGGCCGGCCTTGATAAAGGGGGGCAGGGTGGCGGTGACCATGACGCCGGCCACGTTCTTGACCTTGAGGTCGGCCTGGTTGACGGTCATGCCCACGTTTTTCAGCATGTTGGCCAGGGCCTGGGTGGTGAAGGGCGACTTGTTGCCGTCACCGGTACCGTTTAGGCCCACCACCAGGCCGTAGCCCACCAGCTGGTTGTTGCGCACCCCCTTGACCGCGGCCAGCTCCTTGACCCGAACGGCGTGGGCCGGGATGGCGGACAGGGCCATTCCGGCAAGGAGCAGGATGGCTGTTTTGATCAGGATGGCTGAATTGGTGATCCTCATTGCGCTCTCCTCGGGTGGCAGGGTTTAACGTTGGCAAGTTCGGTGGTGCACGTGCAGGTGAATATGCAATTGATGCGCCAAGAGATGATTAAATAAATTAATGAATAAAACAGAGGGGTTATTCGATTGCTGGTCGGGCCGTCATGGTCAGCCGGGGAGACGATACGTCAATAAGAGACCGGTGCGGGCCGCCGCCTCGGTCTGCCCGGAAAAAAATGCCCAGCCGGGGCGGAGCGAGCTCATCGCCTCAAGGGCAAGGATGCTTTGTAAACCACGAAGGCCACGAAGAGCACGAAGACGGTAATTTGTAACTTCGTGCTCTTCGTGGCCTTCGTGGTGGAGCAAGTACGCCGTGTACTCCCTGATACGGTACGTTACTGATCTAGGCCGTTTAGAACGGCCAGACCACATCAATGGCATTGGCCAGCCAGCCGGGCTGCTGCTTGTCACCCAGGGTGCCGGTGCCGGAGTATTCGATCCTGGCGTCGGCGATGTTGGAGGAGAGGATGGAGTTGTCCTGAGCAATGTCGTCGGGCCGGATGATGCCCGAGAGGATGATGTGCTGGGTCTCGTCGTTGACCCGGATCTCACGGTAGCCCTGGATCACCAGGTTGCCATCCATGCCCACCTCCACCACGCGGGCCGAGAGGGTGGCGGTGACCGTGCTGTCGCGCTTGGTCTCGCCCTTGGCATCGAAACTGGTGCCCAAGTTGGCGTTCATGCTGGTCAGGGAGGGGGTGTGGCTACCGCCTTTGGTGAGCAGGGTCTGTTCAAAGCCAAAGAGCGAGGAGATACCGCCCACCAGGCTGGAGTCCTTGGAGGTCTTGGTGTCGGCGGTCTTCTTGCCGCTGGAGGCCTCGACGATCTTGACCATGACGATATCCCCCACCTGGCGGGCGCGGCTATCCTGGTAGAGGTTCTTGGCGTTGGCGCTGAAGATGGCCCCTTCGCTGGGCCGGGCAATCTTCGCCTCCACCATGGGCAGCGCGTTGCGCTCCGGCAGGGGGGGCGGGGCCTGGGAGGTCCGACTGACACAACCGGCCAGGGCCAGCAGGAGGCAAAGGGGTAGGGTTCTGTTCATGGCATGCTCCTTGGTATTAGGCTATGGACTGAAGGGTGCTGGGCAAAAAAACGGACGACATGGTGGCCTCGTTACCGCGCATCTTGCTGATTATGCTGTTGCTACAGACTAAACACCTACAGCCTATAGCCTTAAAGTAGTTACAACTCCGCCTGGACCGTGTCCGGCCCGATCACCTTGGCGTAGATCTCTTTGCGGCTCATCATGTTTTTGACCGTGATCAGGTCGCCTTTGGCCCCGGCAACTTGCACTCGGCCCGGCACCGTGATGGTGATGGCACCCCGGGCTGCCCGAATGGAGACGATGTCTCCCCGTTTGACCATTGCCGGCTCCTTGAGAAAACGGCCGTAGAGAGGGGCACCCGGTTGCAGGGTGGTCTTGATCTCCTTGCCGATGGCCAGGGCAGGGTCGGTCACCAGGTCGGGCCCCAGCATGGTCAGGTTCCTGCGCACCCGCACCAGGTCGTCGGCGGTGAGCAGGCGGCTTCTGCTTAAGGCGTGGGCCGCGCAGACCACATCGCCCTGGACCTCCAGGTCGCCACTCAGGGTGACCCGCGCCCTGGCCTGGCCGTTGACCAGGAGATCGGCCACCATGGTCTGCCGGCCAAGGGACTTGGACTGACCCCGGGAGATGACGCGAAACTCACGTCTCCCCGCCGGCACGGAAAGGGTCTCGGGGGTGGCGGTGAAGCGGGAGATGGTCAGGTCACCGGGGGGCAGGGTGGCACGCTCCAGGATCAAGGCGGTAAACACCTTTTTCAGTTCGCTCTGCTCCAGGATGACGGTGGTGGCCGTCTCCCCCGCCGCTCTAAGCGGGAGCAGGGCCACAAGGGACAAGAGCGCGGCGAGGAGGATGGGCAACAGGCGATTCATGACTTACCGTTTCAAGCCGTTGGCGATTTCCAGCAACTGGTCGGCCGTGGTGATGGCCTTGGAGTTGACCTCGAAGGCCCGTTGGGTGACGATCAGGTTGACCAGCTCCTCGGTAACGTTGACGTTGGAGGTCTCCAGGAAGTGCTGGGCCAGGGAGCCGACGCCGTTGCTCCCCGGGTTGGCCTCGGTGGGGGGGCCTGAGGCGTCGGTCTCCAGGTAGAGATTGCCGCCCACGCTCTTTAACCCCGCCGGGTTGATGAAGCTGTTTAAGGTGAGCTGCACCGAGCCCAGGGTCTGTTGGTTTTCGTCCTGGGCCACCAGCAGACCGCTCTTGTCGATATTGATGGCGGTGGTGCCGGCCGGGATGGCAAACTCCGGTTGCAGGCGGTCGCCATTGGCGTTGACGATAAAGCCATCGGCGTTGCGTTTGAAGCTGCCGTCCCGGGTGTAATAGGTGACCCCCTCGCGAATGATCTGGAAGAAGCCGTCACCCTCGATGGCGACGTCCAGGTCATTGCCGGTCTCGGTGAAATTGCCCTGGGTGAAGATCTTCTGCACCGAGGTCACCTTGGTGCCGAGCCCGACCTGGACCCCGGTGGGGACCATGCCGCCATCCACCGTCTCCGCCCCCACCGAGCGCAAGGATTGATAGAAGAGGTCCTCGAACTGCGAGCGGCTCTTCTTAAAGCCGCCGGTGTTGACGTTGGCCAGGTTGTTGGAAATGACATCCAGTTGGGTCTGCTGGCCGTTCATGCCGGTACGGGCGGTGTAGAGGGCGCGGATCATGGTGATCTCCTTGCGTTATGGAAAGGGGCGTTGCTTACGGTTTAGTGTCAAGGGCTGGGACGTTATGTCAATTTGCCGACCCTGGCGGTTGACTGCTGGTCGATTTCGTCGGAGGTCTGGATGGCCTTCTGCTGACTCTGGTAGGCCCGCTGTAGATCGATCATCTCCGTCATCTCGGAGACGATGTTGACGTTGGCCCCTTCCAGATACCCCTGTTGCACGCTGGGGGTCTCCACCGGCACCTCCTGGGCGGTGGCGTCTTGCGGACGAAAGAGGTTCGCCCCCTCCTTCTCCAGGGCGTTCAGGTCGGGGAAGGTGACCACGGTTAAGCGGTTGATGGGGATGCCGCCGGCATTGATCTGGCCGTCACGGCCCACCTGGATGTTCTGATCGGTAAGGACGATGGGCCCGCCATCGCCCATGACCAGATTGCCGTCCTGGGTACTGAGCTGGCCCTGGTTGTTCAAGGTGAAGTTGCCGTTGCGGGTGTAGCGGATCCCGGCCGCAGTCTGGATCTTGAAGAAGCCGTCACCGTTGATGGCGAAATCGAGGGTGTTGTTGGTCTCCTTGGCGCTCCCCTGTTCTTGATTGGTCAGGATTTTCAGGGCCTTGCCCACCCGTGGTCTCTGGTCCGCGGCCCGGAACATCATCTCCCAGAAGGTGACGTCTTCCTTTTTGTAGCCGGCGGTGTCCACGTTGGCCAGATTGTTGGCGATCTGGTCCATGCGGCGCTCTTGGGCCAGCATGGTTTCGGCCCCTTCGATCATGCCCAGTCGGTTTTGGATAAACATAGTTCTCTCCGCAGTGTTGGTTTTGCTCGGTTAATTAGCAACTTGCGTGCCAAGAGGGAAAGGCGGAGGGCGAGGGCTATAGGCGGCAGGGTGAAAGGGGGAGAGGCGGCTCGGGGGTTAGCGACTGGCCGTGGTAGATTTTGCCTAGCGGTGGATGAGGCAGGGGCGATCAGCGTTTGGGCGGGGTGTAGCTTTGGTTGGCGCGGTAGATGAAGGCCAGGATCTCGGCCACCAGGACATAGGTCTCCGGCGGGATCTCCTGGTTTAGGTTCAAGCGGGAGAGGATCTCCACCAGGTCGCTATCCAGCTGGATGGGGATGCCGTGTTCCTTGGCCAGGGCGATGATCTTCTCGGCCACCGACCCGACCCCCTTGCCCACCACCTTGGGGGCATGGTCCCGCTCCCGGTCATATTTGAGGGCCACGGCTTTTTTTTGTGGCTTGGTCTTGCTGGACGGTGGGTTTTGCGGCATAGTGGGGAAGGTAAATGGTATTAAGGTTAAAGGTCAAAGTCGGGGGCGTTCGGCCTGCCGCCTGCCGTCACCCTGAGCACCGATACTATGAACTTTCCGGCGATCTTGCAATCGCCTTTTTTCTCGCGGGCTCCTCGATACTCCGTTGGGAGCCGCCGCAGGCAACCCCATCAAATCAACTAAAATCTCTTGAATAGATGAATGACAACCAAGCCAAGGCCGTGGTCTTGCTGAGCGGCGGTCTTGATTCGACAACGGTGCTGGCCATGGCCAGGGACCAGGGCTATCGCTGCTATTGCCTAAGTTTTGCCTACGGTCAGCGCCAAGCCATAGAGCTTGAGCGCGCCCGGGAGAATGCCGCCTTGTACCGGGCGGAGCGCCATCTGGTGCTGGAGGTGGGGCTGGACAAGATTGGCGGCTCCGCCCTGACCGGGGATATCGCCGTGCCCAAGAACACCCCTGTGGGTCGTGGCCACGGCCAGGAGGCCCCGGGCGAGATCCCGGTGACCTATGTCCCGGGGCGCAACACCATCTTTCTCTCCTACGCCATGGCCTGGGCCGAGGTCCTGGGGGCTTGGGATATCTTCATCGGGGTCAATGCCATGGACTACAGCGGCTATCCCGATTGCCGGCCCGAGTATCTACAAGCCTTTGCCGGGCTTGCCAACCTGGCCACCCGGGCCGGGGTCTCGGGGGGCAAGGGGTTCACCATCCATGCCCCGCTCTTGCGCATGAGCAAACGGGAGATTGTCTTGGCCGGCACGGCCCTGGGGGTCGATTATGGCCAGACCCACAGCTGTTACGACCCTGACCCGGCGGGACTGGCCTGCGGCGAGTGCGACGCCTGTCAACTGCGGCGCAAGGGGTTTATCGAGGCGGGGCTGGTCGATCCGGCTGCCTATCAGCAAGGGAGAGGAGGCAAGAGTGCAGGATAATCACCCGCAACCGCTGGGCCATCTGTTGATGATCGGCATCCCCGGGCTTGAGCTTGAGCCCTCGACCCTGGCCTTGATTCGGGATGAGGGGGTCCATAACTTCATCCTCTTCCGGCGTAATGTCCGCGATCGGCAGCAGCTCACGGCCCTGTGCACCTCCTTGCGGGAGAGTTGCCTGGGCCATGGTCTGCCTCGCCCCTTGATCGCCATTGACCAAGAGGGTGGGCAGGTCGCCCGCCTGCCCCGGCCCTTCACCCTCTTTGCCGAACCCCGGCAGTTGGCGGAGGCCGCCGATGGCGAGCAGCAGCTGATGCAGTTTGCCCTCACCTGCGCCACGGAGCTGGTTGAGGTGGGGATCAATATGAATCTGGCCCCGGTGTTGGATATCTGCCCCACCGGCCAGGGGCTGTTCATGGAGCGTCGCTGTCTGGGGGAGGACCCCCAGCGGGTGGCGGAACTGGGCGCCCTGGTGATCAATGGTCTGCAACGGACCGGGGTGGCGGCCTGCGCCAAGCACTTTCCAGGCCTGGGTTCGGCCCTGCTTGACCCGCATCTGGTGCTGCCGGTGGTGGATCGACCCGGGGCGCGGCTGCTGGCCGAGGACCTGGTGCCCTTTACCCGGGCCATGGCGGGCAAGGTGGCGGCGGTGATGACCTCCCATGCGGTCTATGCCGACC
>OBOI01000317.1_pt1 | contig 18109 bp, 19 predicted proteins | sample 1670151 | NCBI WGS metagenome assembly OBOI01 (sample SAMEA104232303, study PRJEB22302) | sediment metagenome | biome: forest; feature: aquifer; material: sediment | place: USA | collected 2011-08-07 | depth 0.01 m | reverse complement strand
GCGGCCGGCGGTGCCGCGGCCTTTCTGTTTCGCCCGGCGCGGGCGGCTGCCGAGGCTTCGGTTGCGCCCTTGCGTCTTGCCCTGGCCGCCGGCCCTGCCGGGCGGCTGGCCGTCTCCATCCTCAAGCGGCGCGGGCCGCCGCTCGCCGTACCCCTGCACCTGGACCTGCCGCGTCCGGTGCATTATGAAACGATCGCTGACCATGAACCCGCTCTGGCTGGCGCTAGACCTGCCCCGGCTGCCGCTCGAAGCGCATTTCGGCCCGTCTGGGCCTAGCCCGGCACCGGGTCGGGCGGTCAGACTGGCGGCTCCGAGCGAAGCAAGCTTGCAGTCGCCTCTGCCGGAGGGCAGTGGCCAAGGCGCGGAAATCCCTCTGGCGGTTGCCGCCGCCGCACGCATCGTCGCTTGCGACGATCTTGCGCGCGCGATGGGTGTCGCGCCGGGGATGAGCCTCGCTGCGGCGCGTGCCATTGCGCCCCAACTCGCTGTGACCCTGCGCGACACGGCACGCGAGGCCGCGGCGTTGGAAGCGCTCGCCTGCTGGGCCGGCGGTTTCACGCCGCGCATCGTGCTGGCGCCCCATGCCCTGTTGCTGGAAATCGGTGCTTGCCTGCGACTTTTCGGCGGCGTCGAAAAAATTCTCGCCGCGGTGACAACCGGTGTGAGCACACAGGGTTTTCGCGTGCATGCCGCCGTCGCGACTACGCCCCAGGGCGCGCTCTGGCTGGCGCAGTGTCGGGTGGCGGCGATCTGCCTCGATGCCGCCATGTTGACGCGCGCCCTCGACGCGCTGCCGCTTTCCCGGCTCGATCTGCCGATGGCGGCGCAGGAACGCCTGGCCGGTTTCGGCGCCCGCACCCTGAGCGACGCGCGTCGCCTGCCGCGTGCGGGTCTCGCGCGCCGCATCGGTGCCGCTGTCGTGGCTCTGCTCGCCCGTGCCTATGGCGAATTGCCCGATCCGCGTCCCGACTTCGTTTTTCCCGTGCACTTCGCCCTGTCGCTCGAACTGCCGGCGCCGGTCGACACTGCCGACGCGCTGCTGTTCGCCGCGCGCCGGCTCACCCTGGCGCTGGCCGGCTGGCTGGCGGTGCGGCAGGCCGGCATTGCCGCCTGCGCGCTCCATCTTTGTCACCGCACCCATGAGGCGACTATCGTCGATCTGCGCTTCGCCGCCGCCACCCGCGACGCAGCGCGCTTCGAGCGCGTGCTGCGCGAGCGCCTGGACCGCCTCGCACTCGCAGCGCCGGTCGAGAGCCTGCGCCTCCAGGCCGATGCCGTTACTGCACTGCCGGGAAATAGCGGCCTCCTGTTCGAGGGCGGCGACATGGATGGCGAAGGCATGGCGGCGCTGGTCGAGCGCCTGCGCGCCAGACTGGGCGATGCGCGCGTGCAGGGTCTTGCCGCCATTGCCGACCACCGGCCGGAATGTGCCACGCGGCCGGTGCCGCAAGGCCGGAACGGCGTCGGCGCGGCATCCGGCGCGCGCCCCTTCTGGCTGCTGGCCGTTCCTGAATCGATAGCCGAACGTACCGGCCGTCCCTGGCGCAACGGCCCGCTGCGCCTGCTGGCGGGCCCGGAACGCATCGAGTCCGGCTGGTGGCAAGAAGGGGAAGGCGAGGGCGCAGGCGACGCGCGCCGCGACTACTTCGTCGCCCTCACCAGTGACGCCCGCTGGGCCTGGGTGTTCCGCGAGATAAGGGCTCCTGGCGGCTGGTTTCTGCATGGATGGTTCGGATGATGCACAACCGCTCCAGGCTAATGCCTGCGCAAGCCGGCGTTATGCCGGCGCCCGATAAACACGTCCTCGCACTGTGTTGAAAGGCGCCCGCCATTGGATGGCTGATCCGGCTTATGAGCGGGTTTCCCTGCCTATTGGGCAGTGGACGAATTGCGCCGATAGCCTTCCATGCATCTATCCAATTGGTGTTTCTGAACCTTCTGTATTTCGCGTAGCAGTTCATGCGAAACGTCGTGGACTTTGTATCGGCGCCGTAGTTCGTCTTCAATATGAACGAGAAGGCTGGCGGCCATCTCCGCGTCAGCCAATGCCCGGTGGTAGCGGCCAGTGACGGACAGCCTGGCGAATTCGATCAGCGCACCCAGTTTGTGGCTGGGTGCTTGCGGGAATATTCGGCGCGCGACGAGCATGGAGCAGGCGAATTCCTGTCGGCGATTTCTCTGGATGCGCTTGAGCTCTGCATCCCAGAATTTGCGGTCGAACGATGCGTTGTGCGCGACCAGCGGAGTATCGCCGACAAAATCGGAAACGTCGCGCATGACATCGGCGGCAGGAGGCGCCTTGCGAATCATGGCATCGGTGATTCCGGTGAGTTCAGTGATGAACTGGGGAATGCGCACGCCTGCGTTCATCAGGCTCTGATATCGATCGACAATTTTCCCGTCCTGCACGATGACAGCCGCGATCTCCGTCGCGCGGTCGCCATGATCTGGCGACAAGCCCGTGGTTTCAAAGTCAATGACCGCAACAACCTCCATCGCATCGCGCCCGTTAAGTCGGAATCGGGTCGGTGTGCATGCCGACCGCTCAGCTTGCCAGGTGGGGAAGGGTCATTGCTGCGCCGCCCTTATGATACGGAGCTTGGCTTGCGCTTCGGCCTTGTTGTTGGTGGTTGTTTGCTGGCCATAAGCATCACGCTGAGCGATTCCGGTCTTGGTCGCCTCGATGCTCTTGATGCAGCGCCAGCGCTTGCCGTTCTTGGTCGCCATCTGCCGCATTTCTTCAATAGGATGATGGGTGCCGCAACGGTAACAGTAAGCGTTTTGAGTCATGTAATTCGTTTCGCAGGGCGTTCCGATCAATCCCGGAAAGCAAATCGGCCAGTCCATGAACCGACCTTGCTGACTGAAATTATGGGCGCCCCGGGAAGATAGTCCAAAACATAGGGCGCGCGAGTGTACCACTACCCGGCGAGGGAGGAAATTTCTTTCCGGCCCGCCATCCTTGTCAGTCAAAGATCAGGCGCAATTGGCTCGTGCGACCGGGTTCCTTGCTGCACTCGCTGCAACGCCGTGGCGCTGCAATCGCCCTAAGGCCTCGTCCCGATAGGTACTGGCGGCCTCGGTGTAGTAGGCATTGGACAGAAACTTGTCCATTTCGATAACGCGGGTCATATCCTCAAGAGCGTCCGCCACTGCATTGACCTTCAAATGCAAGCGGCCGCGCTGGAACCGATAAGCCGGTTCTTGCGGCGCGAGCGCGATAGCGTGCGAAATCGTCTTGATTGCCGCCTTGGTGTAGCCCGCAATTTCTTCGGCTTGGGACAACAAGCCGTAACACTCGGCAATCTCCGGATTTCGACGAGCGAAATCCGCTGCAACAATGACAGCCTCGGTCAATGCACCCTTCTTCACCAAAGACAAAATGCGCTTCTTGATCTGGTTCATATCGTCAGCGTCTGGTTCGTCGGTTGCCATGCTGATTGGATATGGCAACCAATAGAACCTATTACGGCGGGACGGCGCGATACTTGATAGCGAGTGCGTCAAAATATTGATGGCACGTTGTCTTGTGTCGTCCCATTCGCGCGTAACCCCGACCGAATGAAGGCCATGGGTCGGTTTCCGGGTAAATCCGCCGTAGCGAAGCGAATCGTCCCGGTGGTTGGTTGCTGGTGTGAGATTGCCTGGGAGAAACTCGTGGTCAATGCGCTTAACGGCGCTGGCGCCACCATCGCGGATTCCTACCATTGGCGATACGGAATTCCGTTGAGTCCTTTGTCTTCGCTGAGCGAATGAACGTCGAAGACATCGTCGCCTGCGCGCGGATCGTCGGGCGGGCTGGCGTAACTGCGTTTGGCCCAGCTCTCCGCGCCGGTCAGGCCGGGCGTCGCGAACGGATCGGTCGGAATGCTGCGCAGAAAGTGGATTTTCTTCTTGTTCGGATCGCGCTGATCCTCCACGCCCTTCGCCAAATCGTCCAGTGTTCGGGGAAACCCCGTTTCGTCGGCCTTCTTCGCCACGCGGCCATCCTCTACGGCGCGACGGTAGCTGTCGATGGCGCCGCGCAACTGGCGCAGATCGAGACGCAGTTCCTGTTCCTTGAGCCGCTTTGCCGACATTTGCGCCAGCGGCACCGCCGCAGTGGCCAGTACCGACAAAATGGCGAGCACGGCCACCAACTCGATCAGGCTGAAGCCGCGATAAATTCTGGATGTGTTCATCGAGCGGGGATTGTAGCAGCGGGCGGAAGCGCAATGGCATGTCGTGCGTATGAGACAATCCGCGCATGAGAAGCTTTAGCATCCGCAGGGCATGACGCGATGTTCCTTGATCGCGCCATTGCCGCATTCCTCCGACCCGCCTGGGGTGCCCCGTTCGGTTCTCGCCCGCGCAGCCTGTTGCTGACCCCGTCGGGGGCACGCTTTTTCGGCGACGGAGAAGTGGTCGATGTGCCCTCGTTTCAAGATGCCGCAGCCGATCCTGTGGCTGCGCTTGCCGCTTGCGCGCAACTGCTGACATCCGACCGCGGCAAGCGCATCAGGATCGTCCTCTCCGACCTGTGGATACGCCATTGCCTGATACCGGTCGACGCCGCGGACAGTCTTGGCGATGCCGAACTGCTGGCCCTGGCGCGCGGTCAACTGTCGCGCCAGCACCCGGATACGTCCGAGTGGCCGCTGCGGGTCGCCTTGCAGGGGAACACGCTTCTGGCCATAGCGATCCGGCCCGAAGCGATGGACGGAGTGCGCGCGCTGGCCGAGCAGGCCGGTGTGCGTCTGACCAGCATCGAGCCCCTGTTCGCCTATCTCCGGGATAACGTTCCGAACGTACCTGAACAGCGGGACGGCTGGCTGTTGCTGGAAGAGCCGGGACTGCTCATGGTGATGTTCGTTCGTGCCGGTGGCATCGTGGCCCTGCATTCGGCTCGCCTGGATGAGGATGCCGCCATCGTGGCGTCGCGCCTGCTGGATCGGCAGGCGGCGTTGCTTGGCGTCGGTGCCGGGGGGGACGTCAGCTTGTTCAGCGGTTCAGCTTCTCCGCTCGCTTTGCCCCTGCCGTGGCGGGTTGGCGAACGGGTACGCTATTGACTCGGACGCCTCATGCAACCGACCCGCCTCGCTCTCGATTTCGCCGGCCCGCAAAGGGCCCTGCGCCAAACCAGCCGGACGCTCGGATGGGTATTGCTGGCCGCGGGACTGATTGGCTTGTCGGTATCTATCAATGCGTACCGAACCGAGCTTGCCGGCATCGAGGCGATTTCGTCGCGCGTCGAGCGCTTGCGCGCACGCCAGGCGCAGTCTTTGGCGTCGAAACCGCTGGCGCCGGCGGTGCAGGCGGGACTGCGGCAGGCAGGGCTCGTCGCCGGTCAGTTGGCCGTGCCATGGGACAGTCTCTGGCGTGCCGTCGAAGCGAGCCGGAGCGACGATATCGCGCTGCTTTCGGTTGCGCTCGACCCGGCGCGGGGGGAGATCGGCCTCGCCGGCGAGGCGCGCACCTTCCCCGCCCTTAGCGCGTTTGCCAAAGCGCTGGCCGAACACGGCGAGTTCGACCGTGTCACCTTGAATCAGCACAAACTGTCGGATGGCGCACCGCCGGTCATCGTCCGCTTCGAGTTGCGTTTGGTGTGGCGTGCTCCTGCCGTGGAGACCGGATCATGACCCCTCTTCGCGGACGACTGATGCGTCATGTTGCGGTGCTGGGCTGGCGCGGTGGCATGGGCACCGCACTACTTTTCGCTGCCGCTGTGCTGGCAGGTTTTCTGACCTGGCCGCAGATGCAGCGCCGGGCCGCCCTGGAAGTGGAACTGGCGGGGCTGGAAGAAAACGCTTCCCGCCAGACGCAAAGCCAGCCGACGGAAACGCCCGAGCAACAGCTCGCCGGCTTTCGCGCATCGCTGCCCAAACAGGGAGACCTGAACGCTCTTATTGAAACCCTACATGCGATCGCGGCCGGACATCGTCTTTCGCTCAGAAATGGCGAATACCGCGCAATTCCGGCGGCGGGCGGACTGGGGCGCTTGCAGATTTCGTTCAAGACCGAAGGCCGCTATGCCGATCTGCGCGGGTTCCTGAGCGAAGCGCAAGCGCGCTTGCCCTCGCTGGCGCTGGGCCGCTGCGCGCTGGCGCGGCAGCGCATTGCGGATACGACGCTCGAATCCGGGCTTGAATTTCAGCTTCTGTACGCCACCGAATGAAGCCCGCGACGCGAAAATCCATCATCGGTCTGCTGCTTGCGGCCACGGCCGCCGCGGCACTCTGGCCCTTGCCGGATGACGATGCGGTCGTAAGCCCGCGCCTCGGCAAGCAGACTGTCGGCAAGGGCTTAGACGTGGGCCTCTCGGCGCTTCATCCATTGAATTCCGGCAGACCGGTTGCGACGAACGACACGCCGTATACGAGCACCGGAATTGCCGCCGACTTGTTTCCATCGCAAACCTGGACGCCGCCGCCATCGCCCCAGCAAGAGACCGTAGCTGTCGCACCACCGCTGCCCTTCACTTTTGGCGGACGCTATGTCGAGGCGGGGAAAACGCTCGTTTTCCTGATGGAAGGAGAACGCGTCCATTCGGTTCGGGTCGGTGATACCATCAACGGCGCATATCGCATAGACGCTATCGAACCCGCCGCAGTCCAATTGACCTACCTGCCCCTCAACACCCGTCAGAGCCTGCCGACAGGCTCCATTACGCCGCAGTGAATCCACGTTTATTTCTCGCTGTATTCGTGTGCCTGTGGCTGGCCGCATGTGCCACGACGGATGGCATTCGCGATGCCGAGAATGCCGTGCGCGCCGGCCGCTACGAAGAAGGTCTGGCGGCCTTGGCGGCGCTGGAACGCGACGGTGCCGATGCGAAACAGGTGCAGGCGGCAAGGTTGCGCGCTCGATCGATCGCCAGCGAACGCATGGAGCGCGAGGCGCGTGCGGCGCTGGAAGCAGAGCGCAGCGACGATGCCGAAGCGGTGTACAAGCGCATGGCCGATGTGGCGCCTGACAATGCCGCGGCGCGCATCGGACTCGAAGCGGTTCGATTGCAAAAGCAGCGTGGCGAGAAGCTGGCAAGAATCGAAGCCCTGTTGAAGCTGGGCGATCTCGACACGGCAGACCGGCGCTTGCGCGAGATGCTGATCGAAGCGCCCAAGAATCGTCGTGCGCTCAACCTGATGAGCCAGCTGGTCGAGCGCCAGCGCAAGTCGCTGCCGCTGACGCCGGTACTGGGGCCGGAATTTCGGAAAACAATTTCCCTCGAATTCCGCGACGTCGGCCTCAAGTCGGTATTCGACGCGATCTGGAACGCGTCGGGCGTCAATTTCATCCTCGATCGCGACGTGCGTTCCGACGCCAAGGCCTCGATCTTCGTGCGCGACGTAAGCGTTGAAGAAGCCATCGATGCCTTGCTGATGGCGCAACAGCTGGCCAGGAAGACCGTCGGCGCCAAGACGCTGTTCATCTATCCGAAAACGCCGCAGAAAACGGCCGAGTATCAGGACCTGACGGTACGCAACTTCTATCTCGCCCATGCCGAGGCCAAGCAGATCCAGGCCATGCTGAAGACCATCCTCAAGACCAAGGATGTCTTCATCGACGAAAGGCGCAACCTCGTCGTCGTGCGCGACAACCAGGAAGCCGTCGACATGGCGGAGAAGCTGATTCGCGCACACGACCAGGCCGAACCGGAAGTCATGTTGGCACTGGACGTCATTGAAATCCAGCGTTCCAAGCTCTCGGAAATCGGCATCAATTTCCCCAATCAAATCACCTTCGGCGTGGGAAATCCGATCACCCTCGATGCCTTGCACCATCTTTCTGCCCAAGGCGTCAATGTCGGTTTCGGCGGCCTGGCGTCGTCCAGCAGCACGACGACAACCGGCGGACCGGGCGTCGTTGGCGAACTCCGTTTTCAGAAGACCGATGGCGATACGAATACGCTGGCCAACCCGCGCATACGCGTGCGCAATCGCGAGAAGGCCAAGATTCATATCGGCGACCGCCTGCCCGTGGTGACGACCACAACCAGCACTGTGAGCAACTTTACCGGCCAGACCGTCAACTACCTCGATGTCGGCCTCAAGCTCGAAGTCGAGCCGCAGGTCATGCTCGACGACGATGTCGTCATCAAGCTCAGCCTCGAAGTCAGCTCCGCCTCGCAAAGCAAGGTGAATACGTCGTTCTACGATGTCGGCACCCGCACCACGTCAACGGTGCTGACCATCCGCGATGGCGAAACCCAGGTGCTGGCCGGACTGATCCGCGATGACGAGCGGCAGTCTGCAAACCGGCTGCCGGGACTGGGCGACCTGCCGCTTGTCGGCCGTCTGTTTTCCAACGTGCACAAGGAACAGGGACAAACCGAGATCATCCTGGCGATCACACCGCGCGTATTGCGCAATCTCGTGCGTCCCGAGGCTGCGCTGGCCGAATACAACGTGGGTCCCGAGTCGGGGAGTCGCGGCGTTGCCGCTGCCGCCTCCGCATCGGGAACGGTGCCGCGGCCCTCGATTCCGCCGCCGCCGGCGTCGGTAATGTCTACGCCTTCCATTATCGGCACCTCCAGTCCGGCTCCATCGTCCGGCAACCTCAGCTTCGGCGTCGGTGTCGGTCAATCTGCTGCCGGAGCGGTTCTGCCCCAAGTCAGCGCCCCGTCGACCGCAGGCGCATCCACCCCAGCGGTGGTTCCAACTGCTCCGGCGCCCGCAGGCGGCGTGGTGACCGGGGTCGAGTTCGAGGCGCCTCCCGGCGCCGGTCGCTAGGTGTCTCGCCGCCGCGGATTTACGCTGATCGAACTCCTGGTGGTGATGACCATCATCGCCGCGCTGCTTGCCATCGCTGCGCCGCGCTACTTCAACAGCGTAGCCCGTTCGCATGAAGTTGCTCTGCGGCAAAGTCTGCTGACCATGCGCGATGCCATCGACAAGTTCCAGGCCGATACCGGCCAATTTCCGGAAACCCTGGACGCCCTGGTCGAGAAGAAATACCTGCGCGCCGTTCCGATTGATCCGCTGACCGACAGCCTCTCGACATGGGTGATCGTGCCGCCGTCCGACGATAAAAAGACGGGCGTCTACGATGTCAAAAGCGGGGCAGAAGGCCGGGCGCAGGACGGCAGCGAATTCAAGGACTGGTGATGGCAGAGCGGCCGGCGAGATCGCAGCGCGGCTTTTCTTACCTGCTGGTGCTGTTCTTTGTCGCCATCACCGGTGCCGGGCTTGCCGCCGCCAGCCAGATGTGGGTCACCGCCGTCCAGCGCGATCGCGAGGCCGAACTGATTTTCGTCGGTAACGAATTCCGCCAGGCCATCGGCCGTTATTACGAAGCGACGCCGGGTGCCGTCAAACTTTTTCCGCCCACGCTCGAGGACCTGCTCAAAGACCCGCGCTTCCCGGATGCGCGCAGGTACTTGCGGAATATCTATCCTGACCCGATGACGGGCAGCCGGGAATGGGCGCTCATCAAAGCCCCCCAGGGCGGCATCATGGGGGTGGCCAGCGCCTCCGAGGCGGCCCCGCTCAAGCGCGCCGGGTTCATCGGTGCCGATCGCGTCTTTGAACTCCAGGCCGAACGACTAAAGGAAAAGCTGCGCTATCGCGATTGGGAGTTCGTTTATGTGCCGGGCCTCAATCTGCCGCCTTCGCAAGCCTTCAACTTCGGCGGCGGCTCCTGAATCCTCATCGTCTGGACCTTGCTTTCAGCGCCGGCGCTCAGGCCTGTTCGACAAAAGTCACGCGGTTGATTTCCGCCAAGGTCGTTTCGCCGGCGCGCACCGCAGCCAGCGCAGCTTCGCGCAAAGAGCGCGTGCCGCTGCGTTCGGCGGCGGCCTTGAATTCGCGGATAGAGGTGCGTGCCATGATGAGTTCGCGCAACTCGTCGTTGAGGATCATGAATTCGGCGATGGCCTTGCGACCGCGATAACCGGTGCCGCGGCACTGGCCGCAGCCGCGTCCTTCCATGAAGCGGTAGCCGGCGCGCGCGTCCTCGGCGATGCCGGAGGCCGCCAGCAGTTCGGCCGACGGCGTGGCCGGCGCGGCGCAGTGGCGGCAAACCAGCCGCACCAGGCGCTGCGCGACGATACCGTTCAGGGCGGAGACGAAACTGTAGGAATCCACCCCCATGTGGATGAAGCGTCCGACCACGTCGAAGACGTTGTTGGCGTGCACCGTGGTCAGCACCAGGTGGCCGGTCAGCGCCGACTGCACGGCAATCTCGGCGGTTTCCGCATCGCGGATTTCGCCGACCATGATCTTGTCCGGGTCGTGGCGCAGGATGGAGCGCAGGCCGCGTGCGAAGGTGAGTCCCTTCTTCTCGTTCACCGGGATTTGCAGTATCCCCGGCAACTGGTACTCGACCGGGTCTTCGATGGTGATGATCTTCTCGTCGCCGCGGTTGATCTCGGACAGCGCGGCGTAAAGCGTCGTCGTCTTGCCGCTGCCGGTCGGCCCGGTGACCAGCAGCATGCCGTAGGGCTCCGCCGCCAGGCGCCGCAGCACGGACAGCGCGCCGGCATCGAAACCCAGGTTGTCGAGGGAGAGCCCGCTCATCTGGCCCGTCAGTGACGCCTTGTCCAGAATGCGGATCACGGCATCCTCGCCGAACACGCTGGGCATGATGGACACGCGGTAATCGACCTCGCGCCCGCCCACGCGCACCTTGAAGCGGCCGTCCTGCGGCACGCGGCGCTCGCCGATGTCGAGTTCCGCCAGCACCTTGATGCGCGAGATCACCTGCTCGGCCTGGGTAAGCCCCGGCGCCTCGGCCGCCACGGAGAGCACGCCATCGACCCGGTACTTGATCGTCATGCCGCGGGCATGGCTTTCGAGGTGGATGTCGGAGGCGCCGATTTTCATCGCGTCGTAAATCGTCGAATTCACCAGGCGGATGACCGGGCTGGTGTCCTCGCCGATGCTGGCAAGCGAAATTTCCGCTACTGCACGTTCGCCGCTGCCGGCGGCTTCGCCGTCCATCGCCATATCGAGTGCGAGCAGGCCCTCTTCATGGCGGCCGAGCGCCGCCCGCAGGTCGGCCGGGTGCATCAGGTGCCAGTCCGGCGCGCCGCCAGCCTGCGCTTCCGCCCAGGACTGGACGGCGGTAGCCGTCGGATCGGCAAACACGGCGACGAGCCGGCCGTCGGCTTTGCGCAGCAACAGGCACTGGCGCTGCACCGCCGCGCGTAGCGGCAGCAGATCGAAGGCGGGAACCAGCGCATCGAGATCGGCTATATCCAGCGTCGGGTAGTGGAAGTAGTTTGCCGTCGCGGCCAGCGCTTCGGCCGCGGCTATGGACGCATTGGCTTCGAGCGCGTCGATAAAGCCGTGGGCGTTGCGGCGGGCCATGTCGCGCACTTCGGCGACTCGTTCGGCGGTGAGTTCCATAGTTTTGTCGTGCTCCCGCATTCCGTTATTGCAGGCTGCCGGCCAGCTCGAAAATCGGCAGATACATGAGGACGACAATGCCACCGACCATGAAGCCGATCAGCGCCATCATCGCCGGCTCGAACACCTTGGTGAACACGTCGAGCCAGCGCGCGACCTCGTCCTCGAAAAAGGCGGCGACGCGTTCCATCATTTCGCCGGTACGTCCGGAGCGCTCGCCCGTGCGCAGCATGCGGTGCGCCACCGGCGTCGTCAGGCCGCAATCGTAGAACGCCGTGGAGATTGATTTTCCTTCGCGCACCCGTTCGCCGGCCTGCGCTGCGCGCCCGCGCAGCAGCGGATCGAGCAGACCGGCCGCCAGATCGAGCGCTGCCACCGCCGCCATGCCGCCGCGCAGCAGCATGCCCAACGTACGGTAGAAACGCGCCAACTGGTAGATGCGCAGGCGCTCGCCTATCCACGGCAGCGCCCACAGGGCCTCGATGAACCGGCGCCGCAGCGCGGGCAGCGAGCCGATCCAGACGAACGTGGCGATTGCGCTGCCGGCCGCGACAGCCACGCCCCAGCCGTGTTGCGACACCGCCGTGCCCCACTGCATCAGCAGCCTGGACATCCAGGGCAAGTCCACATTGCGGGCGTCGAAAATGCGGCTGAACTTCGGCACCACATAGGCGAGCAGAAACAGCGTGACCAGTCCGCCGACTATGATCAGCAACATCGGATAGATCATCGCGCTGATGGCCTTTTTTCGCACCGCGTCGACCTGCGCCTGGTAGGCCACATAACGCCGCAAGGCTTCTTCGAGCCCGCCGCTGCGTTCGGTGGCGCGGATCGCGGCGACATAGAAGGCCGGAAACGCATCCGGCCTGCCCGCCATGGCCGCCGAGCACGACTGGCCGGTTTGCAGGCGCTCGAACAGATCGCGGATGACCGATTCGACCTCCGGCGCAGTCTCGTTCTCGGCCAAGGATTCCACCGCCTCGGACAAGTTGAGTCCCGCTTCCAGCAGCGCCTGCAACTGCTGGCTGAAATGGAGCAGGGGGAAGCGGTGCGACTGGCGCAACAGACCGAGTCCGCCGCCCATCGCCGACGACGAAAGCACCACCTGCCCCTGCGCGCCTGCGCGTTGTTCGGCCTCGGCCAGGCAAGCCGCCTCCACTTCGATGGAAGAGATGCCGTGGCGTTCGGAAAAAACCTTGAGCGAATAGCGCATGATCGGCGCGCAGTCTATGCCGAATGCGACGGTGGGGCAATCTATGGCACAGTCTATGGCATAGTCGGATTCGCGTCGGCTTGCCGCAATCCGCGCGCTCCGCTACGTTGGTCACGGCAAAATTTTCGACAGTTCAGCAAAGGCGCGCCATCTTGACTTTGAACCGCTCCGGGCTTCCTCTCATTGCGTATTGCGGCATTTCGTCCGGCGCGGCCGAGTCTGGCCCCGGCGGCCGATGCGCGCGGACTTTACGCGGCATGTTTGCGGGCGCTGTTTGGGGCGTGCTGGCAGCTACCGCCCTGGCCGGCGAACCCGTTCGGGTCGAACCCGATTTCTCGCCGCCGCCGGTTCCCGACTTCATGCTGAGGAAACCCGACAAGCCGCCAAGCATCGATGAAATGCGGCGTCAGGCCGATGCGGCCGCGGCGCGGGTGCGAACGCAACGCGACCTGCCGCCATCGCCGCCAGCCGTTGACGTTCAGCCGCAACCGGGTACTCCCCACCGTGACGAACTGACGCGCTGAGCTTGATGAACCAGGGTTACCGCAAACGTCATGCAATAGAATGGCAACCCCGAACGACGGATTCCTGCCCCATGCGCCAAGTTCCGCGAAGACACATTCAGGGTTTTACGCTGCTCGAACTGCTCGTCGTCATGGTCATTATCGGCCTGCTGGCGGGATACGTCGGCCCCCGCTATTTTGCGCAGATCGGCAAGTCGGAGATCAAGGCGGCGCGGGCGCAGATCGACGCGTTCGAGAAGGCGCTCGACCAGTATCGTCTCGACACCGGCCACTATCCGGCAACGGAACTGGGCCTCAACGCCCTGATGGAAAAGCCGGCCAGCGAACCCAAATGGCAGGGCCCCTACCTCAAGAAGGCCGTTCCCATGGACCCGTGGGGCAAACCCTACGTCTACAAGTTTCCCGGAGAGCATGGCGAAGTCGACATTCTCTCGCTTGGGCGCGACGGCCAGCCCGGCGGTAACGGCGAGGACGCGGACGTCACGAACTGGTAGCCGGGCATCGTTGCCTATGGTCGGGAAGTTGGCAAAGGTTCGCATGGCGTACTGAAATACGGGGACAAGCGAACGACGGAGCGCAACCTCAAGGACGAACTCAAGACTGGTACGTATCACGGCATGCTCAAGCAATTGGGTTTGACGGAGAAAGACTTCCCCTAGAAGCAGATCATGCAGCGATTCACCTTCCCTGTGGTTTTGACACCCGACAAAAATGAAGGCGGCTTTGTCGTCACCTGCCGTGATGTCCCCGAGGTTGTGACTCAGGGGGAGACCCTCGACGGCGCCATCAGCGAGGCCGAAGGTGCCCTGGAGGCGGCCATCGAAATACGGATCGAGGATGGCCTGAGTATCCCGGTGCCGTCGGCCAGGAAGCGCGGGGAGCAACTTGCCTGTCTGCCGGTCGGCACGGCGATGAAGGCGGCGTTGTACGTTTCGATGCAGGAGCAAAACGTGTCGAAGGCAGAACTTGCGCGCCGGCTGGGCCTGGATGAGAAAGAAACCCGGAGAATGCTTGACCCGAAGCACGGAACCAAGGTTCCGGCGCTGGAGCGCGCGCTACATGCGCTTGGCAAGCGTATTGAGTTGGTGGTGGTCTGATCGTTTCACTTCGATTCCATCAACTCTCCGGCACGAAATTCGTCGCCGCCAACGAAGCGGTTTTGGCGTTTTCCGCGAAACTGGGGATATGTCGTTGCGCAAAGACAGTGGACGTTTGCTTTTTGGAGGCATCTATTCCCGTAAAAAAACTGGCCCAAGGGAAGCCGCGGACTTAGCTGTGGTGGAACCTAGCGTGACCCCGTTTAGGAAAGTGATCAGATCCGCGTCCCAGTCCGGCGTATTCAAGCAACGGGAGGTGATCATGTCCAGACGTACAGTTAAACCCGAGGGATTGCCAATCATTCATGCACGTGCGGCCGGCGTCGATATCGGGTCGCGCTTTCATGTCGTTGCGATCGGCCCCGATCTCAGCGATGAACCGGTACGGACGTTTCAAGCCCTTACCACCGAGATTGAGCGCATCTTTGCGACGATGCCGACTGCTCCAACGGGTATGGTCTCGCCAACGAAGGGGTTCTGGGTGAATAGACCGTAGTGGAATGCCGCGGGCATGAATCATCAGGCGCGCCGCGCCTGACGACGCGACGGACGGCGCAAGTTGCCGCGGCGACCTTCAACGACGCGTTTGGCGTGTCTCCCGCGGGGTCTCGCCGTACGCTGTCTTGAAGCTGCGATTGAAATGTGAGATATCGCCAAAACCATAAGCCAGCGCGATGTCGGCGATTCCGCGGCCATTCTGGGCAGGGTCAAGCAGGGCGCTGTGGCAGGCTTGTAGCCGGCGCCGGGAGAGCGTCTCCGAGAAACTGCGCCCCGTTCCTTCGAACAGTTTATGCAGATAGCGTTCCGAGACGCCCAACTCTGCCGCCGCCAGGGCGGGTGTGATTCCGGGCTGTGCGAATTTCCGTTCGATCCAGCCCCGCGCGGCCTGTAGGCGTGCCGCGGCAACGCTGCCGCGGCCTCTTTCGCGCCCTTCTTCGTTTGCCCCCAGCGCAAGCGCCAGCAGGCTACAGAAATTGGCGGCCACGGCCGCTTGCAGGTCCGCGTCGACCGCACTGGGACTGGCTAAGCCGCGGATGTAGGCGGCCAGCAGGGGGCCTAGGCCGCCACGGTCGAGGGTGTGGTGGGAAAAATGCCCATGCGGGTCGGCCATCAGCGGCGCCATGCGTCGCCGCGGAATGCTCAATGCCGCGTGCGCGTGTTTTTCTTTCAGCACCAGCGCGGCCGACTGGGACGGATCGAGAAAGCACGGGGTGCCGACGGGGGCCACGAAGGCTGCGCCGCGAGTCGGCTCCACCAGCAGCGCACCCTCCAGCGGCAGATAGACGAAAAAGGTGTCTTCGCTGCGGCGGGCGATATCTGCCGGCGTGCGTGTGCGGCGATGCGGGTCGGCGCGGGCCGTGACGATCTTGATATCGTCCAGGGAGCATGCCCGGATTTCGCCGTCGAATGGGCCGTGGCCATCGCGCTCGGCAGTAAGCTGCGTGATTGAGCCGCATACCCATTCGCGCCAATAGGCAAACTGGTCACGTTCCCGCATGTCGCGTGTGGAAAAGCTCACGTCCATGTCAATCTCGCTCCCCAATTGGGCCGTTGGTACGCTGACCACCTAGCACTTGTACGCTAGGCGCAAAGACCTTCGTCCGTTGCCATATTATCCTTTGCCCACAGGTTGTGAGGTACTTTTCATAAAGGGAAAGGCTCGCAAGGGGGATGGTCATGACAAACCGGACAGCATTGCAACGTGGTTGGTTGGAACGGGGGATCGCTCACGTCGCCGTTGGACTGATGCCGATGGCGGGCGGTTGCGTGGCCCAGACCAACACCCGCTTGTCCCTCGGCGTCAACATACGCGAGTTGCGCTACCGGGGCACGGAGATGCATACCGTCGATTTCTTCAAGTGTGCCTCTGCCGGGATCGCCGGCGCCGCCAGCGTTTGGCTGACACAGCGTGTGTGGCCCTGCACCAACAACTGGAACACAGGCGAGCAGGCGCAACTGGACCTTGATCCGGACGGCTGGCTGCGGTCGCTGCCCAACAAAGGCTACCTCGACTTTGCGACGATGCCGACGACGCCCGCAGGTACGTTCTCCCCAACGACGGAGTTCTGGGTGAATTTGCCGTCGTGACGAACACGTTGAACGCGACCTATCTTCCTGACGAACGCGATCAAGGATACCCACCATGCCAAATCCCGTAGACCCGTTTGCTCCGCCGCCCTCACCGTCTACGCTGCTCGACGGCACCGAGATTTCGTCCGCTACTTCCTACACGCTGGCGACGGGCGAGGCCAATCTGGTGCTCACCGGCACCGCGGCCATCGACGGCACCGGCAACGCACTGGACAACGTGCTGGTGGGCAACGGCGCCGCCAACGTTCTCACCGGTAATGGCGGCAACGACACGCTCGCCGGAATGGCGGGCGACGACATTCTGGTTGGCGGTGCGGGCGACGACACGCTGACCGGCGGCACTGGCGCCGACGTTTTCCAGTTTGCCGCCAGCGGTAACGGCAGCGACGCCCTTACCGACTTTTCGGATGGCGACAGCATTTCCCTGCCGGGGGTCACGCTCGCCGGCCCGATTGCGGCGGGAACCGGCGCCGCGCTCGCGAACGGGGCGATCGAATACAGCACTGCCAACGGCGTCACCACGCTTTACATCGGCACCAACGCCACGGTTGGGGCCGATGTCACGCTGCTGCTGGCCGGAAACTTCGCTGCGACCCAACTGCGCGTTTCGGGTTCCGCTATCTTCTTCAATAACGCGCCGACGCTGGCGAACGCGCTCCCCGACGGTAGCGGTACCCAGGGCAGTGCCTTCAGTTACCAGATCGCCGCCAATGTCTTCGCTGACGCCGATGCCGGCGATGCGCTGACCTATACGGCCAGCCTGGCGAACGGCAATGGGCTGCCGGGCTGGCTGAACTTCAGCGCCGCCAGCCGTACGTTCTCGGGAACGCCGGGAGAGAGCGGGGTGGGCGCCATCACGATCCGGGTGACGGCCACCGACCAGGGCGGCGTCGCGGTCAGCGACGACTTCGTGCTGTCCGTCGTCAACGGCAACGATGCGCCGACCGGCAGCGTCATGATCGGCGGCACCGTAGCGCTGGGCGAAACCCTCACCGCGACCCACTCGCTGGCCGATGCCGACGGCCTGGGCAGCATCGACTACCAGTGGCAAACGAGTACGAACGGCAGCACCTGGGCGAACCTGGCAACCGGCAATAGCTACGTTCTCACGCAAGCCCAGTTCGGGCAGCAGATCCGCGTCCAGGCCAGCTATGTCGACGGACACGGAACTCCCGAGTCGGTATTGAGTTCGGCGACCCAGGCCGTGGGCGCAGCCATAAGCTACATCGTCGGCACCAACGGTGCTGAAACGCTCAGCGTTCCCGCCGGCGCCGGCAACTCATACGTCATCATCGGCATGGACGGCAACGACACGCTTAACGGCGGCGCCAGCGACGACCTTCTCGACGGCGGTGCGGGGGCGGATACCATGAGCGGCGGTGCCGGCAACGACACCTACATCGTCGACTCGTGGCAGGATCGGGTCGTCGAAGCTGCCAACGGCGGCACCGATACCGTACAAGCCAATCTCCACGAAGGCGGGATTTCCCGCTTCTTCAATCGCCTGTTCTCCTGGGTGGGGCTGAGTACGCAGCGCCAGATTCAGGTTGCCGACAATGTCGAAAACTATTCCCTGAACGGCAACTTCGCCGCGGCCGTCACGGGCAATGCGCTCGACAACCGGATCGTCGGCAACGCCGAGAACAACACCCTGAATGGCGGAACGGGCAACGATGTGCTGATCGGCGGCGGCGGACGCGACACCTTGACCGGCGGCGCCGGTGCCGACACCTTCGTCATCGACCGCGTCGCGGCGATGGTGGCCACGATCAACGACTTCACGGCCGGTACCGATCATATCGGCTTGAGTCCGGCCGGCTTCGGTGACTTGTTCAGCGGCGGGACGTTGAACGCCAGCGT
>OBOI01000314.1_pt1 | contig 18230 bp, 21 predicted proteins | sample 1670151 | NCBI WGS metagenome assembly OBOI01 (sample SAMEA104232303, study PRJEB22302) | sediment metagenome | biome: forest; feature: aquifer; material: sediment | place: USA | collected 2011-08-07 | depth 0.01 m | reverse complement strand
GCCAGCCAACAGACACTTAAATCATCCGGCATTGATGAGAAGGGAGATTTACTTTTTTTGCCTCATTGGGAAGCGAAAATCAACACCACGCCGGAAAGTGGCAAGGATTACCCATTCCATCTGAAGATGATACAGCCGTTGGTCTTCGCAGGGTCGCTACATGCTAATGACCCCTATTTACAGGACATAAGCAGCATGTATGTTAAAGAGAAGTGGAGTGTATGGGTTGAGATAAGCCCTGATGAAGCGGAAAGATTAGGCATCGAAAACGGTGATTGGGTTTGGGTCGAATCGACTGCCAATAAAATTAAATGCAGAGCCAAATTAACCCCTGGGGCAATGCCACAGGTTGTCAATGTGCCATTGGGATTAGGGCACAAGGCTCTCGGCAGGTGGGCAAAAGATATCGGTGAGAACGCCGCTCGCCTCCTGACTCATCACACAGAGCCTTTCACCGGCGAACCTCTGATGAATAAAACCATGGTAAGAGTGTATAAAGTATAGGGAGAATGGTATGATTAGATGGGGAATGGTTATAGACTTAGACAAGTGCACGGCATGCAAGGCATGTATCGTCGCTTGCCAAATCGAGAACAACATTCCGCCGCCAAGTCCGGACCAGGCCGCATTATCCCGGTCAATAGAATGGATGCGGATGGTGGAACACACAGAGGGTGAATATCCGCATATAAAATCGACTATCATACCGGTGCCCTGCATGCAGTGTGAAAATCCTCCCTGTATCAAGGTATGCCCCGTCGGGGCTACCAATAAGACAAAAGAGGGCATCGTCGACCAGGTTTATGGCCGTTGCATTGGTTGCCGGTATTGCGCCAATGCGTGCCCCTATACCATTAAGTCCATGAACTGGTATAAACCCGCCTGGCCCAAAGAGATGATGAACTCCCTCAATCCGGATATTAGCGTGAGGCCAAAGGGCGTCGTCGAAAAATGCCTGTTTTGTTCGCACAAAATACAGAAAGCAAAAGACAAGGCCAAGGCGGAAAACAGGGAGATGACTGCGGATGATTATATGCCCGCTTGTGCCCAGACTTGTCCAAGTAAGGCCATCAGTTTTGGAGATTTAAATGATAAGGAAAGTATTGTTGCAACACTTGCCAGAGGTCCCAGGGCATTCAGGTTGCTGGAAGAACTAGGCACGGAACCTAATGTATATTACTTGAGAGAAGGAGCTTAGCGTGGCAGCCTTAAAATCAGACGAGGAATCCGGAAGGGAAAATAAAGCAATCAAAATCAGGGATGAGATATTATACCAGCCTATCTTGAATACCGGTAAAGGGTTTTACTTCGGTTTTGCCATGTTGTCTTTGGTAGCCCTCTTTGCCGCCTTTGCCTATTTCAGACAATTTAAGTACGGCTTAGGGGTAACCGGCTTGAATAGCCCGATCTTTTGGGGTGTTTATATTACTAATTTTGTCTTCTTTATCGGGGTAAGCCATGCGGGCACACTCATCTCTGCTATCCTCCGAATTTCCAAAGCTGAATGGCGCCGTACGATTACCCGTTCCGCTGAGGTCATCACGGTGCTGGTGCTCTTTTTTGGTTTAGGCAACATACTCATTGACTTAGGACGTATTGACCGTGTGATGATGGTAATCCTGCATGGTCGTTTCCAATCGCCCCTGCTTTGGGATGTGGTAAGCCTTACCACTTATTTGACTGCCAGTTCTTTTTATCTTTTTCTCCCGCTCATTCCAGATATTGCCCTGCTCCGGGACCGGATGCCGCCTGGTTTCAAAAAAAATATGTATGAGGTGTTGTCCCTCGGTTGGGCGGGAACGGAAAAACAGATTCATTACCTGGAAAAAGGAATTTCCATTATGGCTGTCACGGTCCTACCCATAGCGGTTTCCGTGCATACCGTGGTATCCTACGTGTTCTCCATGACTGTTCAACCCATGTGGCACAGTTCCATTTTTGGGCCTTATTTCGTTGTTGGCGCCATCTTCTCCGGCATTGCCGGCATCATCGTGGCCATGGCAGTTCTCCGGAAACTCTTCAAACTCGAAGGTTACTTCCGAGAAGTCCATTTCAATTATCTTGGCATCCTCCTCCTTGTGATGACCTGCTTATGGTTCTACTTCACTTTTTGTGAATACATCACCGTGTTTTATGGCAGCGAACCCCTGGAAATGTCCATATTTTTCGAGAAAATGAGCGGTAAATATGCGCCCCAGTTCTGGACCATGGTAGTTACCTGCTTTGTCATCCCATTTTCTATTCTGGTTAACAGCAAAACCCGAAACGTCACAGGGACCGTCATCGCATCCATATCCGTCAACATCGGCATGTGGCTCGAGCGTTACACCATCGTCGTCCCTACACTTATGCACCCCCGCCTTCCCTATGAATTGGGTACATACCGCCCCACGTGGGTAGAGTGGGCCATATTCATCGGATGTTTTGCTCTGTTTACGATGATGTACATGGTCTTCACAAAGCTCTTCCCCATTGTGTCCCTATGGGAGGTCCAAGAAGGCCGGGAGGCCCATGAGGGAGTTACCGAAAGATTGAAGACTTACTTGCCGCCTTCATAAATTTTTCCTGCTCAACCAGTTGCAACTTGGAATATGCTGTGGTACTTTTTGAGAATACGAGGTGAGGTGATCAGATGAAAAATAGTGAGGCATCCGCAAGGAATAAAGTAGTTTTTGGTATGCAAGTATTCTTATTGGTTATTTTCTATATTTTTGCATTAGGGGTTTTCACTTTTCTTGGTTTTGCCATTTACCGTTCAGTGGTAAACAATGACCATCCGACGCATGCCATCATCCTGTCCTCTGTCATCAGCATCGCCTTTCTCATCATAGGCTCCGTTATGACGATGGTATTTACCGTTATCATCAAGGAAGGACAGCGGAAAATCCGCGAGAATGGAGGTTCGGCCAATGAAAGCAAAATTTAAGAATACTGTCGGTCTGCTGATAGTATCAATCTTGCTGGCAGGCGGCCTTTTCTTACAGCCCGCCGCCTTTGCCGAAAATAACTATTTAGTGCCTGGCGATGCTCGCAGGGGTTGGCAGGTATTCACGGAAAAAGGCTGCATCCAATGTCATGCCATGGGCGAAAAAAGCTCCGCCATGGCGCCTGACCTTTTCAAATCATCCTCAACGCATCTCTCCTCCAGCGGGTTAGCGGCAGTCATGTGGAATCATGCACCGGAAATGTGGGAGAAGATGTCCGCCAAGTGGTTCGTGTACAAGAAATTTGAAAATACGGAAATGGCTGATCTCTTTGCGTTCATATATTTTATGCGTTATCTTGATGTGCCGGGTAACCCCGCCAAGGGCAAAGAAGTGTTGGCGGCAAAAGGATGCACCGAATGCCATAGCATTGGGGGAAAAGGAGGGACAATCGGTCCTGACCTTGCAGTATGGAAGAATTATACTAATCCGATTCTCTGGGTGCAAATGATGTGGAGCCATGCCTCTAAAATGAAAGCCGCCATAGAAAGAGGATCATTAACGTGGCCAGAACTAGGCCCTACCGATATTGTTGATATTATAGCTTATGTCGGAACTATCGGCAAGCCTGCTAAGCTGCACGAGGTAGTGCTTGCCTCGGGTGACCCGGCAGACGGGAAGAAGACATTTTCCGAAAAGGGATGCGGGCGATGCCACAGCACTGAGGAAACGGAAAAAAAGAGCGGACCTAACCTGGGTCTAGGAAGAGGCAATTTTCCTTCCACCGTAGGACAGTTAGCAAGTCTCATGTGGAACCACATTCCCAATATGCTTAAACAAATGCGGCAGGAAAACATCTCCTTGCCGTACTTATCTGCCAAGGATATGGCGGACATTACCGCGTATCTCTTTGCTATTCGTTACTTCGATCCCTCTGGTAATAGTGTTGCAGGCGGCAAAATCTTTGAGACAAAACATTGCAGTGTCTGTCACGATACCAGTAGGTCTCCAAAGGCAGGGGAAAAGGGACCCAACCTTGCAAATTTGAAAGGTATAATCTCGCCAATCGAGATAGCCACTTCCCTATGGAATCACGGTCCAAGCATGGTAAGTAGAATGAAAGGTAAAAATATTAAATGGCAGAGGATTAGCGATACAGAATTGAATAATTTAATTGCATATCTTAACTCGCTCAATTCAAATGGTCCGAAGTAGCGATGGGGGGCCTGGCTATTATTTGATAAAAATGATCATCTGTGTCATTTTACTAGGGGGAATGTATGGCGGATGAAGAGAAGAAGCCTGTTGATTTTTCAGAGGAGGAAAAGGATGAGGAAGCTGGGTTTACGTTACCTCGGTGTGCGTTGCCCATTACGGGGCTGCTTGTTTTAATGCTGGCTGGCGCTATAATTTACTTCAGCATGGGCAAGTATGAGCACATTTCTCAAGGGACCTTTGTCGGCCCCGGCAAGTGCAAGGAATGTCACCCGCAGCAATACGCTTCCTGGAAGAAAACTCGGATGGCAAATAGTTTCAACGTACTTCGACCTGGTGAAAAGAGTAAGGAGAAACGCCTTGCAGGATTGGACACAGAGAAGGATTACACACTTGACACAAGCTGCTTGCCATGTCACACGACGGGATATGGTATGGTAGGAGGTTTTGTTTCAATTGAAGAAACACCGGAGATGGCCGGCGTAACCTGCGAGTCCTGTCATGGACATGGCGGTTCGTACGCAACAACCGTGATGGATCCAAAAACTCCCAATTTTGAGACGGCAACTGCCAGAAAGGCTGGTCTGGTTTATCCACCTACGGAAGTTATCTGTCGGGAATGTCACAATTCCCGGAGTCCATTTGTCGGCATGAATTACAAATTTCATTTTGATGAAAGAGTCAGACTGGGCACGCATGAGCACTACCATCTCAAGTACCAACATTGATTGAGATATTGATTGCTAGAGAAAATTTAACCCGGCGGGGTGGGAACAATAGCGCACAATTTAATAATTGAAGGAGAAGAAAGATGAAAAGCATGTCATGGTTGGCGGTTATATTGGGTGTATTGATGGTGGCTGGAAACGCTCTGGCGGTACCAGCGAACAAGACGCTTAACTGGGACGCATCCGAAGGCAAGGTAACTTTCGATGGGACAATTCATGCTGACAAGGGGCTTAAATGTAATGCCTGCCATACCAAAATCTTCAAGATGAAAAAAGGTGCGGCTGTCATGAAGATGGATGATATTAACTCCGGCAAGTTCTGCGGCGAATGCCATAATGGCACGAAGGCATTCAAGACGCTGGGAAAGGACAATTGCGGGAAGTGCCATAAAAAGTAAAGTATCAATTTAACTATATCAAATAAAAGTGGCGCAGTTCCTTGCAAAAGGAATGCGCCACTTTTGTTTCCACAGCCATCGGTCTTTTATTTTTTCGTACGCGTGTAACGATAAAATTTGATCAAATAATCGCTCCCGGAATAAACGGTAAGCCACAGGGCAATATAGAGGATAACGATGCCGACAAGATGGGCATTGGCTCCCAGAAAAGGATAATGAATAATCAGCGCCGAAATGGCGAAGATTTGGCAAAGGGTTTTCCTTTTACCAAGTTTGCTTGCCTCGATAATTATCCCTTCTGAAGAAGCAATGGTTCGTATGCCGTCAACTACGAAATCACGTATGATGATGAGGGCTACTACCCAGGCGGGAATGCGTTGAATGGCGATTAGCAGTATCATGGCGGTGTTGACAATTAACTTATCTGCGACGGGATCCAGAAATTTACCCAAGTTGGTAACAATCTGATATCTTCTGGCGACATAGCCGTCCAAAAGGTCTGTGAGCGCTGCTGCAATGAACAAGCCGGCAATGATCAGGCTCCACATAGTCCCGGGGTCAAGGAGAAGAAAAAAGAGCACGGGAACAATGCCTATTCTTAAAAGAGTTATGGCGTTAGGCAGGTTTATGATGGCCGTGCCATGTTTTTCTACCAGCGCCAACCTGTCAAAACAATTTTTCAAGTAATCGATCATACGCCCAACCTTTTCACTCTCAGTGGGGGACTTTTTCCCAATCCGCAAGGAATGCCTCAATACCCTTATCCGTCAAGGGATGATTGGCCAATTGGGCAATAACCTTCAGAGGCATGGTGGCCACATGGGCGCCCATGAGGGCTGCATCCAGAACATGCCGGGGATGTCTCACACTAGCCACAATAATTTCTGTCATCATCTCGTAATTGGTGAAAATTGTCAAAATCTGTTCCACAAGCTCCATCCCGTCATGAGCAATATCATCAAGCCTGCCCACAAAAGGGCTTACATAGGCCGCACCGGCTTTTGCCGCCATAAGTGCCTGAAGAGGAGAAAAAATCAAGGTTTGGTTGACAAGAATGCCGGTCTGGGAAAGAACGCGAGTGGCCTTGAGGCCTTCCATAGTCATGGGTATTTTGATGACAACATTATCACCAAGAGCAGCTAGCTTTTTGCCCTCCTGGACCATCCCTTCCGCCGCCAAGCTGAGTACCTCCAAACTGACAGGTCCTTTAACGACTGCCAGAATCTCTCTAATAACCACGTCGAAGCTCTTGTTTTCTTTTGCGATAAGCGAAGGGTTGGTAGTTACGCCATCAACCACCCCCAGCTTAAGACCTTCTTCGATTTCCTTGATATTAGCCGTATCTATGAAAAATTTCATAAAACCTCCCTTTAGGTTGTTTTATCCCGGCTGGCATTATACGCCTCCTGGCATTTTTTAGAGCAAAAGTAAATAAATTTGCCATCAAAGCTTGTTTTGCAGGCATTGCTGATGGGCACGTAAGTGTGACAATAGGGGTCTTCCACCAGGTCCTCACCGGCGGTGGGGGACCGGCGTATCTTAGGCTGTTGACCGGAATGACCCCCTTTGGCGCCCAGCAACCCCCTGAGGAACTGATAAGCCAGATAGGCAAAAAATATTATTATTAGAAACCGCATCAATGGCCTCCTAGGTTGTCGGCAATTCGCTCTACTTGAGAGTTGTCATGCAAACGCTGCATCAGGCCGGCCACGGATACTCCAAAGGCGGGGTGGATGACATACGGGGCTATTTCGTTAAGCGGTTCCATAACAAAACGCCGCTTATGAAGTTCCGGATGAGGCACAACCAAAGCAGCCTCGTTGATGACTTCTTGTCCATATAGAAGAATATCCAGGTCAATAAGCCGCGGCCCCCATTTGACAAGCCTCTCGCGTCCCATTTGCCTCTCAATGCCTTGTAACTCCAGCATTAAATTTTTGGCGCTCAGTGTCGTTCTTAACTCCAGCACCGTATTTACAAACCAGTCCTGGTTTACATAGCCTATTGGTTCAGTCCGATAAAAGGACGCTTGCCGCAAAAAAAAGCATCCCTTTACAGCCTTAATATACCCGATGGCTTCCTGACACCGGAATATCGGTCCCTCCAGATTGGAGCCGATGCCGATGAAAACTATGCTGCCGTCAGTCGGAGTTGACAACTGCCCTATCCTCTTAATCCCAATACGTCCTGCATATCATAGCGGCCATTTTCTTTGCCCACTACCCATTTTGCGGCGCGAACGGCTCCCTGCGCAAAGTTTTCCCGGCTGTGGGCGCGATGAATAAATTCCAGTCTTTCCCCTTGCCCCCCAAACATCACTAAATGGTCACCCACAATATCTCCCGCCCGTAGTGTTTGAATGCCAATTTCCTCCTTGGTTCTTTCCCCGATGATTCCGCGCCGGCTATAAACGCCGACCTTTTCCAGATCTCGGCCCAGGCTGGCGGCAATGACCTCGGCCATCCTCATGGCGGTGCCGCTGGGGGCATCCTTTTTCAAATTGTGATGGGCTTCTATGATCTCCACATCATAATCATCCCCGAGAATACCCGCCGCCAGCGCCAGCACTTTAAACATGACATTAACTCCGACGCTCATGTTGGGAGAAATAATGCATGGTACATTTTGAGAGTATTCATCAACTTTTTTCATTTCAGCAATAGTAAAACCTGTGCTGCCAATAACAATAGCGCGCTTGAAAGCGGCGGCAATTTCCAGATTCTTTAAAGAAACTTCATGCGAGGTAAAATCAATCAGCACGTCGCCACGGTGGATACAGCCCCGCAAATCAGGCTCAATGATGACGCCTAAACGCCCCAGGCCGGCATTTTCTCCGGCATCCTTGCCGATTGCCGCATGCCCCGGCCATTCCACCGCTCCTTCCAGCTCAATCCCTTCGGTGGCGTGCAGCAGCTTGATGATGCTGCTCCCCATCTTACCGGCGGCTCCTGTAACTATGGCTTTCAACATCAAATTACTCCTTTTTGGGCAACAATCCATAATCAATTAAAATATTCCTTAATTTCTGTTCATTGCCTGATGACAAATTGCTTAAAGGCAGTCTTAATTCATCATTAATCATGCCCAGCATGGCCAGAGCAGCCTTTACCGGAACAGGATTTGTCTCGATAAACAAGGCATCCATAAGAGAAAGCATTCGGTAATGCATCTCCCTTGCTTTAGTAAGATTTCCTGTCTGATAAGCGTCGATCATCGCCGCCATATCGGCCGGCACAACATTGGAAGCAACTGAAACGACTCCCTTCCCTCCCAGGCATAAGATGGGTAAGGCTATAAAATCGTCACCCGATAATACGTAAAAATCAGGCGGGCAAAGATGAATCAAGTCCATGCTCTGCTTTAATGAGCCGGAAGCTTCCTTAATTCCCACAATGTTAGGCACACCGGCCAGCCTCGCCACGGTTTCGGGAAGTAGGTTAACTCCCGTGCGTCCGGGCACGTTGTATAGGACAACGGGGATAGGCACCTGAGAAGCGATTTCCTTGAAATGTTGATACATTCCCTCCTGCGTAGGCCGGTTGTAATAAGGGCAAACAACGAGAACACCATCTGCCCCCGCATCATAGGCATGCCTGGTTAGCCTGATTGCCTCTGCGGTACTGTTGGAACCCGTTCCAGCTATTACAGGCACACGTTTCTGAACCGCATCTATGGTTATTTCGATGACCCGATCATGTTCTGCATGGGATAGTGTTGCCGACTCGCCTGTCGTGCCGCAAGGGACGATGCCGTCGGTTCCATTGATTATTTGCCACTCAATCAAGGCTCGCAATGCCTCCTCATCAACCCTACCCTCTTTAAAAGGCGTCACTATTGCCACGATTGCGCCCTTAAACATATACCCTCCCTGAAAAATAAATTGTCTTACTACTCATCTTTATCAAACTGTAAAAAATCCGGAACTTCCTCACCACGAATCAAATCTTGATAATCTTCTCTTTTACGAATCAAATAATATTTGTGATCCTTTACCAGTACCTCTGGCACTCTGGGACGGGAATTGTAATTAGAAGACATGGTAAAACCGTAAGCGCCGACGCTCATGATCGCCATTAATTCTCCAGACGCAAAAGCGGGCAGTTTTCTTTTCTTGGCGAGAAAGTCGCCTGATTCGCATATCGGACCAACCACATCCGCCATCACTTCTTCCCCATACTTTTTTCGGAGGGGTTTGATTTCGTGATAGGAATTGTAGATGCTTGGACGAATCAAGTCATTCATCCCGGCGTCCACTACCAGGAATCTCTTGTCGTTGTTATCTTTAGTATAGAGCACCTCGGTCACCAAAATACCAGCGTTGCCGACAATAACCCGGCCAGGTTCAAAAATGAAAGTGCAATCAAGCTCATCTTTGGCAGTAAATATGGCCTGGGCATAGTCGGCCGGGTGGGGCGGTTCCTCCTGGTTATAGCGAATCCCCAGGCCGCCGCCCAAATCGACATACTTGATTCCTATCCCGTCAAGCTGGAGAAGCTTCACCATTTTTTTAACCTGGCCGAAGGCTTCCAGAAAGGGAGCCATTTGGGTGATCTGTGACCCGATATGGCAACTGATACCGATTATTTCCACGTGGCTGCATGTTCTTGCCAACCGATACTGTTCCAGGGCGCTTTCCACTGCCAGACCGAATTTATTTTCTTTAAGACCAGTAGAAATGTGCGGATGGGTCTGGGGATCGACATCGGGATTGACGCGCAAAGCAATCCGCGCTCTTACGCCCTTTTTTGCGGCGCAGGCGTTGATCACCACCAGTTCCTGCGCCGACTCGACGTTAAACATGAGAATATTGCTTGCCAAGGCGTATTCAATCTCGCTTTGCTTCTTTCCTACGCCTGAATATACTATTTTCTGCGGGTCTATGCCTGTCTGCAGGGCACGGTACAGCTCGCCGCCGGAAACGATATCTACGCCACCGCCTAAATTTGCTATAATTCTAAGTATTGCCAAGTTAGAATTTGCCTTCGCCGCAAAGCAAACAAGGTGCGGTAAATTTTCAAAGGCCTCATCAAAAACCCGAAAGTGCTGGGTGATAGTTCTATAACTGTACAAATAAAAAGGCGTCCCTGTCTTTGCAGCAATCTCGGCGATGGGAACTTCCTCGCAATAAAAATCATCAGTTGCGTAATGAAAAAAATGCATCAGTAGTCCTTCAGTTTAACTTCAATATCGCCCAGGCCTTTTTTACTGCATGCATCTTCCGCTTCCGGCCCGCAAACATCGGTCGAATCAACTTGCTTGTCGTTGCTTTGCTTTGGAGAATCCTTGCCGAGCCTTGGTTGCAAATGTTCCGGCGGCACAGGATCGCCCATTTTCCCACAGCCCAAAGTCAACAATATGATCAGCAACGCCAGGAAGCTGGCAAGGCCTTGCCGCTTTGCCTTATATAACATCGCCCCTCTCCTTCTGAAGTTTTTCCAGTTCTCTGAGTCTTTTCTGCACGGTGCGGCCTGAAGTGCCTCCGGTTATATCCCTTACATTTACAGCATTATCGACAGTAAGGATTTTGTATAAGTCGCGACCGAATTTAATGTGAAAAGACTTAAATTCCGCCAGCGTCAGGGATTCCAGCAGCTTGTTTTCCTGAATACAGTAGGCCACCAATTTTCCTACCACGCCGTGCGCCGTCCGGAAGGGCACCCCTTTTTTTACCAGATATTCCGCCACGTCCGTTGCTATGGAAAATCCACCTTTGGCGTCATGGCGCATCTTTAGGCGATTGAAAGTCAGACGACCGATCATGGCCGTAAAAATATGCACACATGACTTAACAGTGTCAACAGTATCGAACAAAGGCTCCTTATCCTCCTGAAGATCACGGTTATAGGTCATCGGCAAGCCTTTCAGGAGCGTCAACAAAGCCAGTAGATTTCCATAGACCCGTGCCGTTTTTCCCCGGAGCAATTCGGCGACATCGGGATTTTTCTTCTGGGGCATAATGCTGCTGCCGGTGGTAAAAGCGTCGTCGATGGCGACAAAAGCAAACTCCTCTGTTGACCAGAGGATCAGGTCTTCAGCGAAACGGCTCATATGCATCATGACCAGGGAAGCATCGGCGATAAACTCAACAATGAAATCACGATCGGAAACGGCATCCATGCTATTCTGCGAGATGGCCGGAAACTCCAGCAGTCTGGCCGTATAGTCCCGGTCAATCGGCAAACCCGTCCCCGCCAAGGCGGCAGCGCCCAGGGGCATGACGGCAATACGTTTTTCGCTGTCTCGCAGGCGCGCTTCGTCTCTTTCAAACATCTCCCAGAAGGCCATGAGATAATGTGCCAGCAGCACGGGCTGTGCTTTTTGCATATGCGTGTAGCCCGGCATAATCGTTTTAATTTCCCTTTGGGCAACTTGCAAAAGCGTCTGCTTCAACTGCCCCAAAAGTGAGATAATCTGCCGATTTTCTTCTCTCAGGTATAACCTCATATCCAAACTTACCTGATCATTTCTGCTCCTGGCCGTATGCAGCTTCCCGCCCGTATCGCCCACCCTGTCAATCAGGGCCTTTTCGATGGCCATGTGAATATCTTCATCACCGGGTCTAAACTCAAAAATGCCTTCGTCCAAGTCTCCTCTGATTTTTTCCAGGGCACAGACGATGGTTTCTCCCTCTTCCGCAGAAAGAATACCCTGCTCGGCAAGCATTCTTGCGTGGGCGATGCTTCCCTGAATATCGTAACGATAAAGCCGTTTATCAAAGTGGATGGAGGCAGTGAATGCTTCCACTTCCTTGTCCGTACGGCCCAAAAAGCGTCCTCCCCAGAGTTTTTCTCTATTTGCCATGCGTTTTACCTCAGCAGCCGCTGTTTTAGACTTTTTTCCCGGCATCTCTATCCAGAGCCTTTATTCTTAATCGCAGCGCATTAATTTTGATAAATCCTGTTGCATCCTTTTGGTCGTAAACCTGATCCGGACCGAAAGTGGCAAAATCCTCGCGATAGAGGGAATGAGGCGATTTTCTCCCTACCACCGTGCAGTTACCCTTGTATAATTTCAAACGCACTGTCCCTGCGACGTTTTCCTGTGTTTCATCAATTAATTTCTGCAGGAGTTCCCTTTCGGGCGCATACCAGAAACCATTGTAAACCAGTTGGGCGTAGCGGGGGATCAGGCTGTCCCGCAGCAGCATCACTTCGCGGTCCATGGCAAGGGATTCCAGAGCACGGTGGGCAACCCACAGCACAGTGCCGCCGGGGGTTTCATAAACGCCCCGCGATTTCATCCCCACGAAACGATTTTCCACCATATCCACCCGCCCGATACCGTTGGCTCCAGCCATCTCATTGAGGCGGTCAAGAAGCAAGGCGGGACTATAGCGGTCCCCATTTATCGCCACCGGGTTTCCCCGAAGAAAGTCTATTTCCACATAGATAGCTTTATCAGGAGCCGCTTCCGGCGCTACAGTCGTGGTAAACATATCCTCTTGCGGCTCCTGCCAGGGGTCTTCCAAAATACCGCCTTCGTGTGAAACATGGAGAAGATTGCGATCACTGCTGTAGGGCTTGCCTTTAGTAATAGTGAGAGGGATGGCGTGCTGCTGGGCGTAATCTATCATGGCCTCGCGGGAATCAAAGCGCCATTTTTCCTCTCGCCAGGGCGCAATGATTTTAATTTGAGGATTCAAGGCCATGTAGCTAAGCTCAAATCTGACCTGATCATTGCCCTTGCCTGTCGAACCATGCGAAACGGCATCGGCGCCTTCCTGACGAGCGATCTCGATCTGCTTTTTTGCAATCAGGGGACGGGCTAACGAAGTGCCAAGGAGATAGGTGCCTTCATAGACCGCATTGGCGCGCAACGCGGGAAAGACAAAATCCCGGACAAACTCTTCCCGGAGATCCTCAATAAATATCTTGCTCGCACCAGTTGCCAGGGCTTTACTTTCCAGGCCCTGGAGTTCCTCTTTCTGTCCGATGTCGGCGGCAAATGCTATTACTTCGCAGCCATAGGTTTCAGTAAGCCATTTCAAAATTACCGATGTATCGAGACCGCCTGAATAGGCCAAAACAACTTTCTTTATTGCTTGCTGCACAATCTCAATTACCTCCGTCTTTCAGCAGTATTTCCAAAATAGCCTTTTGCACATGCAGGCGATTTTCCGCTTGATCCATGACTACAGAGTGCTCTCCATCAATTACCTCAGCCGTAATTTCTTCACCCCGATGGGCAGGGAGGCAATGCATGACGAGCGCCTCATCTTTTGCATGGGCTATTAACTCTCTGTTTACCTGATAGGCACTGAACACCTTGGCCCTTTCCTCTCGCTCGGCCTCCTGTCCCATGCTCGCCCAAACGTCGGTGTACACCACATCAGCGTTGCAAACGGCGTCAAAAGGATCGCGATAAACCCTGATTCTTCCCGTAGCCTCCGCCCTACCCCGCTCCAATATTAAACTGTCCGGATCGTATCCCTCGGGACAGGCTAAAGAGAGATTAAAGGGGAGCCTTATGGCGGCATTTATCCATGAGTTGGCTATATTGTTGCCGTCACCTACATAAGCGACCGTCAGCCCTTCATAGGCGCCTCTATTCTCCCGGATGGTAAACAAATCACTCAATATCTGGCAGGGATGCAGCAGATCCGTGAGACCATTAATTACAGGAATGGTGGCGTAAGCGGCAAATTCTTCCACCTTTTGTTGTTTATACGTTCGGATCATCACGCCGTTTAAATAACGGGACATGATCCGGGCGGTATCGGCAATACTTTCACCACGCTCCAGTTGCGTATCGCGACTGCTCAAGAATGTTGCCAAACCACCCAGCTGATACATCCCAACCTCGAAGGAAATCCTGGTTCTTGTTGATGCTTTGTCAAAAATCATGCCCAGAGTTTTTCCGGCAAGCGTATTGCAAACATTTCCCTTCTTCAGCGCCTCCTTCAGGCAAGAGGTACGCCGGAATATTTCGTCTATGTCAGGACGACTAAGATCATAGATGCTTAACAGGTCCTTTTTCATTTTAGGCTCGTACCCTCGTTTATTATTCGTCAGGCGCTTCGCGAGTTATTTCCGTACCGATACCTTGATCCGTAAACATTTCCAAAAGGATGGCATGTTTCAGGCGACCATCGATGATATGCGTTTTCTTAACACCACCTTTTAAGGCCTTTACGCAGCATTTGACCTTGGGATACATCCCTCCGGCGATGAGGCCGGACTTTATGAAATTCTCCGCTTCCCCTTCGTTCATGGCGTTAATGAGTGAGCCAGTGAGGTCCAAAACACCTTGCACATCGGTGAGCAAAATCAATTTTTCCGCCTTCAGAGCTGCTGCGACGGCGCCGGCAACAAGATCGGCATTGATGTTGTAGGTCTCGCCCCCAGGTCCCACACCGGTGGGAGCTATAACGGGAATAAAGCCTGCTTTTTCCAGGGTGATAAGCAACTCGGCATTGATCTTTGTTACTCTACCGACCAGCCCCAAATCGATAATTTCCGACGGGATATCCTTGGCCTTATCGGCGCTTAAGTAATATTTTTCCGCCTGCGTCAGCTGACCGTCCTTTCCGGACAATCCCACCGCCTTCCCGCCGTGACGGTTGATAAGGCCGGTAATTTCCTTATTTAGCTTGCCTACCAAAACCATCTCCACAATGTCCATCGTTTCTTCATCGGTAATCCGCATCCCTTGCACGAATTGCGATTCCTTGCCGATTTTTTCCAGGAAACTGCCGATTTGCGGTCCGCCACCATGCACAACGACGGGATTGATGCCAATGTATTTCATCATGACGATGTCCCGAGCAAAAAGCTCCTTCAACTCCTGGTCAATCATGGCGTGTCCGCCATATTTGATGACTATCGTCTTGTTATAGAAGCGACGGATGTAAGGCAAAGCTTCGAGCAGGATTTCCGCACGTTCCATCGGTTGCTTTAAATCATACATAATCATCACCTAACCCAAAATATAGTGATTAACCAATCAGAGTATGTAGCGGCTTAAGTCTTCGTCTTCCACGATATCGCAGAGCTTATCCTTAACGTAGCCGGCGTCGATGGTAATATTTTTTTCGATTAAATCCGGCGCATCAAAAGATACCTCATCGAGGAGTGTTTCCATAATCGTGTAAAGCCTTCTGGCGCCTATATTTTCAGTTCGTTCATTCACCAGTGCGGCCACGTCGGCAATTTCGGCAATGGCGTCATCCTTGATGTCGAGCGCCACTCCTTCCGTAGCAAGCATTTCCCTGTATTGTTTGATAAGAGCATTGCTCGGTTCCGTTAAGATACGAATGAATTCTTCTTTTCCCAAGGGGTCCATTTCCACCCGGATCGGGAAACGTCCCTGAAGCTCCGGTATCAGGTCGGAGGGCTTGGAGGCGCTGAAGGCGCCCGCAGCGATGAAAAGGATGTGATCGGTTTTCACCATACCGTAACGGGTATTTACATTGGAGCCTTCCACAATAGGCAGGAGATCACGCTGTACCCCCTCCCGGGAAACATCCGGACCATGCGCCGAATCATTGGCCACAATCTTATCGATCTCATCAAGAAAGATAATTCCCGATTGTTCTACCTTTTCAATCGCCGATTTTGTAATTTTATCCATATCCACAAGTTTCAAGGCTTCTTCCTGAGCCAGGACTTCCATGGCTTCCACTACCTTCATTCTCCTTATTTTCTTTTTCTGCGGAAAAATATTGCCGAACATTTCCTTAATGTTAAGGCCCATGTCCTCAATCCCCGAGGAGGTAAAGATTTCAATCATGGGGCTGCTGTTGCGCACATCAGCGACTTCTAAATCAACGAAACGCTGGTCTAGCTTGCCTTCGTGAAGGAGAAGGCGCAATTTCTCCCGCGTGTTGTCTATAGGCAATGTTTCTGCCGGGAGATCCTCTATATCATTTTCTTTCATCATTTCTTCAAGTTTTCTTTCAACTGGCCGTGGCGGGAGCAGAATATCCAGTAAACGTTCCTCGGCCACCTCGGCCGCCTTGGCTTTGACGTTTTCCTGCTCATCCAATCTGGCCATATTAATGGCCTGTTCGACCAAGTCGCGAATCATGGATTCCACGTCCCTGCCTACGTACCCGACTTCGGTGAACTTGGAGGCCTCTATTTTCAGAAACGGAGAATTGTCGAGTTTCGCCAGGCGACGGGCGATTTCTGTTTTACCAACTCCTGTAGGGCCGATCATGATGATATTCTTCGGCGATATTTCATCGGCAAGCTCCGGGAGCACGTTCTGACGCCGCCAGCGATTTCTGAGGGCTATGGCAACCGCCCTCTTGGCTTCTCCCTGACCGATAATATGCTCATCGAGCTTTTCCACGATCTGTCGTGGCGTTAATTCATTCTGCGGCATTATTGCTCCTCCATAAAGCAACATCTAACGAAATAAACTGCGGGCATGTCACTCTGAGATTGCAATGTCCAATTCTTCAATCGTGAACTGATCATTTGTATAAATACATATTTCCGAGGCAATCTTCAAGGCTTCCTTAGCAATGTCCGTTGCCCCCAACTGTGAATGCCTCACTAAGGCGCGTGCCGCCGCCAACGCATAGGGGCCACCCGAACCAATGGCCATGACTTCATCGTCGGACTCAATGACATCTCCGCTTCCAGAGATAGTTAAGAAAGCATCTCTGTTGACGGCAATCATGAGAGCTTCAAGATGTCTTAATACGCGGTCGGTGCGCCAGTCCTTTGTTAATTCTACCGCCGCCCTGACGAGATTGCCGTTGTATTGTTCCAGCTTCTGATCAAAGCGTTCAAAGAGCGTAAATGCATCGGCGGTAGCGCCGGCAAAGCCGACAATCACTTCGTTATGATACAATCTGCGCACTTTGCGGGCATGATGCTTCATGATTGTCGTGTCAAGCGTTACCTGTCCGTCACCGGCTACCGTCACCTTGCCTTGATGACGTATTGCCAGCACTGTTGTCCCCCGGATCTTCATTACTCACTCCTCCCCTGGCCTTCGGATGGGCCCTATCGTAAACCTCCATCAATCTGCTAATGCTCACGGCGGTGTATTTCTGAGTTGTGGAAAGACTTTCATGTCCCAAAAGTTCCTGTATGGCCCGCAGGTCAGCTCCGGCGTCCATCATATGGGTGGCAAAAGAATGCCTCAGGGCATGGGGACTGATCTTGCGATTTATCCCGCTTCTTGCCACGATACGATCAACTATCCTGGCGACGGTTCTGGTGGTTAAACGTTGCCCCCGTGCGTTCAAAAAAAGAGGTCCGGCTGAGCCTTCGCCTGCTTTCTCCACGGGATGGCCAGCCCTTCCTTTTAAATGGAGCTCGATAGCCGCCAAAGCCGCTCTACCCACTGGGATAAGTCTTTCTTTCCTGCCCTTCCCACGAATTTTTATTAAGCCCTGACTAAAATTTATATCCGTGATGTTTACTCCGACCAGTTCACTCAAACGAATGCCTGTGGAATAAAAGAGCTCCATAATGGCCCTGTCGCGGATTTCAAGCGGCTCATCACGAAATGATAGGTTTAATATCAGAAGTATCTCGTCGACTGATAGAACCCGCGGCACATGCTTCTCCGGGGAGGGCGTATGCACAAGCTCGGCGGGGTTCCTGGTTATGCGTCCTTCCCGCAAAAGGTATTTGTAGAAAGCTCTGACGGCAGCCAGTTTTCGTGCGATGGTTACCTTCTTTAACTTTGCTACATAAAGAGAGCGCAAAAATCCCCTCACCTGCATGTGATCCACAGTTGCAGCAGAAGCCTTTTGCCCATGTTCTTCCACAGCATTTTGAACATAATTCATGAACTGCTTTAAATCACAAATGTAGCCTTTGCTTGTATGCACCGAAAGGTTCCTTTCGATTTGCATGTGGTTGGCAAAGTCTTTGATGTCCTGTTCCATTAGCGGCATCTAATAACCTACAACTGACGTGTCTTCGCAAGATAACACCGTCATAGCGCTATTATAATTATCTTTCCTACATTTTATACTTGCCGAAATCCTCGGGAGAAAGATTTTC
>OBOI01000313.1_pt1 | contig 18259 bp, 15 predicted proteins | sample 1670151 | NCBI WGS metagenome assembly OBOI01 (sample SAMEA104232303, study PRJEB22302) | sediment metagenome | biome: forest; feature: aquifer; material: sediment | place: USA | collected 2011-08-07 | depth 0.01 m | reverse complement strand
GCCTGGCTCGCTACGCTCGATATCACCAGCGGCCCATCCTGTTGTTTCACGCTAACCCCGGACGGGCAGGTGCAAAGCGTTGCGGGCGAACTTGTACACCGCCCCGCAGGGCAGGCAGAATTCCTTCGGGCAGGTCAGATTCCGGTTGCCCCAGATTGCGGCCACCCAGAACAGCACCGCGATGCACGTTCCGGCCAAGGCGAAAGCAATCACGAGATAGATGAAGTGAAAGGTGACGGCGGCACCGACGAACGGTAGCGTGCACAGTGCGCCCCCCAGCGCGCCGCCGCCGACGATGCGCCAGAAACTCCACCACTGACGCTTGCAGAACGTCACCAGGGCCGGGAAGCCCATGGCGAGCACGGCAACGAAAAGCACAATGCCGACGCGCAATGCGCCGCCGAGCGCCGCATCCAAACCGAGGGCAACGATCAAGGCCGGCAAAGCAAATGCAGCGGCAAAAAGCGCAAAAATGGCGCGAGCCATGGTTTTCTCCTCCTACGTGTCTTCATCCTGCGAAGCCTGGTACTTTGCCGGGCCCCGTCTGCGGCTATTCTGCCACTATTTGTCGGCGGTCAGACTTGTCCGACGTCAACCAGCTTGGGCGCACAAACGCGCAGAACGTCGTGCGGATGCACCCCGACCAGGTAGCCGCGCCGGCCGCCGTTGATGTAGATCAGCGACAGGTCGAGAATGGATTTTTCCATGAAGATCGGCAGCTTCTTCCGGGTGCCGAAGGGCGAGCAACCGCCGACCAGGTAGCCGGTATGGCGATGCGCATCCTCGGGCTTGCAGGGGGCCACCTTCTTCACGCCGATCTGGCGCGCCAATTCCTTGGTCGATACCTTGCGGTCGCCGTGCATCAGCACGATCAGCGGCCGGGCGGCTTCGTCCTCCATCACCAGGGTTTTCACCACGGCGTGCTCGGACACATTGAGTTCGCGCGCCGAAACCTTGGTACCACCGTGTTCTTCGTAAGCGTAGAGATGATTGGAATGGGCGACGCCCTGCTTGTTCAGAAAAACGGTGGCCGGAGTTTCGGGAGCATTGCTGTCGGTTTTCATGGCTAACCCTATCCGCGCGGATGATGCTGCCGGTGGAGCTGCTTCAAGCGTTCGCGCGCAACATGAGTATAGACCTGCGTCGTCGAGATGTCCGCGTGGCCCAGTAACAGCTGTACCACGCGCAGGTCGGCGCCGTGGTTGAGCAGGTGAGTGGCGAAGGCGTGGCGCAGCACATGAGGCGAAATTCTTTCGCTCGCGATGCCGGCCGTCGCCCCATGCTTCTTGATCAGCGTCCACACCATCTGCCGCGTCATGCCGCCGCCGCGGCCTGTGACGAAGACATGGTCGGCGCTGCGCGCCTTGAGAATCGCCGGCCGCGCCTCGCCCAGATAGCGGGAAATCCAGTCGGCTGCCACCTCGCCCAAGGGCACCAGACGCTGCTTGTCGCCCTTGCCGGTCGCGCGCAGCACCTGGTCGGCAAGGCTCAACTCGAACAGCTTCAGGCCGGCCAGTTCTGAGACGCGCAAACCGGTGGCATACAACAGTTCGAGCAGCGCGCGGTCGCGCAGGCCGAGCGGCGTCTCGACATCCGGCGCCGCCAGCAGGTCCTCGATATTCTTCTCCGACAGCGTCTTCGGAAAACGCTCCGCGCGCATCGGCCGTTCGACATTGAGCAGCGGATCGACGGCAATGCGGCCTTGGTCCAGCAGCCAGGCGTATAGACGGCGCAAGGCCGAATGCAGCCGCCGCTGGCTTGACGGCTTGATGCGCTCGGCGCGTGCGTGCAGATGCGCCAGGTAGCCGTTGACGTCGGCCTCCGTCGCCTGCGCCAGATCGCGGCCAAGCGCGGCCAGCCAAGCCGCGAACAGCGCGAGATCGGAACGGTAAGCCGCCAGCGTGTTTTTCGCCAGGCCGTCGGCAAGCCAGAGGGCGTCGGCGAACTCGTCGAGCAGCGCCGCGTCAGCTTGCCTCATGGACAAGCAGCCAGCGCTTGACGTCAAGCAGGAAACCGCCGCGGCTGCGCGCGAAGCCGCCCAGGCCGCCGCCGCCGGAGGCGACGACGCGGTGGCAGGGCACCGCCACCGGATAGGGGTTGGCGCCGCAGGCGTTGCCCACGGCGCGCGGCCCGCTGGCGATAGCCTGCGCCAGTTCGCCGTAGCTCTTGGTACCACCCGGGCGAATCGCGGCAATGCCCGCCCAGACCCGGCGCTGAAAGGCCGTGCCGGCGGGCGCCAGCGGCAGGCTGAACGCAAACGACGGGTCTTTGAAATAGGCGAGCAACTGGCGCACGGCCTCCTTCGCCAGCAAAGAGTTCGGCGCGATCTCGGCGCAGGGTTCGAGGAATTCGAGTCCGAGGATTTCGTCCTCGCTACAGCGAATTCCGAGCGAGAAGGTGGGGACGGAAACGATGGCTTCGTAAGCGGAAGCAGACATGGCGGGCCTCCTTTCTGAAGTTCCAATGATAAGCGTCTTCGACTCAGCCGAGATTCCTCGCCGCCCAGCGCACGTCGAGTTTGCAAAATGGCTCAAGGCTCTCGATTCCAGGGCCACCACCAAATTATGGCATCGCCCTTGCTTATAGAAAACCGTGCGCTACGAAATTAGGAGGCGATCATGGACTGGGACGAACTTCTCTCGTTGATAACGCTGGGCGCGGTATTCCCCTACCTCTCCGCAGCGGCCACCTGCTGGCTCAGGAAGACCTGCGGAGAACACGGTTCTGGTGCGAATGCACCAGGCTGAAGCGTGCTGGCGGCAGCACCAAGTGCTTGCCTCTCAGAACGCGGCAATCCCGGTCTGCGCGCGCCCGAGGATCAGCGCGTGGATGTCGTGCGTGCCCTCGTAGGTATTCACGACTTCCAGGTTCAGCATGTGGCGGATGACGCCGTACTCGTCCGAGATGCCGTTGCCGCCGTGCATGTCGCGCGCCTGACGCGCGATGTCCAGCGCCTTGCCGCAGGAATTGCGCTTGAGCAAGGAGGTCATTTCCGGCGTCGCCCGCCCTTCGTCTTTCAGCCGGCCCAGACGCAGACAACCTTGCAGGCCCAGCGCAATCTCGGTCTGCATGTCGGCGAGCTTCTTCTGGATCAACTGGTTGGCGGCGAGCGGGCGGCCGAACTGCTGGCGGTCCAGCGTGTATTGGCGCGCCGCGTGCCAGCAGAATTCGGCCGCTCCCAGCGCGCCCCAGGCAATGCCGTAACGCGCCGAGTCGAGGCAGGCGAACGGCCCCTTCAGTCCCTCGACGCCGGGGAGCATGTTCTCTTCCGGTACGAACACTTCGTCCATCACAATCTCGCCGGTGATAGAGGCGCGCAGGCCCATCTTGCCTTGAATGGCCGGCGCGGAAAGCCCCTTCATGCCCTGTTCCAGCACGAAGCCGCGTATCTTGCCGCCGTCGTTTTTCGCCCAGACGACGAAGACGTCGGCAATCGGCGCATTGGTGATCCAGGTCTTCGCCCCGGTTAGCGAAAAACCGCCGGGAATGGCGCGGGCGCGCGTTTCCATGCTGCCGGGGTCGGAGCCGTGGTCGGGTTCGGTCAGGCCGAAACAGCCTATCCATTCTCCGCTGGCGAGCCTGGGCAAATACTTCCTTTTCTGCGCCTCCGCGCCGAATTGGTAAATCGGCAGCATCGCCAGGGACGACTGCACGCTCATCATCGAACGGTAGCCCGAGTCCACGCGCTCGACTTCGCGGGCGACAAGGCCATAGGAGACGTAGTTCAAGCCGGCGCCGCCGTATTCGGCCGGGAGGGTCGGGCCGAGCAGGCCCATCGCACCCATCTCGCGGAAGATTGCCGTATCGGTTTGCTCATGGCGAAAGGCGGTCAGGATGCGCGGCGCCAGCTTGCCCTGGCAGTATTCGCGGGCGGCATCGCGCAACTGGCGCTCATCCACGGTGAGCTGGTCTTCGAGCAGCAACGGGTCTTCCCAGCGGAAGGCGGCTTGGGGCATGGCGTCTCCTTTCGATGTCGGCGCGCCAGTATGCCAGCAAGCCTCGATTCCCGTGGCAATCGTGCCCCGCACCAATGCCCTGCATCAGGCGTTCGCTCGTGGCGTTTGCACGCGGTTGTCTAATCGCGGCAATCGGCGCAGACTGCCAGCCGTAGATCAGCAAGCAGGTTTCCTATGGAGAATCAGGGAGACGGGAAGCGCACCCCGTTCATCGCGCTGGGTATCGCGCTGGGAGCATGGTTCGTGTTGTCGTGGCTGGTCGTCGCCACGGTTCTCGATGCGCGCAACCGCGCTTACCTCGACCAGCAGGCCGCGGCCGTGTCCGAGCAGGCGGACAGCATTGCGCGCAATATCGACACCGGCCTGAACTATCTGCACGGCATTCCGGCGCTGATCGCGCAGGAAGAAAAAGTAGCGGCGGCCCTGGCCCGCTTCGGCGCGACCGGGCCTTCGCTGTTGCCGATTGGGCAGCGCAACAGAATGTGGTCGGCCGATCCGCTGCTGCAGGACGTCAATGCCTACCTCGCCGCGACAGCGGTATCGTTGCGCGCCGACGTCCTGATCGTGGTCAACGCCGCCGGCGACTGCATCGCCGCGAGCAACGCCGGCCAGCCGGAAAGCTTCGTCGGCACCAATTACGCCGACCGCGACTATTTTCGCCAGGCGCGCGAAGGGCGCCTGGGGCGCCAGTACGCCATGGGCAGGAAAACGAATATTCCCGGCCTGTTCTTCAGCGCACCCATCATGGCCGGCAATCGCTTCGTCGGCGTCGCCGTGGCGAAGATCGACCTACCCAAGCTGTCCCACTGGGTGAGCCAGACGGACGCGTTCATTTCCGACGAGAACGGCGTCGTGATTCTCGCCCACGATCCCGCACTGGAGATGCGCTCGCTATCTCACGCTACCGTCTCGCTGCACTCGAAGAGCGAACGCCTGGCCCGCTACAAGCGTACCGAATTCCCGCCGCTGGCCATCGTCGCCTGGGGAGATTCCCTCTATCCCGCGCTGCAAAGATTCGGCGACGAGAAGCAACCCATGTTGATGGCGAGCCGTTTCGTCATCGAGGAAGGCATCCAGGTCCATGCTTTTGCGCGAGTACCGGCCGCTGCCGGGTTCGGCCGGGAAAAGCTGGAGTCCTTTCTGCTGCTGGCGATTGCCGGCGCGCTCACCCTGTTTCTGATCGCCGGCCGCATCGTCTTTGGGCGGGTGCGCGCCGACTCCGCTTCGCTGTTGCGCGCCGCCATAGAAGCCACCGCGGACGGCATCCTGGTCGTCGACAGCGCCATGCGCGTTGTGCTCTACAACCAGCGCTTCACCGATATCTGGCGTATTCCGCCGGAGGCGCTCGCCACGGGCAACGACGACGAAGTACTCCATGCCGCAACAGCACAGGTGGAGGACGCGCAGGCGTTTCGGGACAAGGTCGCCGAACTCTATGCCCATCCTGAAATTTCATCCCACGACGCCCTGCGCTTCAAGGACGGCCGCGAGATCGAACGCTATTCCTTCCCGCAGCGCCAGGGCGATCACATTGTCGGTCGCGTCTGGAGTTTTCGCGACGTCACCGAACGGGAACTTGCCGCCAAGGCACTGAGAAAATCTTACGACGAGCTGGAAAACAAGGTCGGGGAACGCACCGCAGACCTCGAAGCGGCCAATATCGCGCTGATCGGCGAGAAGATTCGGCAGGAGCAACTGATCAAGCAACTCGCCGAAACGCATACTCAGTTGCTGCAATCGGAAAAACTGGCCTCCATCGGCCAACTGGCTGCCGGTGTGGCGCACGAGATCAACAACCCGATCGGCTTCGTCAATTCCAACCTGACGACGCTCCAGTCCTATGTCGACAAGATGCTTGCGCTGCTTGCCGCTTACGAACGGCACGAGCCTTCGTTCTCTGAGGCTGAGCGCCGTGAGTTTGCACAGATGAAGGCGCAATTCGATTTTTCCTACTTGAGGAACGATGTCGCTGAGTTGCTGAAAGAGTCGGAAGACGGCCTGCAACGCGTCAAGCGCATCGTCCAGGACTTGAAGGAGTTCTCGCACGTCGACGAATCCGGGCGCCAGATGGCGAATATCGAGAAGGGCCTCGACAGTACGCTCAACGTCGTCTGGAACGAACTCAAGTACAAGGCCGAGGTGATCAAGGAATATGGGGGCATACCCGAGATCGAGTGCATTCCCTCACAACTCAACCAGGTATTCATGAATCTGTTGCTGAACGCGGTGCAGGCGATTGAAGCTCATGGGCGTATCGTCATCCGCACCGGACAGGAGAACGGCAAGGTCTGGGTGGAAGTGGCCGATAGCGGCAGCGGCATCCAGCCCGAGAACATGAGCCGCCTGTTTGATCCATTCTTCACCACCAAGCCGGTCGGCAAAGGCACGGGGCTAGGCTTGGCGCTTTCCTACGGCATCGTCGAGAAGCACGGCGGCCACATCGATGTGACCAGCGAAGTCGGCAAGGGCACGACCTTCCGCGTCGTGCTGCCGATCAAGGCTGCGAGTTAAGCGGCAAGCAACCCGGGCGCGTCGAAGCGGCAGCCGTTGGCCGAAACCCAGCCGGCGCCGGCGAGCAGATGGCGACCGCCGACGGACACCGCAAGCGCACGGTCGGCACCCTCGCTCCGGCATGCGCGCAACAGCCGCAGACCATAACCGCGATGCCGGTACTCGGGATAGACGGCAATATCGTCGAGGTAATGGCCGACGACCTTGGCCGTACCCACGCAATGTCCCTCCTCGAACAATTGCAGGCAAGCGACTTTCGGTCTGGGATGGGCGATTTTCAGGACGGTCATGGCGGGTCTCTCTACTTTCATTAACGACCCGTTCCACGGCAACTTCAACCGGCGCCGGACGAACGGCGGCACCACGCAACAAGGCGTCGGATATGGCGGCCAAAATCCCCGGTATCCGGTGCGTAGAATCCGCGACCCGCGCATAGACTTGATGGCGCATCAGACAGGAGTTCTCCTTGGTCGTCACGAACAGCCACCGCACCACCGCGATAGTCGTCAGGAATGCCGGCGGCAAAGTGACGCTCGTGCCGATGAAAAGCGGCAGGCTCGTCGCCCAGACGTTGAGCTTTGCCGAGTTCCTCGCCGAGTGGCATGAGGCCGGCTACGAATTGGCGAAAGCGCTGACATGTTTCACCCTCCATGCCCAAGAGCAGGGGGCGACGGCCGAAGCCAGGCGCGGACTCGAACGTCTGCGTGAGCGCGACCGCTGCGTGGTAGCGAGCCTGTTTTAGCCTGGAATCGCCCGTCGCGCGAGCAACCTGAAAACCGCTGTTGAACCACGGCGACACGGCAAAATCCATGGAGTTGCGAAAGCACTCCGATTCACTCTTCGGTTCGGAAACGCTTCTCGCTAACGGGCTTGTCTTTCCGCTGTGTCGCCGTGTCCGCCGTGGTGAACGGTCTTTCCCCAGAATCAAATCTCTTTCGCCGGAGCGCTGCGGGCCAGCCACCTTAAAATCGTCTCGAACAGCCGGTCGGGGGTAAACGGCTTGGCGACATGGTCGTTCATGCCGGCCTCCAGGCAACGCTGCCGGTCTTCGGCAAAGGCGTTGGCAGTCATCGCGATAATCGGGGTGAGCTCACGACCCGGAAGCCGCCGGATTGCCCTGGCGGCTTCGACGCCGTCCATCACCGGCATTTGCATGTCCATCAGGATCAGGTCGTAGGCGCCAGACCGCGCCCGCTCGACAGCTTCTGCGCCATCGGCCGCCACATCGATGACCAGCCCGGTGTCGGCGAGTACCGCCAAAGCGATTTCCCGGTTGAGCGGGTCGTCCTCGACCAGCAACAGCCGTGCGCCAAGATAGTCGCGGCGCAGGGTTTTATCGGCGCCGGATTCCTCCTGCGAGTGCTGCGGGGTGACGGTGGCAGCGCCGGCTGTGGCCTTTTCCAGCAGAACGGCGAGCGAAAAACTGCTGCCCTGGCCGGGCGTGCTCGCAACGGTTACCGTAGCGCCCATTAATTCCGCCAGCCGACGGCAGATCGTCAGCCCCAGGCCGGTGCCGCCGTAGCGCCGTGTCGTCGAGCCGTCGGCCTGCTCGAAGGCCCCGAACAGCCGTTCCTGATCTTCGGCGGCGATGCCAATGCCGGTGTCGCACACCGAGAAACAGACGACGACGGCTGCGGCAGTCTCTTCAAGCACCGTCGCCGACAAGGTAATGGCGCCCCGCTCGGTAAACTTGACGGCGTTGCTGGCGAAGTTGAGGAGAATTTGTCCGAGCCGCAACGGGTCGCCGCGGACATGCAGCCCCGCCAGTCGTGGCTCGATGTCGTGGACGAGAGCGAGCCCCTTGTTTTGCGCCCGCTCGCCGATCATGCTGTCGACATTGCTCAATACCTGGTCGAGAACGAAGTCGGTTTTTTCAATTGCGAGCTTGCCGGCCTCGATTTTAGAAATGTCGAGAATGTCGTTGATGATTTGCAGCAGGTGGTGCGAGGCGTCCACGATCTTGCCCAACTGGTCGCGCTGCCCGGAATCATGGGCGCTACGCTGCGCCAGGTTCGCAAAGCCAACGATAACGTTCAGCGGCGTGCGGATTTCGTGGCTCATGTTCGCCAGGAATGCACTTTTGGCCTTGGTGGCCGCTTCGGCCTCGCCGGCGCGCCTTTCGAGCTGGCGGTTGAGTTCCTCGATGCGGTGGGTGCGCTCCGCCACCAGGTATTCCAGATGGTAGCGATAGTTGTCGAGTTCCGCGGCTATGCGTTTGCGCTCGGTGATGTCGCGGACGAAGACCAACGCACCGTCCTCGCCGTCATAGCGGAACGGCACCGCCGAAACCTCGACCTCGGTAATGGTGCCGTCGAGCTTGAGATACTGCTCCTCCAGCGGCGCATTGACCTGCTTATGCTCATTGGCGCAGCGAATGCGTTCCATGACGTTCGCCCGGTCGTCGGGATGAATCCGGTCAAGGACGGACTGGCCCAGCAAGCGCTCCGCAGTATCGGCGCCGAACAGGCGCAATGCCGCCGCGTTGGCATAGGCGAAGTGGCCGCGGGTTTGCACGAACACCGCGTCCGGTGCGCTCTCCACCAGCATGCGGAAGCGCTGCTCGCTGTCGCAAAGCGCCACTTCGTAGCGCCGCCGGTCTTCGACCAGCCGGTTGAAATTGCCGATCAACTGCCCGATCTCGTCTTGGCGCGGCACCGGCAAAGGAGCCAGCGGCAACTCGCCGGCCGTCATGCGACCCATCGCGGCGGCCGCTTCCTCCAGCGGCGACAGCACGCGTCGGGCGATCCATTGCGTAGCGGCCAGCGCAAACAGCGTCAATATCGCAGCCAGGAAGAAAAGGACGCTTCGCATCGTCGCCAAGGGTTGTATGGCGACCGCAGTCGGCAGCGCCGCCATGACAAACCAGTTCGCCACCGGGATTTGTTTGGCCGAATAGAGTTTGGCAATACCCGCGGAACTGATTCCGAGGCCCGACCCCTCGAAGCCATCTACGAAGCGGTCGTAGGTGGTGTTGATGCCGCGGGCCGGCGGTGGCGTCATCATGCGCTTGGCGTCGGTGGCCGCGACGATGAGATTGTCGTGCGGCGAGATGACGAAGAATTCGCCTGTGCCCGTCATCGAACGGTCGAGGATGACGCCGAAGAAGTTCGGCGCGGTGAGGTCGGTAATGCCGGTGAGCACGGCCCGCACCTGGCCGGCGCCGTCGAAGACAGGAACGGCAATGGTCAGCACCGGCCGTTTCAGCGCCCGCCCCATGATGGGCTTGTCGATATACGGTTTGCCGGTCGCCACCACCTGACGGAAATAGTCGCGGTCGCCGTAGAACGTGCCGCGCCGCCCCGGCGCCTGCGGGTAATCGACGATGGTTCTGCCGTCCATACCGATAACGGCCATGCCGCCGGTGAAAAATTCGACCAGGATCGGCCTGTCGGCCAAATAGCGTTCGATGCGGGCGACGTTCCGGTGGACGTCCGCTGGCAGGCCCGGCGCCGTCTTGACCAGGCCGTCGATGCGCATGCGCAGCTTGTAGTCGAGATCGGCCGCAACGTAGCGAACCGTCTCGAACTGCTGGTCGAACAGCACCTTCTCGAACTGCTCTTGCAGGATGGTTGCCGACACCAGGGCCAGCACCCAGATGAAAACCACCAGCAGGCCGACCATCAGCAGGGTCAGCTTGGTCTTGACGGATTTGGGCGCAAATACCATCAGGCGCTGGTTCGGTGTTGGCGCCGTGCCGTTCATGACCGGGCTGCCGGAACGTCGAGCGCGCGCAACGCAACGCCAAGCTCGCACTGCGCGGTGACGAGTGCCGTTGCCAGCGCGGCCACCTGGACCCATTCGCCCTTCGCGCGTACCGTTGCGTCCAGTTCGGTGGCCGATTCCAGTACGCGCGTCGCGCCGAGGAAACCGGCGATACCTTTGATGTTATGCGCCAGACGCTCGACGCCATCCTGATCGCCGGCGGCGATGAGTTCGGTCAGGCTGCGGGAATCGTCGTCGATGTTCTCGGCAAACTTGCGCAACAGATGAAGATAGCGGTCGAATTGACCGCCGAGGTTTTTCAGGCCGTAGTCCGCATCGAGCCCGGGTATCGCCGTCAGGCGCAGATGCAAACCGTCGTCTGCCGGCGCGGCCGGCGCGGGCACCGGGCTGGCGGGCGCGGTCGCAGCGGGCAGCCATTGCAGCAGCGCAGCGAACAGCCGATCGGGATCGACGGGCTTGGCGATATGGGCGTTCATGCCCGCGGCCCGGCAGCGTTCGCGATCTGCGTCGAAGGCGTTGGCGGTCATTGCCAGGACGGGTACGGTGCACCCCTGCGGCAAAGCGCGAATCGCGCGCGTCGCCGCCAGGCCGTCCATCACCGGCAACTGCATATCCATCAGAATCAAGTCGAAATCTTCCTGTCTGACCATCGCCACCGCCGCGGCGCCGTCGATCGCAAGGGATGTCGTCATGCCGACGTCGCGCAACATGTCGACGATCACCTCCTGATTGAACTCGTTGTCCTCGACCAGCAGGATGTGGGCGCCGCCGCACTTGTGCCTGAGCGTTCGCTCGGCGTCGGCAGTATGAACTTCGGCCGCCGCCACGCCGCCACGTTGCTGCGTGACCTTGCGCAAACGCGCCGTGAACCAAAAAGTGCTGCCGCCGCCGGGCCGGCTGTCGACACCGACCTCGCCGCCCATCAACTGCGCGAGACTGCGGGTAATGGCGAGCCCCAGGCCGGTGCCGCCGTATTTGCGCGTGGTCGAGCCGTCGGCCTGCTCGAATGCCGCAAACAGCCGCGCCTGGTCTTCCGTGGCAATGCCGATACCGCTGTCTTCGACCTCGAATCGCACCTTGACGTCGCTGTCGCCAGCTTCGACGGGAATGGCGCGAACGGCAATGGTGCCGCGTTCGGTGAACTTGATGGCATTGCCGAGGAAATTGAGCAAAGCCTGGCCCAGATGCGTCGGGTCGCCGCGTAGCGTTTGCGGCAAGGATGCATCGATAGCGACGGTAAGTTCCAGTCCGCGCGCATGAATTTCATCGCGGACCAGCGCGCAGACGTTTTCCAGCATGTTCCGGCAATCGAAATCCGACTCTTCGAGCCCAAGCTTGCCCGCTTCGATTTTCGACAGGTCGAGGACATTGTTGATCACGGCCAACAGGTGCCGTGCGGCGGCCGCCATTTTGTCCAGCGTCTCCCTCTGTTCGGTGTCCCGGCTGCGGCGGCGCAACTGGCGGGTGAAGCCGACGATGGCATTCATCGGCGTCCGGATCTCGTGGCTCACATTGGCGAGAAAGGCGCTCTTGGCCTCGCTCGCCGCCTCGGCCGCTTCCTTGGCCGCGGCCAGTTCGGCGGTGCGGGTGGCGACGAGGTCTTCGAGATGGCGGTGGTGACGATCAAGTTCGTCGCGGGCGCGCCGCTCTTCGGTCTGGTCGCGGAACACCAGCACCACGCCGATGATCGCGCCCTGCGCGTCGCGAATCGGGGCGCCGCTGTCGGCGATCGGATACTCGGTGCCGTCGCGCGCAATCAGCAGCGTGTGATTGGCCAGACCGACGACGACGCTGTCGCGCAGGACGTGCGTCACCGGATTCTCAACCGTCTGCCGCGTACCTTCGGTGACGATGACGAATACCTCGGCCAGCGGTCGCCCGACGGCTGCCGCTTCGCTCCAGCCCGTCAGCGCTTCGGCCACCGGATTCATCATGGCAACGCGACCCTGACCGTCGGTGGCGATCACCGCGTCGCCGACGCTCATCAGCGTGATGCGGTAGCGTTGCTCGCCGACAAGGCGTGCCGCCTCGGCCAGGAACAACGCGCGATATTGCGTGGCGGCGTTGCGCTGCCAAATCGCGGCGCTGGCCGCTGCCGCCAGCAGCAAGCCGATCAGCGCCAGTATTGTCGCCGACTCCCGCCGCCAGACGGCCAGCGCCTCGGCGGTATCGATCTTCGCCACCAGGAACCAGGGCGAGTCGGGAATCGATTTCACGACCGACATCACCGGAACGCCGCGATAGTCCAATCCCTCCGCCACGCCCGCGTATCCACCGACCGCCATGACGGACGGCGCATTTTGCCGGGTCAGCGGAATGCGCAGCTTGAGCGCGGTATCGGCCTGGTGGCGCAGGTCGTTGAGAAACAGGACGCCGTTGCCGTCCCGCCGTACCAGCAGCGTTTCGGCGCTATTGCTGGCGGTCGGCCATGCCTGGATCAGCGGATAGAGGAATCGGTCGGCGCCGGAGCGCAGGATCAGGGCGCCCAGAGGAACCGGTGCGCGCCCGCCGCCGGCAAAAATGGGAGCCACGGCATTGACATGCGGTGTCGACGCGGGATCGGCATCGACATGCAGATCAGTCAGCGTCGGTTGCCGTTCGCGCAACGCCTGCGCCAGGGCTGCCATCTCCATGGCATTGAGCGCATCCACCTGCTGGTCGTTGGCATGCAGGCGCACGCGGCCCTGCACATCGACCAGGATGACGTCCTGAAAATGATGGCCGAGCCGGATGCCGTTCAAGTGGGTTTTCAACCGGGCCGTCAGCGCCGGCTCCGGTCGGGCCAGCCAGCGGGCGATGCCATCGATCAGGAACGTGCCGGCGCTTAACACTGCGGCATCGTCACGCCGCTCGGCACGCCACTGTTCGATTTGCCCGACCTTGAGATTGGCGATCGACAGCAGGTTGGCTTCGATCTCGTGGCGGAAGAGCCGTTCCTGCGCGTGGTAGAACAGCGCGGCGCCGCCCAGCAGCGCCAGGAAGATCGCCAGGTAGATGGCGGGCCCTCGTTTGGAAGCCAAACCGGCTGCGCTCATGCGGATATCGTTTCCTGACCGTGGGACCGGTAGTGCCGTCGCCGCGGCGTCGCCACCGTCAGACTCGCGTGGCCCGGATGTTCGCGCTGCCGGCCGGCGCGCATGGCGTTAAGCATCGCTTGCGTCATTGCTCCCCTCCCTTGCCTGGCTCGCGCGACCGGACGTTTCCTGGGAACGGCCGCATTTTGAAAATGCATTTTTTAAATATTACCAGTTCAACCCGGTCGTTGCCATAAACATGGCGGCGGCATACCTGAAAATGGCCGGACGATGCGGCGCGGCATGGGATAATCGCGCCATGACTACAGTCACCGCGAACGCGCGCGCCCTCATGATCCAGGGCTGCACTTCCGATGCCGGCAAGAGCGTGCTGGTTGCGGCGCTGTGCCGCATCCTGCATCGCCGCGGCGTCCGCGTCGCCCCGTTCAAACCGCAGAACATGGCCTTGAATTCCGCCGTCACCATGGACGGCGGCGAGATCGGCCGCGCCCAGGCGCTCCAGGCGCTGGCGGCAGGGCTGGCGCCGCGCATCGACTTCAATCCGGTGCTGCTCAAACCGAACACCGACAAGCGTGCCCAGGTGATTATTCACGGCAAGGCCGTTGCCGACCATGGCGGCAACATGAGCGCCCGCACCTATCACGACTACAAGACCACGGCGATGGCGGCCGTGCTCGAATCCTGGCAGCGCCTCATGGCAGAGTTCGACTGCGTGATCGTCGAGGGCGCCGGCAGCCCGGCCGAGGTGAATCTACGGGATCGCGACATCGCCAACATGGGCTTCGCCGAGGCGGTCGACATTCCGGTGGTCATCGTCGGCGACATCGACCGCGGCGGCGTGCTGGCCCACCTCACCGGCACGCTCAATCTCCTCTCGCCGAGCGAGCAGGCCCGCGTGCAGGGCTTCGTCATCAACCGCTTCCGCGGCGACATCGGCCTCTTGCAGCCGGGCCTCGACTGGCTGGAGAGCCAAAGCGGCAAGCCGGTGCTCGGCGTCGTGCCCTACCTGCACGGTCTGTTCCTCGACGCCGAGGATGCGCTCGAACTCCATGTCGAGCGCGGCGGCGAGGCGAAGCTGCGTGTGGTTGCGCCCGTGTTTCCGCGCATCTCCAACCACAACGATCTCGACCCGCTGCGCCTGCATCCCGAGATCGACTTCCGCTGGATTGCGCCGGGGCAGGTGCCGCCGCCGGCCGACCTCGTCGTGCTGCCCGGCTCCAAGAGCGTCGCCGCCGACCTGGCCTGGCTGCGCCAGCAGAACGACGGCGGCTGGGAACCCTATCTTCGGCGCCACCTGCGCTACGGCGGCAAGCTGATCGGTCTTTGCGGCGGTTACCAGATGCTGGGGAATATGCTGCACGACCCGGCCGGTATTGAAGGCGGCGTCGCCAAGGTAGCCGGCCTGGGCCTGCTCGATTGCGAAACCACGCTGGAAGCGGAAAAGCAGTTGCGCAATGTCAGCGGCCGTCTCGGCTTCGGCGATGCACCGATGACCGGCTACGAGATTCACATGGGCGTGACCCGCGGCCCTGCGTTGGCGCGTCCCGCCGTTATGCTCGGTGACGCCGGCACCACCCGGCCGGAAGGTGCGATTTCCGCCGACAATCAGATTCTCGGCACCTACTGCCACGGCCTCTTCGATCAGCCTGCGGCGCTCGCCGCGCTGCTCGCCTGGGCCGGTGCCGCGGGCATCGCGCCCGTCGACAGCGCCGCCCGCCGCGAAGCCGATCTCGATCGCCTCGCCGATGCGGTCGAAGCCGCATTCGACTGGGATCGGCTGCGGCACCTGCTGCCGAATTGTCCTTGAGGCGGCGCGCGGTGCAGCCTAAGCTCGCGGCATGAAAGCGCAGATCGATTTCCCGCAGGAGGACGGCACCCGGCTCAGGCAGGTCTTCTCCCGCCCCGTCGAACGCCTCACGGCGCACCGCGTAGACGAGGTCGCCGCCGTTATCGCCGCGGCGGAGCAACGGGCGCAAGCCGGCCATTGGGTGGTCGGCTTCGTTGCCTATGAGGCGGCACCGGCTTTCGATGCGGCCCTGAAGGTGCTGCCGCCCGAAGACTTTCTGCCGCTGGCCGCTTTCGCCGTCTATGGCGCAGCCGACGTCGCGGCGGACGCTGCCGCCGGCGGCGAATTCTCCTGCGGCCCCTGGCGCATGACGACGCCACGAGCGCGCATCGACGCCGGCATCGGCACCATCCGGCGCGGCATCAGCGACGGCGACTATTACCAGGTCAATCTGACCACGCGCCTGCGCGCCGATTTCGGCGGCGACGGCCGCGCCCTGTTCGCGGCCTTGCGCGCGGCGCAGCCCGACGCCTATTGCGCCCACCTCGACGGCGACGCCTGGCAGTTGCTGTCGGTTTCGCCCGAACTCTTCTTCGACTGGCGGCCGGAGGGCACCCTGACCACGCGACCGATGAAGGGCACGGCGCCGCGTCATGCCGCCGCGGCGGCGGACGCCGAAGCCGCGCGGGCACTGCGCGCCTCGGCCAAGGAGCAGGCCGAGAACCTGATGATCGTCGACCTGCTTCGCAACGACCTGGCGCGGGTGGCCGCCACGGGCACGGTGCGTGTGCCGCGCCTGTTCGACGTCGAGGCACTGCCGAGCGCCTGGCAGATGACCTCCACGGTGCAAGCCGCGACGCGGCCGGAGGTGGGGCTGACGGACGTCTTTCGCGCCCTCTTCCCCTGCGGTTCGGTTACCGGCGCGCCCAAGATCGCGGCCATGGCCGCCATCGCCGCACTGGAGGACGCGCCGCGCGGCGCCTATTGCGGCGCCATCGGCCTGATCCGTCCCGGCGGCCATGCCAGCTTCAGCGTCGGCATTCGCACCGTCGTCATCGACGGCGCGCGTGGGCGCGCCGAATGCGGCATCGGCAGCGGCATCGTTTTTGATTCCGCGGCAGCGGCCGAATATGCCGAATGGCTTATCAAGCGCCGCTTCCTGCTACGTGCCACCGCCGCCTTCGCGTTGATCGAGACGCTGCGGCTCGAAGCGGGCCAATACTGGCTGCGGTCGCACCACCGGCAACGCCTGCAAGCCAGCGCCGAACATTTCGGCTTCGCCTGCGACCCGGCACGGGTGGACGCGGCGCTCGCGGCGCTCGCCGCAGAGCCGCGACCGGGCGCCTGGCGCGTACGCCTGCTGCTCGACCGGCACGGCGCGGTGCACACGGAATGCTACGCGCTGGAGGCGGCGCCCGAACAACGACGCTTCGCCATGGCTGCCACCCCGGTCAACAGCGGCGACGAATTTCTTGCCCACAAGACTACGCAGCGCGTCGCCTACCAGCGCCACGCACCACCGCCGGACTGCTTCGATACCCTGCTGTGGAACGAGCGCGGCGAGATCACCGAATTCACGCGCGGCAACGTCGTGGTGGAGCTGGCCGGCCGGCGCGTGACGCCGCCGCTGGCCTGCGGCCTGTTGCCCGGCGTGCTGCGCGCGGAACTGCTGGCGCGGGGCGATATCCACGAACAGGTGGTGCATCTGGCCGAGCTGCCGCAGGCGACCGGCATCTGGTTCATCAACAGCGTGCGCGGCGCACTGCAACTGCAACCCTAAGGCACGCATGGACACTGTACTCACTCTGCCGCAAATCGTTGCCTTCCTCGGCGCGGCAATTCTCATAACGCTGGCTCCCGGCCCGGACAACCTGATGGTGCTCGGCCTCGGCCTGGCGCGGGGACGCAAGGCCGGCATGGCGTTCGGCCTCGGCTGCGCGCTTGGCTGCCTCAATCACACGCTGCTGGCCGCGCTCGGAGTGGGCGCCTTGATCGCCGCATCAAAGCTCGCCTTTACCGCGCTGAAGATCGGCGGCGGACTCTACCTGATCTGGCTCGGCGTCCAGGCGATCCGCAACGCCCGCGCCGCGAGCGCAGCGCCGGAAGTCGCCGCCGGCAGCGAAAGCAGCGCCCGGCTTTTCGCCAAGGGTTTGATCGCCAACGCCATCAACCCGAAAGTGATTTTGTTTTTTCTGGCTTTCCTGCCGCAGTTCGTAGATGCGGCACTCGGCAGCGCCGCATGGCAGATTGCGCAATTCGGTGCGCTGTTCACTGTGCAGGCCGCGCTGATTTTCGCCGCCATCGGCGGCTGCGCCGGTGCCATCGGGCAGCGGCTCACGCGCACGCCGGGACTGGGCGTGTGGCTGGATCGCGCGGCCGGCGGAATATTCGTGCTGCTCGGCTTGCGGCTGCTGGCCGGGCGCTAGCCCTTCAGTTCCAGCGGCAGCCCCGCCGCCACCAGCGTCACGCGTGCGCAAACCGCCGCCACGCGCTGATTGAGTCGGCCCTGCTCGTCGGCGAACAGCCTGGAGACCGGGTGCATGGGTACGATGCCCCAGCCGACTTCGTTGCTGACGAGGATCACGCGCCCCGGTAGCGCCGGCAGCACGTCGAGCAGCGCCTGCGTTTCCTCCGCCAGCAGCCCACAGGCAATGGCTTCGCCCGCTTCCGCTTGCGCCGCGGCGCGGCCGGCGAAGAAGAGGTTGGTGAGCCACAAGGTCAGGCAATCGACGATCACGCAGGCGTCGGCCGCCGCATGTTCGCGCAGCGCGGCAGCAAGATGAATCGGTACCTCGGCCGTCGTCCACTGCGCCGGACGGCGCGCCTGGTGATGGGCGACGCGGCGCGCCATCTCGGCGTCCTGCGCATGGGCGGTGGCGATGTAGGCGACCTTGAGGCCGCTCTCCCGCGCCCGCGCTTCCGCGAGCAGGCTCTTGCCGGAACGGGCGCCACCGATGATGAATTCGATCATGCGGCGAGCTTAGCATATGGCGCGGACCCCATTTCGGCAGGAGTCGGGCACGGGTCGGCGCCCCTGCGAGCGGCAGCAATATGCCAGCACAGCGCTGTTGCCATTCTGACCAACCGTTTTGATCGCTCCCTTATGCCCCAGAGCAATCGCAAGAACAAGCAGTGTCTATTTCAGTGGGTATCGCACTGCGCGCCTTGCATTCGCCACGAGGCATGAAAACAAAGCGTGATTGAGGTCGGCGCGCGCCCAGGGAGGCGGGTGGCCGACGCCGCTCGTG